>OCTX014575005.1_pt1 | contig 39670 bp, 27 predicted proteins | sample 1539691 | NCBI WGS metagenome assembly OCTX01 (sample SAMN02144231, study PRJEB22623) | gut metagenome | biome: sheep rumen | host: Ovis aries | place: New Zealand
CCCACGACACTCGGAACCACAATCCGATGCTCTGCCAACTGAGCTATGACCACCATGCCGCGCTTGCGCGCTTCATTTACCATTTGGCGCCTTCTTTCGAAAGCGGGTGCAAAAGTACTGCTTTTTTTTGACATACGCAAATTTTTGAGCAATAATTTTGCAAAAAACGTCTATTCGAAGCGTTTTTTCCAGAAAACGGAGGTTATATCCTCCCATTTGAAGGGCGATTCGGTTGTTCCCTGCCCTACCCGTTTATAGAGACGCTGGTTTGTTTTTTCACTCTTCAGCCCTCCCAAAGATTCGATGTATGGACCGAACTTTACGAAGTTGAAAGTTGAAAGTTGAAAGTTGAAAGAAGTCTTGGAGTTGAAAGTTTCCGGGTTATAAGGTCTGCCGGAGTACCAAGCCATGCGGAGGGGAAACCCCTCCCCTGCCCTCCCCTCAAGGGAGGGGATAGATTTCACATATTCCGCCCAATGAGCGACTTCTTCCGGGGCTTGGTCGCCGCCCATGAAGGCAACGCAGGTAATCATTTTACCATAGCGGTCCAGCAGTCCGGAAAGGAGTTCCTCATCCAGCACTTCACCTATATCTTCCCAAAGATGGGTAGAATGACATCCCTTACAATGACAAGGACACCCGGAGAGGTTGAGTGCCAACGTCACCTCTCCGGGGATCTCTTGAAAAACGATGTCGTATGATGCTACCTTCAGCATTGCGGAGCCTTCTCTTTCCCTGCGTAGTAGCGCTGAGCCGCCTCTTTCTGGCGCGCCTCCGAGAAGTTCGACACACGTTTCATATAACCGATGACACGTGTGAGGTAGTCCACATTCTTGGAATGGCAGCAAGGACACTCTTTGAGATAGCGTTTGTCGATATGTCCGCAGTCGTTGCAGACAGTGTTCGGGATATTGAAGGTGAAATAGTTACATCCCTCAACCGCCGCCACGCGCAGCAGCTGGCGATACTGCTCCTGGCTGAGGTGCTCCTCCAGATTGCAGTGGAGCGCCGAACCACCGGTGAGGTGCTCGATATACTTGCGTCCGTGCAGACGGAAGCGATCCAAGACGTTGAGCGATGTATCTTCCACGATGTAGAAATAGCTGTTGTAGCAGTCACGCGGCACAACATATCCGTCCTCGCGGTCCCATTTAGCATGCTTGACACCTACGTTCTCCGCCGGAATCATTTCGCAGTTGAACATCACATCCTTGGTGCGGTATTCTTTGTTCTTCTTCTCGATGATACCCAGCACTTCCTGAACGAAATGGGCATATTGCGGATTGTCCTTGATCTCAATACCGAGGAACTCAGCCGCCTCAACGAGCCCGTTCACGCCGATAGTCAGATACTGGCGTCCGATATTGATATAGCCGGCATCGAAGAGCGGCAGCATACCTTTCTCCTGGAGCGATTTGAGGTTCTCGTTATAAGCCAGTTGCACTTTGTGCATCAGATCGACGATGTCCTCGACATATGCCTGATAGGGGATGTTATTGCGCACGGCATACTGGATAGCGCGGTTGAGGTTGATGGTCAGCACGGATTTGGACCCCGTAGAGATACCTCCGGCACCGAGGGTGTAGCTGAAGCTGTTGTCCGTGATAGCATTACGCAGGCGGCAGCATGAAGAGAGGGAGTCAGCGTTGTCCGAGACGTAGGTGAAGAAAGAGTGACCCTTCGCATACATCTCCGCAGTGAAATCACCATACTCCTTATCCTTGATATCTCCGTTCTCCGCCAGGAGCGCCATGGTCTCAACCGGGAAGGTGAGTACCGTACGGGTACGCTCTTCATTGAACCAGTTCATGAAACGCTTCTGGAGCCAGTTGAGGCTGTCCCAGTGAGGCGCCTCGCCGTTCGGGAAGCGGAAGTTCTCAAAGAGGGACTGGAAATAATAGCGGTCATAATAGCTGATATTCCAGAAAACGGACTGGAAGTTACGCGCGCCCGAAGGCTGGTTGAGCGAATAAACGACCTGCTGGAAGCAGTCGCAGATGATGCGGTCTATCGTACGGCGGCGGGTAGAGAGATCCACAACCTCGTCTGCGCGTTTGTAGTAATCCTCGCCGTACTCCTGCTCAATGAAATAGTTCATATACATAAGGAACTCGGGCGTAGCGCACGCGCCTGAGAGCATGGAGGAGACCATGAAGACCATGTTGATAAATCCGCCGCAAAACGATTTGAGGTTATGCGGAGGCGTAGCATTGCCGCCGATGGATTTGGTACCACCGATGAGCCACGGGTACATCGTGATTGAAGCGCAATAGTTAGCGAGGTTGGTCTCGTCGTTCTTGTAGATAAAATGCTGGTTGAGGAGGCTCATATACCGATCGGAGAGCTCTTTGCCGAACATCTCTTTGATGCGCTCGGTGAGGAGACGGCGGTTGAGACGGATGAATCCCTGCTTAGGCAGCTCACCGATAAGAGTAGCGATGTTCTTATGCTCCACGTTAGCGTTCGCATCGAATTTCGATCCCTCAGCGGCATTGGAAGCCTGCACATAGTTCATCATGAAATCGAGACGACGCTGCGTGTCGCGGTCCTCGGTGTGCTGATGGCGATAAAGCATATATGCTTTCGCCACCTGATAATAACCCTCCGCCATAAGCGCAACCTCCACCTGGTTCTGGATCTCCTCTACGGTCACGTTGTTATGAACCCGCAGATGCGAGAGGATGGAAGTCAGCGCTTCCTCCGTCGCAAATGCACCAACTGCTAAGAATGCCTTCGAGATGGCATTTTTGATTTTGTCGATGGTAAACAACTCTTTCTTACCATCCCTTTTGATAATGTATGTTTCCATAATATGTCTGTTATATAGTAACTAAAATTCTTAGTGGACGAAAATCTGTGCAAAAGTACAACAAATTTTCGATATACGCAAATATTTTCGAGAAAAAAATTCTATTTTTTGACAACAAAATTTATTAACAATTTTGAAAAGTTGTCCAAAACTTTTTGTTACTTTATTTATTATCAGCATTTTATGATTTTTAGAAAGTCAAAAAGTTATCCAAAACGAAAAGTTATCTACAACAGCCGGTAAACATTTTAGATAATTTAAGGTCACAGACTAAACCGCACGAATTGCTTCGCGCTTTACTTTCGTTTCAGCTAAAATAACATTAAAGGGAACAGAGGAAGCGGAAGCGGTATTTTACCATATTTTGGGCAATAAACCAGCCTTCATAAACATAGTTTTCGTCTTCCTTTTTACCGGTGAATTCCAATTCCAGGATATCGTAAGAAGATTTAAGCGTGATATACGAGGCGGTCTGGTCCATATCCTTGGACGTGAAGGTTCCCTCGAGTTTATCGGAGTACACGGAAATAGAAACAAACATCCCCTGCTCGGTTGTTGTCATCAGCATGAACGTGCCGTTTATCTTTGTCCAATCATGGAGTTTAGCGGTAGTGGTGGCTATCGTGACCACCGAATCCTCCACCATAGGCAAGGTTGTGAAATACTCTTTTGCGACCGTTCCGGATGCCCTCGCGCTGTCGTTCATTGCCACCGAGAGGACGACATAATCGGTATTCGCCGCCAGATCGGTATAACGATAGGAAGTGTTTCCTTTCGAAAGCAATCGTGAATAAGGAATAGCATATCCGCTGGCGATGGATGTTTTCCACCACTCAATGAAATCTTTCTCCATTTCCAACCGCAACGAGTCCTCCGGTTTTCCCGCAACAGACTCCGCGACGAACACATTCCAATAGTAGGTAGCCACAGAATCGGAAGGATTGATGCCAATTCGCGCCTCTGTTTGTTCGACCGAATCCACGGTTATAGCAAATTTTAGATCCTGAACGGGCTTCTGTTCGGGTTGGTTTTGCGGGGTACAGGCGACGAAAGCCAGGACAGCTACCGCCATAAAGGTATTCAGACAAAAGGTTCTCATATCAGTCTATTTTAAAAACGGGTACAAAAATACAACATTTTTTTGAGATATGCAAATTTAATTACAAAAAAAGCAACCGCCGAAGCAGCTGCTTTTTAAAGAATACTAAGATTCTATCCGGATTATTTCAGGATAGTGCCCTGCGCGTTATATTCAACACCGTTCTTGATGATCAGGAGCTGGCCATTGCGAACAACCTTCGTTGCCTTCACAGCTGCATCGATATTGTCGATACCTTGAGCGCGCTTAGCCAAATGGCACTTGATAGCAGCACCCTTGCTATTCAGAGCATCCACATCAATAGAAAGATCTCCGTTAACCGTTACCTTTCCACCTGCAATGAACCAAAGCGGAACTATAATATATTCATCCTCATCATAGTTAGCCGCATAAGAGCCATAGATACGATTGTTGCTCAGTACACCAAATGTTACAGAGCCGGGAACGCCTTCTTCTTCGGTAGCAAGGTATTCACCAGCAACAAGCTCTGTTTGTCCTTCCGGCAACCACAACTCCAGAACTATCGTCTGACGTTCAGCTGCATTATCCGCATAGATGAACAGGACATTGTAGTTCGGTTGGTTTGAATTGTCAACCTCGTAAACATCGAAATCTACGATGAAGTCCTCTTCGGAGTCGTACTCATTACCTACAGGTGCTTGGTAGGTAGAAACAGAAGCGCTGATATTGAGCGTGAACTCAGGAACGTCGGTTGCATCATGATAGCCCTGGCCAAGGTAAGTACCAGTAATGGTAGCTGTGCTATCTGCTGCATTGAAGGTAACTGAGATATTGAAGCTCAGCGGGTTGAATTTCTCAGAGAGTTCGCGTCCCTCATCACCAAGTACAACATTGCCGATATAGGTATATTGAGCATCCATATCCTCTTCGTCGAAGCTACCGGACGCAAGATCGCCGACAATATCAATAGATACATAACGGCTCGAATCAGCATTGAAGCCCATTACTTGCCAGTCTCCGTCTTCGGGATAAATGACCAGTTTACCATCAGTTATATTGATTGCCTCTTCGCGGTTCTTTACCGGCTTGGTATAATGATAGTGTAAAGTCCATGTATTGCCATTCTCGTCAACGAATGAAGCGTTGATGTCATAATCGCCATTATCAGCCACTGTCTTTGTCAGCGAAGCAGAAGCATATTCAAGACGTACACCTGCATAGGTAGCGTAAGTATAGGAGGTATCCATCGTTGCCATGGTGTAAGTTGTACCACTCACGAGTTCTGTAACACCTTCAGGAAGAATAATATCAAAGCGGTACGTATTTTCATCAGCGTCTTTCAAACGGATCCAAACGTCTCCGGTGGAAGAGTAATACGACTCTTGAATGTCTACCATCTCGAAATTACCACCTTCCGGCAAGACGAGCTCAAGCGTAGTAAAACTTTCAGAAGCCACGGCACCAACCAAGTTGCCTTCATCATCTAATTGGGCTGCCACTACAGTATAGGAGGTTTCAGGCGAAAGGCCGGAAACGGAAGAAGAATTCGCGCCTTGGATTAAAAGATCTGCATATGTCACTTGCATGCCGAAATAGCTATAAAGCATAATCATATCATCCATGTCACCTGTCAGCAATGCAACCAATTCCGCATCGCTCTTACCGGCAGCTTCGGAAGCCTCTACATACGTCCAATAGTAAGAAGCAGATGCATCTGAAGGAGTCACAGCGATAGTAGCAGCGGAGGCTGTGATATCAGATACTGCGATGTCAAAAGTAACGTCTTTTTTTGCCTTCGGAGCACGCGCTACTTCTACCTTATTCAACAATTTAGCTCCTTCAAACTTTTGAGTTCTGAACTGTTCAAAGCTTTTCTTAGCGTGTTTTACAGAAAGTTTCTTGGTGTTAAGCAACTCAATAGCTGCTTTCTCATCCAATTCTTTCTTGCTCAACTGAGGAGCTGCAGTGACGCTAAGCACAACGGCTACAGCGCACAAAAGGGATAAAATTTTCTTCATAAACATGAATTTTTAGTTAATAATGTTAGTTATTTTGTGTTTTTATTTACAAAATGTAACAAAAATCGCACAAAGGTAGTACATTTTTATCATTTACGCAAGTATAAATCAGCAAAAGAGAAAAAAACTGCTTTTTGCAAAATAAAGTTTACAAAATGTTGCATATTTCAAAAAAAAGCAGTACCTTTGTGCCCAAATATGTGCAAACACAAAAGAACATGAAAAAACTCTCCTTATTTATTATCGCGCTTGCATGCGTATGTGCACACGCGCAAGAGACACGTTACATCGGCGGCGACATCTCTGCACTGCCGCTCTATGAACAACATAACTCGGCATATAAAGACGCCTACGGCAAGAACATCAGCGACCTGATCACCTGGTTTGTGAACGATTGCGGATGGAACACCTTCCGCGTACGTATCTTCGTCAATCCGACCCGTGCGGACCAGGACGGGACAGCCAATCCGTCTGTATGCCAGGATCTTGCGTATGTAACGGCTCTCGGCCAGCGTATCAAAGCGGCAGGGGCGAATTTCATGTTGGATTTTCACTACTCCGACACGTGGGTGGACGCCACACATATCCAAGCTCCGGAAGCATGGAAAGGCAAGTCGGATGCAGCGATGGCAGACAGTGTAGCCGCCTACACGCGCCGCGTACTGACGGCGCTCAATGAAGCCAATGCCACGCCGGACATGGTACAAGTCGGCAATGAGATTATGTATGGCCTTTGCGGGATCAAAGTGAAGCCATACGACGATGCGACCAGCAACTGGACGGGCTACCTCGGATTGCTGAAAGCGGGTTGCAACGCCGTACGGGAAGTATGTCCGGAAGCGCAGATCATCATTCATACCGACCGTCCGACCAACAGCGGATACAATGCCTATTTCTACAACAAACTGATCAACGGCGATGTGGATTTCGATGTTATCGGACTGAGTTACTACCCCTTCTGGCATGGGTATCTGACAAACGAGCAGGTGGCCTCCAAGGGCGACAAAAACAACCTCGTCAAAGCCATCAATCAATTAGCCACAGATTTTCCGGAAAAGAAAGTGCATATCGTGGAATGCGCGTATAACTTCCAATACTGGCCCAGCAAGGGCGTTAACTACAACACGCAGGATGTATGGGCTTGTTCCAAAGAAGGACAATATAATTTCGTCAAGGACTTAGTGGACGCGTTAAAGCCGCTGGAGAACGTAGAGGGCATCAGTTATTGGTTTCCTGAAGAAGCAGGCAACGGCGATGACACCAACTGGAACACGTCCAAAGGAACCGTCATCGTGTCATGGCAGAACCGCGGTTTCTGGAACGAGGACAAATCCACTACAGGTCATGCCATCAACAGGACAGGACAGATCACGGAGGGCAAAACGGCAGCGGACGTATGCGCGCCGTATTATATGGGTAAGTTCGTCGGTTTTGAGCCTCAGGGAATAACAAACCCCTCCGCGAACGAAGGGGTTCGAACCGTCAAGATGTTCCGCAACGGTCAATTGGTCATTGAGCGCAACGGTATTCTCTATTCTTCCGACGGCAAACGGTTGTAAGAGTCCGCTTCCGTCGCCCCGAAGAGCGGCAGATAAAAGAGTTAGCTTTTAATAATAGCTATCTCGGACTCCGCCAACGCATTCAGTTGCAGGAGAGTTATCTTGACTCTGGACTCATCGCGGCAGAACTCCGGCGGCGTCCGGAAGTTACTCTCCCAACTTGCGTATTTTGCATTCAGGTCCGTATCCAGGAACAATAGTTTGCATCTTGTATTCATAGCCGAAGCAGACACTGCTGTAGAGAGGACACGCACGAACGAATTGGATTTTTCGTCTAATTGGCGTAACATATCATACAAATCCGCCGTGTCTCTTTCTACGTAATCATACGTTTCCTCGCCTGTTATGTGTTTGTATATAGAGAAAGAATCCAACCTTGCGAACAGTTCTCTGATCAACAGATGCTTTAGTTTCTCGTTCTTGAATTTAATGATCTGCTCATCTTCTATATGATACTCATTGCGGAACAGGCGGTACAGACGGATGTTACCCGTAATTTCTTCCATATGCCTATGGAAGTATTCATCCAGTTTTGCGTTCGTCATCCGGACTATAATAGATACTTTTGGAATTGGAGATATACCGGTAGATAAAATCCGACGGGATATCGGCACTAATCGTTGTAGCTACATCTCTATATTCAGCTTGCGCAGGAACCGATAATCCCACGAGCAGCAAGCAAAGGGAGATGGAATTCAGGATTTTTCTCATTGCAGATATTCTTTCAGGCGGTTGAGGGCTTCGGCGAGGACGGCGCGGGAGGTAGCCAGATTGATGCGGACATAGCCTTGCCCTCCGTACATCTCCGAGGGATTGAAAAGGACATGCGCCTGCTGCGCCAGGTCATGGCAGAAACGCTCGGAAGAAACACCCAGCGCCTCTATATTCACCCATGCCAGATAAGTACCTTCCGTCTCATGGATGCGGAGTTGCGGCAAGCGATCGCGGATAAAATCACGGAGGTAGCAGAAATTGCCATAGACATATTCGTTCAGTTCATCCAGCCACTCTTCGGACTCGTTATAAGCCGCCACCTGAGCCACCAGTCCGAACGGATTCAGGCCGTTCACCTCATGTATCTCCAAAGCATGGTTGATGCGTGCAAAGAGTTCCTTATTGGGCACGAAGATATTAGCGCAGAGCAGACCGGCTATATTGAACGCCTTGCTGGCGGATGTACAGACACAAAAATCCGTATCATTGATGGCAACGGATGCAAAGGGAGTGTATGTATGTCCGGGGAACGTGAACTCGCAGTGGATCTCATCGCTCAGGACAAAGAGGTGCTCGCGCCGCATGATAGCCGTCAGCCGTTCCAGTTCGTCCCTGCTCCATACGCGTCCTGTCGGGTTATGAGGATTGCAGAGCAGAAAGACATCCGCCCGTTTCGCCTTCTCCTCCACATCCTCCCAGTCTATCTCAAACCGGTTGCCGCGGAGCACCAAGGGAGAAGGTACCAACTCACATCCCATATTCTCGATGCATGAGAAGAAACAGTTGTACGCCGGAGTAAAAGTAAGCACGCGGAGCGGCGATGCGCCCTGCAGCGCAGCAAAGATAGCAGAGATAGCGGGTACGACGGCGGTTGTATAAAGCAGGTTGTCTTTGCTGATCCCGTTCCAGCCATGGCGGCGCGAGAACCACGACGCCACCGCATCATAATTAGCCTGCGGCACGGTTGAATAGCCGAAGACACCGTGATCCAGACGGCGCTGCATCGCTTCCCTAATCGGCTTCGCTGCCGCAAAATCCATATCCGCCACCCACAAAGGAAGGCATCCTTGCGCACACTCCGAATCCCATTTATAACAGTCGGAATTTCTACGATCAATATATTCTAACATAAGAATTCAAAATTCAAAATTCACAATTCACAATTAAATTATGAATTTGGGTGCAAAGATACTATATTTTTTCGGAATATGCAAGAAAATCAGGAATTAAAAATTAAAAATTACGAATTACGGATGGTTACGGGTGACTGACAAAATGGCAGGTCTGCGGTATTTGGCGCGGAAATTGAAGGAAAGACGATGTACAAAGTACGATGTACGAAGTACAAAAGGTGAAAAAGTAATAACCAAACAATATACAACTATGAATACGACGAATCAAAACAACCAGAATGAAAATCTGAACAAGTTCGCGATTAACCTCTGCGAACGTGCCCGCGAAGGCAAGCTGGACCCGGTTATCGGCCGGGACGACGAGATCCGGCGTGTGCTGCAGATCCTGTCGCGAAGGACGAAAAACAACCCTATCCTGATCGGAGAACCGGGTGTGGGCAAGACGGCTATCGCCGAAGGTCTGGCGCACCGAATCATGCGCGGTGACGTACCGGAAAACCTGAAGAAAAAACAGATCTATTCGCTTGACATGGGTGCGCTCATCGCGGGCGCAAAATATCAAGGAGAGTTCGAGGAAAGGCTCAAAGGCGTAGTGAACGAAGTAGTAGCCTCAGCCGGCGAGATCATCCTCTTTATCGATGAGATCCACACGCTTGTAGGCGCCGGCAAATCCAGCGGTGCCATGGATGCAGCGAACATCCTGAAGCCGGCACTGGCGAGAGGCGACCTGCGCGCCATCGGAGCTACCACTTTGGACGAATACCAGAAGTATTTCGAGACCGACAAAGCACTTGAGCGGCGGTTCCAGAAAGTGATGGTGGACGAACCGGACGAGGCGGCGACGATCTCTATTCTCCGGGGACTGAAAGAGCGTTATGAGACCCACCATAAAGTGCGTATCAAAGACGATGCCATCATCGCTGCGGTCACTCTCTCCGCGCGGTATATCACCGACCGTTTCCTGCCGGACAAAGCGATCGACCTGGTGGATGAAGCAGCCGCCAAACTAAGGCTGGAGGTGGATTCCAAACCGGAAGAGATCGATACGCTTGACAGGCAGATCAAACAGCTGGAGATCGAGCGCGAAGCGATTAAGCGCGATAAGGACGAAGTCAAACTCAAAGCCATTGAAACACAATTGACGGAGCTGAAAAAGCAATCCAACGAACTCAATGCGCGCTGGAACAAAGAGAAAGGGTACGTGGCTACCATCCAGAACGAGAAAGCACGTATCGAGACGCTCAAGCACCAAGCCGAGGTAGCGGAACGCGAAGGTGACTACGGCAAGGTAGCAGAGATACGTTACAGCCAGATTCCTGCCGCGGAAGCGAACATCAAAGCCGCTCAGGATTCGCTGCATGCCATTTCCGCGGAGACGCTGATCAAAGAGGAAGTGGATGAGGACGATATAGCCGAGGTAGTAGCGCGCTGGACCGGCATACCAGTAGCCAAGATGATGCAATCGGAGCGTGACAAACTGCTCCATCTGGAGGAAGAGCTCCACAAACGTATCATCGGACAGGACGCAGCTATCGAAGCCGTCAGCGATGCTATCCGCCGCAGCCGTGCCGGTCTGCAGGATCCCAAGAGACCTATCGGCTCTTTCATCTTCCTCGGTACGACCGGTGTCGGAAAGACCGAACTGGCGAAAGCCCTGGCAGACTACCTCTTCGACGACGAGAACATGATCACCCGTATTGATATGTCCGAGTATCAGGAGAAGTTCAGTGCCACCCGTCTAATCGGTGCCCCTCCGGGATATGTAGGATATGACGAAGGAGGCCAGCTCACTGAAGCGATCCGTAGAAAACCGTACTCCGTCGTTCTTTTCGACGAGATCGAGAAAGCGCATCCGGATGTGTTCAACGTACTGCTTCAGGTGCTGGACGACGGCCGACTGACGGATAACAAAGGCCGTGTGGTCAACTTCAAGAACACCTTGATTATTATGACCTCCAACCTCACGGAGGAGCAGTTGCGCGCCTCCGTCCGTCCGGAGTTCATCAACCGTATTGACGAGATCATCCACTTCAGCGAGTTGAGCGAAGCAGACATCCGCGCAGTCGTCAAACTGCAGGTAGGCCGCATCCACAAGATGCTGGAGGAGCAAGGCATCGACCTGCGCGTGACGGACGACGCTATCTCCTATATCGCGAAAGAAGGGTTCGATCCGCAGTTCGGTGCAAGACCGGTCAAGAGAGCATTGCAACGGCTGGTACTCAACGAACTGAGCAAGGCTATCATTGCCGGAAAAGTAGATCACAAGAAACCTGTCATTGTCGAACTGCGGGACGGCGAGCTCCGATTCCGCAACTAAGAAAAAGCGCCCGCGCGGCGCTTTTTTTTTGTATAAATCTATACAAACTCTTGCACATGTCCCAAAAAAGTTGTAATTTTGCGGCCTAAAAAAGTTTATAATGAAGAAACAGCTATTGTTTATCATATGTCTCGCCCTTGTGGCAATGAGCATGGAGGCGGCTTTACCAGCAGTCAGTCTGGACGATATAGACGGAAAGAGCGTGAACATAAGCTCCCTCGCGCAGGATGGCAAACCGGTCATTATCTCTTTCTTTGCCACGTGGTGCAAACCCTGCATGCGTGAGTTGAAAGCGATCAACGAGTTATATCCGGACTGGCAGGACGAATACGGCGTGACGGTGTATATCGTCTCGACGGACCAGGCTCAGGACATTCATAAAGTGAAACCGCTGGTAAACGGCAACGGATGGGAATACAAGGTACTTCTCGACCCTAACGGCACGCTCAAACGCGCCATGAACGTACAGAATATCCCCCATCTTTTTGTAATAGACGGCAAGGGCAAGATCGTTTACAACCACATCGGCTACGCGGAAGGTGACGAAGAAGAGATTGCGAAATATCTGCGTTAGTCTGTTCTGCTGTACGAGCCTGTGGGCGGGCGACACGGTGTTTGTGAGCGGAGCTATCCAGCATGACGGATTGCTGGACTGGACTCCCGTTATGTACCACAGCAACAGTTACCTCGATCTGGGCGTCAACTGGCAGAGAGGGGTTACGGATGACGGGTTACCGGTTACGGGTGGACGGAAGGAGACTTCCTTTCGGGAGTTAAGAGCCAAGACGCGTCTGGAGTTGACGCAATGGCCCTTACCGGGATACGAAGCGGACTTCAACGGCTATGGCATGAGCCACCTCAGCATCGCCGCTTCATTCACTTGGGGCGAGATCACGATAGGCGATGTCTATGGCCAGTTCGGTTCGGGTCTGATCCTCAACCTCTACGAAGACCGTGCGTTAGGCATCGATGGAGCCTTACGAGGCGCGAAAATAGAAGCCACACCCTACAAGGGCATTCATCTCACGGCACTCGGCGGCAAACAGAGACGGTATTGGAACTGCTACAAGGACAATGCTTTCGGCTGGAACTACTCCCGCGACGCAGCGATAGGCGCAGACGCGGAACTGCATATAGAGGAATGGATCCCGCAGATGCAAGCCCGAGACATAAGTTGGACAATAGGCGGCAGCTGGGTCTCCAAATACGAGGCGCAGGACACGATCATTGCTTCGGTACCGGTTACGGGTGACGGGTTACGGGTTACCGGTGACGGGATGTACATGTACAACCTGCCCCGCTGGATAGGCGCAACGGACGTGCGCACCGGGCTGCAAGTAAAGGGGTTTGACCTGCTCGCGGAGTTTGCCTATAAATTCAACGACCCCGGCACAGAGAACCACTTCAGTTACAAAAACGGCATGGCAGGACTCGTCAGTCTCGGTTACTCCCGCAAAGGGCTGTCCGTGCTGGCGCAGATGAAATATTCGGAGAATATGTCTTTCCGTTCGGAGCGACTGCGTACGGGTCTGGCCGGCAGGCTGAACCATATGCCGGCTTTTGCGCAACAGCACACCTATGCGTTAGCGGCACTCTACCCTTACGCCACACAATATACCAAACAGGAATGGGCGATGCAGGCGGAGGTGCGCTACACGTGGCCGCGCAAGACCAAGATGGGCGGACGGTACGGCACTACCATGCGTTGGGCGGCAAGTCATATACGCGTTCCGGCGGAGAACGGACAGAACGAGGCCTATACGGATGTCAACATGGAGTTTAACAAACGCCTCTCCAAGACATGGTGGCTCAACGCCATGCTGATGTACCAGGCCTATAACCAACAGACGATCACAGGTCACGGGGGTATGATACGCTCCGGAATAGCGGTCATCGACGCACGGACCCAGGTGAACACCAACATCTCCATGCGGGGCGAGATCCAGTATCTCTATTCGCCGGACCATGAGGGTCAATGGCTCTTCGCCTTGTACGAGCTGACCCTTTACCGCCACTGGACACTCAGCGGACAATGGATGTACAACATCGGCTACGCGCCGGATGCGACCAACAAACATTACTACACGGCAGGGCTGACCTTTACCTACGGTGCCCACCGCGCTAACATAGGATATACCAAAACAAGGGAAGGATATAACTGTTCCGGCGGTATTTGCCGGTACGTACCACAAATGGAAGGAGTATGCGCAAGTTATTCATTTACATTTTAGCCTTCTTCTTTACCGGATGCGAGATCATTCCGGCGGACGAACAGTTAATCCCGATCGAGACGGGACAGGGCGGAAGAAGGCATGTGCTGGTGGAGTACACCGGTTTCCGCTGTGTCAACTGCCCTGCGGCGGCGGAGAAAGCACGGGAACTGGAAGAGAGGTACGAAGGGCAGTTGTATATCGTTTCCCTCCATCCGGTGTCCAACCCCTTCACGCAAGGTAAATACGACTATACTTGTCCGGAGGCAGACAGTATCTACCGATGGATGGGCGGAAACGCTTCCACCCCCTTCCCGACCGGTAACATAGACCTGAAGCCCTATAACGGCAACTGGTTTATCGATCCGCAGGAATGGGCAACCGCCGTTTATGAGACGATGAAAGACAACACCGTCCCTTCTACGGAGAAGACAGAAACGGCTTACTGGCTGATAGAAGACAGCGTGAAAGGAGCACAAGCCATGCCGGACAACTCCGTCAACATGGAATACTACCACCGCCATGTGCTCCGCGCGATAGCGGACAAAGAGCCGATCGACATTCCCGAAGGATGCGACGCGAGACACCTCAGCGTCCTTGTCCTCACGCTGGACCCGAATGACAAACATATTATTCAAGCATATGAAAAGAAATTGTATTCTGACACTCCTGTGTCTTTTGTCAGTCACTAACATCCATGCGCTCACCGTAACAGTGACCGGCTATGGCAACATACCTGAAGAAGGAATGGAGATCACGCTCACGGAGGCGGAAGAGGACATTCTGACGGGCGAGATGGTGATGGGTATAAACGGAAGTCTGATTTGCAACGGTACGCTGAGTGTTTCCATCACCCGTTCCGAGACAGGCCTGACGGATGAGTTCTGCTGCGCAGACAAATGCACCGGAGGCAACAAAAAGCAAGAAGATATTCTGCAGTTCACCCCGGGCGGCAAGGCAAATTGGTATATCCACTATATGCCCACCTCCGGTTCGGAGACCGAAATAACCTATCTTTTCTCCGAAGGAACGCAGTCCAGAAAACTCACCGTCCGTTACAGCTTCGGAGCACAGGCACTGGAGAGCGTCCAGGAGGAGACAAAGACCACCAAAATCCTCCGAGACGGCATCCTCTATATCGTCAAAGATAACAAGGTTTATCATTTGTAGTTTGTGGTTTGTGATTTGTAAATTGTTAATTATATGAAAAAGATTCTTTTCAGTACATTGTACTTGGTTACTCTGCTGTTTTTTGCGGCCTGCGAGCCAAACACTCCGGACAAAGAAACCCCGCAGGAGGAAACAATCCCTACTTCTTTCCCCAAGAAGCACCTGATCGAGGAGTTTACGGGTCAAGGATGCGGCTATTGTCCCTACGGCATGGATTGCATCCATAAGTTCGTCGGTAATGACACCAACTATGTTCTGGTGCTGCATCACTACGGCTATAGTCCCGACCATTTCTCGGTGAAGGGGAGCAACACGATCACTTCGGCGCTGAAGGTAAGCGGAGCCCCCAACGTGACTGTCAACCGCGCTGCTACGCAATACCAGGATGAAAAAGGCAGGAGTCAAAGCTCTGTGGTCTTCCATCCCGCATACTTCCTGACGACACAGGCCTCCCAGTTTGAGAAAGAGACCTACGCATCCATCCTCATCAATAACGAATACGACCCTGCCACACGCGAACTGACGGTCCGTCTCTCGGGCAGAATCCTCAAGGAAGACCATCCGGAGCTGAAACTAACCGTGCTCGTGAAAGAATCCGGTATGATAGACACCCAGGCTGACTTCTACGATACCTTCGAGGGCTGGAAAGAGTTCCGCCATACCAATGCCGTCCGCGCCTTTCTCTCTGCGGCAAAAGGCGATGACATGCTCATCATTGATGGCAAATATTCGGATATCTTTACCCTGACGCTGGACGAGAAATGGGTACCGGAGAACTGCATGGTAGTAGCCTTTATCAGCGAGGCTTTCCAGCCGGTAGTGCAGGCAGAGCAGAAGCCTGTTGTCAGTGGCACGCAAGGCGGAGCGGACATTCTGCACGGAGGTATCACCCCTGTATCCGTGCCGGATTACTATCCGGAGCCGGATGCCGTCTCAGGCCCCAGCGATCTATCAGGCAACAAACATGAGACCCTCACCACCACGCAGGCAAACTCGGAGGCGGAGGGCGATCTGCGTCTATGGACACTGATGACATACGACGCAACCGCCAATATCACTGTCTCCGGCGCGGCATGTGTTCCGTTCGCCTATATCTATCTTGTCACCTCAGCCAGCGAGACGACGATCCCTGCCGGGAACTATGCTATCAACGTCTCCAGAGAAGCCGGAACGGTCTTTGCCGGCTATCGCGACAATGAGCAGCAGCTGATAGACGGATCTATCTTCTATTTTACCGACAAAGCATATTTTAACGAGGGCTATCTGAATCCTGCTGCGCAATGGCTCATTACGAGCGGCAGCATGACCGTGACCGAGCAAGGCTGGAGCCTCTCGGGACAAGCCCTCAACGGAGCAAGCATCCATCTGGAAGGCACTACACCTATCACATACCCTAAATCAAACGCACCTGCTAAACTGAAAAGGAAATGAGTTTCACACATTTGCATGTTCACTCCCACTACTCCTTGCTTGACGGACTATCCAAGGTAGAAGAGATCGTGGACAAATGTATCGCCTCCGGCATGAATGCTGTAGCGCTGACCGACCACGGTAACATGTACGGCATTAAGGAGTTGCTGGACTACACCAAGGGGCTTAACAAGAAACGCAAAGCCGCCGCGGAAGAGCAAGGCACACCGTTCGAGCCTTTCAAGCCGATTGTGGGCTGTGAGGTCTATTGCGCACGGCGCGGACGCCACTCGCGCGGCGACGACAAAGCCATGAACGGCGAGGGAAGGTCCTATTATATCGACCGTTCCGGATGGCACCTTATCCTGCTGGCGAAGAACATGACCGGCTATCATAACCTATGCCGCATTGTCTCGCAAGGATACATGTCCGATGCTTATTACTACACCCCGCGTATCGACCGCGAGCTGCTGGAGAAATACCACGAAGGAATTATCTGTTCGTCTGCCTGCCTCGGCGGCGAAGTGCCGCAGAAGATCCTGTCAGGCCTCGCCCAATTCACCCCTACGAAAGAAGAGTTGAGCGCGGAAGAGATGGTGGAGCAAGGCGTTTTCAAGGAGGCGGAGGAGACGGTCAAATGGTTCAAAGATCTCTTTGGCGAAGACTACTATATCGAACTCCAGCGGCATGAGACGCAGAAGCCCGACGGCGACCAGGAGGTGTATGAGCGGCAGAAACAAGTGAATCCCTTCCTTATCGCGCTCGCGCGCAAGTACTGTATTAAGGTCATTGCCACCAATGACTCGCACTTTGTCAACGAAGAGGACGCCGAAGCACATGACCGACTGATATGTTTGAGCACCAACCACTTTGTCAACGACGCCAACCGCATGCACTACACCAAACAGGAATGGATCAAGACGCCCGAAGAGATGGCTGCTATCTTCTCCGACATACCCGAGGCGCTGGAGAACACCCAGGAGATTGCAGACAAGGTGGAGATATACGATATCGACCATGGAGCTATCATGCCCAAATTCGACATCCCCGCTTCGTTCGGCAAGGAGGAAGACTACCCGGACCGTCTGGCGTTCGAATCCGCCTATCTGCGCCACCTCACTATGGAAGGCGCCAGAACCCGGTATGGAGAAGAGCGGCTGGAGAACGACGAGGAGTTGAAAGAGCGTATTGAGTTTGAGCTGAACACCATTATCAAAATGGGTTTCCCGGGTTATTTCCTTATCGTCATGGATTTCATCCGCGCGGCACGGGAAGAGCTGGACGTGTCAGTCGGTCCGGGACGTGGTTCTGCTGCCGGTTCGGTAGTAGCCTACTGCCTGCGGATCACCGATCTGGACCCGCTTAAATATGACTTGCTGTTCGAGCGTTTCCTAAACCCCGACCGTATTTCCCTCCCTGATATAGATACCGATTTTGAGGATTGCGGCCGCGGCAAAGTGCTGGATTATGTCAGCCGCAAGTACGGCGAGACACATGTCGCGCATATCGTCACCTACGGCAAACTGGCTACCAAATCCGCCCTTGCCGACATGGGGCGCGTGCAGCAAGTACCCTTACCCAAGGTGAACGAACTGAAAGCGCTAATCCCCGACCGCGAGTTCCCGGATTCGGTCATGAGCAAACTGCCCAAAGGAGCCAAGAAACCCAAGGTGAACCTCCGTTCGTGCTATGAGTTAGTGGACGAGCTGGAGCACGAGTATAAATACGGAGACCCCAATATCCGCTCTACGCTCGAGTATGCGGCACGGCTGGAAGGAACGATCCGCCAGGTAGGTGTCCACGCTTGCGGTGTTATTATCGGAGCGGACGACCTGACCAACTTCGCCCCGTTGAGTTCTGTAGAGGATAAAGCCAGCAAACGGCGCGTCCTGGTCACTGAATACGACGGCCATGTAGTGGAGTCGGTCGGACTGATCAAGATGGACTTCCTCGGGCTCATCACCCTGACTATCATCAAAGAATGTCTGCGCAACATCAAAAAAGCCCGCGGCATAGACATCGATATCGATCATATACCTATTGACGATGCAGAGACCTACAAACTGTTCCAGGAAGGGCGCACGGTAGCGGTCTTCCAGTTTGAGTCAGGAGGCATGCAGAAATACCTCCGCGAACTGAAACCTACCGTCATCGGGGACCTCATCGCCATGAACGCTCTCTATCGTCCGGGACCGATGGATTATATCCCACAGTTCATCCGTCGCAAGCAGGGTCTGGAGCCTGTCACCTATGACCTTCCCGTCATGGAGAAATACCTCAAGGACACCTACGGCGTAACCGTCTATCAGGAGCAAGTCATGCTTCTGAGCCGCCTGCTGGCTAACTTCACCCGCGGCGAGAGCGACAAACTGCGTAAGGCGATGGGTAAGAAACAGTTAGCCGTGCTGGCGTCGCTCAAGGACAAATTCATGGAAGGCGGCAAGGCGAACGGACACGACCCCAAGATACTGAATCAGATATGGGAGAAATGGGAGAAATTCGCCTCCTATGCGTTTAACAAATCGCACGCGGCATGCTACTCATGGGTAGCGTACCAGACCGGCTATCTCAAAGCCCACTACCCCGCTGAGTTCCTGGCGGCCAACCTCACCGTCCACAAGGACGATATCAAGGAGGTAACCAAACTGATGGACGAATGCAAGGCACTGGGACTGAGCGTGCTCGAACCCGATGTCAACGAATCCGAACTATCCTTCACGGTAAACAAAGACGGCGCCATCCGGTTCGGTCTGGGAGGCATCAAGGGCGTAGGAGAAGGAGCGGCTGAGGCTATCATACGCGAGCGCGAGGCACACGGCAAATACACCGGAATATTTGATTTTCTGGAGCGTGTCAATCTGCAATCCTGCAACAAGAAGACAATCGAGAACCTCGCCAAAGCGGGTGCTTTCGAGTGCTTTGACGACATCTACCGCGAACAGTTCTTCGGCACGGACGAGTATGGCGACACAGGGCTGGAACTGCTGATGAACTACGGCAACAAATGGCAGGCGGACCAAGCCTCCAATGCCAACTCGCTCTTCGACGATTTCGACATCGCGGTGGAGGTGAAACACCCCGATCTGCCGCAAGTACCGCGGTGGAACACGATCGAGCGGCTCAACAAGGAGAAGGAACTGATCGGTATCTATCTCTCCGCCCACCCGTTGGACGAGTACGAATACGAGGTTCGGGAGTTATGCAACCTCACCGCGCATGAGTTGTCGCTTTTCGACATATGGCGCCGTGCGGATGCGCGTGCAGACGCCGAATACCACATACGGGCTGCCATTGCGGAGATGACGCCCAAGGAGGACCTGCCGCAGGAAGAAACACTCGACTACGGCTCTCCGGAAACCGAAGAGGACGAGGTGCCGGTAGTAGTGGCACAGAAGCCCGTACAACCCGCTGCACCCGAAGAAGATAGACCGGTGCTGCCGTCCGAGTTTATCGCGGCGCACAAGAACCAGATCAGCCTCTTCGGAGGTATCGTCACCGAAGCCGAACAGCGCATCAGCCAGAAAGGAAACCCGTACGGCAGATATACAATAGAGGACTACACCGGCAGCTATACCATTACGCTCTTCGGTTCCGCCTACTCCCAGTTTGCCCACATGATGCTGAAGGATCTGTATGTCCTCATTACCGGCGTCATCCAGCAGAAAGGAGCCGGACAGCGGTGGTTCAAGGAGCAGCCAGAGGAGAATGCCGAATATGAGTTTATGGTACAGAAAGTAGAGATGCTGAACGAGGCTCAGGAGAAGCGCACCGAGGGCATAAACATTACTCTCCCGCTGAACAGGCTGACGCGTGAAGTAGCCGACGAACTGGCGGAGCAGGTACGTTCCTCCAAGGGACACGGACGGCTGCATATATCGGTCTATAACCCTACCAACCGCCAGACGGTAGCGCTCACCAGCCGAGACCATGCCATACATGTCACACCGGGTTTCTACCGATGGCTCTCCAGACGAAGACAAGATGGGATTTTGGATTTTAAAGTAGTCAGCAATCAATGAAAATAGGTATCTACGGAGGCAGTTTCAACCCCGTGCATTTCGGGCATACAGGGCTGGCCGAATGGGTGCTCGGGCATACCGATCTGGACGAGATATGGTTCATGGTTTCGCCCAATAACCCGCTCAAAGAGGCACATACCCTCGCCCCCGAACAGGAGCGGCTGGAGGGAGTACGCAAGGCTGTGCAGGACATTCCGGGGCTCAAAGCATCGGATTTCGAGTTCTCCCTACCCCGTCCTTCATACACCGCCAACACCCTGCGGGAACTACAGAAAGCCTATCCGCAGCATGAGTTCTCCCTCATCATCGGCGAAGACAACTACCGGATCATTGACCGGTGGAAGGAATACGAATATATCCTGTCCCATTTCCGCGTTTTCGTCTATCCCCGCCACGGGGCCCAACCGGAAGAAATGCCTCAATATTCAACGTACAATATTCAACTCCTCTCCGGCGCGCCGCTTTTCGACATATCCTCGTCTTTTCTCCGCGCCCAGGAGTACCTGTATTCTTCGCGGCCGCCGTTTCATATCGTAGGTGCCGCAGCATACAAACCGGGGTTTGACAACATGCTCCGTCTCATGGCGCATTTAGGCGACCCTCATGAGCAGCTGCGCGCCGTGCATGTTGCCGGCACCAACGGCAAAGGCTCCACATCCCATCTTATCGCCGCAGCGCTGCAGGCTGCGGGGCTCAAAGTGGGGTTGTACACCAGTCCCCATCTCGTCTCACTCACGGAACGCATCCGTATCAACGGCACGCCGATCCCAAAGGAAGAAGTGGTGCGTTTTGTAGAGCATAACAGGGCTTTTCTGGATGAGATACAGCCTTCTTTCTTTGAGACAATGACCGCTATGGCTTTTGCCTATTTCGCGCAGGAGAAAGTGGATGTAGCGATAGTGGAAACAGGGTTGGGAGGACGGCTGGACAGCACCAACATACTGACACCAATCCTGTCTGTCATTACCAACATAGGTATGGACCACACCGAGTTTCTGGGTTCTACGCTGCCTCAGATAGCCCGGGAGAAAGCCGGAATTATCAAACCCGGTGTTCCCTGCGTCATAGGAGAGACCCATCCGCAGACTATGAATGTCTTCCTCGACCGCGCGCGCGAGTGCGGTATATTAGGAGAAGGTCTCGAAACGACCCGTTGCCGCATCTGGTTTGCCGACCAGTGCGGGTATCTGCGTTCACGCCGGCTTCGCGAGGCACCGGAATGCGATCTCAAAGGGATCTACCAGGACCTCAATCTCCAGACCGCATATGTAGCACTGCAGGTATTACGTAATTACGTAATTACGTCATTACGACACTACGAGAAATTCACGCCCTTGGGTCGGGAAGCCATCGCGGAGGGTTTCGCCCATTGCGCCGAACTGACGGGTCTGCACGGCCGGTGGGAGACGCTCCGTGAGCACCCGCTCGTCATATGCGACACCGGGCATAACAGCCATGGTCTCCAGTATGTTGCCAAACAAATCAAGACCCTGTCCAACCCGCATGTTTGGATTGTGTTCGGGATGGTGAACGACAAAGACACAGATGTCGTCATGCGCCTCCTGCCGACAGGAGAGAAATACCGCTATCTCTTCACGCGTCCGGACACGCAGCGCGCCCGGTCCGCAGAAGAAATGCTCAGCCTGTGGGGCAAAGAAGGGAAGGCTATAGACAAACCCGATGAAGCCATCCGTTACGCGTTGGAACATGCCGGAGCGGAAGATGCGGTCTTTATCGGAGGAAGTAATTATTTAGTAGGATATGCTATATCGTTGTTTGCACATAAAGACTGATTTTGCCGAGGAATGGCAGAAGGACCTGTTTGACCAGCACATGTGTGATCTGGGAGTGGACACTATTGACAGCGGTTCGGCCCCGGAGCAAGGAGGAGCGGACTATTATATCCCTTCGGACCTATGGCAGCAGCACCAAGGGGAGATTAGAGAATACCTTTCATCTTTCAATTTTCCATTTTCCGTTTCCGAGGTCCCGGACGAGAACTGGAATGCTGTATGGGAGTCTGAGCACCCGGTGCAGGAACTGCCGTTGGGCGTAAGGATTGTTCCCCATTGCGCGTTCGGAGCCGGCTACCATGAGACGACCTCCATGATAATCGAGCACCTGTTAGAGAGCGACCTGACCGGCAAGAGAGTCTTGGACAACGGGTGCGGGACCGGGGTCTTAGGTATCTTCGCCAAGAAACGCGGTGCCGAAGAAGTGACAGCCATTGACATAGACGACAAGAGCGTAGAGAACACGCTTGAGAACGCAGCGCTCAACGGGGTCAGGATAAACGCAAGGCTGGGAGATCTATCTGCTTTCGACTTTCGGCCTTCTGCTTTGAGCGAAGCGGTCTTTCGACTTTCCTCTTTCGACTTGATCCTCTCCAATATCCATCGTAATGTCCTCTTGGCGCAGATGCAGACCTATGCACATCTCATGACGCACGGAGGCGAGTTATGGATCAGCGGCTTCTATGAAACAGACTGCCCTGCTCTCCTCGCCGCAGCGGAAGAACAGGGCCTTCAGTATCTCGAAACCCGTGAGAAGGGCGAATGGCGTATGATGCTATTCCGTCACCCGTAACCCTTTCACCTTTCAACTATCGCATCTAAGCGGGCGAACGCTTGCTCCAGATCGTCATTCACCACGACCCGGTCGAACTGCGGTTTGAAACTCAGTTCGTATTCCGCTTTCGCCAGGCGTTTCTCTATCATCTCGGGCGAAGTGTCTCCTCTTCCCTCGAGCCTGCGTCGCAGTTCGTCTATCGACGGAGGGCAGATAAAGACTGACACCGCCCTGTCTCCCAATATCCTTTTGAGGTTCACGCCCCCTTTGACATCCACGTCAAACAGCACTTGTTTGCCAGCCGCCTCGATGCGCTCGATCTCGGTTTTCAGCGTGCCGTAATAGAGACCTTCATAGACCTGCTCATATTCGATGAACTCATCGCGGGCGATACGCTCGCGGAACTCATCAGCGGAGATGAAATAGTACTCCCTGCCGTTCACTTCCTGTCCGCGCGGAGGACGGGTGGTACAGGATACCGACAGTTCAAATTTTCCGGGGTATTTATGCAGCATGTGCTGCACCATTGTTGATTTACCGCTCCCCGAAGGCGCACAGAAAATATAGATCATTATAATTTACGATTTGGTCATTTACCATTTGGGCATTTATTGGGTACTTTACAACACGTTGAGGACTTGTTCTTTTATTTGCTCCAATATATCTTTCATCTTGACGACGATGATCTGCATTTCGCTTTGGTTCGATTTGGAGCCGAGGGTGTTGATCTCGCGTCCCATTTCCTGCGCGATGAAGCCTAATTTCTTCCCTACTCCGGCTCCGCTCCCCGAATGTTTTATCTGCGTATCGAGGCTCTCTCCCATTGTTTCGCGGAAATACTTGATATGGTTGGTGAGCCGCACTTTCTCCTCGGTTATGTCCAGTTTCTCGAGGTAATAGATCATCTCCTGTTCCAGTCTGTTTCGGTCAATCTCCGCCTGTGTCTGTGCGGAGAGTTGCGCGAGGTTCTGCTCCAGCCTCTCTTTGATCTTTGCGACCCTGCCTTTCTCAAACGGCTCCACCTGCGCCAGCAGATCGGCTATAGCGTCCAGTTTCTCTGTGAACATTGCCTGCAACGCCGCTCCTTCCTGTATCCGGAAAGCGACGAACGCATCCAGTGCTTCATCCAGCATCGTCTGTATCCCCTGCCATTCATCGTCCGTCAGGTTCGTCTCCTCGTCCGGGTTCTTCATCACGTCCGGCAGCCTCATTATAGCCGCCATCACCTCAGCCGGGACGGGCGTACCGAAATGTTCGCTGTACTGCCGTGCGTACTCCTCCGCCGCCAACCAGTTCAGCGCTGCCTTCGTACTTGGTACTTCGTCACTTTGTACTTCAATAACGAGGTCCACTTTTCCTCGCTCGATTCTCTTCGTCACGAGATTGCGCAACTCCAACTCCCGTGCACGCAGTGCGGGAGACAGCCGGACGGTCAGGTCCATTGCTTTGGAGTTTAACGATCGGATCTCGCAAACGATCTTGCGTCCTCTGAATTGGCTTTCGGTTCTGCCATAACCTGTCATGGATAATATCATGTCATTTACGATTTAGTCATTTATTTTCCGATGCAGAATTTACTGAATATGTTTGCCAGCACCTCCTGGTTGGTTATCTGTCCTGTCACTTCTCCCAGTGCATCGATGCAGTCCTTCAGATCCATAGCCAACAGTTCGCCGGACAGGCAGTCGTTGAGTCCCTTCCGGACTCGTATGATAGCCTCGTGTGCCCGGCAAACCGCCTCATAGTGCCGTGCGTTGGAGAGGGTGACGGCTCCGGTGTGCATGGTCTCCCTTGCGGCCCGCACGAGTTCCCGCCGCAGCGGCTCTATATCCCCCTTCTTCGCAGATATATATATCCTTTCGTCCTTGGTAGCCGGTAGATGGTCCGATGGTCCTTCTATCAGGTCCGCCTTGTTCACCACCTCAATCACCGTTCCCGAACATGGTACATCGCTTTCTACTTTGAGCGAAGCGGCCTTTTCTCTTTCCGCGCAGCGGTCTTTGGGTTCCCTTACCACTACCACTATCTGCGCCTGTTCTGCTGCTTTGCGGCTGCGTTCGATACCCATATTCTCCAGTTCGTCGCCTGTCTCCCGCAGACCGGCGGTGTCTATCAGCCGGAAGAGGATCCCGTCGATGATGAGTGTGTCTTCGATCGTGTCGCGGGTGGTACCTTGAATGTCGCTCACGATAGCGCGCTGTTCGCCCAGCAAGGCATTCAGCAGCGTCGATTTGCCTACGTTCGGTGCACCGATGATGGCTACCGAGATACCGTTTTTGATGGCGTTTCCCGTCCGGAAAGAAGCTATCAGGTCAGCCAGTTTGCTTTCTATCTCTTCCGCGAGACGTTTCAGTTCGGAGCGGTCAGCGAACTCCAGTTCCTCATGGTCGGCGAAATCCAACTCTAACTCTATCAGCGATGTGAAATGCAGCAGCCGTTCTCTTAGTTCGTTGAGGGCGTTGGATACCGCTCCTCTGAGCTGGCTCAACGCGAGGTCTTTCTCCGCTTTGCTCTGCGCGGCGATGAGGTCCGCCACCGCTTCCGCCTGACTGAGGTCAATCTTGCCGTTGAGGAATGCTCTCCGAGTGAACTCACCCGGTTCGGCAGCGCGGCATCCGGCGTCAATCAGCCACCGCAACAGCTCCTGCTGGATGAAGAGACTGCCGTGGCAGGCTATCTCCACCGTCTCTTCGCCTGTGAACGAATGGGGTGCGCGGAAGACCGTGCACAGCACCTCGTCCAATACCTCCTTATCTCTTTCAATCCTCCCGAAATGCACGGTGTTGGCTTTGGCTCCGGCCAAGGGCACACGTCCGCGGAAGAGCGTATCCACGATAGCGATACTCCCCTCTCCCGAGACCCGCACAACGGCTATTCCCCCCGTTCCGTAGGCTGTTGATATAGCACAAATAGGTTCCATTACGATTCAGCGTGCAAAGGTACAACAAAAATTGCACATACGCAAGAAAAAAACAGAAAAACGCGCGTGCTCTTGCATAATTCAAAAATTTGTTGTACCTTTGCAGCCAAATTGGGATATTTAAATAATACGATTATGAGAAAATACTTATTTATCTGTATGATGGCAGTAATGGGCGTGCTGCTCACGGGATGCGAGAAAGGCCAGCCGTTCCATAAGAAGACCATTGATCTGACGGTGACTTCAGCGCAATGGGATTTTGACCAGAGCGCGAACATGTTCTTCTGCCATTTCGACATTCCCGAACTCACGGAGAACGTATATAACTACGCCGAGGTGAGCGTGAGCCACGAGTACAACAGCGGCAAGAACAACGCCTACCAGGTAGCGCTTCCAGAGACGATCTACAAGCAGATTGAGATCCAGGATACCGACAGCACCACCACCCCCTATTTCTACCAGCAACATATCGACTATGCCGTAGGTGTAGGGTTCGTAGAGGTATTCTGCACCATCTCCGATTTCTATTACGAGGAAGGCTGGACACCGGATCCTATGCTGTTCCGGTTGCAGATGAGCTATTAAAGGATTCGTAATCCGTAATTCGTAATCCGTAATCCGATTTACATATTAGGTCCCTGTTCAGCGGAGAGCCGCGAGCAGGTAGTACTCACCGCGGGGCAGATAAAGGCCGTTTGCGGTGAGATGCCTTTTATTTTTCGTGCGGGCGCATGGAAGCCGCGCACGAGTCCGCACACGTTCCGCGGCGTAGGCGAAGAGGCCTTAGGATGGCTGGCAGAGGTGAAGAAGGCGTTTGGCATGGATGTTGCTACAGAGGTAGCGACACCGGAACATGTACAGAAAGCGATTGCAGCCGGCATAGACTATCTGTGGATCGGCGCCAGGACAAGTGCAAACCCGATGGCGGTGGAAAACCTCACCCCAGCCCTCTCCTCAAGAGAGGGAGGACAGATAAAGGGCATATTGATTAAGAACCCGGTGAACGAAGACGCGGCGCTATGGATAGGCAACATAGAGCGGTTGGAAAAGACAGGGATACCCGTCCTGGCGGTACATAGAGGTTGCGGGCACCGTCCTTGCTGGGCGATGGCGCATCAGGTGCGGCTGGCGCGGCCGGACATACCGATGCTGCTGGACCCGAGCCACATGAGCGGCGATTCCGCCAAAGTGCCGGAACTGATGAACAAGATATACGAGCTGGGTCTGGACGGAGCGATGGTAGAGGTGCATTGCCATCCGGAGCAAGCGCTGTCCGACGCCAAGCAGCAGATAGAGCCGGAAGGATTAGCAAACCTCACAAAACCCCACCCCGACCCTCCCCTCAAGGGAGGGAGCCACGGGATCGAGTTGAATTGGTTGCGGGCGGAGATAGACGAGCTGGACGAGAAACTATGGGACACGATAGCCGCACGAATGGATGTCAGCCGGCGGATAGGAGAATGGAAGAAAGCCAACGGCGTAGCACCACTCCAGCCGGAACGGTACGAGATGATAGTTGAAAGACTAAAAGCCCCCCAGCCCCCTAAAGGGGGAGGATTGCGGACGGAGTTTAAGTTGGCGTTATGGGAACTGATTCATGAGGAGAGCCTGCGTCAGCAAAACTGACGAATTAAAAATTCAAAATTAAAAATTCAAAATTAAGAATTACGAATTGAAAAAGTTAAGGTACATAGTAATTTTGATCCTGTGCTTCGCCGGGATGGCGAGTGCGCAGGAGGTGACAAGTATATCGGGTACGGTAGTGGACGGCGACACGGGCGAGACACTGCCGTTCGTACAGATATATTTCTTGAAATCAACCACCAGCAAAGGCATGATCCCGTCGGAGATAGGTACGACGAGCGATATAGACGGTAACTTCTCCATCAGCAACAGTACCGGCTACAACACGCTGAACTTCCAGATGTTGGGTTACAAGACCGAGATGCTGACGCTCCGCAAGGGTCAGAACCGCAAGAACGTGAAGGTCAAGATGACTCCGGACGTTTACGGTCTGCAAGATATCGTCGTGACGCCGAAGCACCGCAAACGGGATTACAAACGCAAAGGCAACCCCGCGGTAGAGTTGATCAAGAACGTGATCGCACACAAGGACTCGTTCTGCGTCAAGACCGTCGATCAATACACCGCCAAGAGTTACAGCCGCATGTCTTTCGCGCTGGATAACATCAAGGTGAACTGGGAGAAACCGTTCTGGAAAGATTTCTCCTTCGTGAAGAAATACATTGACACGACAGGCGTGTACCCGAACGTGACCGTCAGCATCCGCGAACACCTGAACACGGAATACTACCAGAAACGCCCTCACCGCGAGAAGAAGATCCTGGACAAGAAACGTATCTTCGGTATCGAGAGCGTGATCGGCTCGGAGTCGTTCCAGCAGAATATAAACGCTATCTTCAAGGACGTAGATATCAACGACAACAGCATGAACCTGCTGTTCAACCGCTTCGTCTCGCCGCTGAGCAGCACGCTTGCCGTGAGTTTCTACCAGTACTACATCATGGACACGATCATGGTGGACGGCTATCCGTGTATTGACCTGGCGTTCGTGCCGGTGAACTCGGAGAGTTACGGCTTCACAGGGCACCTCTATATCGTAAACGACAGCACGTTCCGCCTAAAGAAATACGCGATCAACATCCCGCCGGACATCAACCTCAACTTCGTCAGCAACTTCTCTATCGAGCACAGTTACAAGCAGTTGGAGAACGGCCTATGGGCACCGGACAGGACAAGCACCTACGCCAAATTCTATATCATCAACAACAAACGCGGTATGTTAGCCCGCCAGACCAAGATATACACAGGCTGGGACATGGAGACACCGATAGCAAGGGAGACCTTCTCCAACCTGAACGGTCCAGAGCCGGAGGTCAACGACACAACGGCAGAGCTGGTGTGGGAGGGTCAATGGACGGACGAGATGCGTCCGGAGCCGCTGACCAAATACGAGAGTTCGGTAGTCGATCTGGTTCGCGAGTTTACCAACACGCCTAAGTTCAACAGTCTGGCGCTCTTTGTGAACGCCGTCACGACAGAGTATATACCTACCCGCAAGGCGGAGTTCATGTACCTCAGCAAGTTCGATTTCGGACCGATATATAACTTCGTCAGCTGGAACATGTTAGAGGGCGTGCGTCTGCGCGTCGGCGGCGGTTCGACGGCGCGGCTGCACGACCAGTTCTTCTTCCGCGGATATGTAGCCTTCGGCACCAAAGACCTGCTGCCGAAATACAGCGCGACACTCGTCTATTCGTTCAACAAGCATAAGAACCAGCCGTACGACGGACTGAGACACCACTTGCAATTCATGGCGCAATACGACATCGAGGAACCGGGCCAGGTGAACGACGTAGTGCGGCGGGATAACATCTTGATGTCTATTCCTACCAGCCGTCCGACCATGCCGTTCGCCCAGTATGTCTTCCACGCCAAGGCGGAATACATGAAAGAATGGCGGAACAACCTGATGCTGAAGGCGAGCTTCGATTTCACGAACAACAGAGCAGCCGGCTCGCTGCGGTACGACCGCGTGGACTACACGAGGCATATTAACGGAACGGACACCACTTTCTCGCAATCGCTGAGCAACATAGGCTCTTACCGCAACTACGAGGGTGTGTTTGAGTTGGAGTACTCGCCCGGCTCCATGATAGGTATCGACCGCGAGGGAATAAAGAACCCGTGGGGACTGGAGAAAGATGCGCCGACAATCAATCTGCGGCACACCGTGGGCTATCTGGACGACCGGCACAACGGCGGCGACGGATTTATCTACAACAAGACGGAAATCATGTTTGACAAGCGTTTCTGGTTCTCCGCTTTCGGACATTTGGACATGCGTATCAAGACCGGCATGATCTGGCAGAAAACGCCGTTCACCAAACTGCATATACCCGAGACGAGCACCAGTATCCTGTTGGGTCAGCGAAGCTTCAACCTGATGAAACCGATGGAGTTCATGATGGATGAATATGTGTCGCTTTTCGCAACCTATTACTTCAAAGGATGGATCCTAAACCGCATTCCGGGTATTAACAAACTGAAGCTGCGCGGCGTGGTGTCCTTCTCCGGTGTCTATGGCGGTCTGACCAAGAAGAACAACCCTTATCTGGAGACAGGAAGCGGTCTGTATGACTTCCCGCACACGGCGTGGGAGAACGGAATCGTGGACAACGCGTTTGACCAGCAAGGCTATATCAAAGACGGCTATCGCACCAGTTCCCCGATCGGCAAACTGCCGTACATGGAGATCACTGCCGGATTTGAGAATATCCTCAAATTCATCCGTATTGACTACATCCGCCGAATCACGTACAACGACTATGAGTTGCCGTACATGATCCAGAAGATGGAGATGGTAGACCCGACACGTCCTACCATGGGATACAGACCCGCCGTGGACGAGAACGGCGACCCGGTCATGATCCATGGACGCAGACGAATAGCCGCATGGGGACGAAACGGAGTCAAGATAACTGTCAGAATCTCGTTGTAAATCCTATATATTATGAAAGACAAAATAGCAGGAATAGCACTCCTAATGTCTCTTGCATTACTGCCGGTATCCATTACCGCTCAGGAAGACAGCAAGATACAGTTAAAATTAGACGAAGCGAAAGCCAAGTTAGTGGAGTTCAACACGGAGCACATGATCGATTCGCTGGACCAGGAGAAATTACCCCGGCTTGTTTCCGGCGGATTGCTAGCGAACGCCAACATGAGCAATTTTATCATCACCCGCAACAACAAGCCCATGAGTTCCTACATGCATATCGGCGGCGAGTTCGGCGGATTCATGGATTTCCGGATCACCAAGCATTTCTCCATCCAGCCGCAGGTGATTTTTACGGCGCACCAGAACTATTTTGCCGCCACCGACACAGCGAATCACCTATGGTCGTTCGGCATGGACATACCAGTGTATTTCTTAGGCCGGTTCGGCAATATGGAGAAGGGTTATATCCAGTTCGGCGGCGGAATATTCACCCATTTCACTTTCGCGTCCAACATAGCGGGCAAGTTCAAGAACGTAGATGAGTCGACAGCCGTGGCAACTCCCGCCACTCCTACCGACACCCACGACTACAGCAGACTGTACAGCCTGCACGACAACCATTTCGGCGTAGCGGTGACGGTAGGGTACGAATTCCCGATAGGCATTCAGATTAACGCCCATTACAAAGTCAGTCTGTCCGACATAGCCGGATTCTACAAGGAATACAAAGGCCAGGAGATAGCCAACGCCATGATCTACCCGCAGTCCGTTTCCTTAGGAATCGGGTACAGGTGGAAGTAACGTTCAGCGGCGGTGGAAGAAACGATAGACCGGCAGGAAAAAGCGTAGCCAGCGGCGATAAGAGGGAGGCAGTATGAACGGCTGGATAGCAGCATTGCGGATCGAGCACGCCACCCAATAGCGTCGGATAGCCATTCCCTCCGGATAGCGCATGAGATACGCCCTTGCTTCATCACGAGCAAGGGTGTTTTTATGCACATCACCCTTAGGATGGGTGATAGAGAGGCGGTCGTCGATCTCTACCCGCATACCCCAATGGCGCGCATAGAAACAAGCCACGAGATCCAGTCCCCATCCGTGCGGATTGATGTCCAGCGGCTCCAGTTGCTTATATACCGGAGCAGCATACATGCCCAGCATACCCTCCGCGAAAGCCACGGAGCGGCGGTGTCCGCTATGACGCGAATAAGACCACGCCCCCCAGGTATAGGAGTCATCCGCATGGGAAGGACAATAGACACCTACCCCCTCGAAAGACTCCGAGAGAAGAATATCTTTGAGCTGCATCAACGCCTCATGCGAGATCTGCACATCCGAGCATATGAAGAACAGGTAAGGGTAATGCCCCTCGTCCGCCATAGTCACCGCATGGTGCATCATTCCGGAATAGAACACATTAGGCAGATAGACCGTGTCGCCATCGCACGGATCGGGACGCTGGCCGCTGTCCGCATCTATAATATGACACCGGAAATACGGACGAAGCTCATGGTAGAGGAACTCCGCATTGGACGCTTCATGATAATTGAAGATACAAAAAAGAATCTCACTTGCTTGCATTGCGTTTTCGGATTAGTTTGCTTTTGCCCAGCCATTGAGGCAGGATAATAACTCCGGCTACCAGGTAATAGTAGTAGGTACACAGACGCCAGATAGAGGTGATGACGACGGTGGACATCTTCTGCGTTATGAACTCGCCCAGGAAGCCGTCAAACATCACTTCAGCGAAGCCGCTTCCGCCCGGAGTAGGAACAATCATCGTGACGATTCCCAAGATATACTGGCGTGCGAAACACATCATATTGTCTGCTCCGGTAAGGGGATTGAAAATCATAATAGCCATGTTCGCTATCAGGAAGCGGAAGCCCCAAATACCCGCCGTAGAAACGATCATTTTCACCCAATAGCCTATCTTCTCATGCTTGATCTCCTGGGCACACTGGCGTATTTCCACCGCCGTACGTAGCGCACGATAGCGATAGCGGCGGAGGAATTTGAGGGAGCAGACAAGCCCCACTATCTTGATAAAAACAGACGGCTTGCAGAACAGGCCGATGAAGAGCAAGGTGACCCATACGAACTTCATTACATAGCCAATGATAAACGCCCAGAGGTAGCCGTATTGGAAATAGCCTTCGGCAGTAAACAGTTCGCCATAAGGTATCAACAGCAGCAGAAGGGGGAAAAGCACAATCATCAGCATCTCGTCCAGGAAAAGCGCCAGAACCGTCATGGAGGTCGCTTTGCTATATTTAATGCCCTCCCTATGCAGGAAGATCACCTCCAGGGACGAGCCGCCGGCAGCAGAAGGAGTGACCGCCGAAGTGAACTCATAGAGCATGCGCACCCGGAACAGCTGGCTGAACCTCAGCGGGAGTCCGGACATGACACGCATCCTGTACATACCCGAGAAATCCTTGAAGAGCGTAAAAAGAACCACCAAGAGAACAAAGACCCACCAGTTCTCGGCAAGAGTGATCGGGCCCTGCGGAATGTCGTCGTGCATCTCGCGCCAGAGCATATACCCTACTCCGATCAGACCGAAGAGAATCGGCCAGACGACCATAGAGGGTTTGAAGCGCGAAGCTACAGAACGGTTTTCCGAGACTGTCTTATTGGTGTTGCTCATCGGGTTTATGCTTCGTATGTTTGGATAAATTTCGCTATATTCACGGCTCCGTTGCCTTCATTGCGAATAGCTTCCTCCGCCTCCTTGTAGATATCCAGGATGGAGGGATCCGTCACACATTCGTTCACCCAACGGACAATCCGGTGCGACTGGGTGAAGAAACGTCCGCAGTTAAGAATCGAAGTAAAGAGGTGCATCGATTCATATTCGATATGGGAGGCGCAATAGAAGACACCGATAGGCACCCCCATCAGCGCGCTGTCCAGCATGGCGTTAGGTCCTCCCTTGGTCAGCAGTATATCTGACGCCCGGTTCAGTTCATATACCTTAGGCACGAACTCATACGGGCGTAAGTCGATCTTAGGAGCCACACGGTCCCTGAGTTTCATCAGACGGTGATAAAGCCGTTTGTTCGTACCGCAGACAGCGATCAGCGTAATCGGGTGCTTGACATGCGCCAGCAACGCCATCACCACCCTGCTCATACCTGAGCGGCCATACCCTCCTGCCGCCACCATTACGGTAAAGCGGTCTTGCGGCAGTTCGTATTTGGTGCGGTAGAAAGACTTGTCCTCCGTCACGTCCATGATCTCCTTGCGGGTCACAAAAGGCACAATCATCAGCTGCTTGCGGGTAAAATCATGGCGCAGCGCGTCGTGGAAAGCCAGACGGCAGTTGACCACAAATTTATCCACGCGGATATTCCACCAGTTATGGACGTTGTTATCGGGATCGTAAGTAACCACCTTGACATGCGGATCCACCATGTCCCTATACTGGGTAGCGAGGAAGGAAGTCAGGTAGTGGGTGTCAATAATAATATCCGGCTGAATCTCTTTCAGAATATCAAAATATACCTTTCTCTGGCGGCGATATAACGTATTGACCACAAACGGCAAGGAGTTATGAATACCGAAAATATGGGTAGCCGCCATCTGGATATAGTTATGCCAAGGGAAGGTGTTCGCCCATTTGACATCACGGATGAACTGCTTCTCCAGTTTAAGCAAAGAAGGATGAGCCTGAAAGGTATATTTGCGAATCACCTCTATATCGGGATCATGGAGCGCGTCAATGGCATCCGCGATAGAGTTAGCCGTAGTAATATGGCCAAACCCCGCCTCGATATAAGTCACCAGCACACGTTTCTTGGTATGTTTTTCAGTCATATTGATTTATGATGATTTACTTTGGGCGGCAAAGTTACAAAAAAAATCCCACATACGCAAATATATGTGGGACTTTTTCTAAATTGTAACTTATTTTCAGGCTTATTGGCAGATAATTTTGCCGGATACCAGTCTCTTGGCGGTGTCACCCTTTAGCATTTGCATGAAGGTCTTGTCGCCGTAGAGGAAGGTATAGAAATATATCTGCCCCGGATTTATATCCACTATCAAACCGGAGCCGGTATTCAGTACGTCATTAAGGCGTTCTCCCGTTACCAGGTCTTCTACCAGATCTACATCGTTCGGGTCTGCCGTAGGCACTTTCTCGTAGAAGAGACGACGTCCGTTCTGATCGAAGAGGGCGAAATGAACGTCCTTGCGGATCGTACCTACAAAGAGCTGGTTCGTACCTGGCAGACGCTTGATCACTACGTCGTTCGCCGTGGGTTCGAGCGTCTCGTTGATGGAAGAGATCGCAAAATGGATATAATAGTGCATCTCGGATCCGTCGTCCGCCGTAACAATAATCATACATGTGTCACCGGCAGAAACCTCACGAACCGACACCTCTGCGTTCTCCGAATGTGGTATTGCTTCTACGCCCGGCGCAGTAGCACCCTCGCGGAGGTAATAAGTATAGAAGGTGACATCCGAGGCGAAATTGCTAATTGAATCCCCGTCCAGAAGGATCGCGCTCAAGAAGCAGTCGTTATCTTTGGCGATCGACTGGGAGATAGTATAAGTGATCTCGGTATTACCATCCTGCGCTACTACACGGATGAAGATCGTTCCTTCCTCGTTGTCTGTGATCGTATAGGTAGCCAGCGGGTCGCTGAGCAGCGCCTGTACATCCGCCGCAGAGAAGAAGTCCGTCGAATCCGACCCGTACGGGTGCGCATACATATACTCGGTCTGGAGAGGCAGGAAACCTACCAGTTCCTCGTCTTTGATCAGGACATTCACCAAGGTAGCATCCGTCGGCTTCAGGAAATGGAAGACGAGCGAATAGATAGCCTGGTTCTCTCCGTTAGGAGCCGTGACGGTAATGTCCACCTGGATATCTCCGTTCGGCAGGAGGTAATGAACGCTATCCGTCATCTGCTGCGGGTCTTTTACTATGGTCTCCACCGAAGGCAGTTGCTCCTCCAGCGGTTTCTCCGCCGTGTACGGAATGTCGATCGTATAGCTATACTTGTCATAGCGGAATGGGAACTGCGCTGCAGGCAGTTGAACGCCCTCTTCGTCGCGGAGGATGATATCCTGGAGAGTAGTAATAGAAGACATAATGCGTTCGAAGGTCAGGGTATAAGTAGCCTGCGTACCGTCTTCCGCAGTTACCAGCACGGTAACAACGTCTTCATTAATCGTGATCTCAACCACCTGGATCTCCTCTTTCTTGATAACCGTGACAACAGGAACGGAAGCTTCCACATCTATCTCCACTCTGTAGTTGAAACGCTCAGCATCGTAGTTAGCCAGCGGCTTTCCGGCAAGGTTAATCATATTCAGCGTTGCTTCGCCGGATTTCTGAACCGGATAGTGGATCGTGTAGGTCCTCGTAGCGCCTGTAGCAGCTGTTACTGTAATAACCGTCTTGTAGCCAAGCGACTTGCTCTCCAAGGAGTCGCGAACCTGCGAAACGAGCACGTTCTGGTACTCATCGCCGCTGAGGTACTCAACCGCAGGCAGCTGACCATTGAGTTCCGCTGCATACGAAGCGGTCAGTTCGTAATAATACTCATAGGTAGCCGCGTCGAAATCAGCGAGTTGCTTCTGGTCAATGAAAATCATTTGCAGCCAGTCCACATCCGATTTCTCAATCGTATAAGAAACCGTGTAGGTATTCTTCTTTCCGCTCTCGGAAGTAACAATGATCTGGCGGATGAGCTGGTTAGCCGTGGACTCAACGGTGTCCATAGTCACGGTCTGCCAGTCGTCTGCCTCTTCCCATCCCAGTTCCGGGAACGCCGTGGTACCTACCGGCAGGGTCAGGGTGTAATATTTGTTTTGCGGAGCAAAGCCCTCAAGCGCCTTACCATCCTGATAAATCATAGCCAGTGTATCTGCATCGGACTGGGTGAAACGGAAGACAACGACGTAGGTGTTCTCACGGGTAGCAGGATCTTCCGCCTGTACCTTAATAGTAACCCGGTTTTTATCCGTATCCACCTCCGTGGACAGAATCTTCTGTGCCACCTCTGCTTTCTGCGCCACTACTTCCGGCAGTTCGTACGTACCTACCGGCAGGTCCACCTGATAGAAGTAGTAAGCAGGATCGAACGAAGGCAACGGCTCGCCGTCAAGGAAGATCATGCTGAGGTTCGCATTCTTGGACAGAGGCACTACGAAATGCAGCACGTATTGGTTTTTCGTCGTACCATCCACCGCGGTTACATTCAGCAGAACGGAGTCGCCTTGTTGGTCGATTTCTACCGTCTGACCGTCCATCTTCAGTTGTGCGTTCACCTCAGGCAGGAGTGTTGTTCCGGACGGCAGGTTGATGGTATAGTTATTGTTATCCGGGTCGAACGCGAGGTCTTCATTCAGCGCACGTTCGAAGTCCACGAAGTTCTTGCCATCCAATGTAATGTTCGCCAGCGTACGGTCGTTGGATTTGTTCTCGACATAGATATTCACCTGGTAGTCGGCTGTAGTAATACCATCCTCCGCCTCTACATGCAGCACATAGCGGTACTTGCTACCTTCCTCCAGGTCGGTACGGACAATCGTCACTTTCTGGAAGCGGTCGTCGGAGGTATAATCCACGTCTATCTGGCTCGTCTTGAGGGAGAGCGAATAGAAGTGACGGCCCGACTCAAAGTGCTCGTCCTTATCCCCCTGGATTGCTTCGCCGTTGACGGTTATACCCGTCAAATCCACGCAGTGGCTCGGCTCGGCATTGACGGTGAGGTTGTAATACTTGGTAGCCTTGCGGTCCTCCGACTCGACAGTGAAGACGATAGGTTCGCCCAGTTTGGCAGGCTCAACAGATATCTTCTGTCCTGCGTTAGCGGCGACATACGATATATTCGGCATCTGCGGCTGGGCACGTTTCACGCCATCGGCAGGCAGAGGCAGGGTAACCGTATAAGAATCCGTAGCAGGGTCAAAGCCGTCGATGAGCACGCTATCCAGCATGATTCCTGCCAGCGAAGCATCGCTGCTCTTCGGCCGCAGGACGCGGACACGGTAGGTTCGGGTAGCAACACCGTCTTCCGCCGTAACGGCGATGGTATATTCAACGCCTTCCGTGACGCCTTCGTCTTCATTCACGATAGCCTGCGTGGTGACAATATGCTGTTTGTCTTCCGCTGCAATGGCCTCCAAGAGCAGCGTCGTGTCGGCATAAATCTCATACGGATCATCGCTGAGCTCCGGCACGAAGTCGTTGTAGTTCGCTTCATCCATCAGAATCTGTGCCAGTTTGGTGTTATTCGAAAGCGCAGAAGGATAGGACCAAGTATAGGTCTTTCCTGTACCCGGCACAGCCCATGTCATCTGTGTCTCGGTCTGGACGAAGATCACGGAGTCTGCATCCTGCTCACGGATGAAGGACACGGCCTGAGCCGGTCTCGCCTCATCCTTTGTGAAGTTAGCCGCACCGAAGTCAGCTATCACGTTATCTCCGAGCGAGAACTCATGGATTGTACCATTCGGCGCGATAACAGGATCTACGCGCGTAATAGTATAGGTACCTTTCGTTCCGTCCTCTGCAGTAACGGTCAGTACGCCGTTCTGCAGCGACACTTCCTGAAGGTCGGATTTCTTAACGAACGAGATAACAGGCATTTGCTCTGCCGCCAGTTCGTATGTCTTCACATCCGCGTTGTAAGTCAAGCCGTCTGCGATGATATTTGTCAGCGTAACGTCATTGCTGCGCGGCGATTGGAACTTCACGGTATAAACCAGCGCTTCACCCTTCTCCGGCGTAACGGTGATCGTTACGGTAGAATCAGCAGGGTTGAAGGAGGTTGTTACCTGTTGTAAGGAGGAAGAAGGTACAGGCTGGATGTCCGGTAAGTTACGACGCGAAGCCGGCAGGGTCACAACATAATCGGTCTTGTTGGTAGCAAAGCCGTTGATCATGACGGTGTCCAAGAGAAGGTTCGCCAACTCGTTACGCGTGTCCAGCGGACGTTTAACCGTCAGCGTGTAATCGGTGTAGTCCACGCCGTTCTCCGCCCAGTTGCGGATAGTAGCGGTGCGGGTTTCAAAGTCCGCATCCTTGGTCGGTGCCGCCCATGTTACATCCTGCGCTTGGTCTGCTACCTCACCGGTAAAGGAGAGTACAGGAAGTTCTATACGCTCCGGATCAGTCAGAGTAGCCTCGAACGCATTGCCGGATTTCGCTGCATCAAACTCATCAACCTTCATCGAAGCGAGGGTATGGTTGAAGGAGAATCGCAGCCAATCGACAAGGGTCTCTGCAGCTGTAGAAACAAGAGGATTACCGGTTGTTGGATCAACTTGATAATAAGAATTGATTATGATGTTCAATAGTATAGGATCACCGGCTGTCTCATTCGCTTCTCGTAGATCATACGTGTAGGTTTGATAACCACTGGTGGTCGTTTTATTCTTCCATTCAAGCGTTTTTTCTCCATCCGCACCTGTCAGGATATATTGTATCTGGTTACCATCTGTATTATAAGAAGATAGACGATAATTGACTTGCATGACGTCCGGACTATTATGGAACGAGATACCACCGCTGATTGATATAGAAGACGATCCAGCGACACCCCATGCTCCGGTTACTGTTCCTAAGGTAATAAATCCCGGAACATTACCACCACCCGGTGTACTGTACTTGGTTTTCAAATCTACTGCACTAGTACCGCTTTTCTTACATAGTTCATCCGGATCAAAAGAAAAGAATCCCGAATGTCTGCCCAAGGCATCCGCTAAGGTATTCCAGCCTGTCGGTTTTTGCGAAGAAGTAAATACTTTGGCATTTTCCCATTGTGTAAAATCCGTATTAGGCACTTGTTCATTCTCGTAATAATACCAGATGTGATAGGTATTGGTACGAGCCAAAGCTCCTTCTCCGTAGGAAACCTGAGCAGCCCAGTGTTTGGATGTTTGGTCAAGAATCTCTATCTCTGCGCCCTTGTTAAGCGTATAGCGCAGTTTCGGTTTTCCGGTTACAGGAACGATATAGGTAAATTTCTCGGGGTTAAAGCCCGGGATCGTAACTTCTGCGCCGTCTCCGATCTTCACGCGGATATCCGACAGTACAGCAGGGTCAGCGGTAGGAACGATCGGGTTAATGGTATAAATCTCATCGGCTACGGTGTCGTTGTTAGCCTTGACTGTAATGATCGTCGGGTTATGTACTCCACCCGGCTGGATGAATACCGTTTGTGCCTCGTAGGATTTCTCATACTCCACCGTGAGCGAACGAGAGCCGAACGGCATCTCT
>OCTX012284257.1_pt1 | contig 39632 bp, 19 predicted proteins | sample 1539691 | NCBI WGS metagenome assembly OCTX01 (sample SAMN02144231, study PRJEB22623) | gut metagenome | biome: sheep rumen | host: Ovis aries | place: New Zealand
TTCGCACACAGGGGACAGTCCCCCTGTGAGATCGAGGTTGCTGAGGATGTCGACATTATGGATGAGGATAGGCTCTGTGGGATCAAAGAGAGGCAGTGCCTTCTTAATACCACCACCCGTCTCGAGCAGTCCGTCTGTCTCGTCGCTGATGCGGATGTCGAGTCCGAAGTTATCATTGTCACGCAGATAGTCGACAATCTGCTGGGCAAAGTGATGCACGTTCACCACGATACGCTCGAAACCGGCGGCCTTGAGTTTCTGTACGACATGCCACAGCAGCGGCTGCCCCCCTACCCTCACCAGTGCCTTGGGCATGGTGTCGGTAAGCGGCTTCAGTCTCGTACCGAGACCGGCAGCAAAGATCATCGCCTGCTTCATACCGTCCGTAGCCTACATGCCTTCGAAGGCACCTGCCACGCCCTCGATGATTCCCTTGATCTCATTGACAATGCCACGCAGACGGTCAGAGATGTTGTCTTTAGCGCCACGGGCCATATAGCCGGCACACTCACCCTCGAGTTTTCCGATACTGGCCTTCTCGGCTGGCGTGTAGTCGAGCTCGTGCTTCTTCACGCTCTTCGAGATCTTCACAAACTTCTTGCCGGCATCCTCCCAGTCCTTCAGGTCGTAGTACCGACTGTGGTCGCGCAACTCCGTGGAGAAACTCTCCAGCTGATCCAGTGCCCGCTGCTTCGTCGAGCACGATGCCAACGTGAGGGCAAGTAGCCCACAGGCCATCAAAACATTAATCTTCTTCATGTCTGTAAACCGTAAACTATAAACTCTAAACCGTAAACTGTAAACCGTAAACCGTAAACTGTAAACTGTAAACCGTAAACTGTAAACCGTAAACCGTAAACTGTAAACCGTAAACTCTACTCTCCCCTTTCCAGCGTCTTTGAGATGCCCTGCTCCCGGTGACAGATGCGCACCTCGACTCCGAACTTCTCATGGATATGTTCCGCCAGATGCTGGGCGCAATACACCGAACGGTGCTGACCGCCCGTACAACCGAAGGAGAACATCAGCGAAGTGAATCCGCGCTGGATATAACGGCGCACATGGGCATCGGCAAGCTTATACACCGAGTCGAGGAAGGTCAGGATCTCCCCATCGTCCTCCAGGAATCGGATGACGGGCTCGTCAAGTCCCGTCAGTTTTTTGTAGGGCTCATAACGGCCGGGGTTGTGGGTGCTGCGACAGTCAAACACATAACCGCCGCCGTTGCCACTCTCGTCCTCGGGGATGCCCTTACGGTAAGAGAAGCTGAACACCTTCACCACCAGCGGTCCCTGGGCATCGTACTTGGAGAATGTCGCCGGACCGTCCTGAGGATGAGCCCTATAGGGGTTCAGGTTCGTGGTCTTATAACCATCGGCACGACTGGCCACGGTCTCTATCTGCTGGAACTGTGGCAGTTCGGTGAGATGCGTAAGCACATCCATCAGATGAGGATAATGGAACAATCCCCTTAGTTCCAACAACTCCCTCAGGTTCTGTATGGCGGGCGGTATCGACTCGATGAAGTGCTTCTTCTGCTCGAAATAGCCACGGAAGCCGTAAGCCCCGAGCACCTGCAGCGTACGGAAGAGCACAAACAGGGAGAGCCGGTTGGCAAAATGGCGTGCCGGGGGCACCTCGACGAAGTTCTTCAAGGAGTTATAGTACTCGTAAACCAGCTCTCGTCGCAGCTTGTGCGGATACTTGGCCGAAGCCTGCCAGAGGAACGAGGCCAGGTCGTAGTAGTAGGGTCCCTTGCGGCCACCCTGGTAGTCGATGAAATGCGGCTGATAGCTCACCTCTCCCGACTCCTTCTGCCGGACAGGTACAAGCATCACGTTCCTGGCCTGGAAGTCACGATAGAGGAAAGCGTCGGCCGCCTCTGCCGTCAGGTCCTTGGCAAACAGCCTGAAGTCGGCCTCCAGTTTCAGCTCGTGGAAGTCGATCTCAGTGGCCTTCAGAAAACAGTACTTGAAGTAGTTCAGGTCGAAGAGCACGCTATCGACATTGAACTCCGCCTGCGGATAACAGTTGGAGAAGTCGAGCTCACGAGCTCCACGTATCTGGATGTTAGGCAGCTCCCTGATGGTACGCCTCAGCAGCTCCTGCTCCTTCAGCGTATAGCGCCCACCGGCCTCCCTGCCGCCACGAACGGCATCGAAGAGCGAGAGCGAACCGAGGTCTGTCTGCAGATAGCGCAACTCGTCGTCGCTGGCAGCGAGGACCTTCGGTACCGGCAGCTTCCTCCTGTTGAAATGTTCGGTAAGATAGATGAAGGCATGATCCTCGTCACGGCTCGTGCCGATAACACCGACGACCGACTGACCGTCGTTGTCCGTCAGCCTGAAGTAGGTCCTGTTGCTGCCACCGCCGGGAATCTGACTGACGTTAGCCGGCTCAGCACCTTTCCACTGCCTATAGAGTTCTAAAAGTTTCTGCATATCGCCTGCAAAGTTACAACAAAAATTTGAAATACAGGTTGTATTGGTTGTAAAAGTTGTCTTAGTTTCGTATAAAAAAACCGGCTGTCTCCCGACAACCGGTCCAAAAAACAAACTACTTAAAAACTAATCTACTAAAACAAATCAAAAAAATATCTTTTACTTGGAAGTCTCTAATACTATTCTGCTGAAAGCATACAATCTTTCCACGGTGCAAAGGTATAATGAATTTTGTTTGCCACCAAGGAATTTTGAGACAAAATGCGTTGTGTGCGCACAAAATACCCCAAAAAAGGGATGGATTGTCGAATCCATCCCTCGATTTGTTATGTTAACTTAGCAAAAATGTATCATTTTATGTACCGAAGATGGTACACTGATTACATCATACCGCCCATGCCCGGTGCACCGCCCATCGGCATGGCAGGCTCCTTCTCGGGCTTGTCAACGATGAGACACTCTGTGGTAAGGAACATGCCGGCGATAGAAGCAGCATTCTCCAGAGCCACACGGGCCACCTTGGCAGGATCGATCACACCGGCCTCACGCAGGTCCTCATACTCATCGGTACGGGCATTGAAACCGAAGTCACCCTTGCCCTCGCGGACCTTCTGGACGACCACAGCACCCTCCTGACCGCCGTTGACGGCAATCTGGCGCAGCGGCTCCTCAATGGCACGGCAGATGATGTTGATACCGGTCTGCTCGTCGGCGTTGTCACCCTTCAGGCTGGCCAGAGCCTCCTGAGCACGGATGTAGGTGGTACCACCACCGGCCACGACACCTTCCTCGATGGCGGCACGGGTAGCACAGAGGGCATCGTCTACACGATCCTTCTTCTCCTTCATCTCCACCTCAGAGTTGGCGCCCACGTAGAGCACTGCCACGCCACCGGCCAACTTAGCCAGGCGCTCCTGCAGCTTCTCCTTGTCGTATGAAGAGGTGGTCACCTCGATCTCCTTCTTGATCTGGGCGATACGGTCCTGGATAGCCTGCTTGTCACCGGCACCATTCACGATGGTGGTGTTGTCCTTCGACACTGTCACCTTGTCACAGGTACCCAGCATCTCGAGCGTAGCCTGCTCCAGCTTCAGACCCTTCTCCTCGCTGATCACCACACCGCCGGTCAGCGTTGCGATATCCTCGAGCATGGCCTTACGACGGTCGCCGAAGCCAGGAGCCTTCACGGCACAGATCTTCAGACCGCCACGCAGACGGTTCACCACGAGTGTGGTCAGAGCCTCAGAATCCACGTCCTCGGCAATCACCAGCAACGGACGACCACTCTCGGCAGCGGGCTGCAGGATAGGTAGGAAGTCCTTGATGTTCGAGATCTTCTTGTCATAGATCAGGATATACGGATTCTCCATCACGCACTCCATCTTCTCTGAGTCAGTGATGAAGTAGGCACTCAGATAGCCACGGTCGAACTGCATACCCTCGACGACGCCGATATGGGTATCACGGCTCTTCGACTCCTCGATGGTGATCACGCCGTCCTTAGAGACCTTACGCATAGCCTCAGCCAGCAGTTCACCGATCTCCTTATCATTGTTGGCAGAAACGGTAGCCACCTGCTCAATCTTGTCGTAGTTGTCGCCTACCAACTCAGCACTCTTGGCGATATGCTCCGTCACGGCCTTCACAGCCTTGTCGATACCACGCTTCAGGTCCATGGGGTTGGCACCGGCGGTCACGTTCTTCAGACCCTCGCTGACGATAGCCTGAGCCAGGATGGTAGCCGTCGTCGTACCGTCACCGGCATCATCACCCGTCTTCGAGGCCACGCTCTTGACGAGTTGGGCACCCGTGTTCTCAAACTTGTCCTCCAACTCAATCTCCTTAGCCACGGTCACACCGTCCTTGGTGATCTGCGGAGCACCGAACTTCTTCTCGATTACCACGTTACGACCCTTAGGGCCAAGTGTCACCTTCACTGCGTTAGCCAACTGGTCTACGCCCTGCTTCATAGCGTCGCGGGCCTCAATATTGAATTTAATATCTTTTGCCATAACTATAAACTGAAAACTATAAACCGTAAACAAATTACTTCTCAATTACTGCGAGCACGTCACTTTGACGCATCATCAGATACTTCTCACCCTCAAACTCGAGTTCCGTGCCACTGTACTTGCCGTAGAGCACTTCGTCGCCTGCCTTCAGGATCATCTGCTCGTCTTTCGTACCCTGGCCAACGGCCTTGATGGTTCCGTGTAGGGGTTTCTCCTTGGCGGTGTCAGGAATGATGATACCACCGATCTTCTCTTCTGCCGGTGCGGGCAATACCAGCACGCGGTCTGCTAATGGTTTGATGTTCATAATACTTTTTTTATTTTAAAACTTTAAACTTTAAACTATAAACTGTAAACTGTAAACCGTAAACTGTAAACCGTAAACTGTAAACCGTAAACTGTAAACCGTAAACCGTAAACCGTAAACCGTAAACAATACTACAGGCGGAACGGTCTTTCAACCATTCCGCCTATTACTCTGCTAAAACCGTGCCAATCGCTACCGATATGACAACTTGTCAGTCATCTGATCATCCCGACACATTCATTACCGTCTACAGTTTGTCGATTTCTTCAGACTTAAGCCCTGTCGCTTTTTCTATCTCAACGGTCGGCAATCCCATTTGTTTCAAGTTTCTTGCAATTGTTGTCTTTTCTTCAGAACGACCGGCTGCCATTCCTTCTGCACGACCGGCAGCCATTCCTTCCGCACGACCAGCAGCCATTCCTTCCGCACGACCGGCAGCCATTCCTTCGAGGCGTCCCATTTCCAGACCCTCAGCCCGGCCCTCCAGTCTTGCTGCGTCAAAAGAGTCATTCTGCACCATGACGGCATCCAGGTGCCGCTCATAAGCAATCTGGTCGGCACGAGTCATCTGCATATACTGCAGTTTCTTACGAGCCTCGGCCAGCCCCGGAGTCGTCGTATTGTCCTTGATACGTCCGTTCTTCAGATAGTCCAGCCACTCTTCCAGCGGTGTCGAAGCCACCTTGTTAAACTCGTTCACACGAATCAGGAAGTATTCCGGGAACACCTCCTCTGGTGTTTTCATCCTGATGACATTATCCTCCTTGACATTTATCTTGAGTGTGTCACCGGTATGCACGCCGACAAAGGAATTCCTGCCATGATAGAGATAGTCAGACCCCTGTCCGAGGTCGAAATAGAGGATGTTGATAGAATACACCTTCTTCACCTCGCTATAGCGCTGCCCGAGAGAGATATGCTCCGTGATGGCCTTTGCCACACCGTAGAGGATACGTTCCAGATAGAACAGTTGTGTCGTCAGTTGGACCTCCACGATGATAATGCGCCCCTCGGAGTCCTTCGCTTTGATGTCGACACGGTTGAACTTGTCATCGACAGCATCCTGATTGCCTTCGCTCTCCAGAATCTCCTCTATCGTGATCTTCTCACCCAAGAGCACGGTTATCAGCCCTTCGAGCACATCAAAATTAGCCTTGTCGCGAAGCATCCGCTTCACGGCCCAGTCAAATCGCACATACTTCTCGTTAATCATCACTGCTCCTTTCGTTTTCTTGTTACCTTTTGTTTCCATAATACTTTGATTGTAGATTTAACGCTGCAAAGATACACCATTTTCCTGAAACCGCCAAACAAAAGCGGCAGAATCTTTCAATTCCGCCGCCATCTGTAAACTGTAAACCGTAAACCGTAAACCGTAAACTGTAAACTACTTCACCATCACCTTCATCGTCTTCTTGTTATTGGCCGTCTGAGCCTCCACGAGATAGACGCCGCCGATGGCCATCGGTATAGAAGCCTCCGTGCCACAGTTGCTCAGGCTGTTCACCACGTTGCCGCCGGTAGTCATCACACGCACCGTCGTCAACGGCTCCGAGCTGCGCACCGTCACCGTCTTGTTCCTGACGCTCACCACGATACCCTTTGCCGTGGCCTCACGGATAGCTGTCAGGTCGCCACGGGTGGTCAGGAAGTAGCGACCATAGTCGTTCGGCTGCACGCTGACCGACTGTCCGTCTGTCACCTCTGTCATCTCGCCCGTCACAGCGTCGAGCACGTAGAGGCGGTTCACTCCACGCTCCTCACTCCACGAGAGCTTCACGCTGACCAGTTCATTCGAAGCGACACAAGCCACGCCGAAGGGCACGATATCGATTGCCGGCCTTGTGTCGATGCTCACGGCCTTGTTGCCTGCCACGGTGTACACCACCGGCACGTCGCTCAGGTTCGAGTCGAACAGCGTCGTAGCATCCTCCTCAGCCGCATAGCCGTCCGAGGCCACCTCACTCAGGTTCACGCTCGCCGTCGAGCTGCCTTGACCGTTTGCAGCCTTCAATGTCAGTGCCCTGGTTCCACCAGAAGGATTGTTGCCACCGCTCTGACTGCCTTTAGGCACATACCGGGTAGGATCGGTATAATTACCATCGGTGATTGCCCAGCGGTTGAAGACAATATTTTCAGGAGCCTCATCAGCCTTACACTTCACGATGAACGCCTGCAGCGGTCTGATGATTCTTTCCGACTTATTCTCAGCAGTAATCTCCGCTGTTGCATTCACAGGCGTCGCTGCACCATCCTTGTAGATATAGTACACCGGACTCAGTTTCTCGTTATACGAGTAATACGTGCTGCCATCCTGATAGCCGAAGAACTTACCCATGTCGATGGATGCCATGAACGGGTTGCCCACCAGATAGTAGGTATAACCTTCCTCATCGGTGCCCTGAGCCTGTAGCTGCCCAAGAGGAATTGTCCACTGTTCCTGATTTGCCGAAGTGTTGTCGAAGACAAAGCGACCATAGAGTTCACCCTTGGTGACTGTCTTCGCACCCACAGCACCTGGCGCAGGCACCGTGTTATCCCACTGGTAGTAGTCGTAACTGGTGTCAGCCTTCGGCAGACGAATCAGAGCCTTAGCCTCGTCTGTCATCGCCTTCCTTTTGGCACGGATAGCGAAGCCACTATAATTATTATAAGGTACCTGTACATCATTAAATGTATGGCTCCACTCCAACAGGTTCGAGCTCACTGTCGAGAACTTCAGATAAGCCGAATAGTCCGTAGCCCTCACGTCGCCAGTCTTGGTATAGACCTTAGAACTCTTCAGACCCCAAGAGTGCTGGTAGAATGGATACTGCGTGCGGCTGTAGCCCTTGCTCTTATCAAAGGTGATGGCCTGGAAGGCCTCTGTCACTTGTCGACCTGTGACACTCGGAGTACCAGCCTGACTGTAGTCCGTCTTTGCCGTTGCCGGCACATACATATCACCGGCATACGTACCCTTCAGCGGTGTACTCATCAGATACCACTTGTTCGGATCCAGTTCTTCCTCCACCCAAGCCTTCTCGTAAGTCAGTCGCTGCTGCATGCGCAGCTCTGCACCCGGCTTGAAGTAGATCTCCTTACAGATATTACCATAGAATTTCTCTAAGTCGTAGACTTTTTCCTCACCTGATGCACTTCCAGTTTGCCATGTGTACCCCGTATATACAGGATGCCCTTTACAACCTTCTCCATCATCGTCACGACCATATCGTACTAACATATCATAACGTATAAGGTTTGTGGCATTACTGGTTCCGCCAGAAGGACTCGTATCGGTACCCATTCCATTCTCGTTATTTATCATGTCGCCACCAGACTGCCGACCAAACCTACCAACAACTTTTTCTGCGCCATCAAACGCTTCTCTGAACAAGAAGGGTGAATGGTTTTTCTCTTTCATCGTGACGTATGTGAACTTCATCGGTACAAAGCCTGGCCGTTTGTCCTCCGTATCCAACGACGCACTGATCTCACTATTGTCCTGATAGCCATTGGGGTGACCGGCTGTGGCAGTATTCTGCGTCTTTGCTGTTGTATCATCCTTATACAGTTCGGCTCGAGTCGAACGTTTCCAGTTGTCGTCGTTATACCAGTTTCCACTGTATATATCGCCACTGCTAATCTTCTGTGCTTCCCAGGTGACGAACTCCGGCACGACCTTTAACTCCAAAAATAGATCGGCATAACAAGGGTTACTTTCATCGTCATCCTCATCGAAGAACGAGGTGGAAATCACATAAGAGTAACCCTCATGAAACTCTATCTCGCAATCCTTAAAATCAAGCGGTAGATACATTCGCTGAGTATTGACATACACATCCTTTTTATCCTGTCCATTTGCCGGGTCATAAATCTTGGCAACCGTCTGTTTATTGGCTACATTGACAGTTGGATCAGTGGTTTCGCAGATTTTCAAATCCGGATTAACGAAGAACAACTTCTTCTCTGTCCTCGTAGCCCCTTTGTTCTCGTAGTTGCTCACAGGGATGTGCAACTTATACCCATGATTCTTCAGATTGTCCAACTGCTCCAGTCCGATTCGGATGACCCGCCTCGTATATTCTGCGGGATAAGTCACATCATCGAAACCTAACTCCAGCTTCGGAGCTCCTGCAGCAGCATCCACATCGAACTCAAACTCAAGCGGAGAGCAAATATACTCATCGGTGCCGATATGCCTGTTTACTGGAATGGCCGCAAATTTCAGGTTCCCGGCCTCACTCTTAAGGAACCTATGCTGGAACACATTGGTTTTCAAGAGTCTCAGTTTGCCATTTTCGTTTGTACTGGTCTTCCAATGAGCCAGAATAAGTGAACGCATATCATCCGAGAACTCGACCCCATCAGTTGTCTTTGCCGCAGGCAAATCGCCGTCGCCCGTCTTGAAGTCGGGATAATTCACGCGGAAATGATCCAGTGCCGTTTCCAGATAGATGGTGCCACCATCGTTTTGTATCGCTTTGAATTCTGCCTTCGAACCGTCATAGAAATCAAAGTACACATCAGAGTGACTATCATACGGATTAGTGTCATCATCAACAGGATACTTCACTGTAATGTTAAATGTCTTCTCAGCATATTCAGCACCACAACCAATAGAAATGGTACCGTCTGAGGTCTCACCACCCGACTCAAGTTCTATCATAAGAAGTGCCGGCGTAATATCATTACTATACACAGAGCATACATCATCGCCATAAGGGCACCCCCAATTTGACGTTGTTTGGGCACCTGTCGCATCTTGCCCAAAAGTAATAAAGGACACAAAGTAGGTAGTGTTAGCCTTTAACGGATACAGACGGTCGTCAAACTGGAAATACACCACACCATCCTTACCTTTATAATAACCCGAGGTCTGACCATCTGGCAGTGTCTTTCCCGTCACAGGATCTTCCACAGGCAGATCGGCCTCATTATAAGAGCCTGGCACCTGAATGGTGCGATAGGGCACATCGCTGCTCGCGTCATCTGTGTAAACACCATATCCGCCTAATGCCTCTTCAAGACTCAAGCCTTGACTCATGTCGCTATGCTTCCTGAATATTTTATAGTATAGTTTGGCATCCTGATGGTCAATGGAAGTAAGCAGGTTCTCGGCGTCTGTAATAATCTTCACTTCCACGCCACCGCCTTCATCACAGATTGAGCCTACCTGCTTCACCTTCACAGAAGCCGTACTGGTATAGAAGCGAATCTCGTCAACCGCGTAGTCTGCGCCCTGAGTATTCTCTGCATAGTTGTCGATATCAACATAGTAATGGATAGACTCGCCGTGAACCGACGTACCCGACTCCGGAAGGGTAGCCATTCCATAGACCTGATACCACTTACCTTTTTCCGTTGCACCGGCAGCATGAATGTCACCTGTCATAAAACTAACCACAGGAATACTCTTCAATTTAGTTTCACCTGCCTTCAAGGCTGATTCTTTCTTTCCATCTGTTGTGTTATATGTGTACACACGGAATCGCACCTGCGGCGGAGTGATGCCATTGGTCATGTCTGCCAGATAGGCTGTAAAGAATACCTGTGAGTTTTTACAGAGCGAGGCGTCAAACTCCAGCACGCCAATAGTACGCGCCTGATCAGCAGCATCAATGTAGAGGAAGGTTCCATACTTACTTGGATCGTTGGCATGAGTGACGTCATAAAGTTTATCCTTCAGATACCATAGCGTATAAAGTGATTCATTATTGAGGGCTCCTGAAGAGTCATCACCATTACGCGTCTCAGAGATGCCTTCCACATTCATCGACTTCAACAGTGTATAGTCACCATGTAATGGACCCACGCCGTAACCTTCCCAGTAACCGCCATGATGTATCTTCCAGTTGGTGGCCTCCTGGCCATAGAGACGAGGATAGCAGAAACCGTATTGAGCATTTGCAAACACCATCGGTATCTTTGCATAGTTTTCAAATGCCACCGTAGGATTACTGAATCGCGTACTCTCATCATCAAAGAAGTCGTTGAAGTCAAGCACAGCCTTCTCATCATACTCCTCGCTCAGGAAGTTTTGCTTTCTGTCCTCACTCTCATTGCCGATCAATTGTGGCGGAGTACGACGGAACAACAGTTCTGCTGCAGAAACAGGTTTCTCTATTCCTGATGCTGTATTGCCAAGGTAGCCCACCACATACAGACTGCGAATATCTCCTCTAGTCAAATTCTTCGTTTTAGAACCGTCAAGAGATGTATACTCACCTACAAAGTCATCCAGTTCGAACACGGCCAGTCGACGTTTTCCGCGCTGATCAGATTCAATCTTTACGTCTCTTGTTGTACCATTCTTGGTATCAGGGAAGGTATTATAGCGCAGTTGGCTATTTGTACCTGCATATTTGTCATCATTCCACATCTTATCCATCGTAACCTTGAAACGATATACGTCCTTGCCATCCTCGTAGAAAGCATACCACTGCATATAGTCGCAAGCCTTCGGATCGGACGAGTCAACAAAGTAATGCTCTAATCGCGTATTCTGTGTTCGCATCGAGAAATGACCATCCCCGTCGGCATCAAGAGCTACCACCGTGCGGCCGCTGTACTCCAGCAAATCGGAATAGGGTAGCGTCTTATTTTCAAGCGTACCTGCAGCCATCTGTTCTGCCTGATTGATGAAATTAGCTGAAGCATCTTCTATCTCCTTGGCTTTTTCTTTAGCCGGATGGATACGGAAGATGTAGCGCATAGAGAGCGTAGGCTCGTGAAGCATATAAGTCTTCGACTCATCCATACCATCCATATAGCGTGACACGTCGCAGGCAATCAAATACTCTTCGTTGAAATCTGCAGGTGCATTAAACAACACACCTATTAAATCTTTGGTGGGATTACCATTAATCATCGTCTTATAAAGGCCGCGATCTCCTGGCAAATCAGTCAACTGATTTTTTTCTTTCGCATTATCTATTACAATAGCAGACGAGGCCTTATCTGTTTTCCAGTCATACCAACGTATATAACCCATAGGCTCAGTATCAGAGCCAACACTCTCCAATGGCCCATCTCCACTATAGGATTTCGCGACTTTCGCCACCCCATTATCCAATACTATCTCATAGTGCCCTTCACCGTCATAATATTGGAATGGCAACTCAAGCACTTCCTGTGCACCTGGTTTCACATAATAGTCGAACACCTTTGTATGCGTCTTCTGGCGGATGTTGCGAGTCGCATAATCTGGCGATGCCTGTGGCTTTCTGTTGGCTTCATAAGTATTATCGGCGGGGTTATAGAGGTCGTTCTTTCCGTAATCCCACACCAACTGCGTCAGGCCCGAAACTGCCGTCCCTGTTTCAGGCAGACTTTGTATGCCATTGATTTGCTCCGGGCCAACGAACTCACGGGAGTCCTCAAAACTACGATGATACTGCGGATAATGCACACCATGATAGTGTACGAATGGCTGTGCTTGCAACTCTGCCTCAGTTCGGAGGTCATAGACATACTTCACTTGCATCTCCTCCGGCTCATTTGTAATAGTCCCAGCCTCGAGTTCACCTGCTGTTTCGTCCGTCAATGTAGTTACAACACAGATTAGTCGGACGTTCCTATAAGATTCTTTATATGCATCTGGCAAAGTGACGACAGGGTCGTAACCAGTATAGTCACCACCACTACTTGTCACACCATTGCCATCTCTGAAATTACCTGCATCAAACTTATAACGCCAATAACCATAGTCATTACCAAGGTTATGATAAGCCTGATCACTGCTGAAAGCTTTCATCTGGATGCGGTTTCCCGTTGTCTTGTCTATCAGATACCAGCGTGCATAGCCGTTAGAAGCCATGTGCTGACGATTGCTATTGCAGTCTGCAACCGGCTCGTACCAGTTGGTGAACAACTGAGTGCGCGAGGTTTGACCTGTACTTGGGTCATAAATCAGCGTCTTATACTTCGTTTTGACAGGATACTTGAAATTAAAGGTATAGTGGAAATCATAATCTGGCTCATAGACACCTTCGCCAGCACGGGTCCCAGCCTGACGGCGGGCAAAGGCTGACGTATTATCTGGATAGTCTGTTGACAGAGCCACGTGAACAGTATAGTTATTAAAGGTTCCTGCTGCTAAAGTCAAGGTGACATTTGAGAGAGAGACACCACCGTCAACTGCCACAAAGAAACCATACTTCGTGTCATGATGGGCAAAGGCAGACATCCCGCTGGCTGTTAGTTTTCCAGAAGGTTCAATAAGAGTACTGCCATTTGTCAACCACACTCTGGCATATTTGGCAGAAGTATGTCCTGGCGATTTGCTGCCCCAAGCAGCTATAGCCGAACCCAGCGATAGTGTCTCCGACGTTGTGGTGTTAGCCACATCTATCGTCTCACCGCCTTCCTTTCCGTCATCCTTCAGTTCCCCAAGGAACTCTTTCACGAACGAGAAGGTGTAGCGAACGTTTGGAGTGGCCGTTGCACTGGCCTCCTCACGCACCTCACAGATGACCTTAAAGTTCTGAATGTCAGCGAAAGTCTGACCTGCCGGAGCATACAGCGAGGGTTTGCCCCAAGTGCCGTTCCAGTTTGCCGAGGTGAACGAGTTTTGTCCTGTGAGTACCACCGATTTGCCATCCGCAGCCTCTATGAAAGGACTATTCAGTCCGATAGACCATTTCCCGCTCTGTCGACTGCTACCAAGAGCTATTTCCTGCGGAGTATTATCACCATCAACAACATACCAGTTCACATACTGGGCAGAAGAAAGATCGTCCCAAGTTGTTCCCCACTCCGTTAGAGGATCGGATACAGATGCATCGGCAGGCATCCCTGTATTCTTTTTCCAACTGATATTTCCCGATTTCTCCTGTGTCGTGACTGTATAGCCAAACGAATATGTATATGTCAAATCCCAGTCTGGTTCCTCTGTCAATGGTGCACTACCATCATTTGGCACGTGATTTGCCAAAGGATTGTTTGCCAGCACCGTCACCACCTTATATTTCTTATATTGGGATGGGGCTTTCAGCATCACCTTAAACTTAGACTTATCAAGTTTATTTCCGCCATTATAGACATAGAATCCCAACTTAGCAGGAGAACATAATGTGGCAGTAGCACCATCATAACTGACAGAGAGTAATTCGCCTGGAGCGATGGGAGTACCCTCTAAGTTTGCCAAATAGAAGCGTGCATAACGGATATCATCATCAGAGACTTTGGTATGAGCGAAAGCCATTGTATTTAAATCTACTTCTACGCTGGCTACAGTACGGTCTGTAAGCATCTGGGTGCCACCGTCTGTCGCTGATCCCGTTTTTGCATCGCCAGGGAAACTCGTGAAAGGAATCTCGAACGTATAGCGCAGATTCATGATAGGATCACCTGATTCATAGTCATTGGTACACTCAAAGACGATCTTATACCCCGAAAACTCATCAAGCGTCTTTCCTGTAGGGGCAAAGATTTTTGCCCGGCATAGGGCCGCTGTTACAAACCAACCATTTTTACGAGCATCCTCTGTCGTATAAACAATATTTCCGTTGACATTCCAACTATAATTATTCCAAGTATCATTTTCTCGTCTTGGACTAATTCCCCATTTATTAGAAGAGGCTGCCCCTAACTGAATTTCCTGCTGTTGTCCTGAGGAGTCCAATATATACCACTTTCCATACCATTTGGGGGCTAGAGCATTATCACCATTACCGCCTACTTCCAGACCATAGAAACTGAGAATTTTGTCATGATAATATTTCTCATCACTATTATCGCCATCCTCTGTATCTATCTTTTTGTCGATTACAATTTCAGATGCGCTCAAATATGTATCATCTATTTCAAATGTCTTTTTATAAATAGGATAAGTAAAGGTATAAGTATATTCCTCCTGCCACTTCGGCTCCTTACTCATAGTTCCATCTTCTATTGAAGCCGTAGAAAGATTATTCGACAGCAGGGCGACAATCTTATATTTGGTAAAATTGCCTGCTCCTGCAGTCAGCGTAACTTTTATATCAGAAAGTGTGAGGTCGCTGCCGTTGTAAATGTAGTAGCCGTTCTTCGCATCAGTACCAGCCTGAGTAGCGGTGGCAGCAGGGCTACCCGAATAAGACACAGAATACAATCCACTAGGGGCTTGCGCCTTGTTCTTGTCGTTAACTACATAGATTCGCGCATACTTCACATTCGACAGTGAAGCACCAGACAAATTGATTTCTTTACTTGGGAGTTCTCTAGATATTTCCTCACTAGGATCATTACTTGTTGAAGCGCATCCGTCTGCAGCAACGTTAAGGAAAGGATCAGCAATAGCATTGGGATCTTCTACAGTAATTTTACTAATCGGAGAGCCTCCATTTACTTTCAAGCCATAAGATGATAGATTACTTAATTGACTACTATTAAGTATGAACTTAAAACAGTTTTCACTACTATTATAAAACTTCTGATAATTTGCATCACTATTTATACATCCACCACTACCAGTTCCAAAGATATCATTAATAGACTGATTAGCACAATTAACTGTTAACTGAGCTTTGGTCATATAAACACGTAATACCGAACCATCATTTAAACCTATAAATTTATCATTTGAAATTGTTGTATCTGTCCAACTATTAATATTGCCACAAATTTCTACTTCCTCTCCCCTCACAGCGTTGACTCCGGCGAGGAGGACGGCGAGCGTCAGCACGAGCCGGCAGGCGAGGCCTGACGGGGAGAGGTGGGTGAAAAGCCGACGGGAGGAGGCAGCTCTTCCCCTTCGAATGTACTCATGTCCATAACGGTTTTGTGTGGTTGATTCAGATGTCATCAATGACCTTAGATTCATCATAGCTATATGAAATTTTTTTGGTTATTGTAATGAACGTTAATTTGAAGTACAAATTTAATCAAATTAAGTTAATGCGCCAAGCCTTTTGCCAACGAAATGAGAAATAAGGCAAAAATTTAACGTTACTTTACGATTAAAGCCGTTAAATCATCAGAATCTTATGGAGGAAATAAGAAAAAGGACCTGAATAATCATCATACAGGAAACTAAGAAGTTAAAGATGTCAAGGATCGCTGTGTCGCGGTTTGGTCGGTAAGAAAGAACGGATTATTCCGCGGTGAAGGCTGAGCGCCCCCCCACATACTACTTCTCTCTCGTAGAGAGAAGTACGTATGGGGCCGATCCTTCACCTCGGCGACAGGATATATTCTTTCTTTCCAAAGGGGTTGGTGCAAGTGGCAAAGAACAATATTTCTCTGAAACCGCCAAGCAAAAGCGGCAGAATCTTCCGATTCCGCCGCCATCTATAAATTGAAACTCTAAACTTTAAACCTGAAACTAAAGCCTACCTCACCACGGCCTTCATCGTCTTGCCACCACTGGCCGTCTGCGCCTCAACGATGTAGACACCGCTATTAGCCAGGGCGAACGAAGCCTCCGTGCCACAGTCGGCAGCCGAGGCGACAGTCTCGCCACCGACGGTCACGATGCGCACGGCCTTCAGCCCAGCATCGCTGCGCACCGTCAACGTCTTGTTGCGCACGCTCACCACGATGCCGTTGCCGCCCTTCGCCTCCTGGATGGCTGTCAGGCCGCCGCGGGTGGTCAGGAAATAGCGTCCGTAGTCGTTCGGCTGCACGCTGACCGTCTGTCCGTCCGTCACCTCCGTCGTCTCGCCCGTCACAGCGTCGAACACGTAGAGGCGGTTATCAGCTGTTAACTGTAAACCGTCGTCCGTAAACTGTAAACCGTCAACTGTAAACTTAGAACTATTCTCACTCCACGAGAGCTTCACGCCGACCATCTCATCCGAGCTGCCGCAGCTCACGCCGAAGGGCACCACATCCAGCTTCCGCCGCACGTCGATGCTCACCGCCTTGTTGCCAGCCACGGTGTACACCATCGGCACGTCGTCGAGGTTCGAGTCGAACAGGGTCTCCACATCCTCACCCTCGTCATAGCCGTCAGAGGCCTCCTGGCCAATAGCGATGCTGGCTACGGAACTGCCCTCTTCGCTGACAGCCTTCAGCGTCACCACTGCTACCTCACCGCCACGGGTACCTCCAAGTACTGTCGGAGGCGTCGGGAAGTTTCCGTCTATCTGCATCTCCTTGTTAAAGACTATCTGCGTAGCCGAGCCCTTCTTCACGAAGAAGGCCTGTAGCGGCTTAATGATTCCTGCTGCCGTCTTGGCCTGAGCAGGGATAGCGTGTGCAGAGGCATTACTGCCCTCATAGGTCCAGTAGCCATCATTGCCCAGAGTGCTATTTGTTGCGAAGAACTTATTCATGTCTATCGAGACCATGAACGGATTACCCACAAGTACATAGTCGCCTATCTGCTGCATAGCACTGATATTGAAAGTCAGTGGCGATGTCTCTGTGTCAGTATCGTCCTGATAGTCGCTGACCAGTTTATTGATGTTCGTCTTACTGACAGTCTTAACACCTGTTCCTGCAGCAGGATCTGATGCAGCATCGCTCCAGTCAAAGTATCCATAACTGGTGTCAGCCTTCGGCAGTCGGATGAGCACCTTATCTGTCTGATCTTTACGATGAGCACGGATGGAGAAGCCCGTCAATGTATTATATGGCACCTGCACATCATTAAACGTATGTCCCCACTCTGCCATGCTGGTCGTGACAGTACTGAAGTTGAGGTTGGCCGAATAACTATTGGCACGGATATCGTTTTTCTTCACGTATACAGTTCCATGATTATCACCCCACGACCGCTGATAGATAGGATACTGCGTACGGCTATAGTTGCTAGTGTTGAATTCAATGGGCTGGAAAGCCTCTGTCACCTGACGACCCTTGACTGTAGAACTACTCGTCACGTCAGTCATTGATGTCGGCACATACATATCGCCGGCATACGTGTCCTTTAGTGGAGCAGAGACAAGATACCACTTGTTGGCATCGAGTTCCATCTCCACCCAAGCCTTCTCGTATTGGAGCCTGTGCGGACGCAGCAACTCTGCACCCGGCTTGAAGTAAATCTCACGACAGACATTACCCTGGAACTTCTCCACATCGAACACCCTTGCCGTCAGGTCTTCAGTGCCTTGGTCATCCCATGTGCCGTCAGACTTAAGATAGCGGTGTCCGAAACATCCTTCACCATATTGGTCGCCATTCTCTTTGCTATAACGTACCAGCATGTCGTAATAGATATTCTCCGTAGGTTTACTGTTATGCCTTGAAGCCAAAGGAGTAGACTCGGTATTCGCATTCGGGCTACGGTCTGTAAGCAGTGTCGTTCGAGTCAGGTCGAGGAACCCGCCTCCCTGACGCTTGGCACCCTTTCCTGTGCCAACGACTCTCGGCTCGTTAATCAGGCTGGGAGCATTGTTACCTGTAGGCAGAGTCACATAAGTAAACTTCATCGGCACAAAGCCGGGATTACTACCCGCAGTGAGGCTGTTAAGATCTCCTTCGCCATTGTCATCGTAACCATTAGGATGGCCCTTAGTGGCAGTATTCTGCGACGAGCCTTTCGTGTCCTTATACAGATCTGAACGTACTGAGCGCTGCCAGTTGCCGTCGTTATACCAGTTGGCACTCCAGTAGTCCGTCTCTGTCGTTGTCGGATTACCACTATCATCTACATGCTGTGCATGCCATGTCACAAACTCCGGCACCACCTTGATCACCAGGAACAGGTCGCCGATACATGCTTCGCTACTGCCTTCGTCGCTTTCATCGACGAACGTGGTTGCCACCTCATACTCATAGCCTTCATGGAAATTGATAGCACAGTTTTCGCCAGAGAGGTCAAGAGAAATGTACATGTGATCCTTATCCACCGACGGACGAGTGTCAGAGCTATTGTTCGGCACTATCTTTGCGAACTTGGTGCCGATAGCGGGTTTTGTCGGGTCAGTAGTATTGGGCACAAGAGTAGTTGCCGACTTGTCAACCGCAGAGATCGTAAGATAAGCATCTGTCGGGAAGTAGAGCTTATTTGTCATCACCTGATTTTTATCCGAATAACTATTCACAGGGATATGGAGCTTATAGCCCTGCGTCCTCATCTTGTTCAACTGCTCAAGTCCAACCCTCAGCACACGCTTCGTTCCAGCCGACGAATAGTCAACATCGTCGAATCCAAGGGTAACGGTCGGACCTGCGGCAGCTGGCTCATAGTTAAAAGAGAAAGAAAGAGGAGAGCATATCGCCTTTGACTCTGTGGCACTAATCTGAACAGTTGCCTCAAGCGGGAATGCCATATAGTTAAAGGTCTTTTCCGTTGTAGCAGACATTTGGTCGCTAAACGATGTCGAAGCTGAAAGAATCAACAAATCAGCGACTTTTTCGATAATGGCCCCATCAGCAGCGTTAGAAGACTTGAATGTAGTGATATCAGATGTGAGACCTGACGAATTCGTCTGATAGTCAGTATTGTTTCCATGCTGAGTTTTATCCCAAGTTCTGAAATTCTGTAATGCCGTCACAAGGTTATCAACCCCATAAGACGCGCTGACCTCTTGGAGCAATGCCACCAACTCATCTTTCGAGCCTTTGAAGAAATCAAAATGAATACCTGTAAACGACTGGAATCCACTAGGCTGAGAACTATCCGGTCGGTTAAGATCAATTCCCGTTGTGACATTAGCAGGACCACCGCCACAAGAGCCAACGACTGTTCCTGTAACAGCACCTCCATAATCGGTGAATGACAAATGCATCTTTTGGGCTACGAAATAACTGCTGCATACTGTACAACCCTTTGTCGGTGCACCCCAGCCAATATCAGTCGGAGAAGGACCTGACGGTATATTGTTCAGAGAATAAATTGAAACATAATAGCGCGTTCCTTCTTCCAACGGGAGCTGATCATTGATAAGACGAAAATAAACATTACCGTCCTCCTTGTAGAATCCTTCTTCCGCAGATGCAGCTGATATTGACCCATCAGCATTTAAAGTATAATTGGGAGTTAGTTCTATCTTTCCATATCCTTCAGCGATCTGGGTAGACTTTCCTACATTATATATATTCTCAAGAGGCATGCCTGATTCATCACAAATACTCCAATAGACGGTCTTCTTTTCATCTGATGCACCAAGAGCTGTTTTTAGCGATTCGCCATCCATAAAGATACTCATCGTAATTTTATCCACATTACAATCCACATCATTCTGCAGAATGCTTACCTGAGCAGTGCTGGTATAAAACGATATCTGGTCTACGCAGAAGTCAGCGCCATTGGTATCTTTAGAATAATTATCAATCTCAACTGTGAAATCATCGTAGTCCGAAATATTAATTGACTCTGGAATAGTGCCATAGCCATAAACTTGATACCATTTATGATATTTGTAACCTCCATCATCTTTATTTACCGTATTGAGAACACAAGTCAAGAATGAAATAACAAGTTTCTTCTCACCCGTTCTGTGACCGAGGGCATCCTTTTCGTAAGCATATACATGGGCCATTAGCTGTGGACTGGTAGCACCGCTAGAAGTTGCATCTGCCAAGGCTGCTGTAAAATATATTTGAGAGCCGGAACACAGATTAGCAGAGAAATCGAGTGTGGCGATTGTGCGAGACTCATCGGAAGCATCCACATAGAAGAATCCACCGTACTGACTGTTGTTTAGAACGGTATGCGTATAATCATCCAACTCCGGAGCGTCCCAGTTGTACCATAGGTAAACATGCTGATAGCCAACATCAGGGATATTGTTCTGCATATTAGAATGACTTGTTCCTGCAGATATACCAGGCTTCATTATCGACTTTAAGAGAATATAGTCTCCATGGATAGGAGACATGCCAGAATACTTAGTGGCTATCCTATACTTATCGATACTGGGATAACAGAAACCATACTGAGCCTGATTCCATGGTAACGGATCTATCCTATAGTTGGCATCCTCCGTAGTCGGTTCTGACATGTCTGGGAAATAGTCATCAAAAGTAACTTTCCCTGCAGGGTCTAAATGTAACTGAAGATATTCATCAGTACGTTTCACATCTTTTGTGAGCAGATCTTCAGCGAGATAAGCTGGAGCATTAACGAACTGTAGCTCGTAGTGGATGGCGTTTGACTCATGAAGAGTCCATGATCCATCACGACCGCCAACCCGTCCTACAATGTGGAAACGCATGCCGGGAGCGGCTGTTACACTCTTGGAATCAGTTGTATTACTCTGTAAAGAATATGTACCATTCAAATAAGACAGATCAAATTTATACACACGCCCCTTTTGCTCCTTTACCGTAAGAGGCGTAGCATTAAGCCATAGGCCTTTCTCATCTTCCAGATATGCATACCATTCAATTTGTGAACATTGCAAATTACCTCCTTCGAGGAAGTAATACTCTAATGACTGCAACTGTGCCCGCAGGGCAAAGTCGCCGGCACTCCCGTTTAGGGAAACAATCACGCGCCCATTGTCCTCACATAGGTTAAACATTGAGTTCCTGACTTCTGAGTAATTCTTACTACCGTCATTAAGACTGGTTAAAGCATCAGTAAGCCGGTCATCACCCGTCTTGATTTTCGAGGCGATAACCGTAGAGGGATAGACATGGAACAGATAACGTGTACTCAGTGTCGGCTCATGAATCAAGACAGGCATTGTAAATCCTTGACTATTGAAATCAGGCCTGCTGTCTGGTGATACACCTTTGTAGATACCATCGTAATATTTACTGACATCGCAAGCGATAATGTCACCTGCATCCGCCAATGAAGATGGATCGTAGGTAACACCTACCTTACTATGGATTGGATGCTGGGCAGTCCAACTATTGTTCAGCATAAACAATCCACGACTGCCTGATGCATCCGTCTTATTCTCGAGCCAAGTACCCACTTTATTCAAATGAGAAGAGCCTAAGTCTGTTGCCCAGTCATACCAACGGATATAAGCCATAGGCTCCAAGTTGTTTCCACCTTCAGTGTATGCTTCAAAAGGCAGCAGCAAATTCTTGGCCCCATCAGTTGTCTTCAGATATACATCATAAGTTACCGTGTGTACACCTTGGCGGATATCGCTTGAAGGCCACGCATCAATACTACTAATGGGATTGTTCCAACTGTACTGTTTCGAAGGAGAGGTTGTACTGATATTACTGTCATCGCCACTCGTCAGATAATCCCGGTCAGACGCTCCTTTATGGTGAACGAACAGGAATTCGTCCTCACGATAGATGGTATACGTGAACATCATATTCAGCCTCCGTGGTTCCTGCACCAGTTCGCCACCACTGACGATCTGTCCGTTAAACTCTGTGGCATCGTTGGACATCACAACAACAACCTTGTATTCATCCCAACGCTTTGATGCGTCTGTTTTCGAGAACTTCACATTCAGGATATCTTTAACAGCATCACTTGTTGAAGTCGGATTTCCTGTCCAAGGACTTGTCAGGCCACTGGTGGCAGAATTCCAATAGATACCCTCACCAGCCTTTGTGAGATGGCCCTTACCTGTCGTGACAGGTGCTAACAGCGTTTCGGAATTAGCGACCTCTACACCATCACAAGTGACACACCAACGCAGATGCAGATTATTGTCAAGGCCTTCAGCTGTAGTATTATATTCGCTTAATATGGTCTCAAATGATTCTGCCAGAGGCACAACCACATAGCCGTTGGCAACATCAGCTGTAGTCATCATTATCTCCCTTGTATGGGTGAATGCATCTTTAGACAGTTTACCCTCAAAGCCTGTCGGTTCTGGCTCCGTACCAGCGAATCCAACTATCAGTCGCGCTGTCAGATGGGTGGGTTCTTCCATCAATAGGTCACCGACCTTATAGCTACCCGACATATCATCTGTCAGGTCGCAGACGATACGAAGGTCTGCCCATGAATCCGAAGCAGACTTGGTGGCTACAAGGTTACTTATATTGAAGTCGCCTGGCCATGCGTCATTCGACCATACCAAGCCCTTGGAACCTTTATTCTGATAGTTGCTAAGTGCATTGCCTCCTCCAGCAGTAAAGAACGAAGTAGCATCTTTTATAACACCGCTGGATGATGTCAGATAGAAACGTGCATATTTAGGGGTTTTGCCATCAAGTGCCTCGCCAGATGCCTTTGCTTGATTATAAAGTTCGGTCAGCACTGACTGCAGACTATAGATATTGTCCGTATCACTTACACCACCTACCTTTTTACCGTAAACCTTTGTTGGGGCTTCGGAGGTAACAGGAAAGTCTATAGCTGCCAGACCAGCATCGCCAAGGAAACGGATAATGAACTTATGTTGTAAGTTGACTGGCTCATGCTGAGGAGCTATCTCTGTCAAATCTTCCGTCACAACACAAACCATCTGAAGGCTGTTCTGGAAGAATCGAATATTATTTTCATTCAAATCGACTGAGACATTAAAAGCCTTGGAAAAATCAGCATCGCTTCTAAATGCTGGCGTTCCATCATTATGGAACCACAGCATACCGTCGTTTTCCTGAAAATGACCATCGACTCTTTTGAGGACGGGATCTTTCATGGATATGGGCATGCCTGTGCTACCATCTCTGATAGGACTATTTGTAGTCAGGTCGGCAATGTACCATCTGAGATAGATATTGGTTATCTCGCTGATATCTGTCTTTCCCAAACATGATAAGATCTTGTCTTTGAGCGAGCCCATGTCTACTGGGAAGATTCTTTGCCATTCGTTATCATAGTACTTTTGGTAAATCACGTGTGTCTGGCAAGCAGCTTCATTTGAAGGATAGAATGGGTCCAAGTTTACGGCCTTAATGTTGGACGTCTGTCCCCAATTTACCTTAATGGCATTTAAATGGGCATAGTCACCATTCTCGTTTGCCAATTTCTTTAAATCGATAGTTATCAGGTTTCCTGCGACAGTTGCATAAGTTCCTGCACTATTCACTTCTGTTAAAGCACCTCCATCTGAAACACGATTGAAAAGGAAACGAGGAACACTTCCTTCAAACGATACCATCATTCGGCTATAATTGCTCAAATCAGCATATTTTAAGTAATTAACATCCCCATCGCCATAAATTGTAGCCCCGTCAGATTGGGAAGTTTTAAAATTAGTAACACAAGTCGTTTTTCCATTATCATTTGCCCCGGGTCCTGGTCGGTCCCAGCTATGGAACATATCTGCCGTCAAATCCGTTCCCTTTTCCCACAGAAACGGTGTGCTGATACTTACCCACTTAGCCGATGCAGAAGTCCTTCCGCCTACCTTAACTGTAACATAGGCATCAGCCGCAACCGAGAACTTAATATAGAAATACTGCCAACCACAGCCATCACCACTGTTTGCAAAAGTTCCACTACTGAAAGATGCCTCACCACTGGTGTTAACACCCTTTCCAGTTGCTCCACGACTACCCATCGTCACCTCATTACCTCCAACACTCATAAAAATGGTAACATCTCCGGATGACGACCCACGGCCAGCAGCCAATATCACGTAATCGCCTTTCGGCAGATTCAATGTGGTTTCTTTATTCACCTCCCCATTAGAGAAATTAGCAGTATTGGCATAAGCCGTTGTGCTACCACTCCAATGGTTACTATTCTCATTAGCCATAGTGCCAGACCAAGATGTAACATCGGTCACTAACGATGAAAGATCGAGAGGATAATCGCTTTTCAGCGTATTATAATCACCTATATGACTCTCATCAATCACGCCAGTAGTAACATTCGTCACCTGTCCCAAAGCATTGCCCATGCTCAGGACGAATAGGATAAAAAAAAGTAATCTCCGACAGGCAAGGAGGTTGCCCGCTGCCAAGGAGGAGTCAGCCCAGAGGGAAGTCGTACTTGCCCCCGAGGAATGACTTGCCTTGCCTGACTTATGGTTTGGCGCAGCCATTTTCGCCATTGACTGCTTAACTTCTGTGCGACTCTGTAGCCCGCGGGCTTCCATCTGGTTTGTCATCACTTTCATTGTCTTGTCTATCTTTTAGTAATTTCTTTTTTTCTTTATATTACTTATTTATATAGCGAATCCCCGCCAGCCGCACGGGCCGGCGGGGAAACGTTGTCGTTTCCAGATACACAATCCAGAGTAAAAAACTATATTATTCTTCTTTTTTGTTCTGTCGAACCTTGGCATAGATGAACAAGCCTGCAACAGACGCTATAGCACCTATCGCTGCACCTACAGCCACTCCATCTGCTCCAAGATATAAGCCATATCCTACTAGAACAGACAGTATCACTACGGATACAAAAGATAGGATAATGGAGATGTAAGATAGCCTTATTCTGTCGACAAGAATTTTATCCTCATTCTTGTGACGATGCTCCATTTCTTTCTCAGCCATCAAGATTATACGATCAGCTGCTCCTGGAGAGGCTTCATTATATTTGATAAGTGCCTCTGGTGGGGGAAGCGGTCCTGAATAAGCAGATACAGCAGTTATTTAAGCTTGAGTCTCTTTATTTTCCATAATTTGCAAGGGCATTTTGGAAATCACGGCCTATGTTTTCCCAATCAGACATTAAAGCCTGATAGTCATCTTTCGGTTCCCATTCTATCGGATTCTTTCCTAAACCGAAGAAATACAATATTCCTTTTATCATTGTATCCATAATCAGTACAAATTAAAGTTTCACGCTGCAAAGATACGAAGAATGTTTGGAACTTCCAAATGTTTTGAGAGAAATATTCGGGAGAGGGATAAGGCTGTGACCTCCACTATTATGACCTCCACTAACCCCTCCTGTAGGAGGGGGACTGATAGTCGGCCCCGTCAGAGGGGGACTGGATTGTGCGTCAGTAAGTCAAAGAACGCTGTAAGCGAGTGAAGAGCGAAAGCTTGCTTTCAGGCTCTTCCGAGCGTTGCGTTTTTAGAGGCGAAGCCTCAGAGTACGCTATCTATAACAACCCTCCGCCAGATAGCTGGCGGAGGAATTGCAGGTATTATTTCCAGATATGGCTATGCGGCAGCCGGGGACGTTCCACGCCCAGACCGCGTGACCCTCCAGGGGTAACATCACCTCTTGAGTAACTCATCTGATCCGTGTCAAGTATTATACAAAGGTTATAAACCATCTGTCGGGCAGCTGTCGTACCGGCACGATACAGATTAATCGTGAATTTGTGGAACACCATGCGGTCTGATGTAATAGCTGCACCAGGATCGGCGATATATCCGAAGATGAATGGCTTGTAAGTAGAGCCTCCTGCCGGATCCCATTGCGGTGCAGAAGTATTGGCATACCAGACAGGTGCACCTCCTACTTCATCACCATCAACTGTTGTAGTAACATATGAATCTGTACCTGTGCGATAGAAGGCGGGACTGGCTGTTGCATTATCATAGGCAGTTGTCATCGATCCATCTGAGAAACTACGCCATGAAGAAGCAAAATCATTATCTATCAGGCCCCAAGAGCTGCCAGAGAAAGTTCCTGTAGGCGTGGTAGCCGTAAAAGGTACTTCTGTGCCATCACTCATCTTTGTCACCTTCGGCAACAGATGGAAGTGACCATAATCATGGAAGTTAATGGTGAAGACACCGTCTTCCTCCTTCACACTTGCCGGATAGACACCGATGGCAGGGAAGTCGTAGGGGATGATGTCGAGCTTGTAGTCGTCGAGCACAACTGGGATGATACGGAAGTCGTTGCGGGCGATATAGTCCCACTCTCCAAGTGTCGTGTTGCTAATAAGCGCATAGCGTGTTTCCGTGACACTGCTCCCTTTGTCAATCTCCAATCCAAGATAGAAAAGGCCGTAAGGATTACCTGTTGGCTTAGCGGTCTCATTGACATAGAACGTTACCGTCTTGTAATCACTACCAGAAGTCTTCGTGTTTGCAGGAACAGTGACAGAATTCGAACTCATATCATACTTAAACAAATCCGTCCGCGCATTTTCACCAAGGTTTGGGCGGATATCTTGATGCTTATAGGTCATGAAGTTAGCTCCAGATCTAAGATTCGGCAAAAGCTTAAGATTGACATTACCGGAAGAATTATCACCATTTTGCGTAATCTCAGTAAGGCTCACGGAATTAACCTTAATATCATTAGCCGTCTCATTGTACAGGCGCAATTCTATCTTTGCCATCATACGGACCACAATAATGTCGACACTTGTACTTTCAGTGATGGTTATCTCCTGATAATTACTCATCGGGATACCCCAAGAGCCAAAACCGTTATCGGCAGTGGAAGATGGGTTAAAGCCATTGCCCGTTACACCTACAGTCTTCCCTGCAACACCTGTATTGCCAGAGGCACCAGATTGATCTGTATAATTCAATGTCGTAGTAGGGTCAAATTCCAATGCATAGACAGCATTTGGGTCAAGATTCCCGCCACTTGTGGTCGGGTTATTACCAGACCCTTGATTAGAACCATAACCATAATCAAAAAAACCACTTGGGAAATTCACTTTGTTTCCAGTATCCAACGATCCGTCCGATTTGATAGGTGTAAGAGAATTCTCTGTATCATTTATCCCAAGGATATTCTTTGTCACATATCCCGGTTCCATATTTGCAAACGAGTAGAAGGCATATTTGCCGGGAGCCATCTTAGCAAGGTCGTCAATCTCACGATTATCGTTGCCTGGCCTACAAGCATGAATAAAGGCTATTTTACCATCGTTCTCGTCACCATCATTATGAACGGCCACAATTGTCCAAACATTCATCATCTCATCATCAGTAGCATTGGGGTCAATCCATGATGCTCGAGTAGATGCCGTAGTTTGATTTGCAGCTGAAATACGGAAACGTACCTCACAGAGTTTCTCATCTCCTGTATTATCAGGCCCACAACCCTGTTCGGGTGCATCTTCAGATGAGCAGGCTGTCAGCGACAGCAATGCGGCAGCAGCCAGGGCGTATATGGTTTTCATTTGTCTCATCATATCTTACATATAGATAAAGTCGTGTGTATAAGGATCCCACTCCTTAACCTTGATCTTCAGTTCGAGTGTACCTTTCTTGTCTACGCTGTTGATGCTGATACGGTAGATATTGTTACGCACCACACCGTAGAGCATCGGGGTCGTCGACCCCATCGTCGCACCGGTACCAAGCGGCGTGGTATATGGCTGCACATTGTATGTCGCAGCATCACCCTGATGTCGCAGATAGCTGAGGTAGACGTAGCGTGTACCCGTGCCAGTGCCATTCTGATAATAGTAGCCGATGATGGCTATACCCGTAGCATGATAATAAAGTTTTGACCCGGGCAACAGGCAGTTCTCCATCGGGTAGCAGACGACGAGATTGTCCTTACCATCAACTGTTGACTTACCGGTGGTACTGCTCTGCATCGACACAATAGACTTATAATAGGGGTTATCTGTAGTATTCTCCAACTTCGTGCCGTCAGCAATAAGCGTATAGACACTCTCAAGCGAACTGGTCAGATTCGGAGTTCCAGCGTCCTTGGTCATAGTCTTCGGGTCAATGACATACGTTGATGTAGTCTCGTCGGCCAACAGGCTGGTAGTCGAGGCATCAGAGATGTTGGTTCGGATACGTTTGAAGAGATATTCTTTCCCATAATCGGCAACACCATTGACGAGGTTGAAAGGCACGATGCCCGTCACGACGAACTTATCTGAACTTCCTGTTACATCATATTCGTAACCAGGAATAGTATAGGCTGGATTATCCGTACTTGTCTTATAACCATTTGATTTGGCGGCATGGAAGTCAATACGGGCAGCCATGCGTTCAATGACAAGTGCTTGGCCCGTGAGATCATAATGCTTATCGCCTGCGGCATCTTCTGTAGCTATAACAGAACCAAAGTTGATGATATTATCCCATTCTGAGGTCATGACAAAGTTTGCGCAGGCATCAGCGGGATCTTTCGGGCTGCCACTATAGACGATGTTGGTTGTCAGGTCGCGTAAGTCGTTCAATGTACTCGTACCTTCAACGATGCTTGAAGGCAGCGTCTGATTGGCGATGACGATGGCATGATAGGTGGCGCTGAAGTCAAGGTTAGGCTTGCCGATAGGCTGGTCGCCAGTAGTATAATAGGCTTCCTCGGTTTTCTCCGTATAAGTTTTGCCCTGGGGATGACGAAAGGCAATGCTCACAGGGAAGTAGCGCACGAAGTCGAGCGTCGGATTTGCCGTAGTGTTAATACCCGTAGCATCTTTATACAATACTAAGGTAATACCTGTAACAGTGTTCTCACGCTCGAAGCCAGCTTCACGCCCATCGCCATTCTCGCCGCCTAAGGGTTCTCCAGCTCGGGTTCCACGCGCTTCACCATTACTGACGGCAATGGTCAGATTGATGTAGTTCGCCTTTACGTTATCATTCTCGCCGGGGCACTCCTGATCATCCTCAAACTGACAGGCAGTCAGAAGAATGGCAAAGGTGAATATAAATATATGTCTGAGTCTCAGTGTAATCATTTGTAAGCTGTAAACTATAAACTGTAAACTCTCAGTTATTTCAGTTGAACGTTCTGTATGCGCTGAGCCCATGAGAGGATGTTGATGCGCACATCGGCATACTGCCAGACATCATTCTTGATGAAGAAGTCCATGTAGTAGTCGTACGAACGGTCGAGATATTCCTGACGACTGTAGGCATACTGGTCGTAGGCATTACGGCCCTGTGCCAGGAAGTCGGTCAAATTGATGGCAGCCACCTGTTTGCCGGTAGCTTTGTTGTAGATAAAGAGCACCGCATTCTTCTCAGCCAGGTCGTGCCAGATCAGGCGGTTGAAGGTGAGGCTGTAGTGAGCGGTCCTGTCAGTAACAGTGCCGTAACCATCGAGACTCTGTGTGTCCCATGAATGGAAAGGCTTGTAGAGGAGATAGTCGTCGGCAAGCAACTCGTTGTTGTAAGCCAACTTACCATTGTTGTCGATGATGAACACCTCGAACTCATCGGCAGAAATATTGGTGCGCTCGATGTCGAGGTTGTGCAGACCGATGGTGAGCATCTTCGTGTCACGGGTCATCGAGATGGTTGTGGTGTTATAGCCATAGGGCTCCACAACGATGGGCTCCGTACCGGTCATGCCATGCCAGAGCGTATCGAGGGGAGCAGCATTGTCGACGGGGCAAACGGAAATGCCGTTTGTCACATCGTAAGGAGCCGTGACAGACTTCTCACGGTCGAGGGTGACCGTCAGCGACTCGCTTGCAGCGCCATCGGAGAGGTCGCTGCGGCGGTACTTAGCACCGCCAGAGGCGAGCTGTGCGGCATACGACTTCTGCCCTGCCAGTGCCACGAAACGGTAGCTGCCCTTGGGCAGGTCGTTGATCTTCATGCAGTACTGGTAGCTGCCGTCGTAGAGCAGCGTACCCATCTGCGGCACGTTGTTGTCCTCATAGGTGCGGACAAAACGTCCATCGCTGTCGAACACATACAGCGTCACTCCCCCGACGTGGTCTTTGAACATGTCGGCGCGCTGCAGGTTGTAGTCGTACTTGAAGCAGACGAAGAGACCGCAGTAGGTGTCATCAACGTCTTCTTTCATCATCTCACAGCTGGAGAGCAGCATGAGTGATACAAGTGCCAAAAACAGATATTTAATTTTCATAACTTTTTTTGTTCGTCAGCGATAATTATACTTCTATATATTAATAAGGTGTAGCCGTCCCGCCCCAATAGCGGGGCGGCCACACGGATAGGGTTGTTTTAAATTTACTTCAGATTCCAGTTCTGCGGACGCAGTGCCCATGACAGGATATTGATACGAGCATTGATGTAGCTGTCGTCGAGGCTATCATCGGGATGGTTAGGATCCTCGGGATCGGGATCGGTAGGATCAGTGGGATCAGTAGGATCAGTAGGATCAGTAGGATCCTTCGGATCGTCGGGCTTATTCTCTGGATTCAGCCAGGGCACAATGGGATGACCGATCTTCAAGATTTTGCCCAGCACAAGCTGATACCAGTTGTTACGCAGCACACCATAGCGGCCAAGGTAGTTGGCATCGCGATTGGCATCAACCGGATAGATGTCATCGATACCAGCCTCTTTTGGCTTGGTGGTGTACTCATTGTTATTCCAGGGAGTGAGGTCATCGCCGAAGTGTTTGATGCGGATGGCATAGTATGCAGCACCATTGACAAAGCGGTTAATCTTACCAGCCTTCACATTGGCTTCCTTCAGAATATCGGCACCTTTAGTGATCGAGACCAAGCTTTTGTCTGCACCAGCAGCCAGCTTCGTACCATCAATGGTAACGTCAGTAGCATGGATACCGCCAGCCTTATCGGATGCATAGCTCCACGTCAGGCTCTTAAAGATCGTCTCGTCGAGAGGGGTCGTACCAGCGCGGTTGGCGGCGAACCATGTCTGGAAATCAGCATTCAGTACCAGACGCTCGTAAATCTTCTTCTTGGCATCAGCTTCGGTGTAGAGGGTCTTGCGATCTTCACCGACGGTATAGAATGTAGTACCACCGTTCAGGTCGACCTTGACAACGGCACGGGTGGTATTCTGATAGCTCTGATGAGCGACATCAAAGGTATTCTCATAGCAATACTGAGGCTTAGAAGCGTCAGCGGGGAAGGTCTTTGTCTTCGGCTCATAGAAGTTAGCTGCACTGTAGGCAGAACTATAGTTGGGGTCGGGAGACCAATACGTTCTGTAAGCAGTCGTGATGGGTGAAGCCACGGCATCGACATTACTGTAACCAACAAAGCGGTACACCTCTGTAGCAGCCGTAGGACTCTGGCTCCTCAGGCCCCAGTCGCCCTGATTCACTTTACGAACAATATAAGAAGACTTATTCGTATTATCAAGCACCCAAGAAGAAACAGCAGGTGTTCCCAGTGTACCAGAGGATATCTTAATATCAGAATCGAAAGAAATAGTACCAGTCAGTGTTACCTTGGCCAAGCCACGCTCAACATAGACATCAAATGAAGGCTTGTCGTTGTTGGCAGCAGCCTCAGACTCGGACTCAAAGATCTGTCCGATCATCGGAGAAAGGATAGTAGCACCTTTTTCCCAGGTGATACCAGCAGTACCACTCTTGATCTTGCTCAATACGGCATTGGTCATAAAGAAACTGCCGTTGGTCTCATCGTTGGCAAAGCGTGTCAGACCCTTCGAGGCATCCTTCAGATCGATAGCAGCCTGCAGGTCAGACAACGTTGCACCTGGCTTAGCAGTACCATTGATAGACACAGTCGTCTCGTTGGCCATACTAATAACACCGTTACCATTTAACACGGCGAGCACCCAGTAAGGACCTACAGCACCTTCTCTGAGCTTAACAACGTAGTTCTTACGCTGCGTCACCTGCTTTGGATCGTCGGAAGTCTCGTCATTCCATGTACCGGCAGCGGGAGATACGACTTGTTGAACAGTAGCGGTGGCCTCATCGGCACCACCGAAGATTACGAGAAGCACCTCCTTGACATCGTACTCATAGGCAGATCCATCATCCAGATCGGTACCCTCAGCCCAGGCACGAGTCGTAGAAGTACTTGCAGCTGATGTAGGCAGGCTAACAGCCACATTGATGAAACCTGCACCCTTACCGTCTGTAGGGTTGCCAGCGGTTTCCACACTGTCACTCGTTGAGCAAGCTGTCGTGAGCAATGCAGCAGCGGCGAGTGCCATGATACTTAATTTTTTCATAAGCTTTAATAATTAATTATTTAGTTTATTATTAATGATTAATCTCTCTATAATATAAATAGGTGTAATTACTTGAGGATCTTAATGGCCTCTAAGTTTTTCGAGACATCGAGACCCTTGGCGGCAGCCTGACCGAGGAGCGACTCAGCATCGCCGTAACGCTTCTGGATGATGGCGATGACGGCACGGGCATTGATAGCCTCGGCACTGTCGCCGGCGCGCTCCAACAGGCTCTCTGCCTTCAGGAGGTCCTTCTGACGGATGGCGATATTGGCCAGGTTGACGAGAGCCTGCGGGTCGTCGGGATAGACATTGACGGCGGTCTGCATCACCTTATTGTAATCATTGCTGCCAGGTTCGAGCGTCTGAGCCACATCCCACATCTCACGGAGTGAGAGCTGATAGGGTTTGGTCTTGTAGATCTCCTTGGCCTGCTCCAACGTGAAGTCACTGAAGTTGAAGGATATCTCGTAGTCGGAGCGGCGCAGACCGGGATAGACGTTCTTGAGCAGATACTGATACTCAGCAGGATACTGCTGCTTGATCTTCCACTCCTTGGGGTCGGGCTGCAGTGACATGTCGCCGATGATATTGAGGATCTGCTGTTTGTGGGGCAGAACGGTCTCATCGGCCTCCTCGACAGCCTTACGCAGGCCGAGCCAGTTCTCCGGGGTAGCCTCAGCCTTGGCGAACACCTCGGCGGGCAGGTTGTACTGCTTCTTCACGTAGTCGGTGAGCGACTTGGCACGGTTCTCGGCCAACATCTTATTATGCTCATAGGGACTCTCGGGCGATGCCCAGCCATGAATCTTGATCTGACGGACGCTGACGTTAGGATCCTTCACCATCACATCGAGGGTGTCGGTGATCTTACGCAACTCACGACGGTTGTTCATGTAGTCGGGCAGCATGTCCCACTTGTTCACGACGTAAGTGATATAAGCTGTGCCGTGGAGGTTGCGCTCCTTCTTGGCGGCAGCAGGTACGATGTCGGCCAGACGGATGAGATCGTAGGGATCGGGGGGCAGCAGGGGGCCCAGATAAGCCAGCTCGTTCTTCTTCTGGTCGCCGCAGCCACAGAGGTCGCACTCCATGTAGACATCAGCGCCCTGATGCCAGGACTGACGCTCAACGGCATCGGTATAGCTGTAGGTCTGGGGCATACCCTTCTCACGGCGTACCTTCACGAAATTGTCGGCATAGAGTTCGTCGATGCCGTCGCGGTCGAAGATAATCTCCTGAGTACGGCCAGTGACGAGGAACGACTTCAGACGCTGCACCTGGGTGCTGTCTTTGCTGATAATGACCGGCGTGAAAGCACGGTAGCGGTTGGACGGCACGGCGAGGGAGTCGAGGATGAAGTCGAGGGAGACGACGGTCTTGCCGTCGGTCTGGGCCACCTGATAGTTGTTCACCCTGACACGGGTGTCGGTCGTGTGCTTCTCACCGCTGAGGAGCACTGTGGTCTGTGCGGTTGCTGCCGTCATCGACGCCAGTAGCGCGGCTATGATAAATATGCGATTCTTCATTGTATGCGATGGTCTTAGAACATATATAATAAGGAAAGGGCAGCCTTGGTGGGACCGATGTACCACTTGTTGCCATCATCGATCTTCTTGCCACAGATGCCGCAGTTGAACTTGTCGTAGTCGATATAGGCCGCACCGACACCGATGGAAGCCTCGAAGTTCCAGTGACGGGAGAGCACCCACTGGTAGCCGTAGGCAATGCCGCCACCGACGAACCAGCCCTCATGACGGAAATCCTTCAGCTCGTCCCACCAGCCGAACGGGGGCTTGATGCCATAGGCATCGAACTGACCACCGAAAGCATGGACGCCAAGGAAGGAGCCGTTGAACCGGTGGCAGAACCAATAGCGGTACTCAGGATTGACAACCCAGTGTTTAAGGAACTTCTGGTCGTCGCCATGGCCAAACTTCCACGGGTTTAAGCCATAGAACACTTGCAGGGTGTGCTTCTTACCTGCTCCTATCTCCAAACCGAGATTAGGCGTAGTGGTCGCATCATACAACAGATTAGTCTTCAAAGCGACCTGCTGCGCTTTGGCGGTGTTGTACCCTGCAGTTAACAGGAATGCAGCTGTCAATAAAGCTTTAAACACAAAATTCTTCACTATATACACTTATTAAATTTGTAACAGAGCTGTTTCGAATCACAAAATTAAATAAAAAAAATGAGAAATAACAATAAATATGCAGACTAATGACAATAATTTAATCTTTTTTAAGACAAAAAGGTTATAAAGCATTAAATTTGAAGAAAAAAGTTAATTGAAGACAGGTATCAGAAGTCTACACTAAAGCGCTCGATACCCACCCACTCTACTATACCTTGAGGGGAAGAGACATAGACTCTGGGGATGGTCATGTCGGCGAAAAGGTTATAGACCCTGCGGTCGGGCTGGGGCGAATACGGGATGGAGAGACCATAGTCGAGCCAGAAGGCTGCCACCTCTGAAGCTGACTCCTCACGAGCAATGGCCACCATGCGGAACCCAGGGTCGTCGCGATGACGCAGATAGTAATCGTTGAGTTCGGGCAACTCACGCTGGCAGTCGGAACAAGAGGTATGGAAAAAAACGATGACGGTACGACCTGTGAGACGCTCGGATGAAAAGACATAGGTAGAGTCGCCATCGGTCACGTCGACGGAGAACGAGGGCAGTCGGTCGCCTACTTTCACCCGCTCTTCAGAAGAAGCGGGCGTCTCATCGCTATCGACCACACATCCGGCGAACAAGCAAATGATCAGTAACATGCACCAACATGGTTTCATCGACGACAAAGGTAGGTATTATTTTGTTTATAGTTTATAGTTTATAGTTTATAGGGGGTAGTTTTTACAATTATTTATAGTTTTATTTGCATTATTTATAGTTTTATTTGCTTAAATAAAAAAATTATACTATCTTTGTCGGCTGAAATTAACTATATATTATTAAGGTATATGAAACAGTTCTTCAAAATGGTATTCGCCACCGTCTGTGGCATCGCCATCTTTCTGTTGATAGCAGGATTCTTCATGGTCATCTCACTTGTCGGCATGCTGGCCAGCGACTCCGCCCCGACGAAGGTGGAGGCGAACTCCGTGTTCGTGATCAAGCTCGACGGCACCATCAGTGAACGTACCGACGAAGGGACACCCTTTGACGCTATGCTCGGCATGGGCGACATGAGTGCCATGGGACTCGACGACCTGATCGGCAGCATCCGCAAGGCCAAGGCCAACGACGACATCAAGGGCATCTACCTTGAAGGCGGCATCACGGAGTTTGACGCTCCTGCCACGGCTCAGCAGCTGCGCGACGCCCTGAAGGACTTCAAGCAAAGCGGCAAATGGATCGTGGCCTACGCCGACCAGTATCTGCAGGCCAACTACTACGTGGCATCGGTGGCCGACAAGGTGTACCTGAATGCCGAGGGCATGGTAGACTTCAAAGGCCTCGGCGGCAAGGGCGAATACATGAAAGGGCTCTACGACAAGCTCGGCGTGAAATATCTTACGGCAAAGGTCGGCAAATATAAGAGCTATGTGGAGCGCAATACCCAGACCGGCATGAGCGACTATGACCGCGAACAGCGTGCCGCCTACCTTAACGGCATCTGGAAGTACTGGCTGAAGGAGATCGGTGAGAGCCGTAAGGTGAGTGCCGAGCAACTGAACCAGTTGGCTAACGACAGCATCATGAGCCTGGCCAACCCCAACGACTATCTGACGGCAAAACTCATAGACAAGATAGTGTTTCCCGAAGAACTTCAGACTGAGATCAAGGACCGGCTGAAGATAGGCAAGGACGAGCACATACACCAGCTGACACTCAGTGACATGCTGAACGTGAAGGATGAGTCGAGTAATGACGGCGAGGAGATTGCCGTGTACTATGCCTTCGGCAGCATCGTAGACACAGAGGCAATGAACCTGCTGAACGGCGGCGGACATAGCATCGTGGGTAAGACAACGGCCGAGGATTTGCGCAAGTTGGCCGACGATGACGACGTGAAGGCCGTAGTGTTCCGTGTGAACTCCGGCGGCGGCAGTGCCGTGGCATCCGAACAGATACGTCATGCCATCAAACTGGTGAAGGCCAAGAAGCCCGTCGTAGTGTCGATGGGTGGTATGGCTGCCTCGGGAGGCTACTGGATCAGTTCGCCTGCCAACTGGATTGTCGCCGAGCCGACAACCATCACTGGCAGCATCGGCATCTTCGGACTGATTCCAAACTTCAGCGGACTGGTACAGGACAAGCTCGGTGTGACCTTCGACGGTGTAAGCACTAATAAATACAGTGACTATGAGACTGATCTGGTGGTGGGCAAGAACCCTGAAGAAGTGATGAGCCGCATGCAGACCTACGTGAACCGCGGCTACCAGTCGTTCCTGGACATCGTCGCCGAAGGCCGTGGCATGAAAGCCGCACAAGTTGACTCCATCGCCCAAGGAAGGGTATGGCTGGCTACCGACGCTCAGAAGATCAAGCTCGTGGACCAACTCGGCAGCCTCGACGATGCCGTGAAGAAGGCAGCTGAGCTGGCCAAAGTCGGCGAATACCACACCCAGGCCTATCCCGGCAAAGGCAACTGGCTCGACGCCTTTATGCCACAAACCGATAAGAAAGGGTCCTACCTCGACAGTAAGCTCCAGGCAGAGCTGAAGGCACTGCTCGGCGACCTGTACGAGCCTCTGATGGAGATCCGTCAGAGTGTGAAGAGCGGTCGTACGCTCCAGGCCCGTATATTGGAAGATGTCAGGGTAAAGTAGTTTACAGTTTACGGTTTACAGTTTATAGTTTATAGTGATAGGCAAGGATAGAATAGAGGGCGACCTTATTAGGATAAACAAGAAGCTGCTGCCGCTGAGTTGGCTCTACGGCTTTGGCGTGGGTCTCAGGAACATGCTCTTTGAGATGGGGGTCCTTAAAAGCAGGTCGTTCAGCACGCCAGTCATTTCTGTCGGCAATATCACCGTCGGCGGTACCGGCAAGACCCCGCATGTGGAGTATCTGATACGACTGCTGAAAGACCACACAAAGGTGGCCATGCTGAGTCGTGGCTATAAGCGTAAGACCCACGGCTTCGTGCTGGCCGACAAGGATGCCACCGTCAGCACCATCGGCGACGAGCCCTTTCAGATCATGACGAAGTTCCCCGATATCACCGTGGCCGTAGACAAGAAACGGACACGCGGCATCGAGAAACTCACCAATGGTGAATATGTGAAGGATATTGACGTCATCCTGCTCGACGATGCCTTCCAGCACCGTTATGTGAAACCAGGCATCAACATCCTGCTCGTGGACTATCACCGGCTGATCATCTACGATGAGTTGCTGCCGGCAGGACGACTGAGAGAGCCGGTGAAGAGCAAGGACAGGGCCGACATCGTGATTGTGACAAAGTGCCCGAAGGACCTGAAGCCCATGGAGTTTCGTGTCATCACCAAGGCCATGAGGCTCTATCCCTATCAGCAGCTTTTCTTCTCTACCCATGAGTTTGGAGACTTGAGGGCGGTATTCACAACGCTTCAGAGTGACCGAAATACTCAGAGCACTCAAGCACTGTCATACCTGGCCGATAAGCACGTGCTACTGCTGACAGGCATCGCCTCGCCAGAGCAAATGCTCGCAGAACTGGAGGCATACGCCCAAAAGGTGACACCCCTGTCGTTCAGCGACCACCATGCCTTCAGCAAGAAGGATGTGGAACTGATCAACGAGGCCTTCAGTGCCCTACCCTCGCCCAAGATGATTGTAACCACAGAAAAAGACGAGACAAGACTGAGGCAGGTAGAAGGTCTGAGTCAGGAGGTGAGAGACCATCTCTACGTGTTGCCTATCAGCATCCAGATTCTGCTCGACCAGGAAGAGGCTTTTAATCAATGTATTATTAATTATGTACGTAAGAAGTCGAGAAAGAGCATCATGGTTAAAGGCAAAGACAACCATAAGTCCAAAGACAGTAATCTTACTGGGGACCGGCCGCTGACTATCAGTTTCAAGTAGAAATCGCGGCGTGTGGAATTTTGCTGGCGGCAAGAGCAGAGCCAAGCTTGTTTGAGCTATGCCGAGACGCGACGCAAAATGGGCGAAGCCAATGAGAAATAAAAGATAATAAAATGGAGATAGCAAAATTAGGAGAATTCGGCCTGATAGACCGTCTGACAAAAGACATCAAGATAAAGAACGAGAGTACAAAGTATGGTGTCGGTGACGACTGTGCGGTTTTGAGTTTTCCAGACAAGGAGGTGCTCGTCACCACCGACCTGCTGATGGAAGGTGTGCATTTCGACCTGACCTATATTGACATGCAGCACCTCGGCTACAAGTCGGCCATGGTGAACATCAGCGACGTGTTTGCCATGAACGGCACTCCGAGGCAGATAACTGTCTCACTGGCCCTCAGCAAGCGGTTCTCCGTAGAGGACATGGAGCTATTCTATAGCGGACTGCGCATGGCCTGTGACAAATGGGGTGTGGACATCGTCGGCGGCGACACCACGTCGAGTTTCACCGGGATGGCTATCAGCATCACCTGCATCGGTGAGGCACGGAAGGAAGATATCGTGTATCGTAACGGTGCCAAGAGCACCGACCTGATCTGCGTCAGTGGAGACCTGGGGGCAGCCTATATGGGACTGCAGCTGCTGGAACGAGAGAAGTCGGTCTACTACGGACAGATCGACGACCTGCAGAAGAAAATCAAAGAGGCGAAGGATGCCGGCGACGAAGAAAGACGTGCAGCACTCAACGCCCAGCTCGAGGCATTCTCTTTCCAACCCGACTTTGCCGGCAAAGAGTATCTGCTTCAGCGCCAGCTACAGACAGAGGCCCGTGGCGACATCATCCAAAAGCTGCGGGAAGCAGGCATTAAGCCCACTGCCATGATGGACATCTCAGACGGACTGTCGTCGGAGCTGATGCACATCTGCAAACAGTCGAAGGTGGGCTGTCGCATCTATGAGAAAAATATCCCCATCGACTACCAGACCGCTGTAATGGCCGAGGAGATGAACATGAACGTGACCACCTGTGCGCTAAACGGCGGCGAGGACTATGAGCTGCTGTTCACCGTGCCCATCGGCGACCATGCAAAGATAGAGCAGATAGAGGGTGTGAAACTGATTGGCCATATCACTGAAGAGAAATTCGGAAACGTGCTCGTAACAAGAGACAATCAGGAGTTTGAACTCAAAGCTCAGGGGTGGAATCCGCTATAAAATAGAGAAGAAAGGACTTTTTTTGAAAAAAGTTATGGAAAAATTTGGTGGATCCAAAAAAAGTTCGTACCTTTGCACCCGCAAACGAAAGGATTGCCGCTCGGTTTACCGCTTTCACAAAGCGACGCGACTGAAAGAACCAAATTGGTGCCTTAG
>OCTX011953022.1_pt1 | contig 39602 bp, 43 predicted proteins | sample 1539691 | NCBI WGS metagenome assembly OCTX01 (sample SAMN02144231, study PRJEB22623) | gut metagenome | biome: sheep rumen | host: Ovis aries | place: New Zealand
TTAATAGCAAAATGTAATAATACTAAAAATATAAAAAATGAAAATGCGTAAAATATAAAGTATAGAAATTTGATTCTGTAGCGTTATTCTGTTACACTTCGTATAATATATTGGAGCGTGATACTCCGCTAAATTCTTCTCCTGGTGCATCATAGTATGGAGTGCATCAGGTTTTTATATTAGAATAAATACAGTGATAGTTATTCATAAACTTTAACGTTATTTTTATTATTTTTTTAGAGCATTCTATCAGGATGCTCTTTTTGATATTTGATAAATACTTCAAGGCGTGAATTTTCTTTCATGATTATTTTTATATTTGAAGATTTTTGTTTTTTTTCTAGGGTGCTGATGCACCCTATTTTGTGTTAACACTCTTTAACTAAAATACTGCAGACTAAACTATCGTCCATGCATATAAAGAAATGATACATCATAAATCATTAAACTTTGCAGGACGTCTGAATTAACTCGCTCAGCGTCCTGCTTTTCATAAATACGAATATGGAAACGTACAGCACAACGATACCACGTCTCTCAGATGTTAACAAGCAGCGCAGACTTGCAGGAAGAGCGATGCGTCAAAGGATGTATACTCAACTGCAAACTCATTCAGGTGAAGTATCTCGTTTCTATGCATCTCCAGCCTGGCGTAATCTCCGTGATGCATTTATTAAAACTCATCCAGTCTGTGAACTTTCTTTACTTTCTCATCATATAGTCGAATCTAAGGAAATCCATCATATAGTAAAATGGGCTGAGCAGCCTACAGATGAAATGAAGTGGCAGTTGCTTCTAGATGAAGATAATATTATATCTCTATCCAGAACAATGCATCAGTATATCCACTATGCACCTGATAAGTTAACAGAAGAGCAGCGATTACTATTACTTCAAAGAAAGAAAAAGATTGAAGAAAAATATTTAGCGTTAGGCTTGCCTATAGTGATGGCCGACGATAAAAATCGATAAAAAATTAATTTATGAAAAAGTACCTAGTAATAGTAATATTAGTAATTTATCTTTACAGAATTTCCAAACAAATGTTAAGAAAACCCCCGGGGCATCGATAAACAAAGGCTTTGGAGATAATGGCTCCCGGACTTTTCTTGACACCAGTCTGGCATTTTTGACCTGGAGGAGCCGTATATTTTTTCAATGGGAGGAGGATACTGGATAAATATACGGTATGGAAATGGAAGATTGTTACAAAAAATCGAAAAAGTATGTGAACGTCGTAAAAAAAGCCATCAAAGATGATTACGGCTGCGTTCCGGCTGAATTCGATGCACAGCTCGTGCAACTCGAAGATTTATACGCGAATTATCTCTACGCTGCCGCAAAAGTGCGTGCAGACGGAGATGCAGTAACTGCGATAAACGAAGGTAAAACTATTTGCGTCTCAGCGTATTTCTCGACGATGTTACATACGTCGAAAATGATGGACAAGATAGTAAAATCTTTCGGTCTGAACCCCGCCGCACGCAAAGCGCTGAAAGGTTCTCAGCCGCTCGACGACGACGACTGCTTCTCTGATTTATGACCGCCGCAGAACTTCGAGCACACGATCAACAGAAGTGGAGGCAGTACGCTGAGGACGTGCTGTCTGGACGTATCATTGCCGGCCGATATATCAAACTTGCTTGCGAGCGATATCTCGACTGGTTCAGCCGTAAAGATATTTTCTTTGACTTCGAGCGAATGGAAAAGATAGAATCTTTCATAGGAAACATGAAGCATTTCCAGGGAAGATTCAACGGTGTACGTTTTACACTTTTACCGTGGCAAAGATGGGTGCTTGCCAATATTTTCGGGTGGTACTATACTGACAAGCCGACGAAGCGAGTCGTCGAGAAAGTGATCCTTTTTGTTGCACGTAAAAATGCAAAGACAGCTCTCAGTGCGGCCATCTTGCTAGCAGAGATGTGTGTGAACAAGGAGCACGGGAGTGAGCAATATATAGCCGCCAACAGCCGTGATTAGGCTCGAATCGCTCAGGCCTTCGTTAAGGGCTATGCGAAGTCCTTGGACCCACGACGAAAGCATTTCCGTATTCTTAAAGACCGAGTCGAGTATCCTAAGACAGACTCATTTTGTAAAACTATTTCAGCAGAAGCAGGCATCCAAGATGGTGGTAATCCGTCAATATTTTTGATTGACGAATTCCATGCAGCGCAGGACGACTCAGTATATCAGGTGCTCGAATCTGGACAGGCGATGAGAGAGAACCCGCTTGCTATCATCATCTCTTCGGGCGGCTATCTTATGGAAGGCTTTCCCTTCTATGACAGAATCCAGATGGCCCATCAGGAACTCTCAGGAACAGTCGAGTTTCCAGATTCATCATTTTATGCTCTATACGAATTGGACGCCGGAGATGATTGGAACGACGAGTCAGTATACTGCAAGTCCAATCCATCTTTAGGCGAGATTGTCCAGCCTGACTTCTTGCACAAGCGAATGATAGAGTCCAGGAAGAGCATGACGACCCAAGTGGACTTCAAGATAAAAAATCTTGACATCTTCGTGACTGCAAAGAACATCTGGCTTGAGCCTGAGATAGTCGACCAGTCTTGTACGGAATTCGACATGACAAGACTTGTAGGAGAACCATGTTACGGTGGAGTCGACCTTTCATCAGTAGGCGACCTCACTAGCGTTGCTTTCTGCTGGCCACCGAATCCATACAGGGACTATTATCCAGACAAGTATTTGCTCAAGTCGTTCTCATGGGTGCCACAGGCTGCACTCGACGGGCCGAACGGGAGGATGTATGAAGCGTGGATACATATGGGCATTCTTAAAATGACGTCTGGAAACTCAGTGGATTACCAGGAGATATTAAACGACGTGATGCAGTTCAGCGAGCACTATCCAATAGTAAAAATTCATTACGATGAGTGGAACGCCACGAGCTGGACATAGGCAGCAGTTGCATAGGGACTGAACCTCGTGCCCATGAGCCAAACTTTAGGTTCTTTTAACAGACCTTCAAAATCTTTAGAGATTTTTATGAAAAATTAGAGTCTGTTAATCGACGGAAACCCGCTCGTGAAATGGGCTTTCCAGAACTGCGAATTAAAGACAGACTCATACGGCAACGTGAAGCCGGTAAAGGCAAACGGGCAAGTGTCAAGGAAAATCGACCCCGTCATAGCCATGCTCGAGGCACTTGCAGGATTCCTCTTTGAGCAGTTGTTCGGAGCGTCTGAAATCGTTGCTCTGGAACTTGGATAAATAGATAAAATACATTTTCCATAATTGATTAAATGAGTTGGTTTAAAAGAAGCAAAAAGGAACCAGAAGTGGAAACTCGCTCAGCAGAACCTCAGGATCAGGAGTGCACTTGCACGTCTGACTCGCTGTCGTTCGAGGCACTGTTCTCGTCCCAGTATTCGAGCCGGTCGCTGAGTGCCGTATATGCTTGTATCGAGCTCATTTCCAACGCTGTTTCTTCCATGCCGCTGCGCGTCGTTAAGGAGGATGAGGATGGGCACCGCGAGGTCGTGAAGCACCATCCTGTACAGCGCATTCTCCGCGGAAGGAACGTCCAGACAATGACTATTTCGGCTATTATAAAGTCTGCTGTCCAAGACGTCCTTCTGCACGGCAACGGTTATATCCTAATCGTGCGTGGAGAAACTGGTCTGGTGACCTCTCTCAGGTATCTCAAGGCATCTTCTGTGAGTCCACAGTATGACGACTGGAAAGACGTGCTTTACTATTACGTAACTGTACAAAATTCCGAGCATAAAACTCGTTTTATGCCACAAGATATTATCCACTTGACGAAAGATACCCGCGACGGCGTCAACGGCGTCAGTATCATGACGTTTGCTAAGGACGCCGTCGCTCTTGCGAGGGCTTCAGAAGAAGCAGCAAGCAACTGGTTTAAGTCTGGAATGAACGTTTCCGGTCTGCTCATGTGCAAGACTGCCATGACTGAGAAGCAGCGCACTGATATCAAGAACTCGTGGATGACAGGACGTGGTCAAAATACTTTACAAGTTCTGCCTTTGGGTCTGGACTATCAGGCACTCGGCGTGGACGCTCAGAAAGGACAGTTGATTGAATCCAGAAAGCACGAGATTAACGAAATCGCACGCTTCTTCGGAGTGCCGACTCAGTTGATACAGTCAGGCGAGAAACTGACGTACAACAGCCTTGAGCAACTGAACCTTATTTTCCTGCAGCACACTTTGACTCCGTACATCATTAATATAGAGAACGAATTCACTCGCAAACTCTTCCCGGAAGAGCTCGACCTCATCATCGATATGGACGAGAACGAGTTCTTGCTCAGGACAGACAAGGCATCCACAGCAGAGTATCTTTCTAAACTCGTCGGTGGCGGCATCATGACTGTCAACGAAGCAAGAAAAGAACTCGGTCTTGGTGAAACTGAAGATGGAAACGGGCTGCATATCGCATACAGCGATGCTACTAAGGCTGAGATTGGAAATGAAAAACCTAATACAGAAGATGAAACCGATTAAGATACAAAGAAGTATTACGTCCATGACTTCTGAAGGCCGCACGATTCGCGGCGTGGCAGCAGTCTGCGATTCGTGGAGCAAGGACTTGGGTGGATTTATCGAGCGTATCGCTCCAGGCGCCTTTACTGACGCTTTGATTCGCAAGTCAGACGTTATGTTAAACGTCGAGCACGACCCGATGAAGGTTCTTGCACGCTCGAAATACGGAAAAGGCAGTCTGACGCTCCGTGCAACTGAGCGTGGACTCGAATTTGAAACCGAAGCACCGAATACGACGCTCGGAAATGATATGCTGGAGATGTTAAAGCGCGGAGATTACCAGCAATGCAGTTTTTGCTTCTCCATATTGCCTAATTCGGACCACTGGGAGCGCAATGCAGACAATATTTTAACGCGTGAAATACGAGAAATCGACCGACTTTACGATGTTTCTATCGTTTATGACCCGGCATATGACGCCACTCAGGTCGATGCAAGAGGCACCGAAATGGTAAATATTTTTACCAAATTGGACGCTTTGGAAGCCGAAATAAACCTAATTTTTCCAAATAATTATGAATAAGCGAGAAAAAGCCAAAGAAATCCGGAAATTTCTCCTTGACATGATTGAGGACTGCCGTAAAGAGGCTCGAGAGCTGACTCCGGACGAGCAGAAACTCTTCGACGAACAGAAGAATGAGTTAATCGCCGTAGCCGAAGAGCTCAAGAAGAGCGAGGACGTCCTTGATGAGCTCGAGAAGACTTTGCCGGAAATCGAGGCCGCTGCCGAGAAGCCTTCCGAAGAGGAAGAGAAGCCGGCAGAAGAGCCAGAGCAGCCTGCCGAAGAGCAGCCTGCCGCAGAACCGGAGCAGAAGCCTGAAGAGCCCGCAGCAGAGGAAGAGAAGCCAGCGGAAGAACCCGCTGAAGAGCCCTCGGAAGAGCCTGAAGCAGAACCCGAAAAACCTTCAGAAGAGCCAAAGATAAATAATGAAGAGCCTTCTGATGAAGATGAGAAAAAAGAAGACAAAACTAAACGAAATTCAGAACATAAATTTATGGAATTTTCACTTTTGAAAACGATTCGTAGCGCTGCATTTAATCAGCCTTACGACGAAGTATCTCAGGCTGTTATCGATGAGGGTCTGAAGGACTTCCGCAATGCCGGCCGTAACATCACCGGTCAGATTCAGCTTCCAACTGAGAAGCGCACTATCACTGTTGCCACCGAGCACGACGACGTCGTTCAGATGGAGTGGCAGAGCCTGATTAAGCCTTTGTTTGAGAACAAGGTTCTCGGTAATGCAAAGCACATCACAGGCCTCAAAGGTGACATCATTTTCCCCACCGTCGACAAAACCAATCCAGGTGCACTGTGGGAAGGCGAAATCACTCAGAATACTGAGTCTGCCAACCTGTTCGGCAAGAAGGGTATGAGCCCTCACCGCCTGTCTACCACTATCTACGTATCTAAGCAGTTCCTGATGCAGGAGTCTGTTGGTGCAGAGCAGGCTATTCGTGAGTTGCTGATTGAATCTCTGGCTCAGAAACTGGAGAAGACTTTCCTGGGCAAGGGTGCAGCCGATAATACAAACGGCAAGAACATCCCCGCAGGTCTGTTCTACGGCAAGGAGGCTACTTATGTAAAGAACTTTGCTGAACTGTGTGAGTTTGAGGCTAAGGCCGTTGAGAACTGCTACAATCTGGACAGCATGAAGTATCTGCTCGATCCTAAATCTTGGGCCAATATACGCGGAACTTTCACATATGGAGGTAAAAATACGCGAATGGTCATGGAGGGAAAAGAAATTGACGGTCGTGCATACGACATCTCTCAGAACTTCGGTGCCAAGGAGTTTGCTCTGATTGACTGGAGTAACGTGGTTATCGGCGAGTGGGGCGGTATGGAGCTCTCTGTTGATGCAAATAGCGTAGATATGGCTCGCACTGCACAGGTTGCCATCACTGTTAACGCTTGGTTCGACGCCATCCTGACTCGTGAGGACGCAGTTCTTCTGGGTACAGTTGCTGCATCTACTATCGATCCTAGCACTAACGATTGACCTTAAAAACCGATAAAAAGAGACTGCGGAAATCTTTACATTTCCGCAGAATCTTGTAAAGAAATATGACAGCATATATCGACCTTGATTTAATAAAGACTCACCTTAACATCGACCTTGACTATACCGATGAGGACGAGTATCTTCTGACGCTCGCAGATGTCGCGGTTCGCAGCATTGCGAATCATATCGACCAGCCTGTGGAGAACTTTTTGGAAGATGGTGAGCTTGATGCGCCGATTCAGCATGCTGCTCTTCTTTTAATCGGCACACTGTATCAGAATCGAGAATCTGTAACGTACGGTCAGTGCGTCCCAGTGCCTCACGGCTACGAATATCTTTTACATCCATATATTTGCTATGAAAGCAGGCTTGTATAATACGCGATGCACTATTCTTCGCAAGCAGATAGTCCCAGGAGACTATCGTGATAAGGAAGAGTGGACGCCAGTTGCTCAGACTAAGGTTAATTTTGTCTGGACGGCCGGCGACAGGCGTATCGAACAGCCTACTTCAGAGATTTTCTTCTCCTAGAGTGCCACTATCACTTTACGCAGTTACGTGGACATTCAGGACGAGGATCACGTGGAGATTAACGGGATAGAGTATAGGGTCGTGACGCTGAACAAGGATAATTCGACGACTCATAATTGCATCACCGCAAAAATCGACAAGATTAACCAGTAATCATGGCTCGCAAAGTAAGAAACGCTCGCTCAATCAACGTTTGGGAGGTAAATAACCTGACAAACGACTTGGAGGACTTCGATGCCTACAAGCACTTACTTGGCGGCATGGCGTTTCGAACTGTTACGATAAACGTGCTCAAGGGCGCCGCTAAGGAGATAAAGAAAGAAACGCTTTCTATTCTTCGCGGAGTCTTTCCTGGAGCGTGGAAATCGAATGAGAAGTATAATGATTCGGTTTATGAAGCAGTCAGAGTCGGGCGCACAAAAGCGAGTCTGCATGCCACAGAAACTTCGGTGCACATATTAGGTACCGGTGAAAAAGGCAGTCAGACGTACAAACTGCGCTTCTATGAAGGCCTAATCACTCGACGAACCAGATTCAAGGGCACTCCTAGAGTAAAAGGTCGCTCATATAAATCTACGACAGATATTGGAGGCATGAGGTTCTTCGAGAAGGCACGTGCAAATGTCGATACCTGGGCTACGATTCGGAAAGGACTCGATAAATATCTAAAAGACCACAATTGGACAGTATGAACGGTGTACATATAAACAAGTATATAAGGCGCTGGCTGACTCAGTCTGAAGCAGTTACAGCCATAGTTCCGGCTACTTCTATTGTGCCGCTCGTTACCGCTCCAACCAGCTAGCCTTTCATTACTTTTTAGCACGGGCCAATCGAGCCTGATTATAGCAAGGACGGCTGCGCTGTCGACCACGTGCAAGTGATGATAGTTTGCTGCTCGAATGATTACGAGCAGAGCATTGATATAGCGGCTGCAGTCAGGTCGACTATCGAGTATCAGCGCTTCGAGGATGAGGATATATATATACCTATAATTCAGATTGAAGAAATCACCGAGGACGCTATCAACGATACGTATGTTCAGCAGATTTTAATCTCTTTCCAGATACAGTCAAAATAGTAAAAAAATTAATACATAATTATAATTATGCCAGCACAAAAGTATATTAAGGCGAATTTGGTAAATCTTTTTTACCACGACGGCACTTCATTTGTGCCCTTTGCCTATGGCCAGTCGCACGGTCTGAGCGTCAGCTCTCAGACAACTGAGGTTTCTTCTAAGGACCACGGCAACCACCCTGATAGTGAGGTAACGTCAACTTCTTTTACCTTGAGTGGCTCGTTCTACTTTACCAAGGAAAATGCAAATACAGCGCTTGCTATGGCTAACGCTGCTGCTCCTATCACTTGGGTATTCGCTCAGGTTGCCGAGACAGACTATGCATCAGGTCTGCAGCCTGTAACCAATTATGGTTCACAGAGTTCATGGACTCCCGGAACTGACTTCAAGCAGTATGGCGAGGGTATCGTAACTTCTTTCAGCATTGAGTCTCAGACTGGTGAGGTTGCAACTTGTAACCTTGAGATTACCGGTCGTGGCGCTCTTTCAACAACTGCTCCTGCTAAGTATAAGGCATGGACAGCACAGGGTGCTAGTGAGGTTACTCCCGCATGACTTTGACATGGATTTAGTTGTCCATGAAAATCTTCGTTTTTTCACAGCCTCGACGGTATCGTCGGGGCTTTTTCGTGCACGAATAAATATATAAAATATAATATATTTTTACCAATGAAGATTAATATCAAAAATCAGGACGTCGAATTGAAGTTTAACTTCAAGTCCGAAATGTATTTCGAATCCATCCAAAAGGAGTCTTTTACTGGAAAAAACACGACAGAATGGATTCTCCTGTTCTTCTGTTATGTTATTGCAATGACTGATGATGGATTTATCTCCTATGATGAGTTTATCGACTGGGTTTCAGGAACTCCTGTAACTCTTTACGAGTTTATCGCCTGGTACACGGAAGAGATGACAAATATATCCAATCTGCGCATCGGCATGAAAGATGATGAGGAAAAAAAGACGGGGAAGCAGGGACGGGCACGGAAGAGTCCGAAATAAACGTATGGCGCTGGTACTTTAAACTCGTCGTGCTTCAGTACAAGGTCGTCAGTGCAGAATATTTCTGGCATCACATGACGCCGATAGAACTGGATTACTGCCTGCGAGATTTAACGCATGTTAACAGACCGCTCTGGGACGCCGCCAGAATAGTTTCCATGTTCACCGTGGCACCTCATATGAGCAAGAAAGTGCAAATCCAAAAGATGTTTCCGCTGCCTTGGGACCACGATGGCGAGCATGAGGACACGGAAGATGAGATACAGCGTCAGATGGCTTTCATGCAACAGTACGCAAAAACGTTAAACAAAGTTAAAAAAGATGAAGATAGCCTATCACGAGAAGGAACTGAACCTGAAGTGCGAGATGCGTGAGTTCTTGATTTTCGAGCAACTCAATAACGGGCATATTTTCACAGGCGAAGATGCTGAGGACTTTGCGAAATTATTTTACGCTTCTATCATCAGTGCACTTGGCTATCAGCCGCCGCTCGACGACTTCCTGGAATACTTAGAGAAAAACGAAGATGCTTTTGTTGAATTCATTAATGAAAATTTTAAAGACGATTAACATATATGGCATCAGGTGCTAACTTTAAATTAGGTATATCAGCCTCGACTAACGGCGTCGAGGAGAAACTGGCTGACGTAACCAAATCGGCTAAACAGATGGGTGAAGCAGCCCAGAAGTCTGCTCGTGATGTTCAGGATCAGGCAGCAGCCTTTGCTGAAGAAGTCGCTACTTCTGGAAACTATAAGAGGGAACTCAGGTCTGCCATGATGGAGGTGCAGAACCTGACTGTGGCTTTGCGAAACATGTCCGACGAAGAGCGTTCAAGTTCTGTCGGTCAAGCACTTGCGCAGCGCTTACAAGAAGCGAAAAACAGGGCTGCAGAACTGACTGATACTATCACAGACTTGCGTACGGAAGTCAAGAACATGGCCAGCGATTCTGCTTCATTCGACGCCTTCAAGCAGGGCGTAGGTCTTGTACGTGATGGCATGATGGCGATGATAGCAGTAACAGGACTTGCAGGAGAAGACGAGAAAAAGTTCCAGAAGACAGTCGAGGCTATTACAAAAACTTTTACAGTTTTTAATGCCATTATCGGCATCACGAATGCACTGCAAAAGCAGTCTGCTCTTATGACGGGCATTCGCAATATCCAGACATGGGCATTAAACCGTGCAAAAGCAGCAGAAACAGCCACGACAGCAGCAGCGAATGCCGCAACCGCTCAGAATACGGCAGCAGAAGCAGCCAATGCAGTAGCAAGCGCAGCAGATGCAGCAGCAAAGACTGGTGCTACCGCAGCAACTGTTAAATTAACCATAGCTCAGCGGGCTTTCAACGCTGCAGCAAAAAGCAACCCCTATGTGATCCTGGCGATGGCTATTCTGGCAGTCGGGACAGCTCTTTACTCGTTCGTCTCTTCAGCGAATGATGCAACAGAAGCCCAAAAGAAGTTAAATGAGGAGCAAGAGAAAGCTAAAGAAGCCTTAGAACAGCACAAGAAGAAAATCCAGGACATCACGTCTGCTCAGATGCAGGCTAAGACTAAGTTTGCAGGACTCGTTGCTCAGTGGAAAGAACTCAAGTCGACAGCAGAAAAAACCGAGTGGCTGAGAGAGAATAAATCGCTGATGAGCCAGTTAGGTATCGAGGTCAACAGTGTTACCACTGCTGACAGGGTATTCTGTCAGGTTAACGACCAGGTAATCGCTGCTTTGATGGCTAGGGCTATCGCTGCTAAGAAAGCACAGCAGGCTCTGGAAGAGATGGACAGACTCGCTGCACGACGCGGAGAAGAAGATAAGAAGTTTGAGCCAGGAGCCAATTATTCCAATACTGGCTCGCATTATCGCCGCTGGAACGGTAGAACAGCGATTACAGACGACGAAGCCCGTGCAGCCGGCGTCCGTACAAAAGCAGAAAGAAAGCGCACGGATAACTCTATAACCGCCATGTACCAGGCTCAGTATACCGGTGGCAGTAGAACTTATTACGACACATATACTGAGGAAGAGATAAAGAAAGTTAACGAGTATCGTCAAAAGATGGCTCGTGCTCAGGCTGCTGCTTACAAGGCTCAGGAAGACCAGCAAGTCAAGGCGATTACGGAGCGATACAAGGCTGCTGTGAGCGAAGAGATGAAGCAGCAGCAGAAACTGTGGAATCTTTCCGAACATCCTAAGACTTCTGGCGGAGGCAGCACTTCCAGACAGGAAAAGAAAGAAGCACCAGAGAAGGGTTCTTTGGAAGACCTGGAAAATCAGCGCAAGAAACTCGTCGATATACAGCATAGTGGAACTTTCAAGAAGCACAAGACAAATGCTGACGACGTCGCTGCTGAGATAGCCAAACTCGACCAACAGATTGAAAATCAGAAGTTTATACTAGACTTCAATACTGATCCTGCCAAAGTGGACTTGGACGTCCTGGAGCGTCAGTATAATAAGATGTATGCTGATCTTCGAAATAAGAAACTCGAGGGTCCTGACCTGACTAAAGCAGAGCAGAACCTGAAGCGCTTGAATCAGTATATCGTCGACCGGAAATACTCTATGGGGCTGGATATTAAGCCTGCCGAAGACAGCCTAATCCAGTTGCAAAGAAAGTCAGACGAAATATTCTCGAAGATGCGCTCTCCGGAGATTACCGGTACAGCAGATTTTACTTCTCTTAAAGAGCAGTATGACGACTTGCAAAAGCAGATATCCGGAAAGAAAGCAGAACTCCAGATTGATACAAAAGCAGCAGAGGGTTCGGTATCAGACTTGCAGCAGAAGATAGTTGCACTGTTAGGTCAGCAGAACGACTTGAAGTTAAATCTAGATACTGATGATGCGAAGCAGAAAGTCCAGGAACTCGACGGGCAGATTGAAGAACTGTACAAGCAGATGGGTGCACAGGCAGCACCCCTGACATTCAGCACAGAAGCAGCGCATCAGTCGCTTCAGGCTATGCAGGCTAAACTCAGTGCTATGCAGAATGCAGTGAGTGTAGATGTTACACTTGATGATGATGCATTGGTGAAGATGGTCAAAGAGATTAATAATCTCCAAAAAGAGATTAAAAATCGCAAAATAACGTTAGGATTGGAAACTGACCCATCTATCAAAGAACTTGAAACTTTAGGCAAGCGTGCACAAGAAGCTATGCAGCCTAGAAAGCAGTCAAGTTTCCAGAAGGCTGTAGGCCCGAAGCCCGTAGCAAAGAACGATTACGATGCACAGCTCTCCGAACTTCAGAAAGTGATGGACGAGTTGGACAACCAGATTTCCAAACTCGAAGATGTTAAAAAAGCCTACGAAGAGTTAGGAGAAACTTCGTCTGAATCCTATCAGAAAGTTATTGACAAAATCAAAGAACTTAGTGCTGCTCAGGACGAGAATGCATCCAAGGCGAAAGATATTAACAAATAGAGCAGGGCTGTCAAGAAGAGCGAAAAGAACTGGGAGCACGCAGCAGATGCAGTCGGAAACTTCGGTTCTGCCATGTCCAGCATAGGGTCTGCCACTGACTCGCCAGAACTCAACGTAGCCGGAGTTATTGCTCAGTCCATCGCTGAGATTACTTTAGGTGCATCTAAGGCTATCGCACAAGGCTCTGAGCTCGGGCCGTTCGGCTGGATTGCCTTCGCTGCATTAGCTATGGCGCAACTCGCTGCAATGATAAGTCAGGTACATAGCCTCACTTCTCACGCTCAGGGTGGATTTATACCCGGAAATTCGTTCAGTGGAGATCGTCGTTTAGCCCGTGTGAATTCTGGGGAGCTTGTGCTCAACTCGAACCAATAGATGCGACTCTGGAATTTGGCAAATGGACGCGGTGCTGCAGACGGAGACCCGCTTTCTGAGGGTGGTACAGTCGAGTTCGTTCTGCAAGGAAATGCACTCCGCGGAGTCTTGAAAAATACGAACAGAGGACTTAAAAGAGCAGGTCGAAAGACCAACATTTAATAGTTATGGTAGTACACGAGAATTACGTAGCAAAGCCTTTGAAAAGATACAAGAAGGGCGAATCTCTAAACGAATCACAGGACGTACAGGAAGTCCAGGACGCATCTACTAAATGAGGTACGAGGGAATCTTTAAGGATATTAATCAGCAAGACGTCGAGGTCATCATCGACATTCCAGATGATGACGTCGAGGTCGTTCGCATGGACGAGGACGACAGCCGTATACGATTGATGAAAAATCCTGTCGAAATCGACTCAGAACTGGACGATTTATTTCAAGTAATTGAAGTCAAGTCGTGCACGATAAACTTGCTTTGTATGGACTATCAGGGGCAGCAGTTGTTCGGCAGAAACAGCCGCGACGTCAGGGTCAATGTCTGGCGTGGCGGCGAATGCCTTTTCGCTGGATATATCGAGCCACAGGTCTTTAATCAGCCTTATAATAAATCGTGGGACTAGGTAACAGTGACTGCTTATGACGGGCTAGGCTCACTGCAATATTATCTGTACGGAGATATACAGACGCAGTCTGATTACATAGAGCGCAAAGCAGAACTTGATACGAAGTCCATCATCTCTATTCTTCAGGACCACTTCAAGAACATTCGTAACTTGGACTTGAAGCACAACGCTCAGTCTGCAGTCTTTTACGACCAGTCAGTTACTGTTACCGGAAAGGCAGATGCAAAGTCGATTTTTACTGATGTTAATCTATACGAATCACTGTTCTTTGGTGAGGAGTTTGACGACCTTCAAAATGCAGATGAAGTGATAGAAGAAATACTGATGTATTACAATCTCCATGTGCGTCAGGAGGGCTTGAATTATTTCATCTATCACCGTGCAAGCATCGGTACAAATATCAACTGGACTTCGCTGTTCGGAACGACCAGCGGCGGCTCATATCCATATTATACTCGTGTTGAGGACGGGTATCTGAAAGTCGGAAACAACTATCACGAAAAACTTCTTAATATGAGCAACCCGTCAGATATTATACATGGCAAGCAACTCCAGGAAGTTCTTAGTGATGAAGTTCTCGAATACAATGGCGAATACAGGCGCTATTATCTTGCAGTTCTTCCGAACGGGCAGAAAGTCAAGACCGATAAATATGAAGTGGTACAGAGGGAGCGAATCATACTGCTCGAAAAGGACAGCGATGAGCGAGTTCTGATACAGTCGCCTACAGGCGATTACGATTGGGCGAATCTCCAGACAAAGACTGGAAGTAACCCCAACGATAAGAAGTTCAGGATAAAGCCTGACGAGTTTATTTTGGCAGAAGATTAAATCATATTTCTTTACATTTTATGGCAGCAGTAACATCAGTTAGTTTTGGTTATAGTGATATTAACAACCATGTTTCTAAGAGTGGAGTAACTGTATCTATCAGTTTCGTTAACATTACGTGGTCAGAAGGAAGTAATGGATACAAAAATTTAAATCAGGCTGATGGAGTAGATGAGTGGAAAATCATAATAGATATTAATTCTGATACTATTCCAATTACTAAATTTAATTGGAAAATGTATTTCGCACCGCAGAATAAGAAGACGTATGATTGGAATGTGACTTCGACAAATGCAAATAGTCATACCGATTTCGATTCAAGAAATAATACGACGTATAATACTTCTATGCCAAGAACATGGGACGATAATTTTTATTATAATAATGTATATAGCGACCATATAGAATATACGACTCATACGAAGTATAACACTATGGGTTAGGGATTAAAATACTGGGGCGATTTGAAAGTTGAGTTAAAAACATGCACCATTGGATATTATTCAGATAATACTAGTTATCAGATAGATACGTATAATCCTGGAGATACTATCGTTCTTCCTGCGAATCCAACGAAATCGCATTATACTTTTACTGGCTGGAATCCTACTGTACCTGCTAAGATGCCGAATAGCAATTTGACAGTTACTGCTGTTTTTGTTGCTAATCAGCATAATATAACATATAAACTCGACGGCGAGACATATCATACTTCTACTGCAAGATACGGAGAAACTGTAACAGTTATCGCTGATCCTCAAGTAGAAGAAGGTTATTCTTTCTCTGGATGGAGCAGAACTGGCACTTTCTCGATGCCAGACAGTGATGTTACTATCACCGGCTCTACCACTCATGTGCAGTATACGCTGACTTATCTTCTCGACGGAGAAACGTATCAGACTGAGCAGTATTATTATAATGATACAGTTACGGTCATAGCAGACCCGACTGCACCGGAGAAGAAATACTTCTCAGGCTGGAGCAGAACGGGCACTTTCAGTATGCCCGCAGAAGATGTTACTATCACCGGCACTATGGAGTGGATTGAGCAGCCAATCGACCACTCTTGGGTGGCTGTTGATAAGATTCCGGTTTTACGTGAAAAACTCTACGATGCATCGACTGGAGATGTGCGTCCTGGTAACAGACTTGAAGTAAAATTATCTGACAAAAAGAAGGTTCTCGACGAAGATGAGAACGAGATTTATATCAGACGAATCAGCGTCGTTCTTCCGAACGGTACGGAGCAGCAAACGAAGTATTATATCATCGTCGACCCAGATGCAGAAGCAGACGATAAAGTAATCACTGAAACATGGCTGAAGTGCACAGTGGACGAACAGGACGTTTATTATGCAGCACAGATTCACGAATCTGGAAAGTTCACTGTCGATATAGAAACAACTGCTGAAGAAACTCCTGAGGAGTTCTATGTCCTGACTGAAGATGTTAGGATGTCAGAAGATGAGAAGTTCTTTGAGCAAGTTCAGCACAACTTGACTGAAGAAATCATCGACGGTGCAGAGCTATTTGTCGTTAACAAGTTCAGGCCGGAATACAAGCACTTCACTGAAGGAGTGCCAGATATGATAACTCCGGAAGAGGGCGACCCGTATACTGCATGGATTCAGAAGTGGGGTGTGGTTAACGACCACAATGAAGCGATTTATTCCGAAGAACTTAAACTGGAAGATCTCGAGCAAATAGAGATTAACCAGGTGATTTATGACGAGTCGATTCCTTATACAGTCCAGACAACAGACGCTGTTTATCCTTGGACGTATTATCCTGCTGGTGACTTCTATCTTATCGACCAGAATGGCTGTGAAGCAGCTGCAGAAAACTTGACAAAAACAGACTATACTTGCAAGGGTTCTGCTCTGTTCGGAAATATCCTGAATGTTTATTTCGTCAGCGCTGCAGAAGCAGAAGGATATGCAGCCGTATACATCATGGACGGGGACGACCGTATAAGCATGGTCATCGGAAAGCCCGGAGATGCAGTAGAACTTCCTGAAGAGTTAAAGAAGTTAGGCTATAATTTCAAGGGCTACGAGACTCCAGTCCCGACTCATTTCACAGCAGCAGCGCAGAGCGTTAATACGATATGGGAGAAGATAGATGATTCGGAAGATGATGATACCACTCCGAAGCACAAAGCCACGTGGACAGTTCCTAACAAGAACTGGTCTTACAGCGTCAACGTAGAAGTCGGTGCTCAGGTACCGGCAGCGCCTCAGCCCGGAATCGAGAACATCACGATAACGTCCTGGACGCTCAAGTCAGAGGCATTCGCTGATAATGAAATGCCAGACTATGATATACTGTATGAGGCTGTTTATACGGAGACGACTCCGGCTCAGACTCCGAAGCACAATCTCGTATATCAGATTCAGTATACCACTGAGGATAATCAGCAGCATACTGATACGTATAAAACGTATAGCATCGAAGAGGGCGCTGCTATCACTCCGGAGCCATCTCCGTACAAGCGCGGAGGCACTTTCCAGGGCTGGACGAATCTTCCGGCCTATATGCCGCAGAATGATGTTACTGTTACCGGCACTTTCAGCGGAAAAGTCAAAAACTCCATCACTATCACGTATTACGTCGACGGGCAAGTCCATACAACGCAGACGTATACGCCTGGAGATGCAGTTACTGCACCGCAGAATCCAACTCAGTCTGGAAAGGTATTCTCCGGCTGGATTGGCGTGCCACAGACTGCACCTTCATATAATATGGAAGTGCAGGGCTACTTCTATGACGATACTTCTGACCTGGTTACGATTCGCTATGTGGTTGATAACCAGACGTATAAGACGTATCGTTTGGAGAAAGGAGCAACTCTTCCTGCAGAACCCGCTCCTGTAAAAACAGGCTATACTTTCAGTGGCTGGAGTCCAGTGCTCACTATTGTTCCGAATCAAGATACGACTATCTCCGGAACCTTCACGCAAGATCAGCCGGCAGCAACGAAGTATGACTTGAAGTTCTACCTGACTGATGAGAACTTGCAGAACCCAAGTTTATACGCTCAGTATAAACTAGCAGCCGGAGAAGCAATAGTTGCTCCGACTTGCGACGTGGACGGCTTCTAGGGCTGGCAGAACGTACCTCAGACGATGCCCGCTCAGAACCTTAATATATATGGACCCGTATCATCTACGCTCGACTTCGCTGTTAACTGCGTATACGAATACACCAAGGCAGACGGTACGAAAGACAACGTAAAGGGAATCTCTTATCTGCTTGCAGCGGGTGCACAGTTTGTTTATCCAAATCACAATCCAGACCAGACTCACGCAGACTATATATGGAAGGGCTGGACTGGTGATAGCGATGTGGTTAACAATATAATGCCGGCTCATGAGGTTAATCTCGTCGGGCATTTTATTGCTCCGGATATCGACGACGGTGAGAAAGAGAACAATGCACGAATCGAGTGGCGCCTTCCGAATTATGATGGCTCAAACGACCCGTATGACGTTTATAAATTCGAGTACGTGCCTTTTGGCCAGGCGCTTGTGGCTCCTGAGAACGTGCCTAATTATACGGGTGCTGACGGCTATACGTATCAGTTTAACTCTTGGGGCACTTATCCAGCCACTGCTCCTTCTTCGACCGATGTTCTCCATATTGATGGCACGTCGACTCGACTGACTCAGCAGTTCAGCGTGAAGTATTATCTATACGTATACGATTTGGGTGCTGCAGATGCTACGAAAGTTCTTTACAAGACTATACAGGTTTATCCTGGAACTTCGATGGCAACAGTCCATGCACAGGCAGCAGAAGATATATCTACCGACTATCCAAATTACCTGTGGAAAGGCGTATGGTATCAGCAGGCGTTCTACGCTGATGAAACGACGATGGGCTGGTTTGACAGAGCGTATTATAGCCATATCTACTCACAGGAATATGCAGAAGAAACCGGCGTTACCGTAGCAGGCAAGCACAAGGTCATGTATAAGACTCGCTCTTATGCACCTGGACTTGCACCAGACTATACGCCATATGTCGACTCTGTGCAAACGTATAAAGTGGCTGATACGCAATGGGTGGACGAAGGAGCCACTTTCACTGACCCGACTGGACCTTTTGACGCTCCTTTCCCGAATGGCAGCAAGTTTGCTTTTGCCGGTTGGGAAGAGCACAGTAACGTCATGGGGACGTCAGATATAACTGTCTGGGCTTCATGGAGTTATGTAACGTATCCATGTGAAATTTCATGGATAATAAAGTATATAAACCAAAACGCTGAAATAACAGAAGAAACGTATCTCGTGACTGTGCAGCAGCAGGGTACAGCTCTTCAGTGGCCTGAAGAACCGACAGCGCCGGAAAATTATGTATGGGCTGGTTGGGACGTACCGACATATCCAGGCATGACCAATCTTGTATGGCGCGAGCCGGTGCATGTCGTATACGGAAAGATGGTGCATATCAACAGCGGCGAATGTCCTAGTGGATTCGCTTATGCGAAATATTTGCTTAAAACGCACGATACTAAATATCCACCTGATAGATATATCACGTATCAGACTATAATTGCTCCTTGTAACGGGCCTATACCTCAAGCAACAGGAACTCCTGCAGACTGGCAGGGTCTTGATGGCAACATGTATCATTTTATAGAGTGGAAATATCCACAGTCGACAATGCCGTATTATGGCGGTGGTACAGTTGAGATAGTTGCACAAGATGCTCTTGTGGCAACGCAAAAAATCTTTACAATGGAGTTGTGGTACCAAGGGAACGGTCATAACGAGAAAGAAGTTTGGGATACGATAGAAGTATATCCTGGTACACCACTTGAGCAGACAGTTACAAATTATATCACTGAGAACGGAGAGCCTAGCAAGACTGGATTCGTTTGGAGCGGTATTTGGAGTTCGGACTTTGACGAGATGCCTAACTTCGACTGCAAGGCTACGACTATCATGTGGGACGAAGATTACTTCAACGAGGTGCATCCTGCATCAGACGAATATTTCATCATCGAATGGGTATCTCCATACTGGCGTGGATATTGGCGTCCTCAGGACCGCTGGACAGTGAAGCAAGAAGTCGTGAAGCAGGGAACGCTTATCACTCCTCCTGCAGACCCAGTGATGCCTAATCATGAAAACGAATATAATTTTATAGGGTGGACTGGACTTCCTGCAAGCATGATTATGCCTAGAAATAACCTGACAATCACGGCAAACTGGGAAGAGGTTTATGCACATGGAACAGTTATATGGAACATGGCTATACCTCAAGAGAACGGGACTGTCGTTTTTGAAGAGTATTTCCGTAGAGAAATCGACTTGAGCACTGCTTCGTATACTGGAGCAGAAGCCGCTATCGGACCGTGGCCTAGCAACCCGGCAGGAGATGAAACAAAGCAGTTTGTACAGTGGTGTCAGCCAAAGGATGAAAGTTCTACTTCTTCGCAGTGGCTCCCTATGCAGCCTGCAGATGATTATAACATATACTATAATCCAAACCAGCCGAATCAAGAATATCTCATCGGAACCGCTCTGATGAAATCTCTTATATGGGACGGTGGCAGTCTTAGCGGTTATACCCGCGTATACTGGCAGATACCTTCTCTGATTAAGCATCACACTGGTTATATAGAGTACGAGTGGACGACCTGGAAATTCTTCTATGTTGCTAACGGGAGCGTCATAGCAACTCCACAGGAAACACCTCAAAATGTAAAAGATTTTGAGGGCTATGATAATGAGTTTAAGAGATGGCCTTCTCACGAAACGACCGCTTCAGGAACTGATATTATCATCCAGGCTGAATATGATAGAGCACAGGTCAGATATACTATACGTTATTATGGCGTTTATTATGACAGAAACGGAGTTAGCACATACGAGCCTTCTACAAAACTGCTTCTGACATGTCGTGCTTATGGAGGTGCATATATAGATATGCAACCGACATCAGACCCGCCAAATTGGGAGTTTCACTATCATAGATTGAACGTACCTCGAGGCAGTCACTTCTGGGCTGTAATCAACGATAACTCGGGTGCACCTTTATGGAGCACTTGGGACGGCACTTGCTTGCATAGAGATATGGACTTGGCAGCAGAACTGTGGTTAACCGGAGAAGATGGCTCTCCGTATGTCCCTGAAGAATACGTTAAATTCTTGCAGTGGCCTGATGGTGATAATATGGATCATAGCGGTGGCGGCACTGGCTCTGAAGGAACAGTTATGTTCTTGGACATCGATGAAACTGTAATCAAAGAATACAAGAAGAGAATAGGCAGTTATCTTAATCGTCCTTCAAAAGACGAGTTGAGGGCTTATTGCACTTCTGTAGGAAAGAATTATGACAATTTCATGCAGTGGCACGGCATACCTAGCGATAACCTCATCCACTCTAGTTTGACAAAGATATATGCAGTATGGAGAGATTTAATGCCGCAGAAAGTTACTATTACTCTTTATGATGATTGGGACGAGAGCAATGTTCTTCATCAGTGGACTGGTAATCAGGGGGCTGTTATAGAAAATATGGATATAAATGTAACCGATTTTATTCCTGAAAAAACAGGATTTAGCACTGTTTCTTGGTTAGGAAGATATTAGGATTACACAAAAATGCCAATTGGACATTTCGTTTATAGCACTTCATATAATGTATACAGTTATCAAATAAAAGGTATTCAGAAACTTTTATCATTCTATGAAGGAATGATATATCCAACTCTTTTCCAATATTTCAGATACAAAGATTTATATGAAAATCTGATAGCTATAGATAATGGTGCGCAACTATTATATAATATAAAGATGTACGCATGGTATGAACGCGAAACAGCCGTATCTGATTATGCTTTCGAAAATGATCAATCAAAGTTTAGTGTTGAATTCAACAGACCTATTGGAAAATATGCTTTCCATAATTCAAATATTCAGGCTGCATATTTTTTCCCTGCTGCTGTTTTATCAGAAAGTGCTTTTGAAGGTTCAAAACTAAGAGCAGTTTGTTTTGACACTATAAATGTTACTGATCAAAATGTTGGGATTGTTGATGGCACTATTATACCTGCAAAATGCTTTAAAAACTGTGAAGACTTGTAGATATTATTCTGGAAAAATGACAGAGAAAATTTACATGTCATAATAGAAGATATGGCGTTCGAAAATAGCGGTCTTCGTTTCTATTCGAGTCTGGAAGTTTACGGTTCAAGTTCAACATATATGTGTGCTGCAGACTATATAGGGTATAGGGCTTTTGCAAACTGTAAAAATCTTGAATGGGTGCAACTGATTGGAACAAAAGTTATATCTGACGAAGCTTTTGCAAACTGCCCGAATCTTGAAACACTCTATGTATATAGAAGCTCTGAAAGAACTCCTATACCAGCAAGCGCTTTCAGCGGATGCCCGAAATTTAGATATATATCCACTCGGGGAAGTTTAGCACCGCTGATGAGAGTTAAAGAGTTGTTGACGTTTAACGTTGACATATATTTCTGGAGTGGATATTATTGGTGCGGAGAATTAGATGAAGATACTGACAGATGTGATTTAACCGGTCATACTTTGCACGTTTATACGACATAGACCGGTCAGGAAAATGAAACATTTCATAAGATATTCGGTAATCCTTAGATTGTTTTATATGATTCAACAAGCGAATGGCCTTTATCAGTGCGTATGAGCATGTATGAAACCTCTTATGGATCGATTGGACCAGAACTCGATTAATTAATTATAATATGAGAACATTTTACTTAACCCGAACAGTATCAGGTCATATCACGACGAGCCTGGTCGACTATGACGAAAGCACCGGCAACTGGACGGAATCGTCCACTGCCGTGCCTGACGTCCCGCAGAATGCAAACAGCGTTACTATCACAAAATCACATTATGCATCGAATGATACGAATGTGAGCGTGGACGAAACGTATAACCAGCTCATCCTGACTTGCGACCTCGAAGAACTTGAAACGCTAGTTGAGAGCCCGACAGACGATGAGCAGATGTATTCGCCGTACAGGAATCGTCAGCACTATTGCACAGAATACGTCGCATGGGGTGAAGGCTCTTCAGCGATAAACGGGTTCGGAGATATGATTACAAGCGGCGGCACCGGCTATGATGGCGCTTATATTGTCGATCATTACGTGCAGTTATACAAGTCAAATGTATGGAGATTTAACGGCGACCAGTATATACGCTCAGACCACAAAGGACAGCTTGACTTCTTCAAGATAGCGAAACAGCAGTCTTGTCTTGCTTTTCTTATGGAAGAGGGCAAGACGTCTGGAAACTCGCCCAAGAACAACCAGCAGAATTCGAAAATCGATATGAGCCGCTATCTGTGCATCACGGTTAATGGGAACGGGGATAACTCTGAGAACGGCGCATTTCCTAATTCAACGACCTTGGAGAACGCTGCTCCGCTTGCTACGTATATAGGTAATATCAACGGGGGATTCTTCGCTCCAAGCGACGATGCTACCACGAATTATCTTGTCATATCGGGCAAGATGGCTGCAGTCTGCCAGGGCTTGAGAAACTCAGGACGTCCTGAATTCTTCCCGTGGGGAAACGGGTGGGATGCTCTGACTCAGATATGGAAGCAGGCTCAAGAGAGCTGGATTAACAGGTTGATGATTTTCTGGCATGATACTATACATTTGGATGATGATAAGAATGGAGATGGAGCGTATTATGCATGTCGTTTTTACGATGCTGTATACGATACAGACGAGCCGACTGGCAGGACGTCCAACGAGAACTCGCTGTTCCCGTGGAATTCCGAATGGAAGTCTATGGAGAGGTTGAAATATACTTACAGTGCTTATGGCGAAGAGATAGATAAAATCTCGAAGTTCCCGCTTCTCCAGGTGACGCTGAAGATTGGTGAGAAGTATGCCTGCGAAATTGTCGACTCGAATGGAAAATCCAGATACGAATGGCACACTTTGGATACTGCTCCTGTCGTTTATTACAACGGTGAAAAATTCAGACGGAATCATATCTATATCGGAGCAGATATTGCCATAGATGACTATATCATCGGCAAGGAGTATGACTTTGCGAACAACGTCGAGCCTACATGGAACATCGAAGCTGAGGGCATTGCGATTCCTATCAGAAAAGCAGACGGACTTTCAGGAAAAGTTTCTATGACTATCGACGGGCCCGTAAATAGCCGCTGGGAAGAAATAGTGCGTATACATCCGACGTTCTTCCGCTCTACTAAGTGGTACTCTGACAGCTATGACGTTCTTGCAAATATCAGCCATATAATGTTAAAAGATTTCAAGGTCGAGATATACAGCGACAACGCTCAGATTAACAATATTCCAGGCGACAAAGACCTTATCTACCAGACAGAAGAACTCACTGATTACGTTGAAAAGAAAGATGATATCGAGTTTAAGATTGCGACTGCTTTGACGACCGCTGAGTGCGAGCAGAAAGGCATCAAAAATACAGTGCTGAAGAACAATCCGTACATCGGAGAAGACCCACTGCGTTCAATCACGAATACAGTGACTTCTTATACGGGCAAGCCTGAAGAGCAGTACCTGAATGACTATTGGCCGCTCTATAATGAGCCGAAACAAATCGTCGAAACGACCGTACATATGCCTACAGGAGGCGGCTGGAACAGCAAGTTTAGAGTGAGCAGTTTTAATTACAACTACTACCCCATGAATGACGTCCATGACGTTAAAATGGACAGACATACAGTGACTATCAGGCAACTGTAAGTCACTGCTTTGATTTAATCTTCAGGAGCGCTTTTTCGATAAATATGAGAAAGCGCTTTTTTTAACAAAATATGCCAGTTAACATTACTTCGTACGGAAAAAATAAAGAAGGAAACGGCTCCGGAAACGGAACCGTATACAAGTCTGTCGTGACTCGACATGATGAAAGATACGAGTCTGCAGACCGCCTTTCTCAGACGCATAATATATGGGGTCATCCGTTTAACGGAACATAGGACGTCGACGGTGATTTTAATGCTCAGGGTAACTGGGTTGTCCAGAATCCAAACGATGCATCTCAGGGCGTCCGCTTTAAGCATTCTGGTGCATCAGCAATAACGAATGGACGTTTCATCGGAAGAAAGACAGACTTCGAAATACATGACGGTCATATGCAGTTGTCTGATTCAAGCAGTAAAGAAAAATTACTGATTGGAAAGGACTACGTAAAGACGAACGGCTCGCTTACTATCCATGCAGACAAAGACCTTGCACTCGAGGCTCACTCAATGACTCAGAAGTACGAAGAGGGTCATCTGGACTTAGGCATCAAGGGCGACTTGAAGGCTGGAACTGTATATACAAATAATATATACGATGATGGCGGTGGTCAGGTTTATGTTGGAAGTCCGCTTATATTGGACGGTGGTCTGACTTTGAATGGAGATTTGACAGTCAAGAACATGTTCAGCCAGAACATCACGAACGACCAAGAGATACGCACAAAAAATTTGACAGTTACAGGGGCAGCTACATTTTTTAACCTAATTATCGCAGACATCCAGGCAGTCGGTGGACAGATAATTCTGAGTGCTGCAGATTTTCGCGTGGATGCAGTCGAGCCTGGACGTTCAGGAGTTCCGAATCCTCATCAGTTTAGCGTCATCGGAAATGGAAAAATAGATGGAAAATATCGTACAAAATACATCTATCAACTTGCTTGTGACGGTGACGGTCAAAAGGTCGAATGCAAGTGGCGTCCGTACGACCAAATTATCTCTTATACTGCTAACGTGACAGAAGACTCTTCGCTTGCTGCTCGCTCCTGGTGGACTTTGGTTTTGGACGTCCAGGAAGATGTAGAGCATATGGTCGGCGGTGAAGTGAAGTTATGTCATCGTCTGGAAATAGTCGACGGCATCCTCGACGCTACCTGGGAAGACGGAACTCCGGCTGGAAATGATACGTGGGCTAACCCGTCATGGGGCGAAGTTAACCCTATGGAGGGTGACAACTGTGCGCTTCTTGGTTCTTGGGATCCATATCGCCAGAATGCCATTTTATTGTGCGCATATAATACGATAGACTTGCGACTGAAAGCGCCATGCATCGCTCAGTACACGAACGTCTGCGGCTTCGAGCTCCCTGAGGCTATCACGTATTTTTCACCGAGCGGAAACCGCATCACCGGTAGTCTGATAGCCAACAGCGGAAAGAATTATACGGAAGTGATAGACTCGCTGCTGAAAGGCAGACAGACGTATATGCACCGAGCGTGGAGTGATAGCGAAGACGGTACAATTAATTTTACAAAAATCAAAGATAGAGATTACCAATTCGAGGGATTGTGCAGTAACATGAATCCGAGCGATTCGGAACTGACTTACTCAGACTATCTTTGGATGCGGGCTGGAGAAACGAATAAACTTCTGCCTACCCGTGAGCGTCTGTATCTGAGTGATAATGACAACTTGTATTTGGACGTCGAGTACCTTATGCAGAATTGGACAGCCCGCCATAACATCACGGCTGAGATTTATACTTACGGCGGTGCAGTGACGACCAGACAGATAAACGACATCACTGCTGACCAGAAGAGAAAGCGATATGCTGGAGTGATACAGCAAGGCTGGAGCGGCATCACAGACCACTCCATGCAGTACTGCTGCGCTACGATTTATCTGAAAGACGAACTTGGAAATATTCTTGACACTCGAAGCATCCAGATGACTATGGACGCCGGTGCAATATTGTCTATTACAGACAGCATCCGTGCAAGGGTGAGCGACGCTGAGGGCAATATCGCTACTATGGTAATGACTAGCCATGAAATATTGACTCGCATTGCTTCTGTTGAACAATCTTTACAGTTGGTCTTGACAGATAATTCCGCAGAACTAAGACTTGAGGACATCGAGGGTCGACTAAATCAGATTCGAGTCGATATTAACGGGCTGATATCACGAATTGAGGGTGCTGAAGAAGAAGTACAAGACCAATACGACGATAACTGGATAAGAAAGAGATTTGCGGAATTCGAAGCGACAATAGACGGGCTCAAGGCGACTCTTCAGGAAGTCCAGACAAACGGGTACGACGATTCGTGGGTCCGCACAAAATTTAGTACAGTCGACGTCAGCATCGACGGCCTGTATCACAAAGTAAGTGAAGTAGAAACAAAGGGCTACGACGATGATTGGATAGTCGAGAAGTTCAGCGAGATTGCAAATACAGTGGACGGTCTGAACGTCCGCGTAGGCAAGATAGAAACTATAGGAGATGACACTTCTGCGACTGATGCAGAACTAGCAGTTATGGCGAATAAAGTTTACATGAAAGTCGCCAACAACCTGCTGAGTTCCGGAATCGACGTCGAGGCTGGACGTATTACTATCAGTTCTCAGAATACGGACATCGTCGGTGATTTAAACTTGTACAACTCAGGAACCGGCTTCAGCGTGTTCTCTCCAGATAAAACCAAGAGCGTGCAGTTGAGAAACGACTCTTTGGGTCAGCTCGACAAGTATAACCTTGACGGTTTCGTAGCATATCCATATACGATTGAGGGCAGCAAGGGTCAGACAGGCGGCAGCACGTATTTCACAGTGACCATGCCGACGAAAGAATTAGGAAACTTTAACGCAGGTGATATCATAAGTCTGAATGCCAATCTATATGGATTCGACCCAGCCGAAAAGTTAAATTTCTTTACAAGCGGAACCGGAAATGACTATCAGGGAGTCACAAAGATAGAATGGACTTTTCAGTTAACTGATGCAGCCGGAAACGTGATAAAGCAAAATACAGGCTCTTTCGACATTCCACCCGCTACGACACGTTCCTGGATGGGATGGACGCTCTTAGGCGTGACTGATTTTGCTACTACGTACACAGGATTGCATAAAGCAAAATGTACGATTAATTGCTATACGTCAAATCAGGGAAATGCAGCGATGTCTTATACGGCCCATACGGATTACAACGGCTATATAAAGATGAACGCCATTTCCAAACTGAGCATTGATGGCATGGTAATCTCACAGTCCAACCAAGAGTATATCTGGTTCGGACAGAAGAAGTTAAGTGGAAGATACGGCGGCGATTACGCTTTCATAGTGCGCAATAAACAGCAGAACTTCAAGGTCGACCCGTTAGGAATTTATAGGAGTTTCCATGACGGTTATGCGTACGGAGATTCGTATTTCGCCAACAGCATTTGTAAAGAAAATGACGATGCAATGTGGGGTGATATCACTTCGACTCTTCCGGTTGCACAGCCCTTTATTTCTGAGTATAACGAGAATGTTTATACGCCTTCTTTCTCTGTCGGTCTGCTGAGTCCAAGAAGTATATCAAGCGCTACGAAGAGCATCACATATAGACTCCCTGAGCCATCAGGATGTCCTGGAAAAATTTATTACATCAAGAACTGCATTGCGGGAGCACAAGACTATAAGGTTACCTGCGCGGGCGCATCAAATACAAACAAGAAGATGATACTGATGAACGAGTCGACGCTCAGGGAATACGTGGAGTTGGGCGGAAACATGGCGTCCATGTGGATTTCAACAGGAGAATACTGGTGCAACTTTTTACCGCATTAAATAAATATAAGAAACGTTAAATATACCAAATGAAGACAATTTATAAGGGGAAAGACGACCTGTATTACACAATCTCAATCAAGTCAGAAAAAGGGTCGTTGATTCTTCCCAGTGACCTCGACACGTGCACAATCGAGTTCTTCACGACGGGTACGGAAAAGGCTGTTTTTGAAGCCGAAGACATCACCCCGGAAGGCGTGCTGCATGTGAACGCATCTGACTTGGAACATCTTCCGGACGGCCCGCTCAAAGCGCGTTTCCATATAGGCATTGAAGACGATAATTACAAAGACGGCGTGTTCGACCAGATGAGCACTCGTTTGACTGGCTATTTCCTTAAATCACTGCCGCAATCTCCTGTAAACGCATCTACCAAAGAGTGACCTTATGAAAAAGTGTAATTGCAACAGAGATATAAACATATCGTCTGCCGACATCATTTTGAAACCAGGTGGAGCAGAAGGCATTAATGTAAGGAAAAATGACATCCAAATCGTCATTACCAGAGAGCCTGATACTCCGACTATTGCCGAGCTTCGCAGACAGATTGAAGAACTTCAGGCGATTGGATTGGAGTTTAGCGATTTGGACAAAAAACTCAAGGAAGCGCTCGAAGAACTCGACGTGGTGAGCAAGGCTGCACTTATGGAACTCCTGGAGTCGTATGTTCAGAAAGGCGACATGGACGTCCTGAAGAGCGAACTCAAGGAATGGGCGAACGCTCGCTTCATGAGGAAGATGTTCCTGACATAGGCGGCTTATGACGCTTTGGAGGAAAAAGAAGAAAACGTACTTTATTGCATCATATAATTATGAGTAAACATTTTTCATTATTTCAGACTGAATCACTGTATCAGGCTGCCAAATATAATTTGGACTTTCCACATGTTTCTTTAATTGAAACAACTGGAGATGTTAAGTACATTGAGTTTAAACATAAAGAGCTATTTGATGCTCCTTTTGGCTCTATTATTTTAGCAGAAGTTGCTACAGAAAAACTGTTTTATATTACAAATGAAGAATATAATTTGACAGAATATCCTTTCAATGATTATAAGCCAATTGCAGTTTGTATATATGACCATAGTTCGAATAGTAACGACCAAACTGTCTTGATGAGCGTTCAATGGATGGATTATCAACATTTAGGACAAGGAAATGCGTCTATAGTTTATATGGATTTTGGTTTCTATAAATATAATTTGTCTGCTGATGTTCCTTCAGTTCGTTCTGATACAGAAAGTTCTATAAAAATTAATGATGATATCGCACAGTATATAACAAAAGATTATAGCGGGTCTTCTGTAAGTAGAACATACGCCGTAGGTGATTGTGATCCTTATGGATGTTGCAAAAGATTTGAAACTATAGGAACTAATGAAGGAGATTGGCTTTTCCCAAGTTATAATGATGTATTAAAATATAAAGACAACATATCTACTATTAAAAATGTATTTGATAATATCAAAACACTATGTGGTTCTTCATACTTAAATACAACTGATTTCGGAAACGGTTTAGGAGTATTTAGAGAAACTGATACTATTAATAGAAGAATTCTATATTCAGATGGAAGAATTGCTACTAATTATTGGAAAAATAATGGTGCTGGTATAAAAGCAGTTCTCGTAATAACAGATAAAGAACTCTAAACGACATTTAACATTAATTAACTATGAATAAAATTTACATAGGAAATACGGAAGTCGCCAATGTCGGCTCCGGAGGTGGTGGCGGTCAGGAGTTCAACCCGAGTGATTACGTCGACTCCAGCACATGGAACGAGCATGAAAAAGTCATCGCATCTGCACTCGTTGACTTGAAGGGTCTGGAAGACCAGATTGAAGCATTTGACGAATCCATACAAGCCCAGGAAGACGCACTTCTTGCTGAGGTGCACGTCGTCGAGCAGAATAAAGCAGACGTTTCTGTCGTTTATACAAAAACAGACATCGACAAGTCTGACAAAGTCGTCGCTGCTGCTTTGGCTAGTCTTAATGAGCGAGTGAGTACTCTGGAAACAAGTTCAGGCGGTGGCGGTGGTTCGACAGACTTGACAAATTATGTTTTCTTGCATCACGATAGTCAGGACGACACTTATAAATTGAAGTCGACAGAACCTGGCGGTAATTCCGCTTTAGTAACTGAGTTGTATATTGAAACTCTTAAGACATCATCTATACTGTCGACTGATCCATTGACTGATAATTTTATATTAATAGAGTCCGGAGAAATGTATATCAAACGCAATGAAACTTTATATCAAATAGACTTAGATGCTTTCGTCACTTCTTTTGGAACTGAAATTACGCTATAATGATAAATATAGAAACTAAAAATTTAGTACTATTTTTTTACATATGAATAAACAAATCTATTTAGGCGGAACTCCGCTCATCGACTTGACAGGGTACGCTACCGAAAGTTACGTCGATACTGCTGTCGAAAACGTAGACGTGACAGACCAGCTCGAAAATTACGTTCTCAAAACTGCACTCGATGCATCGTACGGTGCACTCGATGCTAGTGTGAAAAATTCTGACGCTTCTATTGCATCAATCAAGTCCACTCTGGCAGAACTTACAGGAGAAGGTGCCGAAGCAGATGCAATCATCAACACATGGAACGAGATGAAGGCATTTGTTGCTGACTATACTACGGCGAACGACTTGAGCACGCTCATCGCTCAGGTTAAGGAAGATGCTGTAGAAGATGCCAGCGCTGACGCTGCTGCTAAGTATCAGCCAATCGGCTCGTATCTCGTGGCAGACGATATTTCCACGCTCGTAGATGCAGCCGCAGTGAGTGCACAGATTAACTCAAGCATCGCTGCTTTGGACCTTGCAAATACGTATCAAGCCAAAGGTAATTATCTCGTAGCAAATGACATCAGTACTTTTGTTGATGCAGACGCTGTAAGCGCTCAGATTAACAGTTCTATTGCAGCCCTGGATTTGGCGAATACATACGAGACAAAGAACGACGCTTCGAATCACATCGCCGGTTCCGGCGTAACCAACGTGGTGCACTGCACTGCTGCTGAGTACGCTGCCCTTGAAACGAAGAGCGCTACTACACTCTATATCGTGACTGAGTGATTCCTCGTGCGCGTGAGCGTACTTTATTATATTATCTTTTCAATGTCATGATTTGGCCCGGCTGTTTAATACAGTCGGGTTTCTTTTTGGTAATTATTTAAGCTCTTTAACTGCTTACCGCAATGATTTTTTCCTAACGAGTCCTAAAAACGACACTTTTTTCCAAGGAAAGTTTAAAAAATGACCCCAAAACTTGCACGTTTCGGGGATAGTTCGTATATTTGCATCGTGATTCAGCGGAATTACGAAGTTTGTTTTAATTTTTGAACATAATTATAACTTATATGTTTTCTCTCAGCCTGCTGCGAAGCCCGCTGAGTTTTAAAGAAGAAAAGTCAAACAAAACAATAATAAATTTAAACCCCAAGTCCAGGAATGGCATTAAAGTTATGAAAGCAAAAAAGAATCGTTCTAAGAAGAACAGTGAATACTCAGTCATTGAAACTCAAAACGAAGGTCTGTGTTTCAAGTGTGACAGTATAGAATCAGTTTCCAAAATTGCGGCTATCCATCAAATGGCTCGTAATGCTGAAGCATTAATCGAAGAAGTTGATAAAGTCAAAAATTCTAAACCGACATCAAGCATCACTCAGAAGGACCAGATTAATCTTATCAATGCGTGTATTCGCAGAGTCAAATGGGACTTCTGTGGCGGAGAAAACATCAAAAGCAAGCATTTCGGTCAAGTTAAAAATTTATTTACAATGCTTGTCGGCTTTCTCTTCAGTAATACGAATTCAGATCAAAGACGTTTTTACTCGATCAACATATGGGGTGCTGTTCTCACTTTAGTAACTACACTTACTTTTAAAGATTTTGAGAATTATCAAAGAGCAATAAGTAAAATTATGTAATAAACAAAAGGGCTTCCAGGATTAGTCGCTCCCTTGCGGAGCGTGGATTGAAACGAAAAGAAGACTGGAAATAAGTTCAGTATTAGTCGCTCCCTTGCGGAGCGTGGATTGAAACGAAAAAACATAAATTTTTGCTTTAGCAAATTATAATGTCCTGGAGCCCTTTTTTTATATTAAACAAATAAAATTTACAATTATGACAGCAAATGAGTACAAAAAACAACTGGTAGACTTTCTAAAGAAAGACGGTTACAACGTAACCGAAGACAATGACATGGTCATCGTCATCCACAACTACCAGGGAAGAGATAACGGAGTTGCCATGTTCTTCGATGTTAAAGATGTTAACACGGACTTGGGTGACGTCGTTGAACTCGAGACGTCCATGATTATCGGCTTCAATCTCCGAAAAACTGATAAGGAGTTAATCTGTCTTCGTGACCGAATTGCACAGACTTTCGGAGTCAGTCTTGTAAGGCTGGAAAAGGATATGTACATCCTGAAAATTCGCAACATCTGTGCGGAACAAACTACTCTAAATGCAGCAGCAGCCTGGGGTATCAACTGCATCTTCCAGGCGCTCCAGATGATAGGTGTAAAAGTTGTACGGAAATAATAATTTTACAATTATGAAACATTTAAAGCAGGTCATAGAAGAAGGTAAACTTAATGATGAGATTAAGCTATTCTTAAATTGTCACAAGACAATAGATTGCATCCATAATAACGAAGTCGTTGAGGTGCCGGTCGGTGACATCGAAGATTACGAAGTAGAAGAAGTCGGTGACATCGAATTGGATGAAGATTCCGAATTCGAACTCGTATCTGTCCGTACACATATTGCCAATCTCAGGCTGGCTTATGACCCAGATTACGAGGTTATCGCTGATATCGTCGACGAAACGGAATTCGTTGAAGAGCTAGGCATAGGCGTATTTGATGGCGTATTAGATGAAGACTAAAAAATAAAATCAGAGCGTATGTATAAATTAGGAAGAGATTACCCTCAGAAGCGTGAGCTGAGGCGTTTATCAGAAAAGATTTTTGACGAGAGTAAAACTGCTCGTAGAGTTTATCTGGATTGTCGTGATAACGAATTCGTGGTTGCCGGCACTCTAAAGGATACGTGGAGATACAAGGAACTCGGAAAGTTAACTACGACAGACTCACTGCATGACGTCCTAAAGGCTTACCGAAAATCCGGATGCTGCGTATGCAAGTCGACTGCAAAGAAGATGGACGGCTCACAGAAAGTCCTGGACGCTTCTTTCGTCGGATATGCCAACAACCCGTATTTTCATTGTTCCGGAGATATGTGCTATTATGACAAGAACGTCATGCTCTATCACTCTAAGAAGATGCAAGAGAAGTATTTCAACAGCAAAGTCGAGAAAGAACTCAACGCGGAGATTGATGATATGACAGATGAAATGATTAACTCTTTATAAAATATGGCAAAAGTCAGCAAAAAACAAATCGTCAGCACCCTTCGCACTTATGACGTTACGAAGATTTGCGCACTCTACAAGAAGTTATATGGAACTATCCCTACTCAGACACGTCAGGCTGAGGGCTCAGAATCAACATTCACCTGTCTTTACGGCTTCGCGATGTACGAGTGGGCTAAGGACTTCGCAACTAGCAATAAGATGGACAATCAACTCTACTGGCTGCTTGACCGCGCTTCGCACCACTGTAGCAGGTCATTATACGAAGACAAATATTGCCACGCCAAACACGGGACATACGACCCGCTAGAGAAGCAGAAGATAGTCAACTATATGCTGAAAGAGTGCAAAGACGTGAAAAGCAATTATGCTAAACGACCTATGATGGGTCATAAACATCTTTATTTCTGTTCGCCCGTATATGGCCATCGAGATTACAACAAATGGCAAGCACTGCCTATAAAGGGTAACGAGCGCTTCTGCGAACTGATCATCAAGTATGCCGACAGATACTTTGGTCCTGTCTATGACTAAATCTACGACGGAGAAATGATGGACGTCACTGAAGTTGAAACTTTTCGATAAATAGAGATGGAAACTTTGAGTAGTTTGTCATTCATTTTTACTTTTTAAGTGCATTATTTTTTAAGGGCGTCTTGTTGGACGCCCTTCTTTTATTTCATTTGCTGATATACTGTTTTTCCTCCTTGCTTCACTGCACGTAGAACTTGACGTCTGTTTCGTGGACTGTAACTGACATGCACCCAGTCATAGTCATATTCGCATATCAACTAGTCAAAGGGCAGTTTCATCTCACGAATCATATCAAAAAGTTCTTTGTTGTCGTCCCTACGGTCTGATACAGAACGTATATCGACCGCTTCACCTTTGACGTGCTGAGATGTAGATGATCCTCCTACAGCCTTATTCAGTTTTTCACATCTGAATCCAGAAGTAACGATGATAGGCCGGCCATAATGGATTCTTAAAGGCTCAAGTATATACTCGACTAAATCTCGCAAGTTCTCAAGTTGCTCTGCATTGGGTGTATTATCGATACCCAATCGCTGTGCTGTCGGCGATTTTAACATCTCGTCTAATGTAAAATGTTTTGACAAATTCATCATTTCTCTTCTTCAGTTTCAGAATCATTTTCTCTTTCCAGTTTCTTCTTGTCTCCGGTGATATACATCGATGTATTTCCGTGGCGAATTTTAGCGTCAAGGCCCTTTCTGATGGCGACGTGAAGCTCCCATAGAGCAGCGAAGGCGAAGAGTTCACCGACTCCTACAAATACCGAAGAGTCGATGATGCCAAGTGGCGGTATAAAAAACGATGTAATGATCAGAATTATACTGACTGTCGTTAAAATGTGAAAGCCGACGTCCTGAATCATCGCCTCGTATATCGTTCTAAATGCTAGTTTCATGCGGGGTCTGATTTTTTTCTTATATTTATCTTTTTTGCAAAAAAATGGGATGCCGCTGCATCCCTTAAAAACGACATTGTTTCCTATTATATAAATGACTAAAAAAATACAACTCATGTATATTTATTTCACAATAAAAAAAGGGATGCCGCTGCATCCCTGACGTAACAAAATAACACTGTGAAAGTTTATTAAAACAATCAAATATATTTATTTCAAAATAGCCGAATCTTTGCATCTTCTACGGCTTTGACCTCTTCTGCATCTTTTATTCGCTCCATACAAATGTCATAATATTTCTTCTCCAGTTCAAAGCCAGTGAAGTGTCTGCCCTCGTTTATTGCTGCGACAGCTGTCGTGCCTGAGCCAAGACAATTATCTAAAATGATGTCACCAGGATTGGTATACGTCCGGATTAAATATCTGATGAGGTCGACAGGCTTCTGAGTCGGGTGCAGTTTATCTTTACGTCCCCAACCGAACCACTCGTTTATCTCTATGACCGATTTTGGATATGTTTTTTCTCCTCCGCAGTAATTAACATAACCACTTTTCTGCCCGTTTTTTCCAAAAACTGGCTGGTCGTTTGATACGTTCACTCTTCGAGCAATAGTTCCTTTTCCGTTGTCCCAGAACTGTGGATTAAAAGTAGGAAGACTATGGTAAAAAACGACGATGTCTTCTGTCCAGTTCATGAACTGCTTATTTGCGTTCATGACGTTGCTAGGCTGTTTTTTAAGCCACGTGAGTTTTTGGCGATAATTCTTTACATTTGACATGACTATCAGAGAAGTAAAAGGCTCGACTCCGAACAGAAGCACTGCTGCATTATCCTTTGCTACCCTGTCATACTGCTGCCATAGTTTATCGAAAGGAATCTGCACGTCCCATTCAAGATGATTCAATTTTCCATAAGGCAAATCGCATATGATGCAGTCGATGGACTTGTCAGGAATTCTGTCCATCCCGACAAGACAATCTTCGTTCCATATTTTATCTATATATTCTTTCATATTATTTGGTAAAAAAGTACTACAAAGTTTATTTTGTGCAGTCTGTTTGTGCTTGCTTCTTCTTCTGACGAATCATCTCTCTCCACGCATTCAGCGCACCGAGTGCATCGTCCAAATCACGAATGTGCTCGACGTGCCAGCCCTGCCGCTTCAAGGCCTTCAGGGAGCCCCAGAATTCTCCAGCGAGATTCAGTCGAAATACGTTGTCGCCAAGTATGACGCAGTCCCACACAAAGCCATCTCGCCAAATGCGGTCGGTACATGCTTCTAAGTAAAGATTTTTCTCGATGTCCATATTAAATCAAGTTGTCATAAAATTTTACTTCGTTGCACTCTGGTTCCCAGAAGAAGAAACTGCTCTCATACTGACTCATGATGTATCGCTCCAGCTCGCTGGTCGGCTTGCTTCCGTACCACTCAGCGATAGTATGCCACTTGCGGTCGCTGCGCCACTCCTGGACTTTGTTGTGAGCACTCATGCAGTCCCAAGTGCTGTGCCTCAGATACGTCAGCACCTCGTCGATAGTATCGGCTTCTGAGAAGCTATCATTTATAAAAACTCTGTATCTGCTCATGTCAAATATATTTTCTTATTTTTACGGTCAGTCAGTAACTTCCTGTAATAATTGAGTCGACTGTTAACGAGTGCTTTAAACTCCCTGACTGCATCCTTGATGAAAGGATGAAAGTCTGCTTCTAAGTCCAAATACTGAAAGACTTCTTTTTTGTTCGTTCCCCAAGGGAAACTCTGCACTCTGTCCATGTCCTTGCATAAATCTCCGAGCAGGCTGTCGTCTTTCTTGTACTTGTCCATGCATTTCATTATCACGAGCATCTCAAGCTCGTTAACTTCTGTAATATCTGTTTTTTCTTCCATATTTTTTTATCTTTGAATTGCGTTTAAACTGTTATTCTTCTTCAGATGGCACCGGTTACAAAATCCTATCGCACGGGACATATAGTCGTCGCCGATTAACTGCTTCGCCTTAGAGAAGAAGAATGCATATGCACTGTCGCAAGTGAAGCGGCTGTTGGACGTTGACGTCCACTTCTGGTTAACGTCAGACGGGCCCTTATAGTCGCTCGACTGCTCAGACAGTCGCTGGAACAGGTCATGACCTCCAGGTACAGCGTGGAGTGCGAAAGCGGCTGTCAGCCAATCGAAATAATTATCGGCGCTGAATCCAGACTGCAGAAGCATCTCGAATACTGCGAGAAAAACGTCGTGCTTGCTGGTACCCCGAATCCTGCTGCTCATCGGTGCATGGACGACCTCTTGTATTTCGGGCTTTAAACGCCTCGTATAAGGCTCCACGTCCTCGTCTGGGGACTTTATAAGGATTGGGTCAGAACAAGCGATTCTGAGCCTCGTAACGTCCTTGCACGCTGCGTCCAGTTTTATGTCCGCTTTCTTCATATCCTCTTCCACCGAATTGAAAGCGGCAATGAAATCTTCCTTGTCCGTATTCGATGAAAGAAGTATGATAGCGTATATGCCCTTTCCTGAGCATGACGTGCCTACTGCGTATATGCACTTGTTCCTGAAGAGCGAATTCATGAAGGACGTCCTGTAAGTCTGATCAGCCAGGCTCTGGTTGTCCTTGAGGTCGATGTCGATACAAAGAAGCGGGTTACGGTATATCACCGACTCAGTCAGCCTGACCTCATTGCAAGCACATGATATAGTGGCTGCGAACATCGTCTTCTTGTATTCCTTGTATTCGTCTGAGCCGTATGGAAGGCTTCGCAGATGTGCAGTCTGAGCCTTGACTTCCATACTTCCGAAATAGTCGTTCAGAACCCACTCCAGAGTCGTATTACAGCTGACCTTTCTCGTCCCGCTCATCAGAAAGCAACTGACCGGGAACTTTCCTATATCTCCTGCTTTCATATCGTATGATTTCCGAATACGTCTGTTTTAATCAGTGCCTGAGGTTCCTGAGGCTCTTCTACGACCCTTTCCAGACCTCTCGTCATATGACCGTCGACTCTCTTCGTCGTATACTTCCAGCGTCCATCAGAATACATGGCATACGCAGCGTAGCCACAGCCCTTCCGAACTTCTATGTGGTTGTCGCTGCACAGCATATCAAGAGCCGTGATAGAGAAGAAGTTCTGACGCTTCGCTGTTTTGGTCGGGTCGTTGATTGGAGCCCTATACTGGTCTCTCAGCGACTTTGCATCATCGAAGTCATAGTAATACTTGTCGAGTGCCTCGTCAAGGAAATAGAACAGCGGCGTATCTGTTGCTGTCTTGTACTGACGCTGGTCAGCAGCAAACTTGTCAAATAAATTCCCGTCGATATAAAGCGGAGTCTGTCCTTCCTGATAATAGTGCATGGCTTCACCCCATAACTGTGCTATCTCATCATCTGTCAGCATCTTGAAGCGCTTAACGCTGTCGTTAACATCACCGGTGCACTTTATTACCCAGAAGCGTCGCTCAGTAACTGAACCGTCGTCTTTCAAAAAACGCTCATCATTTGTGCTGCCGATAAAAACGCAGTGACGCTTCGCTGTCTGCGTGAAGTGACCGTACGGTGAGCGAAACTTGTCAAAACGCGCTGATATGAAACTCTTCGTATCACTCGACTCACGCCTCGTCAGACCACCCAACTCATCGAAGTTTCCAATCCATGCATCAGCTATCTGGAGATAGCCGTCCTTATCCTTAATCTGGATATCACTGCAGAACCACTCAGGTTTCACGGCCAACTTCTCACAGAAGTTTGACTTTCCTATGCCCTGTGCTCCTGTCAATATTATCACATTGTCAAACTTGCAGCCAGGCTCATAAACTCGCTTCACCGCTGCAACCATCCAGCGCTTTGCCATGGCACTGTACAGCTCGCAGTCTGCTGCTCCTAAGAAAGTGCAGAACATCTTCTCTATACGTGGACGTCCGTCCCACTTCTGAAGAGCATCTTCCAGATACTCCTTGACTTCGTTGAATCTATTATTGAAAGCGATTTCGTTGATAGCATCTATCGTCATATCCTTAGTGCCTAAACGTCCCTCGCTTAAATCAGTGAGCGAGTTACGAATCATCGACAAGTGAAAGTCGCTCATCTGCTCATCTCCGTACCAGACCAACTGCGAAAAATCATTCAGACGAATGTCCTTGAATGCATCATGACGAGTCAGCAGATTGATATAGTTGGATGCTATCTTGAGCATCTTTCCGTCTTCGTCAAACGAAAGGTCATAGCCTTCAAACTCAAGCATTCGCTTCTCAGCAAGCGCTTTCTTCTCAGCCTGCTTTGCTGCTTTCTCTTCTTCTTTCAATTGCTTCTCTACTTGCTTAGCAATCTTCTTTGCTTTAGTCTGCTGTTTTACAGCTGAACGCAAGACGTCCTGGAAGTCAGTTGCTGTGACTTCTTCTTTTTTCTTCAATGCAGAAGTAACTTGTTTAAGGATACTCTACTGTTCTTGTTCGGATAAAAATTCCATATCATTTAAGTTGGGCTGCGCTTTATTGCCTCGCCTCATATATTATATATCTATAAACTCCAAAAAAGTTTATTTTAAAGCAATAAAAAATATCAGCGACTCATCACGAGCAGCTGATATTATAACTTAAATAATAAAGGAATTTTTAGTGCTGTAGAACAGCATTCTATATATTTATATATAGAAATAATAGTTTTTCCTATATCACCTGGATTTATTTGTGTAACAAGATAAATCGATTTTGTTACATCTTGTTACAGATTTTGTTACACTTAAGTCCCTGATTTTCAATATATTACATTACATGTAACAATGTAACAACATAATATT
>OCTX012289458.1_pt1 | contig 39459 bp, 25 predicted proteins | sample 1539691 | NCBI WGS metagenome assembly OCTX01 (sample SAMN02144231, study PRJEB22623) | gut metagenome | biome: sheep rumen | host: Ovis aries | place: New Zealand
GCGCCATACGTGAACCAACTGATGCTGGACGAAGGGCTGGCACAGGATGAAGTGGTGACGATTGACAGCAACGCCAAGGGCGAGGTGTCGGAAGAAGAGTGGAAGGAGACCAAGAAGAAACTCTTCGATATCGACAAATATCAGAAGCCCAAGGTCATCGTGTCGGTCTTGATGCTGCGTGAGGGATTCGACGTAAACAACATCTGTGTTATCGTGCCGCTGCGCTCTTCAGAGGCTCCCATTCTGTTGGAACAGATTATTGGCCGAGGCCTGCGCCTGATGTGGCGAGAACCTGAGTACCAGAGCATCAAGGAGGACGACCGTAAACGTGTGCTCCAGCTGCACAGCCAGCCCAAGACCTATATCGACATGCTGAGCATCATAGAGCATCCGGCCTTCATCCAGTTCTATGAAGATCTGTTTGCACAAGGTTTGGCCGTCGAAGAGACTGGTGAGACAGGTGAGGGCGGTTCTACGGGCGACCTGATAAAGGTGAGGCTGCGTGAGGGCTATGAGCAGTTTGACTTCGAATGGCCCATGATTGTAAGGGAGGCCGAGGAGGAACTGGAAGACGTGGAGATAGACCTCAGCACGCTCCAGCCGTTTACGGCTTTCCCGCTGGAGAAACTGCGCCAGTTCTTAGCGCAAGAAGGCGAGACCTTCATCTCGCAAGAGGCCATCTCGAAGACGCAGTTCGGACGCTATAAGGTGACGGCCAATCTGTTTACGGCCACCAGCTATAATGAGTATCTGCAGAAGCTGTTACGAACCATCACCCTGCGTTTCGACCGTATATCGTCGCACAGGGAAATGCCTGTGCCAAACCTGCAAATCAATGAGGCCAAGACCATTGCCGTCGTTGACCGCTATATTCGCACACGGTTGTTTGGTCAGCCGTTCAACCCGTTCAATGGCAGCGACTGGAAGATTCTGCTTTCCAAGGATGCCATCGTCACTAAGCACGTCATTGAGGAAATGGCGCGGGCTATCTTCAACCTTCAGAACAATATCATGACTACCGATGCGCAGGTGGTTCATACGCGATTCTCGTCGGTTGCGGAGGTTAAGATGCGCGAGTCGTATTCGATGGAAACACACAAGACCATCTATGAACGGCAGGGATTCCCCACACACGGCGGCGGACTTGAGCGGGCGTTTATTGACTTCCTCGACAAGGATGGTGAGGTGGAGCGCTTCCTTAAAATCAATGAGAGTCAGCATCCGTTTGCCGTCATCTACTATATGCGCCATGACGGGCTGATGGCTACCTATCATCCTGACTTCATCGTGGCGACACGAGAAAAGGCGTACCTGATAGAGACCAAGGGCAATGACAAACTGGCAGACAGGAACGTGCGTCAGAAGCAGACAGCGGCAGTGGAGTGGACGCGCAAGATAAACGAGCTGAAACCTGAAGAGCGGATGTACCGCGAGTGGGAGTATGTGCTCGTTAGCGAGGATAACTTCTACGGGCTGTCTGCCAACGGAGCCACCCTTACCGACATCTGCGACCGTTGCAGTGTATCGTTATCGGCGGCAACAGGCGAACTTTTCGTCTGAGAGCATCTTTACTATTGTCAGTGGTCGTGAATGTTTGTGATTAAATGGAGGCTCCTAACACATCGTTAGGGCCTCCATTCACATCTCTTAGGGGTTCCAAATGTTATCTTTTTGTATGTCTATATTGATGATGGATTCATTTCCGCATCAGTTTAACCAGCCTGTCATCAGTGTGGGCAAGACACCAAAAAACTTTTCCGTCTCCTCCTAAATCCCAGGGGTCAACAACTTCTCGCAGCCTGAAAGGTATGCCTTCCCATTTTTCTTGGAGAATCAACATTCGCTCTTTTCTGCGAAACTTACGATGGCAGATTTGTTTGCCACGTTTCTGCGACTTACAGCAACACCATGTACTGACAGGGGTTCGCTTTGTACTCTTACTCATAATGCCTATAATGTTATGAGCGGTGCAAGACTATTGTTGCGCCACTCAGTTAAACATTACGAGGCATTGGTTGATTTGTTATAGACGTTCATATCTTTTCATATCTTTTAGTGAATTTGATTTGATTTCTTTGTCTCAAATTGGCACTATTTAGCCATAGCCACAGAAAGTAGTTTCGACTTTATCGCCTTGAGGTCGTCGTCCCAAAGCTGATGCTGGATGAGGTAGGCCTCCATGTCCTTGTACGGATCAAATTCGTATAGGATATAGGTAGAGATGACAGCCGAATACTCGTGCTCCGGGCCGCATCCTTCCAGAGTAGACTTTATTTTAGAAATCGTGTTTCTTCGCTTTCTGTCAGTATCATCCTGCTTTAGCTTCTCGAAAAGCGTTTCAAGTTCGTCGGCTACAATAAAGGCGATACTCGCCCGAGGCTCTGCAAAATGAAGTCTGTCGTTAAGTGCAAGCACATCGATGGTTGTTTGCCCCTTTTCGTTGTGGTTCCTGCTGTAATATCTGAAACTTTCCACATAAAGGAAGTCCTTGGGGTTGTCGACCAATGGATTGACAATAGGCTCTGCCACTACGTCGTGGTCGCCTTTAGTCGTGTTACACTTCTTGCACGAAGGCAGCAGGTTGCCCCAACGGACGACCTCATCCTTGTATTTGTCTTTGTGGCGGAAGTGGTCTATCTCCATATAGGCACTCTCCTCGTTCAGCAGCTGCTCAGAATAAGCACACTTGTTGTGAGTCATCTTTAGCAGGGCCTGCTCTATGTAGGTTTTCTTCCAGACTGCCTTCCCGCTACTTTTGAAGTCTTCCACCAGTTGCGCTTCGACTTCTTCGGTCAGCTCGACCGGCTTGGCTATGAGAGACAGTTTAATCATTGTTCGTCAGACGGGCTAATTGTAGTTTCAGCAACCTTCTCTCAGGGTTCTGCGGGTGCAGGATTTCTGTCAGGACCTGATAGGCGTTTTCAGCTTTTTCCTTGTCGTCCTGATCCAAACCCTCGTCGAACATCTGGAAGTACTTCTGGTAGACATCAGAATACACGTCGTTGTCCATCTTCATCGTTTCTCGAAGTATTTCTTCTACAGTCCACCCGCTGAAGTTGGTAATTGGCGAGCGTTCGGCAGTGAGTTTCTCTCCTTGGCGCCGCAGCACATACAGGTTGACCTCGTTCATAGACTGGATGACAAGTGGGCTGTGGGTGGTCACTATGAACTGTACGTTCCTGAACACATTGGAAATGATGGCAATGATGTCTCGTTGCCACTTGGGGTGCAGGTGCAGGTCTATCTCGTCTATCAGTACCACGGCGCTCTCCTGCAAGGGGTTGTCGGAGTCTGGATATTTCTCAAACATCCTTTTACACAGGTCAATCACCCATGAGAGCATGGACTGGTAGCCATAGCCGAGTTGTGTATATCTGAACCAGCCGTCCTTTGTCAGGAACAGCACATAGTTGTGCATTTCGTCGGAACTCTCAAACTTGAAGTCGGAGATTTCTGGGAAGACATTGCCGCAAATCAGTTCGCGAACCTTTTCCAACCGTCTGGCTGCAGAGGTGTTGTTGTTCTTTGCGGCATAATCCAGCTGCATCAGCCATTCCTCGATGTTCACCAAGCGCTGGTCGTTGGAAAACAATGTGTCGCAGTCGCCGCAAGACTGTTCCGAAAGGCTTGTTTTTGAGGGATAACGGCTCACGCCATAGCCAAAGATATAGAATGATGACAACTTGTTGGAAGCATCCATAGACCAAACTCCATGATTACTATACATCCAAGATATATTCTCGTAGCCTATCAATTGACTGCTAACCATAGCTTCCTCTACGTTTTTGGTTAGCTGTTGCATTAAATATTTATTTGCGAAAGATGCGGGCACTATGTTATATTTATCCTTATCCTCTTCCTGCTGAGTTTTTACTCTTACAGGTCTCAGATTGGCAATGGCTTTCAAAATACTGGTCTTACCCGTATTGTTGTTACCCAACAATACAGTCCACTGATAAAGAGACGAGCCGTCTTTCTCGCAGTTTATCTCAAAATCATCAAAACTCCTAAACGATTTCAGAGATATGGAGCGAAACTTTATACCGTTATTCATAGAATAATTTTTCTTTTGTGTGCAAAGGTAGCATTTTTTTCCTAATTCACAAATAATTGTTTAGTAAATTGCATAATAAGATAGCATTTTATCTCGTATGAGTAGGCTCAGTAACTGCAGCCTTGTGGTCTTGACCATTGCTGAGACTGGGGGCAATCATCATGAGTTGTCAGAAGGCTTCGCGGTAGCGGTTCTCGTCCTTGTCGTCGAGCATGGAGAGGTACGACTGGTAGCGGCTCTGGGCTATCAGGTGGTCGCCGACGGCGCGCAGCACGGCACAGCCGGGCTCATGGGTGTGGGTGCAGTTGCTGAAGCGGCACTGCTTGCTGTACTCGAAGATTTCGCGGAAGTAGCTGGTCAGCTCCTCGCGCTCCATGTCGAACGTGCCGAAGCCCTTGATGCCCGGCGTGTCGATGAGGTAGCCCCCCCCCTTGTCGCCCCCCGAGGGTGGCAGGCTTATCATCTCCGAAAACGTGGTGGTGTGCTGCCCCGCCTGGTGGGCCTCGCTGATTTCAGCCGTGCGCAGGTTGGCACCGGGCACGAGGCGGTTGATGAGCGTCGACTTGCCCACGCCGCTGTTTCCGCTGAGCAGCGTGATCTTGCCGTCGAGCAGTGGGCGGAGCTCTTCGACGCCGTCGCCCGTCTCGGCCGAAATCTGGCGACACTCGTAGCCGATACCAGAGTAGAGTGCAACCATCATCTGCTGGTAGTGCAGCAGGTCGTCGTCGAGCAGGTCGGTCTTGTTGAACACCAGTACGACGGGTACGCTGTAGGCCTCGGCCGAGGCGAGGAAGCGGTCGATGAAGGTGGTTGAGGTCTGCGGTCGGCTGACGGTGATGATGAGCAGTGCCTGGTCGACGTTTGCGGCCAGGATGTGGCTCTGTTTCGAGAGGTTGATACTCTTGCGGATGATGTAGTTGCGGCGGTCGTCGATGGCTACAATCCAGCAGACCCCCTCCTGGCCTCCCCCTGTCGAGGGGGAGGAAAGCGTCACACGGTCGCCGACGGCCACGGGGTTTGTGCTCCGTATGCCTTTGATACGGAAGTTTCCCTTAACTTTGCAATCGAGCAGCCGGCCATCGTCCGTGCGGACGGTGTACCAGCTGCCCGTGTTCTTAACGACGAGACCTTTCAATTCTCAATTCTCAATTGTCAATTGTCAATTCTCAATTCTCAATTGTCAACTACACCGTCATGATTTCCTTGTTCTTGGCTTCGATGAGTTCGTCGAGCTTCTTGATAAACTTGTCGTGCAGTTTCTGCAGCTCCAGCTCGGCGTCCTTCTCGTTGTCCTCAGAGAGACCGTCCTTGATGGCCTTCTTCAGCTTGTCCTTGATGTCGGCGCGCACGTTGCGCACCTCGACCTTGGCCTTCTCGGCAATCTTGTTGCACTGCTTCACCAGGTCGCGGCGGCGCTCCTCGGTGGGCTGCGGAATGCCGAGACGGATAACCTCGCCGTTGTTCTCGGGCGTGATGCCCACGTCGCTGTCCATGATGGCCTTCTCGATGTCCTTGATCTGCTTGCGGTCCCAGGGCTTGATGGCGATGGTCCGGGCATCGGGGGTCGTCACTGTTGCTACTTGGTTCAGGGGTACCTTACTACCGTATGACACCACCCTTACACCGTCGAGGATAGCCACGTTGGCGCGGCCGGCGCGAATGCGGTTCAGCTCGTCTTCGAGGTACATGGCTGCCATTTCCATCCGCTCTTCACTCTTCTTTAATGTCTCTTTTACGTCTATCATAAGTTCAAGTTTTGGGTTTTCTGTTGACAAAGTTAGCATTTTTCTGCGAAACTCGCAAAGGTTTTACACTTTTTTTTATAACTTTGCAGCAGAAAGTGAAACTTTTACTGATATAGAATAGGTGAATATGGCAAAAATAGCAAAACAGCTGACCGAACTCATCGGCAACACACCCCTGCTGGAGCTCGGCAGATACTCGCAGCTGAACGGACTCGAAACGCCCATCGTGGCCAAGGTGGAATTCTTCAATCCCGGCGGCAGTGCCAAGGATCGCATAGCCGTTGCGATGGTCGACGACGCCGAGCAGAAGGGGCTGCTGAAGCCGGGGGCTACCATCATCGAGCCGACAAGTGGAAACACCGGCGTGGGACTGGCACTGGTCAGTGCCGTGCGTGGCTACCACCTGATACTGACCATGCCCGAGACGATGAGCCAGGAGCGCCGCAACCTGGTCAGGGCCTACGGTGCCGACGTGCGCCTGACCCCCGGGCGCGACGGCATGCAGGGCGCCATCGACGAGGCCCAGCGGCTCTGCGCCGAGATTCCCGGCAGCATCATCCTGGGGCAGTTTGACAACCCCGCCAACCCCGAGAGCCACTACCTGACCACGGGGCCCGAGATCTGGCAGCAGACCGACGGGCGGGTGGACATCTTCGTGGCCGGCGTCGGCACGGGTGGCACCATCAGCGGTGTGGCCCGCTACCTGAAGCAGCAGCGCCCCGACGTGACGGTGGTGGGCGTCGAGCCGCTGTCGTCGGCCGTCCTGAACGGCAAGCCTGCCGGTGCGCATAAGATTCAGGGCATCGGTGCCGGGTTCATTCCCAAGACCTACGATGCCTCGCTCGTCGACGAGGTGCTGCCCATAGCCGACGACGACGCCATACGCGCCGGTCGCGAGTTGGCCCGTACCGACGGTCTGCTGGTGGGCATCTCGTCGGGCGCCGCCGTTGCGGGTGCCGTCCAGATAGCCCGCCGCCCTGAGAACCGGGGCAAGTGTATTGTGGCGTTGCTGCCCGACACGGGCGAACGCTATCTCTCGACCGTACTCTATGCTTTCGATGAGTATCCGCTATAAATGACCTACCCAACTGAGACAAAACTAAAAACCTATGCAGATAAGCAAATATCTATTAGCTAATGATCGTGATGCACTCTGGGGGCTCACCGTCAGCACCGTGGGCTACGAGGAGATAGCACCGGGCGACCCTTATCCCACCCACGGCCACGCCGACGGCTACTACTTCGATGTGGAGCGGGGCCGCGAGCTCAACGAGTACCAACTGCTCTACCTCACTGAGGGCGAAGGCACATTCCACAGCACCACCATCCGCGAGGCTCCGCTCCACGAGGGCGACCTCTGGCTGCTCTTCCCCGGCGAGTGGCACTCCTACCACCCCAACCCCAAGACGGGGTGGAAGAGCTACTGGATAGGATTCAAGGGGCGTAACATCGACGACCGCGTGCGCGCCGGCTTCCTCTCGCCCCAGAAGCCTGTCTACCACGTCGGCTTCAGCGACGACATCGTGCGTCTCTACAAGCAGGCCTACGACACCGCCGTCATCGAGGCCGCCTACTCGCAGCAGCTCATGGCGGGTATCGTGAACCACCTCATCGGACTGATGTACTCGCTGGAGCGTAACATCCAGCTGAGCCGTAACCAGGCCCACGTCGACATGATCAGTCGGGCCCGACTGCGCATCCGCGAGGCCCTCGAGAGCAACCTCACCATTCAGCAGGTTGCCGACGAGATGGGCGTCAGCTACTCGAACTTCCGTAAGCTCTTCAAGGAGCACACCGGCATCTCACCGGCCATCTACCAGCAGGACCTGCGGCTGCAGCGTGCCAAGGAACTGCTGTCGACCACCTCGATGAGCGTGAAGGAGATAGCCTACCGCCTGAACTTCGAATCGCCCGACTACTTCTCGGCCAAGTTCAAGATTAAGACTGGCCGCCGCCCGAGCGAGCTGAGAAGCGACGCTTAGAAGGATCTAAAACAGCAGTGTTCGTTCCAGCCAGTAAATGAGGATGCCGGCCAGATAGCCCACGAAGGCAATCCACGTGATCTTCTTCATGTACCAGCCGAAGGTGATCTTCTCTAAACCCATGACCACCACACCGGCGGCGGAGCCGATGATGAGCATCGAGCCGCCCACACCGGCACAGTAGGCCAGCAACTGCCAGAAGATGCCGTCGACGGCCATAGCTCCCTCGGCGGCTACGGGGTACATGCCCATGCAGCCAGCCACTAAGGGCACGTTGTCGACGATGCTCGACAGTACGCCGATGATGCCGTTGATGACGTAGTAGTTGCCCTCGAAGGTCTGGTTCAGCGTTTCGCCCAGGGCTGTCAGCACGCCAATCTCCTGCAGCACGGCCACGGCCATCAGGATGCCTAAGAAGAACATGATGGTTGAGAGGTCAATCTTTGACAGAAGGTCAGAGACGCGCTTGGCCATCGTGTCGTCCTCCGACGTATTGTAGTGGAAAATCTCGGTCACCGTCCACAGCACGCCGAGCACCAGCAGGATGCCCATGAACGGCGGCAGGTGGGTCAGCGTCTTGAACACCGGCACGAAGCACAGACCGCCCACGCCGAGCCAGAAGATGATGTCGCGCTGGGCCTTGGTAAACTGGCTCACGTCGGCCTTGGGCAGGTTCTGCTCCTTGTCGAACTTGCCCTTCAGCGAGTATTGCAGGATGAAGGCCGGCACGAGCATCGACACCAGCGAGGGCACGAAGATCTCGGTCAGCACGCCCTGCGTCGTGATGACGCCCTTGATCCAGAGCATGATGGTGGTCACGTCGCCGATGGGCGAGAAGGCACCGCCCGAGTTGGCCGCAATGACGACCAGCGAGGCGTAGATGAGGCGGTCCTGACGGCTCTGTACCAGCTTGCGCAGCACCATGATCATGACAATCGACGTGGTGAGGTTGTCGAGGATGGCCGATAGGGAGAAGGTCATGAAGGCCATTCGCCACATCAGCTTGCGCTTCGAGCGCGTCTTCATCGTGTCGCGCACGAAGTTGAAACCGCCGTTCGAGTCGACAATCTCGACGATGGTCATTGCTCCCATCAGGAAGAACAGCGTGCCGGCGGCATCGCCCAGGTGGTGCTCTATCACCTCGGCAATATGGTGTACCACGCTGCCGGCCTCCACGTCGGGGTAGTAGGCTGCCGGCCCCATCATCAGTAGTGTCCAGCAGAGCACGCACATCAGCAGCGCAATGGCTGCCTTGTTGATTTTCGTCACACTCTCTAAGGCTATGCACAGGTAGCCCACACAGAAGACGGTGACAATCAGGATAGTTAATGTTTCCATATACTTTTAAGTATTTTTGAATTTGTCGGCAAAGGTAATACTTTCTTTCCGATAAATCAAAAAAACAAGTGAGAAAATCAAATTGTCATGCCGAACCCGCCGATTTCTTTATACCTTTGCAAACGTAAACCAAAACTGCTAATCGTTTATCTAAAACAAACATGGAACAGAAAAAATACTTCTTCGCCGTTGACCTCGGCGCCACAAGTGGACGTACCATCATCGGCAACATCGCCGACGGACGCTTTGCACTCGAGGAGGTCACTCGATTCCCCAACAACCTCATAGAGCAGGGCGGACACTACTACTGGGACATCTACGCCCTCTACTTCGAAATCATTCGCGGCCTCAAGGAGGTGGCACGCCGGGGACTGGAAATCAGTTCCATCGGCATCGACACCTGGGGCGTCGACTTCGTCTTCATCGGCGACGACGGAGCTATATTAAGGAATCCGCGCGCGTACCGCGACCCCATTACCTTCAGCGCCATGGACGACTACCTGGAGCACGTCGTCACGCGGAAGGAGGTCTACGACATTACGGGTATACAGTTCCTGAACTTCAACTCCATCTTCCAGCTCTACGCCATGCGCCGCGAGGACAACGCCGCGCTGCGCCAAGCAGCAAAGATCCTGTTTGTGCCCGATGCCCTGTCGTGGATGCTCACAGGCAACGAGGTGTGCGAGTACACCATTGCCTCGACCTCGCAGCTCCTCGACCCGCGTACCAAGCAGCTCGACGAGCGACTGCTGCAGTCGCTGGGCCTGACGCGCTCGAAGTTCGGGCGCATGGTGCAGCCCGGCACCGTCGTGGGCGTGCTCACCGACGAGGTGCAGCGCCTGACGGGTCTCGGCCCTGTGCCCGTTGTCGCCGTTGCCGGTCATGACACTGGGTCGGCTGTTGCCGCCGTGCCGGCCAAGGACGAGAAGTTCGCCTACCTCTCGAGCGGCACGTGGAGCCTCATGGGCATCGAGACGCGCGACGCCATCATCAGCGACCTCAGCTACGAGCGCAACTTCACCAACGAAGGCGGCATCGAGGGCACTACCCGATTCCTGAAGAACATCTGCGGCATGTGGCTCTACGAGCGCTGCCGCCTGGAGTGGCCCGAGGAGGTGCGCCAGCTCAGCCATCCCGAGTTGCAGGGCCAGGCTATGACGGTGGAGCCCTTCCGCTCGCTCATCAACCCCGACGACCAGCTCTTCGCAGCCCCGGCCTCGATGACCGGTGCCATTCAGCAGTACTGCCGCCAGACCGGCCAGCCCGTGCCCGAGACGCCGGCCAAGTTCTGCCGCTGTATCTTCGACTCGCTGGCCCTGCGCTATCGCCAGGTGTTCCAGTGGATGCAGGAGTTTGCTCCGTTCCCCCTCAGCGTGCTCCACATCATCGGCGGCGGTTCGCTCAACAAGTACCTCAACCAGTTTACGGCCAACTCCACCGGGGCCACCGTCCTGGCCGGTCCGCAGGAGTGTACGGCCATCGGTAACATCATGCTGCAGGCCAAGGCCAGCGGTATGGTCAGCGACATCTGGCAGATGCGCCAGATCATCGCCGACAGCATCGAGCTGGTGCGTTACGAGCCGCAGGACAAGGCAGCCTGGGATCAGGCCTACGATAAGTACCTCAACATTATCAATAAATAAACCAAAAACAAACAAATGAAAGCAAATCTCATTGAACAGGCCTATGCCGTAGCAAAGGAACGCTACGCAGCCATTGGCGTCGACACCGACGCAGTACTTGAACAGCTGCAGAAGCAGCAAATATCGCTGCACTGCTGGCAGACCGACGACGTCGTCGGCTTCGAGCGTAACGAAGCCCTCAGTGGCGGCATTCAGACCACTGGCAACTATCCCGGCCGCGCACGCAACATCGACGAGGTGCGCCAGGACATTGAGTTCGTCAAGACCCTGCTCGGCGGTAACCACCGTCTGAACCTGCACGAGATATACGGCGACTTCGGTGGTAAGTTCGTCGACCGCGACCAGGTGGAGGTGAGCCACTTCCAGAGCTGGATCCAGTGGGCCAAGGAGAACAACATGAAGCTCGACTTCAACAGCACCAGCTTCTCGCACCCCAAGTCGGGCGACCTGACACTGTCGAACCCCGACAAGGGCATCCGCGACTTCTGGATTGAGCACACCAAGCGCTGCCGTCGCATTGCCGACGCTATGGGTAAGGCTCAGAACGATCCCTGTATCATGAACATCTGGGTACACGACGGCTCGAAGGATATGCCCGTACAACGCAAGAAGTACCGCGAAATCCTCGCTGCCTCGCTCGACGAGATTATGGAGGAGAAACTCGACGGCGTGAAGAACTGCTTCGAGGCTAAGCTCTTCGGCATCGGACTGGAGTCGTACACCGTTGGCTCGCACGACTTCTATACCGCCTACTGCGCTACCCGCAAGCAGATGTACACCCTCGACACCGGCCACTACGAGCCCACCGAGAACGTCTCCGACTTCGTCTCCACCCTCCTGATGTACGTGCCCGAGCTGATGCTCCACGTCAGCCGTCCCGTACGCTGGGACTCCGACCACGTGACCATCATGAACGACCAGACGCTCGACCTCTTCAAGGAGCTCGTCCGCAGCGACGCCCTCGACCGTGCCCACGTCGGCCTCGACTACTTCGACGCCTCGATCAACCGTATCGGTGCTTACATCATCGGCAGCCGCGCCACGCAGAAGTGCATCCTGCAGGCTCTCCTGGAGCCTAAGGCCAAGCTGCGCGAGTATGAGGACAACGGCCAGTACTTCGAGCGTCTTGCCCTGATGGAGGAGGCCAAGTCGTTGCCTTTCGGCGCCGTCTTCGACTACTTCAACCTGAAGAACAACGTCCCCGTCGGCGAGGAGTTCATCCAGTGCATCCAGCAGTACGAGCGCGACGTGACCTCGAAGCGGTGATTATAAGTAAGAAGTAATAGGTAAGAAGAAAGAAGTATGACTGCTGATTGCGCTGATTTTCAGCCGGGCTGATGGTCATACTTCTTTTTCTTTTTTCTTCAGCAAATAAAGCCGGACTATTTATTTGACAAGGGTGAGTTTGCCGTTGATGACGTAGAGGCCTCGGCGACCGTCCTCTACGCGCTGTCCTTTCAGGTTGTAGATTACCTCGGGTTTGGCTCCTTCCGTTGACGGTACCAATTCGCTGACGGCTGTCGTCTCGCCGTCGTCCATCATCAGGCGGGCCCCAGACGAATCGAAGTTCTCGGGTACGACGATGTAGGCCCTCAGACCCTTCATCCTGTTTGCACCTGAGGCGGGCGAGGCCAGCGTGTTGCGCGTTGTGATGAAGAGGTTCCTGCCGTCGGTATTGAGGTCTATGGGGTCGTAGGTCCCTACGAAGCTGACGCCGCCGTTCGTGACGCTCTTCGCTGTGATATTTTTGACGGTCACGGCATGGAATGTCGGATTCACGACCGTCGTGTTCAGCTTGATGAGGAAGGGTGTGCCGGCACTGACCGCTGTGGCCTCTGAGAATGTCATTACCTTGTCGGCATAGCTACTGAACGTCCTCATCTTGATGTCCTGTCCTTCGCCTAAAGCCAGTTTCATGTCTTCCATCGTCACGTCGAATGGCAGGCACAGCGTGTTCCAGATGCCGCCGGTGAGGGTGCGGGCGAGGTTGACGGTCACGGTCTTGTTTAGGTTATAAGTAAGAGTCGATTCGTTGTTTGTAGTCTCGATAAGTGATATTTCAGGAATCTTCGTGACTTTTACATTGTCGATAACGAACGTATGATCAACTGCACTCTCACTAAACTTTATGGTTGTTTGTTCTGTAACATCTCTTATCAAGAAATTAGCGTTGTTGAAGGTCTCTCTCTGATTTCCGCTCGTTACAGTTATGCTTTTTGAGGTTGTATTGTCATTGAACGTTCCTCCATTTTCTATTGTCAAGTTGAAAATAGTATTGCGGTTTGCCCCTCTTGCGTAATCAAACGTTAAATACACGTATCCAGAAAAATTCAGTTTTCCAGTGTTAGCGTATCCTATATGTTTTTTTGAGTTAACGATGATATTTTCTATCCTTAATGCTTTATTGCTTTCTGTAACGTTCAGTCCCATAACGCAACCTTCAGATAATGACCACTCACCGCAGGTTCTTGTATTGCCACTTATGATTAATCCTGAAAAATCCTCGTTGATAATATACTCATCCTGCGCCCATCCATTCAAGGCGAATGAACTAAAGATGAGCATAAACGCTTTACGTAAAATTAGTGTGTTCATATGTAGTAGATCGTCTTACTCAAACACTTTGAAACTGTAACCTTGGAGCTTGAGCCACTCGATGCTCAGGGGTAGGGCAGTGCGTAGCTTGTCAATGGACTTAAGGGAGTCGTGGAAGGTGATGATGCTGCCGGGACGGGTGTAACGGCGGACATTGTCGAAGACATCGTCGGCGGTCATCCAGCGGGAGTAGTCGCGGGTGACGACATCCCACATGACGACTTTAAACCTGCGCGAGAGAAGGGCATACTGCGCTATGCGCATCCAACCGTGGGGTGGGCGGAAGAGGTGGGCGTGGATGTAGGCATTGGCCTTCTCGACGTTGTAGCTATATTCGTGTAGTGAGTGTCGGAAACCGCTGATGTGGTTGTGGGTGTGGTTGCCTATCTGATGGCCTTCGTCAAGGATGCGTTGGTAGAGCTCGGGGTATTTCCTGACGTTGTCGCCAACCATGAAGAAGGTAGCATGGATGGCATGCTGGCGCAGCGTGTCGAGAATGAACGGGGTAGCCTCGGGGATTGGACCGTCGTCGAAGGTCAGATAGACTGACCGTTCGCGACGGTTCATTCTCCAGAGAGCCCGTGGGTAGAGCCAGCGGAGGTAGGCGCCCGGTTGCTCAATAATCATGGTTTAATAACCGATGGTGCCTCCTTTGCTCTGATAGGTGCGGAAGATGCTTTCGAGCTTCTTAGAGTACTGTTCGCCAGTGGCCTCGTCGAGTTCGTCGGCAATCTCGGTGAGCATCTGCAGGATATAGAGGTGCATCTGGCACTCGCGCTGATAGCTCTGGAAGCGCTGTGCGCTGAGCGAGCAGTACCACTGCATATACTGCGACGACTTATGCCAGAGTTGTTCGATGGTGGCCTTAGCCTTGTCCTTCTGACCGATGGCGCTGTAGGCACGGGCCATATCGAGCGAGCCGCTGGCGAAGTCGGCAGGCACATTGTAGGTAGGCAGTTCCTTCTCGGCCAGTGCGAGCACCTGGGCAGTCTTCACGCTGTCGCCCTCGTCGGCGAGGTGCAGGGCCAGCTGCGAGAGCAGTCGGCGGTGGGTGTAGCACATGCGCATGACGGTCTCGTCGAGATAGATGCCCTTCTGGCTGACATTTCCGAACTTGTAGCGTTTGGTCACGTTCTCGAAGGTCTTCTCAGTGTCGAAGTCCTTCAGGCCTGTGCCCTTGGTGGTGAACGGTGTGATGCGGTTGGCCAGTCCCTCTTGTACGAAGTTGTCGCCGAGGTTCATGTAGTTCTCAGAACCGACGGTGGTAGCTACGTAGATGGGGCGTGTCCAGTTACACTGGTCTATCATCTCGAGCATCATGAGGTCGCCCTTGTAGAGCGCGCCCTTGCCTTTGAGCGATATGACCATGCGGTCGGGGATGGAGTCGCCCTGCAGCATCATGCCCGAGCGCTTGACGGCCTCCTTGTCGATGGTCATGTAGACGGTGTCAGTAGGTATGACGTGGAAGTCGGCATTGGTGGAACGCACCCAGTACTTCAGGATGTTCCTCAGTTCGAAGGGCTCGTCGCCGAACTGCTGTCGGGCCTGCTCAGGTTGCTCCTTGTAGAGGGCGAGCACCTCCTGCTTGAGGCTGGGGTCTACCTGTACGTACTCGTTAGTGCCGGCACAGTATTCAATACGGTTCCACGTGATGGGCACCGACGGTGAGTCATAGGCCGGGCGGCGCATCTGGTCGATGTACCAGTCGGTCTGTAGGTACGAGAGGTTGCAGACGCGGGCGTCGGTGCGCACACCCTCAGTGTCCTGGTTGTACCAGAGGGGGAAGGTGTCGTTGTCGCCGTTGGTGAAGATGATGGGGTTGCCCTCCTGCTGGAGCGTCATGAGGTAGTTCTGTCCGAAGTCGCGGCAGGTGTAGCGCCCTGAGCGGTCGTGGTCGTCCCAGGTCTGCGAGGCCATCTGGATGGGCACCAGCAAGCCTATCAGACCAACCAGGATGGCGAGACCAACATAGTCCTTCTTGAGCTTCTTTGCCAACTGATCGTAGATGGCTGCGATGCCCATGCCGCACCAGATGGCGAAGGCATAGAACGAGCCGGCGTAGGCATAGTCGCGCTCACGGGGCTGTACAGGCGTCTGGTTGAGGTAGACGACGATGGCCAGTCCGGTCATGAAGAACAGGAAGAACACCACCCAGAACTGCTGTATGCCCTTCTGACCCTTGCGCAGTGACTGCCAGAACAGGCCGATGAGACCTAAGAGCAGCGGCAGGCAGTAGAACACGTTGTGGCCCTTGTTCTGCTTCAGTTCGTCGGGCAGCAGCGACTGGTCGCCCAGTCGGGCATTGTCGATGGCGGCGATACCCGTGAGCCAGTTGCCGTGCTCCAGTTCGCCGTGGCCCTGTATGTCGTTCTGTCGTCCTGCGAAGTTCCACATGAAGTAGCGCCAGTACATCCAGTTGCACTGGTAGCTGAGGAAGAAGCGCAGGTTCTCCCACTGCGACGGCATCTTGACCATGATGTTCTCGCCGCAGCGGTCGTAAGGCTGCTCAGAGCCGCTGACGCCGCCCATCCACGTTTCGTAGTCTTGGGCGTGGCCAGAGTCATACATACGCGGGAAGAGCATGTTCTGGGCATACTTGTATTCGTCTTTGGTACGCACGATGAAGTAGGAGTCCTTCTCGTCGGGCGAGGCCTTCTCCTTGCGCTGCCAGACGGGCTTGCCGGTCGACATGACGGGTTTGCAGTAACGTCCGTCGGCCTCGAGGGCCACCTGCGAGGTGTAGGCTTGGCCGTAGAAGAGCGGGCGCTGGCCGTACTGGTCGCGTCCGAGATAGTCGCCGAGGGTGAAGATGTCCTCAGGCGAGTTCTGGTCCATGGGCGGGTTGGCGTCGGAGCGTATGACGATGACGGCATACGTCGAGTAGCCAATCATGAGCATGAGCATGCAGAGCAGCACAGTGTTCTTCAGTCGGGGCGTGACGAGGGCCACGCGCTTGGTCTCGCCTGAGGGCAGGTAGCTGCGGTTGAGTATCAGCCACAGCAGGGCCAGCACGATGACGCCGATGATGAAGGCCGTCCAGCCGTAGCCGTAGAAGGGTACGCCGAGCAGGCCCACAGCCAGCATGAAGGCAATATTCTGTCGGCGCAGGTTCTTGTCGGTGGCGTGCTGCGTCTCGTAGATGGCCCAGATGACGGCAGCAGCCAGGCAGAGGATATAGACGTAGAGACCGGTGTTGAACGGCATGCCGAAGGTGTTGACGAACAGCAGTTCAAACCAGCCGCCGACGGTGATGATGCCCGGCACGACGCCGTAGAGCACTACGGCCACCAGTGCAAACGACACGAGTAGGGCTAAGAGCGACCCACGGGCGTTGGCATTGGGAAAGCGGCGATAGTAGTAGACCAGCACGATGGCGGGCAGGCAGAGCAGGTTCAGCAAGTGAACACCTATAGAGAGGCCCGTCATGTACATGATGAGCACCAGCCAGCGGTCGCTGTGAGGCTCGTCGGCGTGGTCCTCCCATTTCAGGATGAGCCAGAAGACGACGGCTGTGAATGCCGACGAATAGGCATAGACCTCGCCTTCGACGGCCGAGAACCAGAACGTGTCGCTGAAGGTATAAATGAGAGCGCCGACCATACCGGCAGCCTCGATAGCGATAAGGCGTGACGTGGTCAGCTCTTCCCAGCGGTCGATGAGCAGCCGGCGTGTCAGGTGCGTAATGGTCCAGAAGAGGAACAGGATACATGTTGCCGAGAGCAGTGCGCTCATGATGTTCACCCAGTAAGCCACCTGCGATGGGTCGCTGGCAAACTGTGAGAAGAGGTTGGCCGTCAGCATGAAGAATGGTGCCCCGGGCGGGTGTCCTACTTCAAGCCTATAGCCAGTGGTGATAAACTCGGGGCAGTCCCAGAACGAGGCTGTGGGTTCGATTGTGGAGCAATAGACGACGGCAGCCACCAGGAAGGCGAGCCATCCGCAGAGGTTGTCCACGATTCTGAATTGTTTCATTCTTCTTTTGCTTTGTGGTTTATTTAGCTTGCAAAGTTAGTAAAAGTTTAGCTTATATAAATAATCCTACGCCGTAAATTAAGATAATATAACGGAATATCTTTCCCAGCGTAATGGCGATAAACGTGATAGCGACGTTAGCGCGCATCAGTCCCAGCAGGATGGTGATGGCAGAACCGAGCACGGGCAGGAAGGCGAAGAACCCCATCCAGGCACCTCGGCCCGCCATGAATCGCTCGGCCCGTTCCATGTCGCGTGGGCTGACGTGCAGGTATTTCTCGAACCACTCCACCTTGCCTAATCGGCCTACAAAGTAGTTTAGGCCCGAGCCGAGCACGTTGCCGACGGTGCCGTAGGCGGCCAGCAGCCACGGGTCAAGGCCGGTGGCCATCAGTGTAGCCATGACCACCTCGCTCGAGAATGGGAAGACACTGCCAGCCAGGAACGAGGCCAGCAGCATGCCCAGGTAACCGTAGCCGGTCAGAAAGTCAATGACGGCATCCATAAGTTTAGGATCGTGAGCAGCAGTGCGACGGTACAGATGACGTAGAAGGCTATGTTGGTGTAGCGCGTGTAGGTGAGCGAGAGGAAATGGGCAATGAGTGGTGAGACGTTGATGATGAGTATGCGGATGAGCATGTCGTAGTGCTGCGGCTGCAACACGATGAAGACCGTCGTCAGCATCCACGCTTGGATGAAACAGCCGAAGAGCAGACGGATGCGTATGCCGTCGGCCGATTTCTGTCGCCAGTAGTGTATGGTGCCGGTGATCCCTAAAGCCACGACGAAGACGAATAGCAGCAGTTCGTTGACGGTGACTTGCTGGTAGTCGAACGGCAGTTGGAAGTCGGCGATGGCCGCGAAATGGCGCAAGAGCATGCCGGTGCCGCCCTGATAGACCAGCAGCGGTACGGCAAACCAGTAGGGCAACAGTAGTCCGATGATGGAGGCGAAAAACGTACGCCAGCTGAGCGACGTGAGCCTGAAGAACATCATTGCCCAGAGCAGGGGCACGTAGTACAGGATCTGTATGAAGACGGTGCTGGCCAGTCCGACGCAGAGGAAGGCGTAGAATATCCAGCCTACGGCCTGCTTGTTCTGGTAGCTGTGGAATCCGGCGATGTAGGATGCCACGACACACAACTGGACGATGGACCCGCCGAGCGAGCCGAACAAGAAACAGCCGGCACAGAGCAGCACGATGAACGAGCAGGAGACGGTGCGGCTGTAGATGCGGATGAGGGCGTTGCTGTTGTTCAGCTCCACCATGAGGTAGGCCGAAATGAGGAAGCAGGCGAACTGCACCCACGCCCCCTTCATTACCTCGGCGGTAGTGATGGGTATGGCGGGAATGAGCAGTCCGCTGGCTATCCACACCCCGATGGCATAGACGACGACCATCGGCAGCGTGAAGCGGCTCTCGGCAACATGGTTCTGTGTACGTTTAACCATTGCTTACAGGTCGGCACCGATGTCGCGGCGGAAGTAGCGGTCCTGGAACTCTATCTTCTGGGCCTCAGTGAACGACTTCCTTAAAGCTTCGGCCTTGTCCTTGCCGTAGGACGAGACGGCGATGACGCGGCCGCCGTTGGTGACAAGCCTCTCCCCCGGCCCCTCCCCCGTAGGGAGGGGAGCCATAGCCGTGCCAGCGTGGAATACGATGGAGCCTTCGACCTGGTCAATGCCTGTGATTTCGTAGCCTTTCTTATAGGCTTCGGGATAGCCGCCGCTGACCAACATGACGCAGACGGCGGAGCGCTCGTCGAACTCGACGTTGTATTCGTCGAGACAACCGTTGGCTACTCCCTCGAAGAGGTCGACAATGTCGGTCTTCAGGCGCAGCATGACGGTCTCCGTTTCGGGGTCGCCCATGCGGCAGTTGTACTCAATGACCTTCGGCTCGCCGTCGCAGTTGATGAGTCCGAAGAAGATGAAGCCCTTGTAGTCGATGCCTTCGGCAGCCAGACCTTCTACCGTGGGCCGTATGATGCGCTGCTCCACCTTCTGCATCCACTCGCGGGTGGCAAAGGGCACAGGCGAGACGCTGCCCATGCCGCCGGTGTTCAGCCCCGTGTCGTGCTCGCCGATGCGCTTGTAGTCCTTGGCCTCGGGCAGTATCTGGTAGTGCTGGCCGTCGGTCAGCACGAAGACCGAGCATTCAATGCCGCTGAGGAACTCCTCGATGACGACGCGGTTGCTGGCGTTGCCGAACATACCGCCGAGCATCTCGCTGAGTTCGTGCTTAGCCTCGTCGAGCGTCGGCAGTATCAGCACGCCCTTGCCGGCGCAGAGACCGTCGGCCTTCAGCACATAGGGCGGCTGGAGAGTCTCCAGGAAGGCGAAACCGTCCTGTATGGTGGCGGGGGTGAACGTCTGGTAGCGGGCGGTGGGTATCTGGTGGCGCTGCATGAAGCCCTTGGCAAAGTCCTTCGACCCCTCGAGCACGGCGCCGGCTTTCGACGGGCCGATGACGGGCACGTCCTTTGTCCTCGGGTCGGCCTTCAGGTCGTCGTAGATACCCTTCACCAGCGGGTCTTCCGGTCCGACGACAACCATCTGTATGTCGTTGTCGGCCACGAACTGCTTGACGCCCTCGAAGTCGTCGGCCTTCATGGCTACGTTCTCGCCGCACTGCGAGGTGCCAGCGTTGCCTGGTGCTATAAACAGTTTCTCACACTTGCTGCTCTGTGCAATCTTCCATGCTAAGGCGTGCTCGCGGCCGCCGCTGCCTAATAATAATATCTTCATGCTATTTTCGATTTACGATTTTCGACTTTCAATAATCAATTTACTTCAGGTAGTCCTCGAAGTACTGCGTGATACGTTCGTGGAGATGGACGCTGGCGTGGCCACGCATGTTGTGAGGCTCGCCAGGGTAGGCAAAGAAGTCGGGCTGGGTGCCGGCCTTGATGCAGGCGTCGAGGAACGACAGGCAGTGCTGGGGCACCACCGTCGCGTCGTTGTAGCCCGTTATGATTTGCAGGCGGCCCTTCAGGTTCTTGGCCTGGCTGAGCAGGCTGCACTTGGCGTAGCCCTCGGGGTTCTGTTGCGGGGTGTCCATGTAGCGCTCGCCGTACATCACCTCGTACCACTTCCAGTCGATGACGGGGCCGCCGGCCACGCCCACCTTGAACACGTCGGGGTAGTTGGTCATCAGCGAGATGGTCATGTAACCGCCGTAAGACCAGCCGTGTACGCCGAGACGGTCGGCATCGACGTAAGGCAGCGACTTCAGATAGTCAACGCCCTTCATCTGGTCCTTCATCTCCACCTGACCGAGCTGTCGGAAGGTGGCCTGCTCGAAGTCGCGGCCGCGGTTCTCCGAGCCTCGGTTGTCGAGTATGAAGACGATGTAGCCTTTCTGTGCCATGTAGGTCTCCCACGAGCGGCTGGCCCAGTGCCACGAGGCTTCGACGTTGTGGGCGTGCGGTCCGCCGTAGACGTAGACCACGGTGGGATATTTCTTCGTGGGGTCGAAGTTGTGAGGCTTCACCATGCGGTAGTAGAGGTCTGTCTCGCCGTCGGCGGCCTTGATGCTGCCACACTCGAAGATGGGCTGCTGGTAGTCTGCCCACGGGTCGTCGGCCTCTAAGAGGCTTGTGTGGCGTGGCTGTTTCGATGTGAGGTCTATGACGTCGATGCAGCGGGGGCGTGTAGGCGTCGAGAATCTGTCGATAAGCAGGTCGCCCGATGCCGACAGCACGCCGCGGTGTACGCCGTCTACGCTTTCAAGGGCTTTCATCTGCCCGTTTGTCACGTTGACGCTGTAGAGCCGGCGGTGCAGCGGATGCTCCTTGTTGGCCGCGATGACAATGCTCTTCGACTTCTTGTTGAAGCCCAGTACGTCGAGAACCACCCAAGGACCCTTAGTGATCTGCTTTACCATTTCGCCCTTTATATTATATAGGTATAGGTGGTTGTAGCCGTCGCGCTGGCTCTGTAGGATAAAGAGGTTCTTGTCCCATGGCAGGAACTCGATGGGGTGGAGCGGCTCAACGTACTTGTCGCTCGTCTCGCGGCAGAGCTCGTATTTGCGCTTGCCTGTAGCGGCGTCGTAGCAGACGAGGCGGCAATCGTTCTGGTCGCGGTTCAGCTCCTGCAGGTAGATGGTCTTCGAGTCGGGGCTCCAGGCCAGGTTGGTGAAGTAGCACGTCTGCTGCAGTGCCGTTGCGGCAACGTCGACGGCAGGGGTCTGTAGGTAGGTGGTCTTGCCCGTCGTGAGGTCGTAGACGCCGATGGTGACGACGTGGGTGTTGGTGCCGGTCATCGGATATTTGTCGGGCTCATGGGTGGCGATGCGCGGGAAGATGTCCACCTGCGGGTAGTCAGTCACCATCGACTGGTCCATGCGGTAGAAGGCCAGACGCTGGCCGTCGGGGCTCCAGAAGGTGCCCTTCGTGATGCCGAATTCGTCGCGGTGGACGCTCTGGCCGTAGACGATCTCACGCGAGCCGTCGGTAGTCAGCTGTTGAGTGCCCCCCTTGCCGTCGGCGACGTAGAGCTGGCAGTCCTTGACGTAGGCCGTGGCCCTTGACTGCGGGCACCAGTCGTTGGCCTCCTCACCGGAGATGCTGTCCTGCCACACAACCTGCTTGGCCTTGAAGTCGACCAGGATAAAGGCGTGGCGGTTGCCGACGGCCACCAGTGGCTTGTTGGGGTAGGGGAACGTGGCGTTCATCAAGTGACGCACGTATCGTTCGTCGTCGCTCTTTGCCCATTTGTTGATGTCGTCGAGGGTGAAGAGCAGGCGCTTCCTGCCCGTCTTGGCGTCAATGGTGTAACATTCCTCCACATCGGTCTGTACGAGCTGGTCGCCCCACCACGTGAGCCACATGTTCTTGGGCTGCAGGTTGGCGTAGTTGTTGCCGCCGAAGTTCAGGTCCTCAAGTGTGAAAAGCTTGTCTTGCGCTGTCATTGATAGTGCCAGTGATAAGAACAGGAGCAGTGTCTTAATCCTCGTCATCGTTGTCGAATCTGTTATGTCTCTTACCAAAACTGCGCTTGTCGCCGCGGTCGAAGCTGCGTTTGTCATTGCGCTCAAAGCCCCGCTTGTCGCCGCGGTCGAAGCGGCCTTTGCCGGATCTCTGGAAGCGGTCGTCCCCGTGTCCCCTCTGCTCGCGCTGTTCCCTTGACTCGCGGGGGCGGCGCTCCTTACGGTCGTCGAACACGTCGTGGCGGTGGAAGGTGAACGAGCGGATGTCGCCTCCCTCGTTCTGCTCCTGTTCCTCTAACCGTTGCTTGAACTCGCGGTTCTTCTTGAAGCGGTGCTTCTCGGCCATCTGACGCTTCTCATCCTCGCTTTTCACGGTGCCGCCTTCTGAGCGGAACACCTTCATCTTGCCGTCGAACATCTGGTACTTGCGGAACTCGCACTCTAACGAGCCATTGTAGAGCGGAATCTTGATAGAGGGCTTCAGTCCTATCTGGTCGAAGCACTCCTCGCGATAGCTAAGCACCCAGGCGTCGTTGCCCGTGAACTCGTGCTTCAGCCGCTCGCCTATCATCTTGTAGGTACCTAAGAGGTCGGGCGTCGTGATGCGCTCGCCGTAGGGCGGGTTGGTTACGATGATGCTCTTCTCCGTGGGCTGCTTGAAGTCCTTGAAGTCCTGCTGCTCGATGGTGATGTGGGCCGACAGTCCGGCGGCCTGCACGTTGCGGCGCGCGGTGTTGACGGCTTTCGGGTCGACGTCGTAGCCGTAGAAGCGGCAATTGACGCTGTCCTTCTCGTGTTCCTCGCAGTCGTTGTAGATGCGGTCGAACAGCTCGGCGTCGAAGTCGGGCCATTTCTCGAAGGCAAACTCCTTGCGGAACAGCCCCGGCGCCATGTTCAGTGCAATGAGCGCTGCCTCAATGAGCAGTGTGCCCGAGCCGCACATGGGGTCGATGAAGTCGGTGTCGCCCTGCCAGCCCGTCAGCATGATCATGCCAGCGGCAAGCACCTCGTTGAGCGGGGCCTCCATCGTCTCCTGGCGGTAGCCACGGCGGTGGAGCGACTCGCCGCTGCTGTCGAGCGAGAGCGTACACTGGTCTTCGGCGATGTGTATGTTCAGCCTGATGTCGGGGTTAGCCACCGAGATGTTGGGACGGCTCCCGGTCTTCTCGCGGAACTGGTCGACAATGGCATCCTTTACCTTGTAGCTGACGAATTTCGAGTGGCGGAACTCCTCAGAGAAGACAACCGAATCGACGGCAAACGTCTTGTCGTTGTCGAGGTACTCTGTCCAGTCAATCTTGCGGATTGCCTCGTAGACATCGTCGGCACTCTTGGCCTTGAAATGTCGTATAGGCTTGAGAATCTTAATAGCGGTGTGCAACTGGAAGTTAGCACGGTACAGCATCTCCTTGTCGCCCCTAAACGACACCATGCGCCGCCCTGTCTTTACGTCGTTAGCCCCCAGTTGGGTCAGTTCTTTCGCCAATACGGGCTCTAAGCCCATAAATGTCTTGGCGATGATTTCGAATGTTTGTTCCATTAAATATAAAATGCGTATTTCGGGCTACAAAGATACAACAAATACGGCATAAAAGCAAAATAATTCCCAAAATAATTTCCAAAATCAAAATAATTGTGTAATTTTGCGCTGGCTATAGATGAGATTACGGACAATGCTAACGAAAAGAACACGATTTGCCCTCGGGGCGGCTCTTACCTTTTTGCCTCTGCTGGCAAGTGCTCAGGACTCCCTGCCGACGCGCATTTCCTATGTCCTGCAGACTGAAGCCTCAGTGGGCACGGGCGACTACTCGGCTTACCAACTGGTGACCAATCGCCACCATATTCATTCCACGCGGCCAAACACTGCCTATGTCCGGGGAGCCCTCAGCGTCGAGCATGCCCTGGGTGGCGGTGCTGTGCTCTCAGGCTGCGTCGATGGCGTGGCCTCGCTGCACGCCGACCATCAGGTCTACCTCCAGCAGTGCTATGCCAACCTGACCTACAAGTCGTTCTTCCTCGAGGCTGGGGCGCGCGAGGAGCCGCCCGTACTGCGCGACGCCGAGCTGTCGAGCGGTCCTTTTGCCAAGGGCATCAACGCCAAGCCGGTGCCACAGCTTCACCTCGGTACCAACGGCTTTGTTGACATCCCCTTCACGCGTGGCTGGCTTCAGGCCAACTTTGACGGTGGCTATGGCGTCTTCCTCGACGGCGACTACCGCGAGCAGGCCTACCGCCGCTCGCCCGTCGTCAACTACCGCTATGCCACGGGCATCCTCTACCACCAGAAGCACCTCTACTTCCGTTCTAACCCCACCAAGCCCCTTTTCGTCACCGTGGGCATTGAGCACGTCGTCCAGTTTGCCGGTACGAAGCACGATTTCGTCGACAAAGATTACCCCAAGACCGTCAAGAAGCCAGCCAGCCTCAAGGCCTTCTGGAACGTCATCCTGCCCCTCGGCGATAACAAGTACTTCGAGAATGAAGCCATGGAGGACTGGGTCTACGGCAACCACCTCGGCTCCATGACCGTCCAGCTCGGCTGGAACATCGACCGCCACCACCAGCTCGAGGCCTATCTCGACAACCCCTTCGAGGATGGCTCCGGCATACGCAAGGGCAACGGGTGGGACGGCCTCTGGGGACTGCGTTACAGCAATACCAAGCCAGGCCCCCAGCTCGTCAGGCGGGCCGTCGCCGAGTATCTTCAGACCACCAACCAGTCAGGTCCACTCCACTGGGACCGTGGCGACTATCCAGAGCCTGCCCGGAGCCAGATTACTGATCTCGTCGTCGGCAACGACAGCTACTATAACCACACCTTCTATAGCAGTTACGACCACTACGGTATGGCCTTGGGTACAGCCCTGCTCCTTTCACCTATTTATAATAAGGACGGTCAGATGATGTTCAGCGACAGCCGAGTCAAGGCTTGGCATCTCGGCTTATGTGGCGAGCTGACCGATAACATCTCCTATATCGCCAAGGGCTCCTACCGCGAGGGCTGGGGAACCTATAATGCCCCGCTGCCAATAAAGCACCACTCCTTCGACGCCCTCGTCAAGGGTGTTTACCACACTGGACCCTGGCAACTCGGCGCCTCCTATGCCTTCGACCTTGGAAATATCTATGGCGACTGCCACACGTTTAACTTTAATGTAGCTTATCATGGGAAAATTCTTTAGACTCACTTTCATTCTCGCTATAGCCAGTCTCGTCGCCTGCCAGGAGGGCCGCGAGGCCGGCGACCTGTGGGGCCAATGGCGCCTGAAGGACTCCGACACCCATTACCTCAGCTTCGCAGGCTCTGTCGCCCTCTTCCGCATCATCCCCGAGCGTCAGGTCTACGCTAACTTCCAGCACGTCGCCGACAGCCTCTTCATCCAGTGCTGCTCCGTCAACGCCGACCCGGCCGACACCATAGCCATTGAAAGCAAGTTCGGAATGAAGCCCTTCACCAATATCCGTCTCAAGGTCCAGACGATTGAAGACCAGACGCTCGTCCTCACCGACGGCGAGAACCACTGGGCCTTCCGGAAATACTAAAAAACCGGGAGTGTCCTCGCGACAGTCCCGGTCTTGTTCTAACTAACTTATTATCAACTATTCATTACTCATTCGGGTGCAAAGGTACCGCCTTTTCCCCGATTTTATGCCCTCTGCAATGAAAAAAAACACGTAAACGTTTGCGTCTTTCCAGCTTTTTTTCTACCTTTGCCCCGTCAAAGCTACTATTATGCCGAAACACAGAACATCACTCAAGGATTTAGCCCAGGAACTAGGCGTCAGTATCGCCACCGTCAGCCGGGCACTCCACTCCTCACCAGAGATAGGCAAGGAGATGCAGCAACGTGTAAAAGACCTCGCCAAGAAACTCAACTATCGTCCCAATCCCTTCGCCCAGAGCCTACGCAAGGAAGCGCCCAAAGTCATCGGGGTCGTCGTCCCCAACCTCGTCACACATTACTATGCAGCCGTCCTCGACGGCATCGAGGTCGAAGCTGCCAAGGCCGGCTACAGCGTCATCAGCGCCAATACCCATGAGGACTGTCGCGACGAAGAGCGCGCCATCGACAACTTCATCGACCTCCACGTCGTCGGCATCATCGCCTGTCTCGCACAGAGCACCACCGACTACAGCCACTTCCAGGAAATCAGCAATATCGGCATACCCCTCGTTTTCTTCGGGCGCACCTGCCTGCCCGACATCTTCTCCTCAGTCACCGCCAATGGCGACGAGGCAGCCCAGCAAGCCACGCAGCACCTCATCGACACCGGTTCACGACGGATAGCCTTCGTCGGAGGTCCAAACCACCTCGACATGGTCCGGCGTCGCAAGCACGGCTATCTTGAAGCACTACGCGACAACCGGATACCCATAGAGCGCGAACTCGTCATCTGCGACAACATCGATTTCGACGTCGCACTACGAAACACCATCAGCCTCCTCCAGCGCCCTGACCGTCCCGACGCCATCCTCGCCTTCAACGACATTCTGCTCTTCGCCGCCTTCAATGCCATCAAGCAACAAGGGCTGCGCATCCCCGACGACGTCGCACTCATCGGCTTCACCGACGACGCCCACGCCCGTTACACCACGCCCCGCCTCTCAGCCATCGAGGACCAGTCCTTCCGCATGGGACAGGTTGCCTGCCAGCTTCTCTTACGCGCCGTAGCCGGCGACACCAAAGTGCGAAAGGAAATCGTGCCACAGAAACTCGTTATCCGCGAAACGTCGGCCAAAAAGCCCATATAGTGTGCGCGAAAAGTAATTTTTGTTGTCTTTTTAACATTTAAAGTTTACGTCTTATTGTTTTTTTTGTTAACTTTGCACCCGCTAAAAGTGCAAAGCTAGGATAATACTATAACTAACATTTATAAATTTTCTACAAAAACAACTGTTACTATGGGAAAAACATCTCTAAAATTTGTTGTGCTCGTCATGGCTCTGCTCATGGCGCAGACAATGGTGACGGGTGCTGCTCTCAGTGCGAAGGTTGTGACGGGAAAGGTGGTCTCTGCCACCGACGGTGAGGAGCTTATAGGCGCCACCGTCCAGGTGCAGGGTACTCAGACCGGCACAGTCACTGATTTTGAAGGCAACTTCAAGGTCAACGCCAACGAGGGCCAGTCGCTCGTAGTGTCTTATGTAGGCTTTTTCAGCAAGACCGTCAAGGTCGGCAGTGAGAGCCATTACGACATCCAGCTCGAAGAGGACAAGAAGTCGCTCGACGAGGTGGTCGTCATTGGTTACGGCGTCCAGAAGAAGAAGCTCGTCACCGGAGCCACCCTTCAGGTGAAGGGCGACGACGTGGCCAAGCTCAACACGTCGAACCCGCTGCAGGCTCTGCAGGGTCAGACGCCGGGTATGACCATCATCTCCGAGTCGGGCCAGCCCGGTGAGGGCCTGAAGGTCAACATTCGCGGTCTCGGTACCACCGGCTCCAGCGGCCCGTTGTACATCATCGACGGCGTTCGCGGCGACATTGCCACGGTGAACCCCGCCGACATCGAGTCCATCGACGTACTGAAGGACGCAGCCTCAGCCGCCATCTATGGTTCGCAGTCGGCTAACGGTGTGGTGCTCGTCACCACGAAGAGCGGCAAGGAAGGCCGTTCGGTGGTGGCCTTCGACGGCTACTACGGTTGGCAGACCGCTCCCCGCAAGATTGAGATGCTCAATGCCAGCCAGTATATGGCCATCATGAACGAACAGAACCTGAACTCGGGCAACAGCGTCTACGACTGGGACAACATCAAGAGCATCTGGCGCTACGACGCCGAGGGCAACAAGCTTGGCGTTATCGACACCGACTGGGTTGACCAGATGTTCAAGGACAATGCCCAGACCTACAGCGGCAACCTGAGTATCAGCGGCGGCTCGCAGAAGGGCAACTACGCCCTGTCGTTGGGCTACCTGGAGCAGGAGGGTATCGTCGGCGGTCGTGACGTGTCGAACTACGAGCGTTACAACTTCCGTGTCAACTCCGAGTATCAGGTCATCGACAACTTCCTGAAGGTTGGCGAGCAGGTCAGCTTCATCTACTACAAGAAGAACGGCATCAGCGTGGGCAACCAGTACAACAACACGCTGCGCTCGGCCTTCGGCACATCGCCCTTGGCTCCGGTCTACAGCGACAACGGTCGTTATGGCTCGCCTTACAACGACACGTCTGCCAGCGACTGGTATAACGCTGACGGCAACCCCTACGGTGCCATGATGACCAATACCAACAACAAGACTCAGAACATGACGCTGACGGCTAACGCCTTCGCTGAAATGGAATTCATCAAGAACCTGAAGTTCCGCACAACCTTAGGCGTGAAGTATGACTCGAACAACTACCGCTCGTTCACGCCGATGTACCACTTCTCGGTCTACTCGCTGAACGACACCCGCACCGGTGTGTCGCAGAGTGCCAGCGACGGTCTGGGCATAACCTGGACCAATACGCTGAGCTATAACTTCAAGCTCGCTGAGCATAACATCGACGCCATGGTGGGCTACGAGGTCTACCGCACCGAAGGCCAGAGCATCTATGGTGCCAACGGCTCGCTGCGCGACGGTTTCGACACGTGGAAGTATGCCTACCTGAGCAACGGCACCGCCACCAACTCTGAGGGCGGTCTCTCCGTCAGCGGCACACCGTGGGACGAGGAGCGCATGGTCAGCTACTTCGGCCGTGTCGGTTGGAACTGGAAGGAGCGCTACATGGCCACCGCTACCGTGCGCCGCGACGGTTCCTCGCGCTTTGCCAAGGGCCACCGCTTCGGTACCTTCCCCTCAATCTCGGCAGGCTGGGTGGTCACCAACGAGTCGTTCATGGAGCCCGTCACGTCGGTGATGGACTACTTCAAGCTGCGTGCATCGTGGGGCCAGGTCGGTAATCAGAACATTGGCAACTACATGTATCTGGCACCGATGAGCTTCTCGAACCTCTACTACAACTTCGGAACGACCCTCGGCAGCGACGGCGACGTCTGGGGCGCACGTCCTACCCGTCTGGGCAACGAGGACATCACGTGGGAGACCTCTGAGCAGTTCGACCTCGGCTTCGATGCCCGTTTCCTGAACCAGCGCCTGAACGTCAACTTCGACTTCTATATCAAGACCACCAAGGACTGGCTCGTGCAGCCCCCCGTGCTGGCCACCGTCGGCACAGGTGCCCCGTTCATCAATGGCGGCGACGTGAAGAACACCGGTGTTGAGCTGGCTCTCTCGTGGAACGATGTCATCGGCCAGGACTTCCGCTACTATGTCAACGTGAACGGCGCCTATAATAAGAATAAGGTGGGCAACATTCCCAACGAGGACGGCATCATCCACGGCCAGAGCAACATGCTCTACGACAACTCCACCGAGTTCTACCGTGCCTCCAACGGCGAGCCCATCGGCTACTTCTGGGGCTTCAAGACTGCCGGCCTGTTCCAGAACCAGCAGGACATCGATCAGTGGGTGGCCGCTGGCAACGGCGTGCTGCAGGCAGCTCCCCAGCCGGGCGACGTGAAGTATTACGACATCAACCACGACGGCATGATCAACGATGCCGACAAGGTGAACCTGGGTAACGGCATGCCCGACTTCAACTACGGCTTCTCGCTGGGCTTCGACTGGCGCGGCCTCGACTTCTCGGTGACGGCCAACGGCCAGGTGGGCAACGACATCGTGCAGTCCTATCGCAACGTCGGCTCGACCACGGCCAACTACACCACCCAGATACTGGACCGCTGGACGGGCGAGGGCACCTCGAACAAGGTGCCTCGTGTGACCAACACCAACGTCAACTATCAGTTCAGCGACCTCTTCATCCAGGATGGCGACTTCCTGCGTATCTCAAACATCACCCTGGGCTACGATTTCTCTAAGCTGCTTCGCACGAAGTATATCTCGCAGTGCCGCGTCTACGCACAGGTGCAGAACGCCCTGACCTTCACCAAGTACGACGGCATGGACCCCGAAATCGGTTATGGTATGGACGGCTGGGTCAGCGGTATCGACCTGGGCTACTACCCACGCCCGCGCACGATTCTCTTTGGTGTAAACTTGAAATTCTAATCCTTAGACGACTACAATATGAAGACAAAGATATTATCTATAGCTGCCGCCAGTCTGCTCACCCTGGGCATGACCTCCTGCGGCGAAGACTTCCTGGAGGTGCAGTCGAAGACCGAGGGCACCACGGGAAACTATTACAGCAGCGAGTCGGCCATGTCGCGCGCACTCATCGGCTGCTATGATGCCTGGCAGTGTACGGTCAGCAAGGGCCCGGTGTTCACCCTGCTCTATATGTCTGACCTGCTGAGCGACGAGTGCTTCGGCGGTACGGGCAACAGCGACGCCCGCAACTCGCAGGTGGTTGACCGCTTCGACATTGCCGAAGACAACTCGCAAGTAGACCTGCACAACGACCTCTGGAAATACTACTATGAGGCCATCTACACCGTCAACGAGCTGATACAGCACGAGAATGACGTGACCTGGTCGAGCGACGCCGCCCACGGCCGTCTCATCGGCGAGGCCCGTGCCATGCGCGGCATCCTTTACTTCGACCTGGCCCGTATTTTCGAGAACGTGCCCCTGCTGACGGTGCCCACCACCGCCAACGTGCCGCAGGCCCCCGTTGACGAGGTCTACGAGCAGATTTTCAGTGACCTGAAGTATGCCGCCGACAACATTCCCGCCGATGCCTATCCCAAGGCCTCGTCGTCGACCAACGACGGCCGCATCACCTGCTATGCCGCCAAGGCCATGCTGGCGCGCGCCTACCTGTTCTATACCGGTGTCTATGGCAAGGAGCCTCAGACCGTCACCAAGGCCGACGTGCTGCAGGGCCTTGAGGACATCGTCAAGAGTGGCGAGTATTCGCTCGTGCCGCTGTACAAGAACCTCTGGTACTGTGCCAGCACCAAGTGGGAGGGCAGCGACCAGACCGGATGGAAGGAAGTATCGACCTACGCCGGCGAGGACAACGCTGAGAACATCCTGACCATGAAGTTCAACTACACCAGCGACTACAACGGCAACTCGGGCGGTAACAACGCCATCCAGATGCTCTCTGTCCGTGGCGGCACGTTCGTGGCCCCCTATGGCGAGGGCTGGGGCGGTGCCACCGTCGGCAAGCAGTTCTACGAGTCGTACCCCGCCGGCGACCAGCGTCGCGATGCCTCAATCATCGACCTCGCCGCCGAGGGCTTCACCGCCCTGGCCGACTATCAGCAGAACGGCCTGCAGAAGCAGCGCGAGTACACGGGCTATTTCAACAAGAAGTACACCGCCCGCTCGGCTCACCTGCTGAACGAGAGCAGCGGTACGTGGTCGTTCACCCACTACTGGAACGACGTCCAGGGTGGCGACTTCATGATTTCCCAGGCCATCGGCTATACCCTCATGCGCTATGCCGACGTGCTGCTGATGGCAGCCGAGCTTGGCAGTCCGAACGCCCAGAGCTATATCAACCAGGTTCACAACCGTGCCTACGCTACCGAGGCTGAGGACGGTTCGGTGGTCACCCCGTCGCTCAGCGTCGCCGTGACCAAGGAGAACATCATGGAGGAGCGCCGTCTGGAGTTCGCCTTCGAGGGCGTGCGCTACTGGGACCTTCTGCGTCAGGGCGTTGATGTGGCAGCCCGTGCCATTGTGGCCTCGGGCGAGACTGTGCTTGACGGTGGCCAGGAGAACCGTGTGACGTTCAAGGCCGACAACATCACCTCGAAGCGCGGCTTCCAGCAGATTCCGCTCACGCAGATTCAGTTGTCAAACGGCGTGCTGAAGCAGAATGCCGGATGGTAAAGCCCACCCCCACCCCCAGCCCCTCCACAAGGGAGGGGATATACAAGTACTTAGATAAACAAAGGTATTATAACAGAAAACAATATGAATACAATAGCATTGAATAAAAAGAAGATTAAGAGTTCGCTCGTTTGGCTCTCTGCTATCTTAGCTCCCCTCCCCTTGGGAGGGGTCGGGGGTGGGCTTCTCACCGCCTGCTCGCCCGACGACCATAGCCTCAGCCAGCCCGACCTCACCACGGCCGACCTGGCCCAGGGTATCGCCTACAGCGTCACCGTCGATGCCGACAACACCGTCACGCTGAAGAGCCTGCTCGACAAGAGCTACAACTGCTACTGGACACAGCCCAACGGCCGCAGCCAGGGCCCCGAGGTCAAGTTCCAGCTGCCCTTCGCCGGCACCTACGAGGTGCGCTTCGGCGTCGACACCCGTGGCGGCGTCGTCTACGGCGAGCCTTACCAGTTCCAGGTTACGACCAACAACATGTCGCTGCTCGAAGATCCCCTCTACGCCTATCTCTCCGGCGGCGTGGGCAAGCAGAAGAAGTGGGTGCCCGTCGATAAGTTCTACGGCGTCGGACAGTGTACCGCACCCGTTATGTACTGTAACCCTGACGACGTGCTCAACGACGGCTCCGGCGACACCAACATCGGTATCAACCACATGGTGCCCAACTGGGACCCCGGCTTCCAGTCGTGGCTCATACCCGCTGACTCGCCCTACATGAACTCCTACATGATCTTCTCGCTCGACGACCAGAACGGCTGCTCCATCGAGGAGTACCGTGGCGACGACGGCACGACGAAGAAGGGTAAGTGGAACCTCAACCTGACGGACAAGAACCACCCCACACTCTCGTTCACCGACGCCTACGCCATGCACAACCAGGGCTTCGACGAGGTGTGCAACAACTATACCACCGACATCGTCATCACCGAGCTGACCCCCTATATGCTTCAGCTCGCTACCATGCGAACCAACAGTGAGGGAGCCTGGTGGATTATCTGGAACTTCATCGCTGCCGACGTGCAGAGCGGCGCCGTCGAGATTCCCTCCGACGAGCCCAGCTACATCGAGCCGACTGCTCCCGCTGCGCCCCAGGTGGCCGACCTGGCTACGAAGCTCTTCACCACCGATATCAACGGCGTGAACTTCCAGGGCGACCAGATGACCTTCCTCCCCAGCGATGAAGGCCCCTACGACTGGCAGTGGTGGAACGGCGGCACACAGGCCTGGGAGAGCGTCACCGGTGGCAACTACAGCCAGAGCTGGACGCCCGCCTGGACCGACGACGTGCTCGACCTCGAGCTCACCTTCGCCCGCAAGGCCGACGGCACCTATACTTACGAGATCGGCGAGCAGAGCGGCACGATGACCATTGGCGACGGCACGCTCCTCTTCGACAAGGAAGTCTCCCTCTTCACCGTCGCCGGCGGCGGCCGTACACTCGAGCTCAAGGGCCAGGAGTGGACCGTCTTCAAGTGCGACCCCGGCTCTGAGCTCGTCATCGGCGTGCCCGACCAGCAGGATGCCGACGGCAACGTCAACACCTACCTTGTGGCCAACCTCGTCTACAAGGCCGTGGGTGGCGGTCAGAGCGGTCCCATCGTGGTGCCCTTCACGGCCGATAACGTCAACAACTACATCGAGGCCGACAAGTACTTCCGCTGTCAGCTATACAACCCGTGGGGTGGGGGCGGCGACGCCATCGACCCGACGACGCTGAAGGTCAAGAAGAACCAGACACTGAAGGTGACGCTCCGCCTCAACGGCTTCACATTCGAGCAGCCCGCCAAGATGGTGCTCTGCCTCAACTGGGAGACGACCGCCGAGAGCGGATGGGAGCCCGACTGCTTTGGCTACCAGCGTGCTATCCAGGTCAACGGCGACGGCACCTACACCGTCAGCTGGACCAACGACACCGGCGGCACCGTCAACTGGGGCGACGCCACGTCGGCTCTCATCGTCACCATGCAGTATGCGGGCTACGCCTCCGTCGAGCCCGACGCCGAGGGCACCTACAAGGCTGCCTGCACCGTGGAGAGCATCACCGTAGAGTGATGACAATTGACAATTGATAATGGATAATTGATAATTGAAAGTTATGAAACTAACAAAGATATTTTCAGCAGTCACGGCGCTGTTCATGACAGCCGCCGTACTCACCGCCTGTAGCGATGACGACGACTACACCGTCTATAACACACCGCTGCTCGCCGACGGGGCCGTCGTCACAGGCTCGGCTGACGTCACTGCCACGTCGGCTACCATGCACGGCACCGTGGCCGGACTCGAACAGATGAACACAGCCTCCTACACCGCAGGCTTCTACTACGGCGACGCCGCCGACCGCCTTACCGAGACAGCCTCGGCACCGGCGGCAGCCTCATTCGCTTCCACCCTCGAGAGTCAGCCCACGGGCAAGACCATCTACTATCAGGCCTTTGTCACCCTGCAGGGTCGGCTGACCTACAAGGGCGAGGTGAAGTCGCTCGTTACCACCAATGCCAAGGCCATCACCGGCGGTGCCGACGCCGTCGACTACACCGGTGCCACCCTCAGCGGCTCTATCCAGGACTATCCGGCCAATGCCGTCGATGCCGGCTTCGTCATTGCCTCACAGGCCGATGCCGAGGCCGTGCGTGCCGGCATGCGCATCGGCGCCGGCAGCACGCCCGAGAGCTTCACGCTCGGCGCCAACGGTCTGCTGCCCGCCACCACTTACTACTATGCCGCCTTCCTCGACCTCGGCTCGGGCGTCGTCTACGGCGATGTCAAGCAGTTCACTACCGATGCCCATGAGACAAACGTCGATGCCGACTTCGTCGACCTGGGTCTCTCGGTGAAGTGGGCCAAGTGCAACATCGGCGCCAAGACCGCTACCGACCTCGGTGGATTCTACGCCTTCGGCGACATGACGGGCGTCAACCCCAGCATCGATCCTGCCGACTATGCCTCGGCTGACACCTACAAGACGACCGCCGACGTGGCCTACGTTGCTACCGGCGGCAAGGGCATGCTGCCCACGGCAGCACAGTTCGAGGAGCTCTTCCGCCTCTGCAAGAGTGAGTGGACCCAGGTCGACGGCGTCAGCGGCTACAAGCTCACCGCCGCCAACGGCAACAGCATCTTCCTGCCCGCAGCAGGCCGCCGCGTGGCCAGCACTACCACTGGCCAGCTCACCAACGGCTACTACCTGACGGGCTCCGTCAACCCCACCAATGCCCAGTTCGCCATCGACTATGAGTTCTCGGCCGGCAGCGGCGTGCGCTCCACCCGTGCCGTCTACGAAGCCCTCTCCGTGCGCCCCGTCTCCGTGGCCCGCAACGTGCCGTTCCAGAAGGAGCAGCTCTACCAGAAGTGGTATCTCGACTGCGGACAGGACGGCAAGCAGCACGTCTTCGAAGGACCGTTCACCCAGTGGGGCAAGACCGACAACTGGGGCACCGTCACCAACAACGAGCCCAACCCCTACCAGGCTATCCACTGGGAGATGGGCAAGGACAACGGCTGGATAGGCTACACCTACGGCACTGACTACGGCTACATGGAGTTCCGCGAGGACGGCACCGTCTTCATCCACCGTCTCAACGACGCCGGCGAGGCCACCGACCAGGAGGGCCACTACACCATCGACGAGAAGAAAAAGACCATCACCATCGACATCGACGTGCTGGCTGCCAACACCTGGGTAGCCGTCAAGAGCGGTACGCTCAATATCCTCTCGCTCGACGAGGACGGCCTGCAGATCGGTATCCTCAACAACGACGACTACCAGTACTCGCTCAACTACTACTCGCAGAAGAAGGCCGACAAGGATGCCGCCATCAACGTCAGCCTCATCTGCGTCGGCACCGACTGGAACGGCACCTGGGGCACTCAGGTGGCATCAATCGCTCCCGCCGAGCTCGACGGACAGCACACCTTCACCTACGAGGGGGCCTGCAACGGCCTGAAGGTCAACACCATCGACTTCGTCGGTCTGAAGAGCCGCTATCCGGGCGCCTTCGTCCGCATTGACGACATCAAGCTCGACGGACAGAGCATCAAGTTCAATGCCAACAACTTCTGCTACGGCGACATCGAGGACAACGGCAACTACCGCATCGAGATGGTCAACGTCTGGGGTAAGGGCGCCAAGGGCGAGAAGATCATCGCCTCGCCGTTCAGCAACCTCACCGACACTGACAACGACCCGGCCTTCACCTTCGCTAAATCGCTGGAGGTGACTTACACCATCGCCACCAACGGGCCCGAGAAGACCTACAAGCCCTGCCTCATCACCATCAACCCGGCGTGGGTCGGACCGTGGGACTACAACCAGGGCGCTACGTTCGACATCGTGCTCAACAAGGAGACGGCCAAGTATGAGGTCACGCAGTCGGCCTTCGACATCAAGTACGAGAGTGCCGACCACTCGGCAGGCTCCATCATGACCTTCGTCGAGATTGCCGACGCCTACGGCTTCTTCCCCACCATGCACTGCACGCTCGACGAGCTGCTGCTCGATGGCAAGACCGTCAGCTACGACGCCTCTAAGGTAATCGATGCCAACGAGAGCCCGAAGTATCGCCTGGAACTGTGGAACTGCTACGGAGCCACCGGCAGCAACGGTTGCGCCTTCGGCACCCGCGACGGCGACGTCATCCACGAACTCTCGTTCAGCAGCAGCATGGAACTGAAGTTCAGCATCAAGAGTCTCTTTGCCGTACCTCAATTCTAACCGACCGATATGCACAGTAATCTCTTAAAATCACTATTGCTGATGGTGGTCCTCGTGGCCACCACAGCTTTTGCGGCCTGCGGCGGCGACGATAACGACGACAAGACGCCTGCCGTCAGCGAACTCTCGCTCTCGACGACGTCCATCGTCTTTACCAAGGACGGCGGCACCCAGACCGTCAGCGCGCAGTCCGCCCAGCAGGTCACCGCCCGCAGCAGTGCCGACTGGCTCACCGTCAGCGTCGGCACCATGTCGTCAGCGCTGAAGGTGACACCCGTCACCGTCGTCGCTGCCCCTAACACGACGACGGCCGAGCGCACCGCCACCGTCACCATCGCCGCCGGCACGACGACCAAGACCGTCGCCGTCAGCCAGGCCAAGGGCGACGAGCCCGTCGTCGAACCGACGCCCGAGCCGCAGCCCACCGCCGAGATCACGGCTACGGCCCGCGACCTGGCCCGTCTGATGTATCCCGGCTGGAACCTCGGCAACACCATGGAGCCGCCCGTCAACGGGCTCAACGCCGAGACGTCGTGGCAGCCCACGAAGACCACGCAGCAGATTATCGACTACGTAGCGCAGCAGGGCTTCAAGTCCGTGCGCATACCCTGCTCGTGGAACATCCACGCCGACGCCGACGGCCACATCGACGCCCAGTGGACGGCCCGTGTCAAGGAGGTCGTCGACTACTGCATCAAGGCCGGACTCTACGTCGTGCTCAACGACCACTGGGACAACGGCTGGATCGAGACCAACGGCTTCTCAGACCTCAGCGAGGCTAACGTCGCTGCCAAGGCCGACAGGCTCAAGACGCTCTGGACGCAGATTGCCACCGCCTTCCGCGACTACGGCGACCACCTGCTGCTGGCCGGGCTCAACGAGCCCAACTGCGACTCGCAGCAGAAGACCGACGCCCTGCTGCGCTACGAGCAGGCCTTCATCGACGCCGTCCGCGCCACAGGAGGCAACAACGCACAGCGCACGCTCATCGTGCAGGGACCGTCGACCGACATCGAGAAGACCGACCAGTACTACGACGTCACCCGTCTCAACGACACGGCTGCCGACCGCCTGATGGTCGAGGTCCACTTCTACACGCCCTGGAACCTCTGCGGCATGGAGAAGGACGAGTCGTGGGGCAAGATGTTCTACTACTGGGGACAGGGCAACCACCTCACAGGCAGCAGCCATAACGCCACGTGGGGCGAGGAGTCTGACCTGAAGAAGCTCTTCCAGCGCATGAAGCAGAAGTTCGTCGACCGCGGCTATCCCGTCTACATCGGCGAGTACGGCTGCCAGTGGCGCGACGTCAGCAAGCAGAGCGGCGAGAGTCAGGCCCAGCACGACCAGTCGGTCAAGCTCTTCCACAAGACCGTCAACGAGCAGGCCGTCACAATGGGCATGGTGCCCGTCGTCTGGGACATCAACGCCGCCAGCCAGGGCGGCACCCGTGGCATCATGACTGTCCTCAACCGCGCCACCCTCACCGTGTTCTGCCAGCCAGCCATGGACGGCATCACCGAGGGCGTCGCCGCCGCCACCTGGCCGTACTGACGCTAACGTTAACGCTAACCCTAACGCTAACAGAAATTGCCGCCTCCGCAGCCCATGATGCTGCCGGAGGCGGCATCTTTTTCGTGTCTACTCCTTAGCCTGGTGGTTCAGGCTGTAGCGCATGGAGCGCAGGCCTTCGGGCGAGAGTGCTGTTTTACCTCGTGGTCGAAGCGCAGCTGCAGGTCCTTCAGTGTGTATTTCAAAAGAAAACGGTTAAACTATACAAAAATTGCAAACAAAAAGTAAACTATATGACGATTTTTTCGTAACTTCGCGGCAAAATCAAAAGAAATTGTTATGCTTATCAGGATTGTAACGACGAATTTTAGGTCATACGGACGGGAAACGGAGTTCAATATGTTGCCGTCATCGAATGTCCGCAGAAAGGACTGGCATGTCCACAGTCAGGACCGTGGTGCCAATGTGTTGCGCACGGCGGTAATCTATGGTGCCAATGGTGCAGGAAAGTCGTGTTTGGTCAAGGCACTTGGTCGACTCCAGACAATGGTGGCAGTGGGCAGTCTGCCTCCCACGGCTATCAGGGATGCTAATAAATATAATGACCCACAAATGCCAGTATCCATTGAGGTGGAGTTTGGTACGGAGTTGGACCAGTATTCCTACGGAGTGAGTTATCGTGGCAGCCTCTGCATGGAGGAATGGTTGTATTCTACCATCAAGAAACCTGTGTGCGTGTTTGAACGTAAATACGATGTAGAGACTGGCAAGACGAGCATCAATTTGGCGGCAGGGAAAAAGGACGCAGAGAAAACAAAACTACTGATTTCTCTATTAGAGGACAATCTGCTGAAAGGCAACGAGTTGATGCTGTCGAAACACGACGTGGTGAAGAATTCGCAGATGACGGATGCTTTCCTGTGGCTGACCACAAAACTGCACGTCATCTTCCCTGAGACCCGCTCGACCTCTATTTTCGACAACAGGTATTCCGACGAAGGATTCAAGTCGCAGTCCGAAGCACTTATTTCGGCCTTGGATCTTGGCATCAATGAACTGACCTTAAAAGATGAGGATATTGAGTCGTTCAAGCAGAGCATTTCCGAATGGCCCGAACTGGTGCAGGGCGTGGATGGCATTGTCAAAAGGCTCTCCCGTTCTCCCGAGGGCAC
>OCTX012225894.1_pt1 | contig 39417 bp, 53 predicted proteins | sample 1539691 | NCBI WGS metagenome assembly OCTX01 (sample SAMN02144231, study PRJEB22623) | gut metagenome | biome: sheep rumen | host: Ovis aries | place: New Zealand
GGAAAAAAAATATTTTTTTTATTTTTTTTAAATTCGCTGTTTTTGGATATTTTTATTGGTGATATTTATTTAATTTATTATTGTATAATAAATTAAATATTAACATTGTAACATAAAATTATGTTACAAAGGTTTGTTTTATACAGAAAAAAAATTTTTAACAAAAATTTGAGAAAAAAACAGAAAAAAAAATTTTTTTTCTGTATAAAATAAATGATTTGTAACGCGAAATTGCGTTACAAAGTTATGAAAAAAAATTCCTGGATATATGTATTTTTTTTTACTGCATCAATTGTAAAAGGTACTGCCAGAGGGGTATACGGTTGTGCAATTATTCGGCGGCGGGTGCCCTTTGTTAATTGTAAGTCAAGTTTAACGAATGGTTTCAAAAAGTATAAAACGACATAAAAAAAGACATAGAAAAAAGAAAAATTTATGCGATAATATTCGTTATGGAAGTTACTGCCTCTGATTTTGCGCGGATGTGCGGACTTTCGCCGATGGCTATCTCTAAGCGGATTGCTAACGGTACACTGATTCGCAATGCTGCTCGTCGAATTGATACTGATAATCCAGTGAATCGCGCTTTCCTGGAAACGAAACAAAACAAGCTCAAAATGAAGCTGCAAATGAAGCAGCTGGAAGCCGGAATTAAACAAGCTGCTTCCCCTTCCAGGAACTCTGGAAAATTTGATGAGCTTTGTAACGCAATTTTTACGGATGCGGCCGACGGCCGCGAAAACCAAGCACAAAATAACAACGGCTCTCAAACTGTGGCAGGAATGCAAAAAGCTCCGGGGGCTGTGGCCCAGGGAATTACTGTGAGCAGCGGTTCCGCTAAAGATATTATGAACTGCACTATGGGTGAGCTGTTGCGCCGGTTCAATTCGATAGACAACATTGAAAGATTCTCGAAGATCATCCGGGATTTGTCGGCTGCTGAGGAACGCGAGCAGAAGCTGCAGGAAAGGCGGCTTGTACAGGTGCCGAAGGATTTTGTTGTTCAGCGTGTATTTGGCTACATGGATCAGCTGATGGAGCAGCTTCTGGATGTGCCTGAGGCTGTGTGTGATCAGGTGATTGCTGTGTCTCTGGCTAATGGTCAGGACAAGCGTGAAAGTGTTATGAATATTCTTAACGACAATTTGACCCGCTGTATTTCGGGCGCGAAGAGTCATATTGTGAATGAACTTACTGCACTAAGAAGCAAGTACGATAAACAGGAAAATGAAAACATCCGGCTGAGAGAAGAGCTTGCTGAAATGGATGTGATTTAGGGGGATGAGATGGTGAAAGCTGATAATAGTGTAATTGACGATATAATAAAAGAAATTGAGGAAATAAAAAAAGAATTTAAGGGGAATAAGATAAACCCTTATTGTGTTCTTGCTTTTAACTATGCCGGTGTGATGGAGCGACGCGGCTATCCAACTCTTGAGCTGACTAATGCAGTCTGCAAGGATTACTGGACTAACAAGGGAATTTGCGCGGTTGAAGCTTTCCATCTGGATGACGAGGGAAAGATTGCTGTTGATTACCATGCTTTGAGGAATTTCTAGTTTTCGATGGAAATTGAAGAAAACACTGTTTGGCTCAACTGGCTGAATGATACGCTCGCCCAACGTCCGCCGAGACCTAATCAATACATCGACACCGAGCGTGGCTATGAAGTCGTGAAAATGCTTCTGGACTTTGAGCGTGACAATTTCGCTTGGCGAAGAAGTGATGAAGATACTTTCTGGCTTGATGTGCAACTGTTCGTGAAGTACCGCCTGAGCAATGAGGAAATTCTTTTTGTCGCAAAAATGCAGGGCGGCATCGAAAATTACAAGAAACATTCTGATGAACGAAAGGCCTACGCAGAATTGAAGCGCGGGCTGGATAAATTACGGGCGATAAATGCGAAGTGAGATTATGCAATAGAATTAGTCGAGGCATGAATGGAAGTTGCTGTCAAAGTTTCCGATTTAGATTTCCTCATTGAGCGGTTTTCGCTGTTGCCTGAGAAGCGGGAATATGAGCTTCCAAGTGATTACATCCAGCGGGTGCGCTATCTTGATAAAAGTCTTTCTCCTTTCCCTGGTAAATTCAGTTATGACAGATTCCCGTATTTTAAGGAGATTGTTGACAAGCTCTCTCCGGCTGATCCGACTAAATATGTATTCGTGATGAAGGGGAATCAGTGCGGTTATACAACAGGAGTGCTTGAACCTGGAATGATGTATCATATTGGGTCGGATCCTGAAGAGCAGGCTTTATTTCTGCCGGATGAAACTATGGCCCGGGATTATGCGAAAACAAAACTTGAATCCTGCATTGATAACAGCGGCCTTCGCCCTTTGATTGCCAGCCAGTCAAGAAAAGCAAACGGATCAAAAGACACAGGAGACACTACGCTGCATAAGCAATATCCGGGCGGATCACTGAAGGTATTCGGTGGAAAATCTGGATCTAAGTTCAGAAACTTTTCTTTTAAAGTTATATATGTTGATGAAGCTGATGCCTTTACTTCGCTGATTAAGGGTGAGGGTGATGTCTTTACATTGATGAAGGGCCGTCAGGATGCTTTTGCTAATCATTCAAAATTGATAATAGGATCTACTCCGAAAAACGAAGGCAGCTCACAGATTCAAAGCTTATTCATGCAGGGGACTCAAAAATATTTTTATGTGCCATGCAAACATTGCGGCAAAATGCAGAAGCTGGAATGGGCCATCTGGGACGAGCATGACAAAAGCAAACAGATCGGCGGCATTGTGTGGGAGAATGACGAGAACTTCAGGCCTAAGCTTGAGACCGTTGGCTATAAGTGTCCTTATTGCGGCGGCGTGATGAAGAACTATGACAAGGCCGAGATAATCCAGAGGGGAGAATGGCGGGCAAGTGTTGAGCGGCCGGAAATGGCTGACGCGGAAAGCTATCACATTACAGCTCTGTACAATCCGCCTGGAATGTATTCCTGGGAAGACTATGTTGCTGAATGGGCTACGGTGTGGGATTTAAAAACAAACCGCGTTAAAGATGTTGAAAAATACCGAGTTTTCAGAAACTTAAAGCAGGGGCTGCCGTTCAGAGAGCAGCATGAGACTATCACCTATGAGAGGGCTTTGCGCTATCGCCGTTTTGGTTTTGCGCGGGGAGTTGTGCCTAACAGAATGGCTCTGCGTGATACAGGCTCTATTGTCCTGATTCTTATTGTGAGCGTGGACGTTCAGAAGGATGGGCTGTATGTTGACATTGTGGGTTACACGGAGCGGGGCTGTAATTTCTCTGTAGATTTTCGCTGGATTGAGGGAAGTGTGGAGCAGTTCGGCGGCCCTTGGGATGAGCTTTCTAAACTGATTCAAAGTGACTTTGTGGATGAGGATGGCAGGCGGTATAGGCCGATGATTACCCTTGTGGACTCTGGCCACTATACAAGCTGGGTTTATGCTTTCTGCAGTCAGTTCAGCTTTGGCGTTTACGCCTGCAAGGGTCAGGACTGGATCAAGGACGGCGCGCCTTATCAGCTTTTTTCTCCTGGAACTTTGAAACAGATTGGATTGCCTCTGGCCTATCATATTAACACTGGGCTTATTAAGGACAGAATCTCAAGCGAGATGAACCGCTTATTCTGGAACGACGGGCAACTGCAGCCGGCCTGGTATCCGAATTTTCCGGAAGATTTTGGTGACGATTATTTCAAAATGTATGAAGCTGAAGAAAAAATTGACATTATTGACAAAACAACACGGAAATATGTGAAAACTATATGGCGGCAAAAGTTTGGTGCAGACAACCACGCTTTCGATACCAGGGTATACAATAAGGGAGCTCTGGAGATTTTTGCTGATGATATTTGCCGCCAGGAATTGCAATGCGGTGCGCTGGATTGGAATGCCTTCTGGCGGTATGCGAAAGACTTCAAAGCGTTTTACCGGGACGCTGAATAAAAAAAATGTTTTTTTTGAAAAACCCTTGACAACTTTCAAAAATCATTGTATATTAGAATCATAAGGCAGCAAGAAAGCTGCAAGGAGCAAACGAATGAAAAACATTAATGAACTTGTTAAATTTGGACGCAAGCACATTGCAGTAAATGGAAACTTCTATAGGGTTGCTAAACCTACAGAAGAATTTTGGACTTTCTACAAGGAAAACAAAGAAGAGCTTAAAAAGCAGGGATATTCTGTATATAAGCACAATGAATATGGGTTCTGCGTGTATGACTGGACTGACAAAACAAAAGCAACAGCCGAACAGATTGAACAGTACAAGAAAGAAGAATCAGAATGGGAAGCAAACAGAATCAATTGTGCCTGGCAGCAGATTGTTGCCGAAGTTGAAGAACGTGGAGCTTATGGGGAAACCATAAAAGATTGTACAACCTGGGAAGACATCTGGGAAGAGCTTGAACGCTTGTATGATAATCCTAAGTGTGTATATGAAGAAGACATTCTTCTTAACATTCCACAACCTTTTTATTTTTCTTGATTTTTTAGGCTGACTACTCACGCGAGTAGTCAGCGTGATGAGAAAAAAAATAATATTTTTTTTGAAAAACACTTGACAATATTCAAAATTAGATGTATATTAGAATCATAGAGCAGGGGAGCCGAGGAGGAAATTATGACAGTAGAAGATTTTATCAAGACATTTGCTGAAATCACAAAAAAATGCTATGACGAGACATTTGGTGCGGGTGAATGGAATAAACTCAGTGAGAAGGGAAGGCATGATTGTATTATGCACTTTGCAGAGCAATTTAGAAATGGTTTAAGAAAATGGTAAAAAGAGCCTGCCGGGAAGGGCAAGCTCTGCAAACAAATGAAATTTCATCTGAGTAAAATTTCTGAGAATGATTATAGATTCAGGGAGGGGAAAAGTCAAGCGTGGTTTTGGGGACCGCGCTTTTTTTATGGCAAAAAAAATAATATTTTTTTTTGAAAAACGCTTGACAACTTTCAAAAATCATTGTATATTAGAATCATAAGGCAGCAAGAAAGCTGCAAGGAGCAAACAAATGAAATTCAATGAATTGAAAAACGGAATGGTGGTAACAGTACAGAGTGCGACAAGAGATTGCGGAATGACTAATGACCCTAATGGCTGGTGGGGTGCTAGACTGTCGAGGTTTGATGAAAAAATTAACGGGGGAATCTCTTGTGATTTATCCCACTTGGTTTTGAAAAAAATTCTTAAAGAAGGTTGCTATGAAATAATTGGTGGCGGATTCAAAAATGGCGAGTGTCTATCGACAACAACAAAAATCAGAATTGTGAAATAAATAAATAAAAAAAAACGTGCCGGGCGGTTCCCGGCAAGGAGCAAACAAATGAAAAAAATCTTATTGGTGAGCAAAGGTCGATACGTTACAAGAGAGGCTGTTGTATCTCCGAAAACGGTAGAAGAATTGACGGATGAAGTTATCAAGATTGCCTATGGTTTTCACTGCGACTTTGATACTGTTGTCGGTTATATCTTTGACGATTCTGCATGGGAAGATGAGGATAGTTATGAGGATGTCCACGAGATGTACAGCAATGACATCTCTCTGTTTGTCGCGGAAAATCATTCTTATGAAAGTCAGAATTTGATTTATACCGGGCATAATTGTGATGACGGTCTGACTTATCGCGAGGACACTGACGACTTTATTGATGACAACGGCGACATCTACGATACGCAAGATGATGCCTATATTGACTACACGCGGGAAGATTTTAGCGGCGATATTGCTGATTTGTTCGCGGCATTCAATAGTGAGGAGAAAAATGACTAAAGAACTGAAGAAAGAACTGCATGACATCTCTCAGACATTCTATTCATGGCTTGAAAAAATGACTGTTGAGAATTGGCGTGAGCCTATAGAAGATCCTGTAGACACATTCTGCAACTATGATGATGAGGCAGGGAAAGAGCTTGCCAGAATTTATTCTGAATACGAGAATAACGAGGAGACAACGGCCGAAATTGACAGGTACATGAATCAGGTTGTGGAAGCCGTCAACAATGGAACTGTTGTTGAACATAGAGGCGGGGCCAGGGTGAACGCCGGGCGTAAAGCTAAGCCGGAAAATGAGAGAAGGCAGCAGCTGGCTATAAGCTGCACTTTTGAGCAAAAGGCGGCAATTGTGGCGGCGGCTGAAAAAGAGGGGATCACAACGGCGGCCTATGTTTTGCGGGCCTGCGGGGTTTGATAAGTTGTAAAAAAATAGGAGATGAACGACCTAATCGCTCACCCTTGCGGGTGGGCGATTTTTTTTTTGTTAACTACTCACGCGAGTAGTTAGAGTTTGTCCATTTCCTGCTGATAAAATTGTGGTGTGAGTTTTTCGGCGTATTCTGAGGCGGGTTTGAGCCATTCTTTTTTTGGGGTGTAGGTGGTTTTGTGTTTGAGGTTCAGAATCTGGCGGGCTGTGAATTTTACTTTTGGGGTGCCGCCTTTGGTTTTTCTGAAGTTGGTGATTCTGAAGTATGAGTCGCCTATGCGCATGAATTTTGAATGTTTGGCGGCATAGTAGGCGGTGGCTACCAGGCGGGCGCGTCTGGAGCCGTTGCGGTTTGACCAGCGGGCGGTGTTTTTTATTACGTTTGCGTAGGTGTAGCGTTTTTGGACTCTGTTGGTGTTTGCGCCGCCTCTGGCTCTGGTGTTCGGGATTATGAGGTTTGCGCCTGAGTCTGATTTTTTGATGCCGCCTGTTTCCTGGCGTGCCATGTAACCGGCAGGCTCTAAAACTCCTGTGTAGGCCTTGATGTTTTTTAAGCTGCTGTTTTTTTTGGCTGGTGTTGTGTAAATCTGGCGGGTTGTGAAAGTATTTCTAAGAGTGAAATTCTTTTCAACGTTCGAGATTGCACTCTTGCGGGCTGTGTAGGCGGTTTTTGTTACGGCTGCTGCGGCGGCTGTGGCCATTTTGTTTTTAACATCTTTCATTGCTTTTTCGTAGGCGTTCACGCCTTTTAAAATTATTGTCTTTCCCATAGGTTTTATTTTTTAGCAATCGGGGAAAAAAATCAAGATTTATTTTTTAATAAAAAAAAAGACATAATAAAAAACATAAACAGACTTAAAAAGCTGCTTTAAAATTGGGCTGTTATGGCAATGAGATATGGTGTGCCCTACAAGGGGAGCAAGAACGGCATAGCAGAATGGGTTGTAAGTCAATTTCCTAGAAGAAAAAACTTTTATGATTTATTTGCGGGCGGGTGTGCTATAACTCAGCGTGCATTGATTATGCAGCAGTTCAAGCGTTATTTTTGTAATGATATTAACAGTGACGGTATCAAGTTATTCTTAAATGCAATCAACGGTAAATACGATAAAGAAAACAGGTGGATAAGTCGGGAAGATTTTTTCCGCTTAAAAGATTCTGATCCTTATGTAAAATATGCGTGGAGTTTTGGAAACAACGGCAGAGATTATCTGTACGGCAAAAATATTGAACCATATAAAAAAGCCTGTCACTATGCAATCTTTTATCACGATTACAGCCTAGCCGATAAGTTAGGTTTGAACTTGAAAGAGATAGAGCCTATCGGTAATATATATGACAGATACTTTGCAACGAAAAGGATTATAAAAAAAGTAATTGACGACCCGCGGATAACAGACCTTCAAGGGTTTTCAAGCCAACAACATTTAGAAGCTTTGAACAGGCTGCAATCCTTGCAATCCTTGCAATCCTTGCAATCCTTGCAATCCTTGCAGCTAGATTATGCTCAAGTCAATATCTTGCCGAACAGTCTTATCTATTGCGATATTCCATACAAAAATACAAACGCATACGGAAGCGAAAATAAAAATCATTTTGATTACGAACGGTTTTACTCCTGGTGTGAGAAACAGTCGGAACCTCTTTATATTTCCGAGTATTGGATGCCGCCGGAGCGTTTTGAGTGTGTGGCGGAAATTGAGAAAGCCGTTTTACTTTGCTCTGGTGCGGAAAAAAAAGCGGTTGAAAAGCTTTTTGTGCCAAAGGTGCAGATTGAAAGGGGGATTGCAGAAATTAAAAAGAAATTTGTACAGATGGAATTTGAGTTTTAAAGACTTTCACTTTATTGTGGAAGTTTTTTTAAAACGGCATTTTTTTTTGAGAAAATTTAAAAATGACATGAAAAAAGACATAAACAAAAAAAAAATCTGGTCTTAAAATCATAGCATAATGGTTGAACTCTTAATTAATAAGGTTATTGGGGAAGACTGGTGGGAGCAGTATACAGGGGTGCAGGAAGAAATTTCCGCCAACTATGTACGTGATCAGCTGAAGGCTTTTCCGGAAAATGAAAAAGAATTACGCATTGTAATTGACTCTCCCGGCGGTGATGTATTCGAGGGCGTGACTATCTTTAATGTCATTCGCGATTTTGCGCGCAATAATCCATCTGTCAAAATTACAACTTACATTCAGGGTATGGCTGCGAGCATGGCCTCGGCTATTGCGCTTGCAGCTAATGCTGTTAGTGACTCTAACAAGGTGATTGCTGAAGACAACTCTATCTTCATGATTCACGATGCCTGGGGCTATGTTGTAGGTAATGAAAATGATATGAGGGAAGCGGCCGAGTATTTCGCAATGATTGACTCTATGCTGAGCTCTATCTATATGCGAAAGACTGGCAAGAGTGAAGATGACATTCGCTCTATGATGGACGCTGAGACCTGGCTGTGGGGTAAGAACATTCTTGAAGCGGGGTTTGTAGATGAGATTATTGACGGCGAAAATAATGCTGATGAGTCTGCAAATATGAATGATTCTTTGATTTCGGCAAGGGCTGAATTTAAGAAGTCTCGTGAGCTTGTGAACTCTATGAACTTGATGCGGGGCGGTGAGGCACTGAAGCGTGACTGGGCCGCTGCTGCTGTTGCTTGTGGTTATAAAAAGGGCGGTGAGCCGTCCAAGGCAGAAGCTTTGGCTTCTGTGGAAAATAAAAAGGGGGGCTGTATGAAGATTACGGCTGAAGAACTTAAACGGGATAATCCTGATGTATATGCTCAGGTGTTCCAGGACGGCGAAGCTGCGGGCGTGAAGAAAGAGCAGGCTCGTGTTAATCGTCTTTTAACATTGGGTCAGAAGGCAGGGGCTAACGATTATGCTCTTGAATGTATCAAGTCAAACGCAGAGCCATCTGATGAAAAGGTAATTGATGCCTTTATGGAAAAGGGGGCCGCTGCTAAGGCTCTTGCTGCTCAGGCTCAGGATCAGAGTGTGCCGGATGTGAATCCGCCTAAAGATGACAAAAATGCTGACAAAAAGGCTATGAATGATGCCTTTGCAATGTCTTTGAACGGAGGTTCTGACGATGGGGACAATTAACGGAAATTATGAAACAAAGAGCATTGAGCCTAAGACTCTGCTCTTGGGTGGAAATGAATTTGAGACAGGCGTGCTCAACGTTGCAGCTCCTGGAGAAGGTGAGACTATTCTGATTGCTGACGGGGCTTTGCTTACCCGTGCAGAAAGTGGAAAGTATGTTGTTGCTGAAGAGCCTGCTGCTGGTGATGCCCTTTTTGTTCTTGTTGATCATGTCATCACTCCAATTACTGCTGCAGGTGACTATCCTGTAAGAGTTTGCGTTAAGGGTGATGTTAATCGCAATCTTGTGACTATTGGCGGGGATGCTTTGACAAATGCTCAGGTTGATTTGCTGCGTCAGAATGGCATCTGGGCCCGTGATGTTCACGAAGTTATTTAAGGAAAAAGGAGACGAAAATGCCAGAATGGTTGAAAGCAGTTCTTTCTAAGTTTACTGATGGTCGCCGGGCTGTTGAGCGCGGTTTTTTTGCTATGTGGTTCAAAACCACTGAAGAAGATTACACAAATGCTGAGTATGTTGAAATTGACGTAGAGCGCACAACAGACACTGTTGCGCCAACTTTGCGCGATGGCCGTACCGGCTCTGTAATTGTGAAGAGCGACAGCTGGAAAGAAAACAAATTCCGTCCACCTTTAACCGCTCTTGAAGATCCGATAGACTTGTACGGTCTTATGCGCCGTCAGCCTGGCGAGAGCGATGATGCCCGCACTATCGGCGACTGGTTCGGACGCCTTGCTTCAAAAATTGTAGAAGCTTTGAGCCGCTTCCATCGCATGATTGGTTTGCAGGTTGATCTCCAGTGTGCTCAGATTATGCAGACTGGTGCTGTTGAGCTTCGCGATGACAAAGACGGTATTTCTTACACTTTGAACTTTGGCGCGGCTCAGACTCACTTCCCAACTGTTGCCGTTGATTGGGATGATGTAGCTAACGCAACTCCTGTAGAAGATGTTGCAGCTCTTGCTGATAAGATTGCGGATGATGGTCAGGTGGCTCCAGCTTACTTGATTCTTGGTGCTGAGGCTTACCGCAATCTTTTGAAAAACGATGAGTTCAAGGAGCTTGTGAGAAAGGACGGGCTGGGACTTGGTGAGCTTACTCCTACTAGTCTTCGCTCTCGTGGTGGTAAGTATCACGGATATGCAGAATTTGGCAGCCACACTCTTGAGATCTGGACTTATGGCGGAAGCTATAAGCGCGTTGGTTCTGACGGCAGCTTCAAGTATCTTGATGACAATGCTGCAATTGTTGTAGCACGTCCTGAAGATGTGGACTTCCGCACTGTATACGGCGGCGTTCCTTCTCTTGGAATGAAGGAGCCATTTGCAGAGATCGTTCCTTCAACTGTAACTTACAGCGGAGACAGAGGAACTGAGGGCACTGGATTTATCCGCGTTCACAACAGAGTTTATGAAGACAAGAAGGGGGACACTTACACAGCTGAGAGTAAGGCTAGACCTCTTTCTATTCCTGTATCTATCGACCGTTTCGGTTGTCTCAAAACAAAGAGAGCATAGGAGTTGAAATATGGCGAAAGAAGAAGTTTTGAAAATTGCTCCTGGTATTTCGATCGTAAGCAAGGGAATTATCCTTGATGAAGGCGAAAAAGTTACAGCTGAAAACTTTGCAAATGAAAAAGTTTTTGAAAGCTTGAAAAAATCAAAACAGGTTGTTACTGAAGCTGAATTTTTGGAATTGCAGAAAAAGCTTTTGAATCCTGATTCGGACTCAAAAAAGAAAGATGATAAGTCTGGAAAGGCTGGCAAGCAGTCTGATGATTCTGGAAAGGCTGGCAAGCAGTCTGATGATTCTGGAAAGGCTGGCAAGCAGTCTGATGATGCTGGTGCAGGGGCTTAGGCTTGAATCTGCGTGAGCTTGTCCGCCGGGATGCAGCGGTGACGATTGAGGGGAGTCAGGCAGGAAATGTCTTAGCGACATTGACTAGCCTTGACGGCAATGAATGGCCGGACGTTCCTATGATTCTTTCGGATATTGGCTATGGCTTTGACACCGAGGGAAACAAGGTTGCTGGCCGGACTTGCTGGGCCACTTATGTTGCTGCAAGGGTTGCGGATGAGGGAAAGATTCTTTATCCGCGTAGGGGCTGGCGGTTGAGCTGGGTTGATCTGGACGGGAAGACACAAGAGATGTTTGTGTCTTTCTGCGAGCCGGATAGGACTGTAGGGTGGAATCGCCTCTTTATGGTGGCGAGCCTGAAAGATGCGGGGGATGAGGATGCCGGAGATAATTGAGCCTGCTTGCACAACGTTGCAGAGTGAGCCGGATAATATCGAAATTATCCGCGATCAGATTGCGGCTTTGCTTGCGGTGGACTTTGCGCATCAGGCTGAGCTTGCGGCTGAGGCTGGAGTAAAATCTAAGCGAGATTATGACGTGGCTGTGTATGTGGAAAATGAAAACCCATTGCAGTACGTGGATGATGAAGAGCCTGAAAGCAATCCTTTTCCCTGTGTCAATGTTTCTGTTGACTCATCAGGCAATGAAAGGGGAACAGGCAGCGTAAATAAGCAAAGTATGGTTGCGACCATATTCCTTGATGCTTATGCAACTGGGAACACTGGAAGCGCGGAAGATTTTGGCACGAGGGCCGGGCTGAAAGCCTGGAAAACAGCAAGGCTTTGCCGCCGGATTCTTAGAGCGGAGAAAAACACTTTTTTCCGGCTCAGGGGAATTGTGGGGAATGTGGGCTGGAAGTTTCAGGCTTTTGAGCCGGATAATAGTCAAAGTGCAATTCGGGTAAGGATTGTACGAATTACTTTAACGGTTCCTTATGTTGAGGACGTTGAGATCACCGAGGGTGTTCTTGACTGGGAAATAAATGGAATTATTACCGACAAGGATGGTCATGTTCTTGTCGGATCTGAATAAGGAGAAGAAGGGCTATGGGTGTTAGCGCAAGTGCAATCAGTCGAGTTACTGGCGTTGAAGTTACTCCTAAGAACTTTAACAAGGGGAATGCAAGTATGCTTCCTCAGAGGCTTGTGATTGTTGGTCAGGGAAACGATGACGCAATTTACAGCCTTGATAAATATGAATGTGACGGCAGTGCCGCAAGTGTGGCTGAAAGATTCGGGTATGGAAGCCCATTGCATCTTGCTGCTAAACAGCTTTATCCTACTGCGGGAAGTATGGCGACTTTCCCGGTTACCATCTTACCTGTAAAAAAAGGCGACAATTTTGTTGCTGCTAAAGGTTCGCTTACTTTGACAGGAGAAGCTGCAAGTGCTGCTTCTCGTTTGACTGTTAGTGTTGGCGGCCTTGATATTCTTGTGACTGTTGCCAAAGGTGCAACACTTGAAGAAATTAATGAATCAATTGTGAGAGCAATTAATTCTGAAGTTGATCGCTGTGTAACTGCGGCTCTTGTTCCTGGTGTTGGTGATGGCCCGGCTGTTATTGAGCTGACTGCAAGATGGAGCGGTTCACTTGGTAATAGAATTGGTCTTTCTGTTACCGGCGATATTCCTGGAATTGCAATTGCAGAAAGAGCATTTGCCGACGGTGCTGGAGTTCCAGCTGTAGACAGTGCTCTTGCTAAGATTGGAGAAATCTGGGAAACATTCATTCTTGATACATTTGACTACAAAGACGGTGAGAGTCCTTCGGCTCTGCTTGATGTGTATGAGGAATGGGGTGAAGGTGCTTGGGATGTGCTTGCTAAGCGCGGAGGTCTTGTTGCTCACGGTTGTACTGACGACTATGCAACACGAACTGCAATTACTGATGCACGTCCAACTGACAGAATTAACTTCCTGATTGAAAGTGTGGGAGCTCCTGAGCTTCCTTTTGTTGTTGGTGCTAGAGGTTTGTTGGATATTCTGACAACAGCTGACAAGAATCCTGCTCAGAACTACAAGGGAACTTTGAAGGGACTAAAACGCGGTAGTGATGCCGCTCAGGAAAGTTACGTTGTCAGAAATCAGGCTGTGATGAAGGGTGCTTCTACAAGTATTCCTAATGGTAGCGTTGCTGAGTTGAATGACGTTGTGACTTTCTATCATCCTACTAGTGCCGGAAAGTATCCTGCTTGGCGTTATGTTGTTGATGCTGTAAAGCTGATGAATATTGTGTACAACTTGCGCCTTATTACTGAAAGTGATGAGGTAAAGGGTGCGCCTCTTGTTCCTGATGAACAGGCGACAACTAATCCGACAGCTGTACAACCTAAGATGTTTAAGACCTGGTTTGCTAACCTTGCGGTATCGCTTGGCGAAGCTGCTTTGATTAGTGACGTTGACTTCACAATCGAAAATCTTGAAGTAAAGATTGATACTGAGAATTCAAAGAGAATAAACTATATCTTCCCTGTGAAAGTTAGCGGCAACGTGGAAGTAATTTCCGGCGATGTTTATTTTGGTCAGTATCTGGGCTAGGGGGTAGAATATGTCGAAAGCAGGCGGAGCTTTAGAAAGTATCGTTATAAACGGCAGGCGTTTTACTTGCGACTCAGAGGATGAGCCAAAATTCAAAATGCCTGGCTTTGAGAATGAAGTGGTTGCCAACTCTGACGGTACTTCGAGAATTAAGAAGACTCGTGTTGTTGGTACAATCACTGACATCAATATTGTCACCGATGATTCGCGCGGTGATCAGGCATTCATAGAAGAGGCTGCGGCTAATCTTGATTTTGTTTCTGTAAGCGCAACAAAGATTGATGGCACTCTCATCAGTGGCAGTATGCAGATTACCGATGAGAAGGTTCTGGACGGCAAGGCTAATACAATGGCTATAAGTCTTGCCGGGGACTGGAGATATTTGTAGTTGAATAGGCGGGGCTGAGGCCCCTGCCTGTATTTTTTTTAAACGGAGCAAACAAATGGAAAAAGAAAACGTGATGACTGAAGACCTGGCAATGAAAGAAATTGAACGCTGGGCGGATGACAAGGATATTGATATTTATGTTACCGACGGGAACGGAAAAAAAATTCTTGATACTTCCATTCCCCGGTTGTTAAGGGAAATTCAGCGGGGAAATTTGTATTTGAACGACGATTGCGATTTTGTTTATATAATCAGTCAAAAGAGCCCGGCTGGATATGCGGGTGAAAAAATCACCTTGAAGAATCCTACGGGGGCCGCATATATGGCTATGGACAAGTTCAAGGAGCAGGAAGGAGTTCATAAGACTATAGCAGTAGCATCGGCAATTACAGGGCAGGATATGCGCTGGTTTTCTAATATAGCGAATAATGACTACAAGGTTGTATCAATCATTGTGGGTTTTTTTATTGCGGGCTAAAGGTAGAAATTGCCCTTAAAGGTCGGAGGCAGACGGTAAAGGCTGTGGCTGGTGTGCCGGTGATGATACGCGAGATATATCAAAATTATCATCTGCCGATGCGGCCGCAGGAGCTTAGCCTGAATGATATAAAGTTCTGGTATGAGCCTCTAATCCCCGGCCTTATTAAGATGCAGAATGTGAAGGATTAGGCAATGAATGATGAGGACGACTCAGAAGAGTTGAGCGGTGCAAAAGTTGAGAAAATTCTTGAGGGAATTGTTGAAATCCGAAACGATGTAAAGCATTTGACTTCGAGAATGGACACGCGGGCAGCAGAAATAGAGAAACTTACCAGCAGAGTGGAAGCCCTGGAAGTGAAGCTTGCCGTGAATGACCATAAGACTGAAAAGAATAGTAATTGGTTCGACTACATCTTAAAGGGGGCTTTGGTTGTGATTGCCGGTTATGTCGCTTCTAAGGTGGGGTTGAAATAGGAGGTTTGGATGCTTACAAAGGTTTTAATCTGTATTTGTGCGGCTCTTGCCGTCGGACTTGCGGTCTGTATTTTTTATGCGAAAAGTCAGAAAGCTGCTGCTGCAAAGTACAAAAAACAGGTCGAGGCAGATGAAGAGGCGATAAAAAATCTTAACATGGTTATAGACAGAATGAAGGTCGAGGCTGTGATTAAGAGTGAGAACAGGAGGGAAGCCGATGAGAAGGTTGAGAAGCTGCATAGTGGTGATGCTGCTGCTAATGCTCTTGACCAGTTGTGTAAGCAACAGAGTTGAAAAAGAAGTGATTGTGCCGGAGCTTAATTTTCCGGTTTTTCCCGTTCTGGAGAGCTACGAACGGAACGAGGAAGAAAAAAAAGTGACTGTGAGCGAGGCTTGGATTATAAGGCTTGCTGAATTCCGGATTCACTACGAAGAATCGGTGAAAAATTACGAGGCGATAAAAGCCTTGTATGAAAAAATAGACAAGGAGTAAGATATGAAGAAAAAGACTTTTAATCTCATTGTTGGAATAACCGGCGGTGTCGCAACTATTGCAAGTGCGGTTGTTACTTATTTTTCCCCGACTCATGCAGCGCAGATTGTTGCAGGAATTGGAATTGTGGCTACTGCTGTGAGTGAAGTTTGCTCACTTTTCGTCAAGGTAGAAAAATAATTTAAAGCGGCCTGCGGCGCATTTACTCTGTATCTCTCCAGTGCGCCGGGGCTGCTTTTTTTTTGGAGTTTTTGAAAAATGAAAAATAAAGAATACAGCAAATGGCTGAAACTTCTGATTATTGTGCTGGGCGTGGCTGGCAGTGTTTTATCCTGGTTTGGACTTTTGGGGAATGCGACAATTGACGAAATCTGGAAGGTTTGTGGATTTGCTTATGCTATCAGCTTGGGCGTGATGGATTTTAACATTACGAAGGACAACTGGAGTGAAAAAAAAGGAGAGAAAAAAGAAGACGCTTGCGAGGTGGAAAAATGATGACCTTAACAAGTTTCATTCGTACTTATCTTGGAAAAAAGGTTGACTATACTGACAAGAATTTTAAGGGAGATAAATCCTTTCAATGTGTAGACCTTGCCCGCCAGTATTATCACGATGTATGGGGCAAAGAGCAGTTTCCGGCTCTTGGTGCTGATGGTGGCGCGAGAAAAATTTATGATGACCCGGGTGATGTGAATGTGACTCCAGATTCTGCTCTTGCGGATTATTCGCGGGGCGATGTTTTAGTTTGGGATAAATCGAAAACGAATAAATATGGCCACGTTGCAATTCTTGTGGCCGTGTATAACACAAAATATTTTATAGTTATGGAGCAGGACGGATTTAAACAAAACGGTGTGCAGCTGGCTTTCAGGAGCCGGGAAAACCTGCGCGGTGCGTTGTGGATATGATGTGGAAAAGTTGAATTAGGTGGAGACAGTGCAATGGGAATGCTTCTGGAAGATGTGAATCAAGTCGGAGAAATTAGCGGGGTTGAATTCTGGCGAAATACCTTGAGAAATGACAAGGTGCTTCTGGACGGAATTAACCGCGCTATTGTTGCTTTTACTTCTTCCAGTGGAGCTGACGGCATTGTGGAATATACGATTGACACGGGGCAGGACAGGCAGACTGTGAAGAGAACTGACCTTGCCTCGCTTTATGCAAGGCGCGATAAGTTGATTGATGAGATCAACAGAATTGAAGAAGCTTTGAATGGTGGCAGAAGATGGAGTCAGGTGATTCCGGGGTTTTAAGATATGAAGAGCGTTGAAAATTATTCAGACTTTTTAAAAGATTTGACAGTAAAAGCCCTGGGAGATTATTTTGGCGGTGACTTCTGGAATGGCGATAAGTTTCCTGGTTCTTTAGGCCCTGTGAGTGAATGGGTCTTTGTTGATTATTGGAAACTGAGGAAAAGAAGCATGAAGCTTTTCCGTTCCAACACTTATATGAAGGGTGTTATTCGCCGTCTTGTGACTAATGAGATTCATACTGGAATTGTTGCAACTCCTACTCCTATGGGAAGCGTTCTTTTTCCTGGAAGGGATGGAGTGGAGCAGGCTCAGAGGGCTGTTGAATACAGCGACAAAATTGCAAATGAGTTTGACCTTTACTGCAACAGTCCAGCTGTTTTTGACTGGAGTAAGAAAGATACTTTCGGAGCTTTTCAGAAGCTTGTAAGGACAGAAAGCCTTATAAGCGGTGACGGCATTATTATAAGCAGAATTGACAAGGCAACTAATCTTCCCCGCTGGCAGTGGGTGAACGGTGATCATATTAGAACGCCGGACACTCCTAATTTGATTGAAGGGCACTATATTAAGCATGGTGTCGAGTTTGACAAATGGGGGAAGCGCGTTGCGTTTTATGTCCAAAGTGTTGTTGACGGAGCTTATGAATATGAGAGAATTCCTGTAAGAGGCGAAAAAAGCGGCCGTCTGATAAGCTGGATGGTCTACGGTTCTGAGCATTTTGTTGATGATGTGAGGGGAGAGCCTTTTCTGGCTGATGCAATCTATATGCTGAAGGATTTAGACCGTACTCGGGACGCTGAAGTGCGGGCCAGTCTTGTTAACGCTATGATTCCTTTGTTTTTGGAAGAAGCTCCTAATGAAATAAAGATAGCTGCTGGCCCGGCTGATTATGCGAGAAGCTTGAGAGGCCCGGCGGCTCCTGCGAGTGCTGCGGGTGCTTTGAGCGGCGCGCCTTTGCCACCTTTGCCGGATGGGCCTTCACCTGCTTATCTGGATGTAACTCCACCAACTAATCAGATTGACATTATGAATCCGGGCACTGTTTACAAAGCTCCTAATGGCGGCAAGATTACGAGCTTTCAGACTAACAGGCCAAATGTAAATTATTCGAGCTTTGAAAAAAGCATTATTGCAGTTCTTGCCTGGAGCCACAACATTCCGCCGGAAATATTGATGATGGAGTTCGGCAACAATTACAGTGCGAGCAGACAGGCTAACAATGAATTTGAAGTTTATTTAAGCGATTTTGTGAAAAGTTTTTCTCTTGCTGTTAATAAGCCGATTTACGAGAGTTGGATTACTCAGATGGCCTTGACCGGGCAGCTTGAGTTACCCGGCTTTGTTCGTGCTTATGGGAACCCAGAAGCCTGGCGAATTGTTAACGGCTGGATGCAGTGTGTATGGACGGGCTTGAATCGTCCTTCTGTGGACAGAAACAAGGAAGCAAATGCGAGTCAGACGCTGCTGGACAACGGACTGACTACTTATGACATAGAGGCCAGAAGACATTCCGGCTTGAGCTTTGCCCAGGTAATGCAGACGCTAAAGCGTGAGCGTGAGCTTATGGCTAAGACTGACTTTACGCCTCATGTATTGGAAAATAATAACGGCGAACCGGTCTACAGGGACGAGGATGAGTTAGAAGCTAGAATCACTGAGATTGTTAAGGCCTGCATGGCTGAAGGAGGCAGACGGTGAAGAATTACAAGGTTGTTACTGAATTCAGCGTATTAGACAGGGCAACGGCTCAGCTTAACAAGATGGCTTCTCAGGGCAATGTTGCGGCCGGGGTGCTTGGACGTGGAATCAGCCAGGCTCAGACCCGGGTGAGTGCTTTTGGTGCTACTATATCTTCGGCATTGACTACAGGGATAAAGGTTGGAGTTGGGGCGGTGGCCGCCGGGCTTGCTGTTGCTACTAAGCAATATGCTGAGTTCGATGAGGCCATCCGCTCTGCGGCGGCGGCTTATGGCCCGGCTTTTACTCAGGCAGATAATTTTGAAAGCAAATTAAAGGATATGGGGCGGGCGGTGCGAAATGTTGCCGCTGCCACTGAATTTGATGCGGTGCAGGCAGGAAACGCAATGAAGACACTGGCTCAGGCCGGTGTGCAGAGTGAGCAGGCTATTGCTTTGCTTCCTGGTGTTGCTGATCTTGCTACTACGGCTTTGACTGGAATGGATGAGGCTGTAGGGCTTGCCGTTGGAAGTTTGAACGTTATGGGTATGATGTCTGACAAGCCTGAAGAGCTGGCCAGAAACATGACGAGAATTTCCGACGTGATGGCTTATACAGCTAACAGTGCTTATATGAGCCTTCAGGATGTAGGAGCTGCTATTAGTGCCGGAGGCAGCTTCTTTAAGACTGCAAACAATGATTTGAACGTGATGAGCGGCAGCTTGACGGCTCTTGCCAACAATTCGATTAAGGGAGCTGAAGCGGGAACAGCTTTAAGAAATATTATGACCAACTTGAGCGCGCCGACAAGTCGCGCTGATGCTGCTTTAAAGGCGATGAACATCACCACAACGGATGCAGCTGGCAATCTGTTGCCGCTTCCTAAGATTATAGGCCAGTTTAACAAGGCAATGGCCGGAATGGGAGACGCGGAAAAGAATGCAAATATTTATGACATCTTCGGGAAGCAGAATATTGCTGCTGTTACGGCCTTGTTGAATACGGGCGAAGAGGCTTTGAATAGTTATGCTTTAGCGGCGGCCAACAGTGCGGGAACAGCGGCCAAGGGAGCCGAGGTCATTCGAGGCGGTCTGACAAATCAGCTGAAGGTGCTTGTGAGCGGTCTGACGGAGCTGGGATTTAAGTTTGTTGAAGCTTTTGAAACGCGGGGAAGTAACGGCTTGAAGAAGCTTACTGAGGCTATAAGCAGCTTTGACCCTCAGCCGTTGATTAATGCGGCTATAAATATTGTTGATGCTATCAGCGAAATTGTAAGGATTGCCTGGAAGTTCCGGGGAGTTATTATTGTCGTTATGGGGATAATGATCGCATGGAAAACGGCAATGACGCTTGCAGCTATTGGCATGAATGTTGCAACTGCGGCTCAGTGGCTGTGGAATGCGGCTTTGTCTGCTAACCCGATTGGAATTGTGATTGCTGCAATTGTGGCTTTGATTGGCATTATAATTGTTCTTACAGGTAAATGGCAGGAAGTGTCTGCGGCTGTAGACGGATTTTTCGAGCGGATCAGAAATATGAAGGGAATAGGCGGCGCAATCCTCAAGATACTTGTTGCCCCGCTTGAATTAGTATGGAATGCAATCAGAGGCATTTTCGACACTATTAATGCTTTTAAGGCGGGCGGCTTCATTGAAGGTCTCAAGATGCTGGGACTTTCCATCTTGCAGATGATTGCCGCTCCTATTCAGGCTATTCTGGAAGCTCTTTCCTGGATTCCCGGTCTGGGGTGGCTGCATGATAAGATTTCGGGATTTTTCGAGGAAACGAGAGCAAGCATTTTAGCGGGAAGCGGTGCGGCTGAAAGCGGGGGCGGCTTGCCTGCGGAAAGTGAGACTGATATAGCTGCAAGCATGATGGAGCCGACAAGATCGGCGGCTGTTGCAAACAACTACTCACGTGAGGAGTCGGTGACGACTAACAGGGTCGAAATTGGACTTAGCGACGGTCTTACGGTTAAGAGCGGGGCAACTGCGGCACCTGCATTTACTTTGCGGACAGGGCGGCGGTAGGAGCGGTAAATGGCGTGGACTAATGAGATAAGCGAGGCGGTCTATACGGCTCCGTCGGGTAAAAGAATTGTATTCAACTATGAGTCGGCTTTAAGTCGGTCTACACCGTTGAAGACGGCTGAGCATACTTTCCCGGATGTGGATGGTGCTGAGGTTCAGAGTCTTGGTCTTGGCGGTAAGAAGTTTCCGATGACTGCGATATTTTCCGGCGGTGACTGTCTTTCTCTTGCTGAAGAATTTGAAAATGCGTTGAGTGAGCGCGGTTATGGAACGCTTGAACATCCGATATATGGGAAGCATACGGTTGTTCCGACGGGGAGCATTGACCGATCTGATGATCTGGTATCTTCGTTAAATGAAAGTCGAGTAAAGGTGACTTTCAGTGAGACTTTGACCGATTCTCTTCCACTTAGCGAGCTTGCGGCTGAGGATGCGCTGGATGCGGCTATTGATAATTATGAGAATGAAGCGAGCGCGGCTTTTGCGGAAATGATTGTGACTTCGACTGTTGATGATGAGATTCAACTGCAAAGTGTTATGACAACTCAGGACAATTCCCTTTTTAAAGGAATTACAAAGCTTTGCGAAAAAAGCGGTGACTTAAAGCAGAAGCAGACTCTTTTTCAGGAGTTAAATGAATTCAAAATGAGTGTGACCAACTGGGTTAAGAAGGTGGACACGCTTGCTGTCAGAGCGCGGGAAATTGCAACGGTTGTGATTAAGGCGGCAAGGCTGCCTAGTGAGATTGCTGTTGAAGCGATGGCGAAAATTGAAGGCTATTCCAGCCTCATCAAAGATTTTCTTAACAACGTGAAAGCTGATCCGGTTGGAGCGAACGCGATTAAAAATCAATTTGCCGCAACCAGTATGATGGTGGGGGCAATGGTTGCCTCTCTTTCTTTCGGTGTTGCAAAAAGTGCAAAGGAAGGAGCATCTGCCGGAAAGATATTGAGCCGCGGAGACGTGTTCGTTATTGCAGATGCCGTTACGGCTCAGTTTGACGTTTATAAAAATTACATTGATAGTCAGGTGGCTAAGAATGCTTTTGTGGATACAGGGGAAAGCTACGAGGCCGTGCTTGAAACGGTAATAAAGGCAGTTGAGATGCTGCATGAAGTTGCTTTTGACCTTCCAATGGCAAGAACAATCCGGCTGGGAAGGGACAGGCAGCTTTACGAATTATTGTGTGAGCTTTACGGAAAGCAGGGCTTTGACCGCGTTGATGAGTTCATAATGGATAACGGATTGAACGCTGATGAGATAGAGCTTATCCCTATGGGCCGAGAGGTGCGTTACTATGGCTAAGACTTACACTGTTGCGGCGGATGATACACTTGCAAAAATAAGCGTAAGGTTTTACGGCAATCCTACGAGGTGGCCGGAGATTGTTAAGGCTAATCCTCAGCTTAGCGGAAGAAGAAAGGCGGCGGACGGCAGTCCTTATATATATGTAGGTGATGTGCTTATTATTCCGAGCAAGGGAGAAAGCAGCGTAAAGGCGGCCGGAGAATCAGTTCTGCTGGATGAGAATGCAAAAAAAGATTTAGGGCTTTCCGGGCAGGGAAAGCTCTTTACCGGTTTTACGGCTTATACGCTTGTTCGGAATGTGAACGGGGTGGACGGGTTCAGTTTTTCGAGCGCATGGGATTATGAATCTGCAACACTAAGGAATATGTTCCGGCCCTTTGCTTATCCTATTTTTGACGTATATTTTGAAGATGATTTGGTTTTTAAAGGCGTATTGATGCCGCCGACTCCAGAGGTGAAGCCTGATGCTCAGACTCTGAACGTGCAGGGCTATCCTCTTTGCGGTGTGCTTGTGGACAGCTACTTGCCACCTTCGCTTTTTCCGGCTGAATACAGCGGAATGAATGTGAGGGAAATTGCGGAAACTGTCTGCGAGCCGTTCGGAATTAATGTTGTTGTGCAGGGCAACGTGGGGGCAAAATTTGAAAAGGTTGAAGCGTCGCTTGATGACAAGTGCTGGGATTTTCTTCAGAAGTTGTGCGAGCAGCGCGGCCTGTATATGACGAACAAGGCAGATGGAAGCCTTTTGATTTACAGGCCGGAAATTGAGGCTGTTTCGGCAACCTTCATTCAAGGAAAGCTGCCGTTTATATCATGTGTGCCCGAATTCGACGGTCAGAAGATGTATTCGCATATTACCGGCTACACGAAGACAACCGAGGAAAATGACAGCGAAAAATACACTTATGAGAATAAAGCCCTGATTAAGAAGGGCGTATTGCGCTGCTACGGCAAGGCGATTGAGGATGCCGAGGGCGGAACGCTGAGACAGGGGGTTTTGTCTCTTGCCGGTCGGATGTTCGGCGAATGCGTGAAATATAAGCTTGTTGTGAGCGGTCATAGAGGCAAAAACGGCAGGCTTTACCGTGAGAATATGGCGGTGAGTGTGAATGCTCCTGGCTGCGAGATATACAGAGAGACTAAGTTTCTTGCGGATCAGGTGACCTTGAAGCGCGATGACCAGGGGGGAGAGACAACGGAATTTCTGCTTGTTCTTCCTGGCAGCAGGACGGGCCAATTGCCGGAGGTGTTCCCGTGGGAAGAGTAGCAAGGGTATTGCAGACAGAAGATCTGCTTGAGACGGTTGAAATATATTCGGGGGCAAACGTAACCGCTAAGGCCTATGGAGCGGGCGGCGATGATGCCCCGCCGCTGGAAAATGACAGAGTGCTTTTAGTTTCCATAGAGGGAACCGGCAACTATGCCGTGGCCGGAGTTCTTGGCAAGAGCCAGGGGGCGAAGCCGGGAGAGCGGGTTCTATATTCCAGAGATAAAGACGGCAATGTAAGAGCTGTAGTTCATCTGATGAATGACGGCTCTGTCAGCGTTGTCTGTCAGGATGAAAACGGCGAAGAGCTGATTTCCGGCATTATGGGCGGTGACGGAAAAATAAAGATAGAAAAATGTGAGGAAATTTCTGTTGAGGATAAAAACGGTAATAAAATTGTTTCTGGTTCTGACGGAATTTCTTTGACTGACTTGAAGGGCGGTAAGATTACGATGAACGGCAAGATTACTGTTCAGGGCCTTATGGGTAAGATTGAGGTGAGCTGATGCCTTTTGTTGCGCTTGAGAATTGCCAGATTCAGGACACACTTCACCAGGGGACGTGCGTTATTCAGAGTGGACTTTCTGATTTTTCGAAGATTGACAATAAGAAGGTTTGTCTGGACGGTCTGAAGGTGCTTGTGAGCGGCGGCACTGTTCCAGGCCCTCAGGTTGCGCCTGTGGTGGTGACGATTAACGCGGCTTTGATTCCCGGCGTTAAAATTGACGGCAAGTCTCCTCTTGCTGCAGGCGAAGTTTCCAGCGGCAGTGAGACGGCTCAATATACGGTGGGGCAGTCGGTTGTGACTGCGCCGGTGGTGCTTACTATAATCAATGCCGGGCAGAATGATATACAGATGACTTGAGGGGGTAGAATGTGAATGAAGATGAATTTATGGGCGATGTGCTTCTGACATCAACTCCTGACGGGGTTGATGTTGTTCTGGAGAACGGACTGATTAAGGACTGCAGGGACTTTGATTCTGCGGTCTTGCTTTCGCTTATGGGTGGAAATGATGAGGATTTGAATCGGCGGCCAAAAGAAACATGGTGGGGAAATCTTGTTGAGGGAACGCAAGAAAGCGAATGGATAAGCAGCGAGTTTGGCGCGATGGTTAAGGGCTTTCCTCTTACCAGCGGCAACCTTCGTAAGGCTAAGGATGCCTGCAAGAGGGATTTGAACTGGATTATGAGCGAGGGCGGAGCTGATAACATCAACGTGGAGCTTGCGGCTGAATCTTCGCAAAGGGTAAAGCTTGATGTGGAAGTTACCCAGGACGGTAACAGGACTGGCGGTGGTAATTATGAATTGCAATGGCAGGGGGCTGTAAGATAGATGGCATACGAAAATAAAACTGTTGATTATGTTTACAACTTACTTATAGAAAGCTTTCAGGAGAAATTTAACAATAAGCTCAGGCTCTTGCCCAAGAGCTTTATTGTTATTTTGAGCAAAGTGCTTTCTGTTATTTTTGTGCTTCCTTATAAGGTGTGCGGCTGGTTTTATTTGCAGCTTTTTCCTGATACGGCGAGCTTTGACCGCGTGAATGTTCTTGGAATAAGCCTGCAGCCTCTTGTTAAGCTGGGGGTAAATATCGGCGTTGGTGAGCCTACCAGCGGACAGGCATGGGAAGGGCTTGTGAGGGCAACTGTGGTTACTGAGGGAGAGGCTATTGCAGCCGGAACTCAGCTGAAAAGTGATGTAACCGGCTTGATGTATGTGGTGAGCGAGACGGTGACGACAACGGGTGCAAGCGTGGACGTGCCTGTGTATTGCGCGCAGTCTGGAAGCAGCGGAAATCTTTCGGAGGGGGACGAAATTAAATTTGTGTCGCCGCTTGGCTTTATTGCTCAGGCGGCTGTTGTTGCCGGAACGACTAAGGAAGGACTTGATGAAGAGACAGCTGAGCATTATAGAAGACGGGTTGTGAACAGATATTCTACTCAGCCGCAAGGCGGGGCATTAAGTGATTATAGAATCTGGTCTTATGATGCCCCCGGGGTATTGCAGACTTATCCTTATAACGGGGAGGAGTCGCCGGGGGATGTTGAGATATATGTGGCCGGAAATACGGATTTATATCCTGACAGAGTGCCAGGAAGAGAGTTGTGTGTGGCCGTGGGTGAGGCGTGTACTTATGACCCGGAGACCGGCATTGCAGACAGAAAGCCTATGACTGCGATTCTTGATCCTGATTACGATGGGACGTACAGGAACATAAAGCCGGTTAGTATTGTGACTGTTGATGTGTATGTGACTCAGATTCAAGGCGTGGATGTGTCTGATTTTGGGGCTGCATACAAGAGCATCTGTGCTGATTATCTTTTAGGGCGGGAGCCTTATATAAGGGGTTTGAGCGATGATAACAATAAGACTAATTCCATTCAGCGCAATACTTTGATTGCTTTGGCCAACAGTGTTGCGACGAGCTTAAAGGCTCAGTTTGGAACTGTAACGATGGAAATAAACGCGGTACAGGTTGATAACTACAGTCTTGGCAAGGGGGAGCTTAGTGCTTTGGGCCGTCTGTTCGTGAATGGGGTTGAATATGAGCAGTAAGTTTAAGAAGGTGATTGAAGCTTTGCTGCCTCATTCCAGGCAATGGAGCTTGACGAAGACAAGGAATATGGAGCGGCTATTTGCCGCTATTGCCGTTCTGCCTGAAGATTTGCGGCGGGAAATTGAAGCTGTGTATTTAGACCGGTTTCCGGAAACCACAAGAAGCCCTGAGAAGTGGGAACAGGTGTTCCAGGTAATATTCACAAGTGCCGAACTGGAAATTAGAAGAAATGTTCTTTCCGGTTTGTGGCAGATGAACAATTCCGGCGGGGCGATTATTTTTTTGCGGCGTGTTCTGCAGGAAGTGTGGCCGGAAATTCAGGTTGTGGAGAATGTGCCGGTAGGGAATCCCCGTGGCCCTAATGCAGTCTCCTTCATGGTGTGCGGCAATGATATTGCCTGCTGTGGAAACCGCAAGGCTGTCTGTGGTTACCGCGAGGGTGATGGAGATTTTGAGACGACAATTTTACGCAATGACACGGCAAGCAGCTACTCAATTCCTAACGAGCCTGCCTGGTGGGGATATTGCTTTTACGTGTGCAAAGAAGCTGTGAGAGATTCCAGAGGCGTAATTATTTACGTGCGGCGGCTTGAGATTCCTGTTGACTACAAAAATTACATTGAATACTTCATCTTGAGGATGAAGCAGGTGCAGAGTGTGGCCGTTCTGGCAATAAAATGGGTGTAAAAAAGGAGGAAGAAAATGTTTAAAATTGATGAGACCTATAGCGATTATTATAAGACTGACCCTGTGAAGTACCCCGGTGGTGGTGCCATTAATTCCAGCGGCGTTGATACTACGGACGGAACCCCCTGGCTTGCGAAAATGTTTGATAACTGCGTCGGCTGGATGCAGGCATTGTACATTAAGGCTTTTGGCTCTCTTACGGGGATTTCAGGGGAAGCCGAGAATGCTCAGACTTCGGACGTTGTGCGTGCCCTGGATAAGATTCGCGGTGACAATAATGCAGCGGAAAGGACAATCAGTGAGAATACATATTTTAAAAAAGCTGGTGGGGTAATCGGTGGCGATACTTCTATTGAAGGGCAGCTTCATGTTAAGGGGGATCTGCTTGTAGACGGAACCGGAGAAGAAATAATTACGACGGAATTGAAGGTGGGGGCAAATACAATTACCCTTCGCGATGGAAATCCTACAGGATTGGCAACAAACGAGATTGCAGGTGTTGTTACTCACAATTATGACGGGCAGGGTAATAACAATATAATTGCCGTAGATGCGGCTGGAAATGCACGAACAGGTGACATAGACATTGCAACTCGTTTGCTTTACTCCAGTGACGGAAATAATTTTTTTGAGGATGAAAATTTAACAGTTGCTGCAACAATCGGACAGGATGAGGTTGTAAGAGATACGGGGAACACAACCAGCGGCGGCGTGAAAATATATGCAGGAACTACATTCAGCAACAACAACACTCAGCCGGTGGCAACTCGTGAAGAAGAAGCTAACATGGTCAATGGCTACGGTGTTACCTGGAATGCAGCAAAAAAATGTCTTGAGACAACCTTCATTCCCAGCGGGGCGGTTATTCCTCAGAACATTCAGGCAGATACTACAATCACTGAAATTGTTGCGGATAAATGTGTATACATTACGGCATCTTCGGCAGTTACACTGACAATAGGGAATGCGTCTCTGCCCGGAATTAAGATAAGGATTATTAACACGACTTCATTGACTCATACTCTTTCGCTTACTTCTGTGAGCGTGAACGTACCTCATGTTCTTCCTATGGCCAATGTTGAGATTATGTGGAACGGTACTGCATGGCAGAATGTATCTGGAGAGGCTGTCGGCTCTACATGGGTTCAGAGAAGCCAGCAGGAGAGCCCCTTCGATGTGTTTCCTTGCTCAGCATGGACTGAGCTTATCAACAGAAACGGTGCTTTCGAGCGAAGCGAGAACGCGCCCGTCAGTATATATACGCTTGACGGCGAGACTTTCTACGCCGATGTCGAGCGTGAACGTCCGATAGATATAAGCGGGCTTGGTACTGCCACTGACACTGGGAACACCGAGTACAACAGTCGTGGCGAGCAGATGAAGATTTTCTCTGGGGACTGGACGAGCGGAAACGCTGCCGCGTACATTGGTAAAACAGGTGTTTTGACCGTTCAACTGGACGCATTCCAGGGACATCATCACGAGTTTTATCCAGATTTCGAAAATGGAAGAACCGATCTATCTAAAGCGAGGCGTTTTTTTGTTGATTCAGGAGTAAATGACAATTTCTATTGCGATACTAATGGCGAAATGCAGACTGTGATTGGACAGGCTTGCGGCGACGGTGTGCACGGCGAGCCACGAATTGCAGCGGAGACACGCCCCGTCAATTACACTGCCCGTGTCTGGAGAAGAACCGCCTAGGCGGTCTGCTGACTTCATGGGTCTTAATCATATCTTCCTGCACGTCAAATCGCCCTATTAAATTAAAAACGTCCGTTTTTCAAAGATTTTTAAAGTTGCAGAGTCTTTTGTTTTGTGGTAAAATGTTGTAGAGGTAAACAAATGAAAAAAACTGAGAAAACAGGAAAAGGGAAAAAAATAATGATGTGGCTGGGAATCTGGCTTGTTCTGGGAATTACTGCTTGCATCTTTATTGTTTTTACTTCCAAGGAAGAAAACAAAACAATCGAGCAGATAGAGGTTGCTGCGAAGGCAGATAAAGCTGAAAGCTCTCAATCAGCTCTTCCGGCTTTTAAAAAGGATTCTGGATTGTCTGAAGCTGAGAAGCTTAGAAATCCGCTGATTGTGGCTCAGATTATAAAACTGTCAGAAAAAGATTTTGACTCTATTACAGCAAAGAATCTGAAGGACTTCTGGCTTGAATGTAATTTTGAAGACTGGGATTGAGTTTGGAAAATTCCATGAAACTGTCAGAGAATTCTTTTATCTTTCGGATGAAAATGATTTTCAATACTTTAATTCTGGTGACCCGGATGATGAAGGCTTGAAAAGATTTAAGGATTCTGACAAAGTTTTTGCCGCAAAAATTAATTAAAAATAAATTATAATGTGAAGGCCTGTAAGCAGCTGATTATGAATGAAGAGTACCGGCTTCCTTATTTGCAAGCTCTTGGTCACGCCCGGAAGAAAGTGTTGCAAGTTGCGAGAGTTCTTCGTCAGAGAAAAGGCTCAGCTGATAAGGACAAGAGAGAAAATCAAAGGATTTCAGCTGTTCCTTTGCCGTTCGACTGAATTGCGTCCATGAACAAATCATGTCTACAGCTGCACGTTTTGCCAAAATCGGCGAGTCAAAGGAGTCTGGCAGTTGGTGGGGGTATATGGCACGGATGACGCGGCTGACAGCGCATTGAAGCGAGAAAGTGAATCGTCCGTCTTCCGTGCCGTATACTGTAAGGGTAATTTCGTTTTTGCCGTGTTTTTCAAAAATCCGTTCGATTTGCCGCATGGAACTTTCCCCTTTATTTTTAAATTTGTGGGTGACCGTAGATAATGGGGAAATTCATTTCTTTTGTTTTTGGATCTTCATATAGAATTTCCTTTCTGTGGTCGGCGGCATATTGCAGTTCCATTCTAGCCCCCTTGCTTTGCTGCCAGTCAGAGAGCATATAGACTGCATCGCAAATGTCTATCATGGCATAGCAGATGTGCATATAGTCTTCGTGGCTTACCGCTTCATAAGCGGGAAGAACGCTGGGGATAAATACCTGATGCCCCTTTGCAACGAGAGATTTTTGAGCGATCTCAAATTTTTGTATAACTTTTGAGCGGTTGAGTCCGCTGATTTTTCCTGCAATGTAGATTTTCATTTTTGTTCTCCTTTTTTTTTACAGTTCTGGATTTTTGAACGGTTGCCATAAACTGAAATTATGACAACTGCCATCATTAGGGCATCCTGTTTTGCTGCGACGACAATTAGAACAGTTTCGATTTCCAAGTTGTTTTTTTAGTTTTTCGTTTTGTTTCATAAGGTAAGTTATTATGTTGCAAAGAGCAGCTTTCGATACTATTGTTGCTCTAGTAGCCATCACTTTTTCAATTACGCAATTTTTTTCTTCTTCAGAATTATTTGGATTAAATAAAAAGCCTATGCTTGCTTTTTCATTGATTTCTTCTCGTGTCATAATTTCTCCTTTAAAAAGTTAATTCAAATTATCTCTACTACATCAGCAAGATGTATTGCATACACGGGCTTGTCTATGTGCAGGTCTGTGTCTTTGCCATCTACAACTTCTATTTTTGAGATTTTTACGTTCATTTTGCGTTGCGTTACATAACCCATTTTCATCAGCGAATTGAAATCTTCCTCAAACTCCTGAGAATATCCAAGTGCTGAAATTTTCTCGTAAAGTTCGGTTGGCTCGTATATACAGAATGTTGCAAGTTGGTGCATTCCGTTGCCAATCCTCGTAGTCCAGTACGGCTTCACTTCACGATACTCAATCGTCTTTTCACCGGATTTAATTTTTTCGTACCATTCTTTTTTTAACGGAAATGTCAGCATTTTTTTTCCTCTCCTTTATAAATTTCTACCTCGTTTAAGAAATGCTCTGCTTGTTCATTAAGTTTCAAAACATTTATACAACAATTTTTTTCTGGTACACTGCATACTGTGATATGACCACCCTTCACAATAATCATATAGTCTTTAATAATTTCTTTTGCTTCGGTGAGTTTACTTTTCATAAACTTACTATTCAATTCTAATGTTGTTTCTACAGCCTTATTACGTTTTTTCAGTTCTGCGTTTTCCTTTTCAAGCTCTGCAATATGCTCCAATTCTTCAACAGCCTTCCACATTATTTCTGTAATTCTAATAGCGTGAGATTCTCGTTTTGCGTGTATTTCAATATGCTCTTTTATTTTTGATATTTCGTCTTTAGTCATTTTTATCCTCTCCTTAATAAATATCAAAATCTGAGTCATCGTCATCATCAGAATCATTTGAATTATTTTGATTTTCTGACGGTGGCAGTGTAGCCCCCCCAAATGGATTATCTTCAGGTTCCGGCGGCTGAATTTCTTTCTGTTCCTGGAACATTTGCTGTTGCTCTGACGGCTCGTCGGAATTCAGGAACTCAAGTCCTTTTTCGGTGAATGAGATAAAGCGGAAGCCCCATTCCGGCATTTGCGAGCCGGGCCGTCTCTTCTGAACGTTTATTTGGCTTCCTTGGAGTTCGTGATGGTCTTTTTTCAGATAAAAAATAAAGCGGCGTTGATTAAGGGCTTCGGCTGAGCCGGACTGATAGCCCTTGAAGTTCAGATAGCAATTGTAAAGGTCGGTTGAAAAGATAAAAGCTTTTGAGTCGTTAGGGGTGAACTTGATGCAGGCTTCATAGAATTCATCTGTGTCCTTACTTTGTGCTTCGATGTAAGAGCTCTTGGCGTTCTCACATTCCTGTGAGGTTGGAATATTGAGGTCGAATTTTTGTTTGAGCTCTATGTATTTTTCGGCCAACAGTTTGATGATACCTGGAGCTTCATCGATTATCTTTTTTTCAAATTCGTTAGGGTTTGAAGGAACGGTTTTGTAAAGCTGCTTATAGTTTGCGTCCTTAGAGCGTTTGGCGTGCTCTACATTGAAGTGGAAGACCAGGAGACGGCGGATGATTCCTGAATCGTGCTTGTAGAATGATGGCAGCTCATTGCCGACGATGATAATTTGAGCTGTTGGCAGGAACTTGTGAAGGCCCTGGCGTAATTTTCGCGCGGAAATCATATCGTTACCTGTGAGGCGTTTGAGCTGGTCTGAATTGAGGCGGCCGTCTTCCGGAAGCTCCATTGTTACGGAGAACATTTTGCCTTCGAGCTCTGCAAGCTCTGGGGTAGGGCCGTTGTCATTATCGAAGCTTCGCTTGTTGGCGATGAGGACTGAGGCCTTGAGGTTTGCAAAGCAGTTATTTGTGAAAATACCTTCCAAAGATTTTAACAGCGTTGATTTACCTGTACCGCCCGGGCCAGTCATAAAGCAGGAATATGATTTAAAAATATTTCTGGACGGAATCAGAGACAGATAGTAGAGCAGTGTATCTTTTGTTAAAGTTGGGTTTAGTTTGAGAGTTTCTTCATCCGGGGTGTCGAAGTCCATATCAAGAGCTTTGAGAAAGAATTCCGGGTTGACTGCATTGCGGATCTCTTTGCAGGTATAAGGCAGGTAGGTGAGGCGGTATTCGTCCGGGGTTCCTTTTCTGAATTTTATTTTGTCGCCGGAAAAATCCATAACACCATCGGCTAGGGTGATGGTTTCTGCTATCTTCTGAGAATCGAATAAAACCGGGTCTTTGTTTTCGTCGTGATAAAATTGCGCTTCCTTATGGTTTAGGTCAAAAGCGAGGTGACGGCGGAATGGTGTAGTGCCGATTTTTTCAATAGCGTCTGTTACAAGTTTCTTGTCTCTTGGGTACTTACGTAAGTAGCAGAGAAGGGCATTGAGCAGGATTGAATGAGATTCTGTTGCAATGCTTGGAATGAAAACCCATCGGTTTTCGATAAAGACATAGTTTGCTTCTTCCGTGTTGATGTAGAGCAGCCTGTTTTTGAGGGCTTCTGCAACTGTGTAGGAGCCAAAAGCGTGGTCGCAATAGTGAAGGAAGGTCTGAAAGTTTTTTGTCTCAATCAGTTTTTCATAATCAACCGGGAAAACTGTTGGGATTGGTGAAATCATATTTAGGATTTCTGCAGCAGGAATGAGAATTTCTTCCAGCTTGTCCAGGAGATACTTAGAGGCTCCGTGTTTAACTGCGATGTGATAAAGCGGGTGAGTGCTAATCTTTTCAACATCTTTGAGGATGTCATTATTTTTTGCGCGGATGTCCTGAATGTCTTCTTCTGTGAGCTCGTTCTTTGTCCATTCTGCGAGGGCCTGCGGTGCTGTTGGGTCTTTGCAAGATAAAAGTGCTGCTGCAATGAATCTTTCGCGTTCTTCTGCAGAAAGGTCATCATAAGGAATCTTTTTAAGGAACGAGCGGAAAAACTTGATAGGCAGAGGCTCCCACTCCGGGGAGAGGATGTCTTTTTTTGGTGTCTGGCTTGTAGTGGATGATTTGCGCTTTGTTCCTGGCTGTGGTTTTTCGCGCGGTGTGTATTCTTTTGCGTTTTTGATTGCTTCCAGGACTAGATCAAGATGACCATTGAGAATTGCTTCATCCGGGTCTTTATAGTTGAAATTGTCGGGAAGGACGGTTGTTTTGATTTTGCCAGTAAAGCCTTCTGCAATAAGTTTTTCCGGCAGCGTTTCTTTAATGCCGTCGTTTGGATCCGGCGGGATAAGGCCGAACATTTTCTGACTCTGGAAAGGCGGCTTGTGTTCGGCCGGGTCTTTGTCTGCAAAAAAGATTACTTCTGAAACGTTTGCCGGAATCAAGAGCTTTCGGATTTTTGGTTTTGAAAAATTATTGAGGCCACCTATTGAAAAAATATTGTTGATGCCGCAAGCCCTACAGACTAGGGCATCCATTTCGCCCTCTACCAGGATTATTGACTTTCCTTCGTACTGCGGCAGTTCGTTTGCAAAAAGGAATGGGACGCTGCGCGGATTTGACTTGTTGCTCTTTTCCTTTTTTGCTTCTTTATCATAAGCATAGTAAAAGAGCTTATAGCCGTTGGGTGTTAATGTTACAATACCGTCTGACCACCAGGCAAGCTTGCGCGGATCTTGCGGAAACTGTTCATAATTGCTACCGTTCCAGGAATAACAGAGGTCGCGAGTGAGGTCTACATAGATCTGGCCTTCCTTGCCAATAGCCGGAAATTGACTGATAGAAGGGTAGTCTTCTACTTTGCCATTTTCTTTCTTGTAGGCAACTCCGGCGGCCAACAAAAGTTGTGTGCCCAGTGCGGTGAGGGCGGCGTTCTTTCCTGGATACCAAAAAAAGTATGTTACAAGTTTTTCAAGAATTTCGGGCGGGTATTGTTTTATTTTTCCACCTGTGGAAACAGCGGCGCGTTTTGCAAACCAATTTTTAACACATTCCTGGGAATGGGGGAGGGCTTTGAGCCATTCGGTGAATTTTTGCAGAGCTTCTGGATTTGGAATAAAATCTTTTTTTTCGATTTCCTTAACAGGAGCTTTTTCGATGACCTTGAGAGTTGAAGCTTCGCCATTGCCAAAGATGCGGTCAATTTCTTCAAACTGCTTGGCTTTGTCTGTTTCGCCGGTGAGAATTTCTACTGCGTCGTATATGTCTCCTGAGCATTTGTCACCGCAAACATAGCAGTGGAAAAGTGTCTCGTTTACGCTGCATGAAGGGTTCTTGTCTTCGTGCTGCGGGTGAAAGCAGCGGATAAGGCCCGGATGGGAAATGTCTACTCCCATGTGCTGAAGGTAAGGAATGAGGCAGGATTTATATTTGTCAAACGGCAATTCTTTTTTTTCAAAATGTTGCATTTTCTACAACTGGAGCTTTTAGCCCCCCCCCTATAAACTTATTGTTTTCCTGCGGTCACGATTGTGCCACCAAAAGCTTTTTTGACAATGTGGACTTGCAGAGGCAGCTCTTGGGCTTTCTGCCAATTTTGCGTAAGTTTTTCAAGCTCTTGCGGGCTATATTTCGTGCCGTCTTCGCAAAAAAGCCAGCCGGAATTCTCGTCAAAGGCTACGCGCTGATTGAGTGACTGGCTTTGTATGTATGTCCATTTGCCTTTTGCCATCACTAATCCTCATAAGTGTCCTCAAAGAAGTGAGCCAATTCCTGATAGAAAGCAAATGCAGTCTTTTCGCTCTCCGCAATTTTCTTTGACTTGCAAAAAGCTTGCCAGCGTGTTTGGATTTGCTTTGAAATCGGGTTTTTAACGCCCTTACTTTTTTCTTCTGGAAGTTCGCTGTCGTAAGGGTCATGTGCAAGAATTAAACGGTTATTTTTTTTGTCAAAACTTGCAGAGAAAACCGAAAACATTTTCCCGTAAAAAAGAATTTCGACTTTTGTTTCTTTGTCGGAAGATGAGTTTGCTATGAGTTTGTTCAATTCTCGAAGAGAAATCCCGCCCTTGCTTTGGGTATTGCCTGTCTCGGTTTTGACAGGCTGCATATCGGGAACTTTGACCGCCACGGCATCGTCCGGGATTTCGTAAATCCAATCATTGTGTTCGCAAACTTTGCTGTCGATGTATTTTTTTCTGCTGCCAGAATACTCTCCGCAACATCTGTCGCCGTCTATGTACTCAAAGCAATCGTCATCTATTTTTGAGACTTTGCAAACTTTGAGATGCTGTGCGCTGTTTTTGTCGTTGGCGTGGACGAATTCTTTTCCCACATAGAGGTCTGCAAAGAACAGGCGTTTCCCCGCGTGGCTAATAATTGTGCCTGGCGCAAAGCGTTCTTGTCCGCTTCCGCTGTCATGTTCGGGCGTTTCTCTTCTCATAGATTCAGCAAAAGCGTTGTTGTAGCGATGGACTTCATCTTCCCATTCTTCTTCGCTTATTTCTGCTGGTGAAATCATGCTTTCGTCATCAGAAATAAAATCTTCATCTGGTGTACTCACGTGAGTAGTTGCCAGATTCTTTTCTTCCTGCATCATTCTTGTTGCTGCTCTATATGTTCCGCCTTCTGCAATCAGCTGAGTTAGGCAAGATTCTAGTTTTTCTTCTGGAATGGATCTGAGCTGAGAAAGTGTTTTTGTCGTGATTTCTTCTGTGTTTAAGCCCGCTGCGTCTGCGATTTTCCTGATTTTTGCTCCTGCTACAATGTCGCTGACCCACTGTATTGGCTTTGAAAGCTTATCGGCAATTTGGGTCTGTGTGAGGCCTTCTTCCAGGGCTTTTGCCACTGCGTTTTCTTTTTCTCGTGGTGTGAGATCAGTGCGCTGGATGTTCTCAATCATCTGCAGGGCCCATTTGTCGCCAGTTCTTATGCAGCATTCGATAAGAGAAAAATCGTCGCCGTGTTCACATAGCCACTGATGGGCCCGGATACGTCGTCCGCCTGCAATGACTTCATAGGTCTTATTTCCGTCTGCGTCCGTCTCTGGCGGCCTGACTGTTATGGGATTCATAAGGCCGTTCTGTCTGATTGAGTTTGCAAGCTCTTCAATTTCGGCCTCGTCAAAGTTCATTCGTACATTGTCTGTAATTTTTAAACATGACAATGGAATCTTAATATGATTTGCGTTGTTTGTTGGTAATTTCATTTGTTTGCGCTCCTTTTAGTTTTTATCTTCTTTATTGAGAATGTTTGAAATTTCTATTGCAATCTCTTTGATAGCGTCTGCTTCAGAGGTATTTTCTTTTTCTGCAATAAAAATAATTGCATTCAGCAGGTTTGTAACTTTTTCATTCATTTTGTTTGTGGCTCCTTAATAATATTATTTTTACCAATTCATCATCCGCGACAACGCTTTTTCTTGCTCTTTTAACGTCCGCATCGTATAGATTGCCGTCGTACTGATTTTGGAGTGGCCCAAAAACGAGCTGACAAGAGAAATGTCGTTGTTCGTTGCCTTCAGCATTTTTATTGCGAAATAGTGCCTGAATGCGTGTGGATGCAGAATCTCTTTTCTTACATTTGCTTTTTTCCCAAGACTATGCAAAGTTGAGTTTACAGTCCGCTCTGTAAGCTGATTTCCTTGTAGGCTCAAAAACAAGTAGTCATCATCTTTTTTATCTTTGAAAAAATACGCGCTTTCCTGTATCAGATTTTTTCCTGTTCCCCCAAGAAAACGCAAAATCCAATAATATTTTTCATTGTTGCGCTTGCAGTATTCGAGCAGCCTGTTATATTCATCATCTTCGGGGATATTTTCGATGAAAAATCTTGACTGCTCTCTCACATTTTTCACTTTGCAATCAGATTTTCCGATGAAGTCCGCATACTTATTCATAGCGGTAATCCTGATTGCCACCGTTTTTATTTTTTTTGATTCGCTCAGTTTTTTTTTGAACTGAATGAGATTGGGTTTCGTCAATTCGTCAAACATAGCGAAAAATTGTTTAAGGCTTTCCGAGTAAGTTTTGATTGTATTTTCAGACAATTCTTCTTGCTCTCTTATGTGCCTAATAAAATTTTCATAATTCATACCATCAATCCCTCCCCGATGCAGCCGTAGTAAGTTTTCGCATCGTCCAAAATCATTTGCAGCCCATCTATGAAGGTTTCATAGGCTTCATCATTTCCTAATTTCTTTGTCAGCTCTATCACTGCTTTCAGTTGACCGTTGATGTCATCGTGCATTTGACTTAGAAGTACAGGAACTGCGGGAAGTTCAGGTGCTTTTGGCGAAGGAAAATAAATATTCTGCGCCAAAGAAAAACCGTGCTTTTTAATTTCATCAAAAGGAACAGTGATTTCTTTCGCATTTTTCTTGTCAACGAAAACAATGTCCGTGCTTGCTTTGTGTTTGTTCAGTACCCAAATGCAAGTCTTGATTTTTGTATCGACAAACTGATTCTCTGGCACATAGACGATTTTTTCGATGCAATTTCTTTCAAGCATCCACTGTCTGATTTTTCCCTCATTGCCGTCCCTGAACAGAACCGAATGGGAATCAAGCACAACCGCCACTCCTGTTTCAGAAAGCAAATACAGAATATGCAGCATGAAAGCAAAGTCTGCCATTCCGCGCGACGGCATTGCGGGCACTCCCTCAAAGCGTGGGTCAGAATCAAACATATCCATTTTGGGCGGTTCCCATTTTATGCCGAACGGCGGGTTTGCCACAATGTAGTCAAACTTTCGGTCTATCCACGCGGGATTTTTGAGCGTATCGCCGCATACGCCGTGAAAATTGCTCAGGTATTTTTCCGCGTCGGCAAGCTGTTCCGCGTTTATTTCCTGCCCGTACTTTTCGACATCATCATCAAAAACGGAGAGAAGCCCGCCGTTTCCACAGGTCGGGTCATAGACTTCTTTCACATCGGCAGGGAGAAAACTTTTTACGTAATTGGCAAGTTCGGGCTGTGTGTAGAAGATGCCTTTTTCCGCGAATTCTTTTTTGATGCTTTTTATGTTGTACGCCATGTTTTTCCTCTTTTTTATCTCCTTAATTCCCATTTATCTTTGCAATTGATACAATCGCAATAGGTCAAATCACATTTTGCATCATAACAACCACCTGTATTGACGTGGTATAAATGTTCGCAATTTCCACCACACTTCATTTTCTCAATTTGCGCTTCTAGTTCTACTATTCGCTTTTCTTTTGGTTCTGCGAACTTGACTAAGGCTTGTTTCATTGAACTTTTGTCCGTTTTTTCAGAAACAAATCTTATTGCTTCTTTATTTTCGGGGTCGTTTACAACCGCAATGGCGTTATAAACTGTCTTGCAGTTAGGACAGGTAATTGTTTCAATAGGTTTCATTTCTAGCTCCCATTCATAATTGCATTTTTCACAAACTGCTCTTACTGTCATTTTGCTACCTCACATTTCCCAAGGGTGACAGCTTTGACGAATGGCAGCAGTCTTTCTTCCAGGTCTGAGCGGATGTGATAATCAGGATTACTCATCAACCTTTTTAGGCTGTTCATTTTTGGTACAGGGTAGGGCAGAAAAAAATCTGCAAAGTTTTCTTTGTATCTTTCCAGGATATTGTCCGGATCAGATGCTGCGTTGTAGCTGTTGCATATAACTGTCACGTCAGAATCTAAACAACAATCAGAAAGCTTCTGTATGTAGTTGGATGTGGCCACAAAGTCTAGCGGGCTGCATTTGCCGACGATGGCGATTGAGTCGCTAGAAAAAACGGCGTTACGAGTTTGGGCGTTCCAAGTTCCGGGCGGGTCTATCAGAATGAAATCATACTGATTTTCAAAGCCTAGTTTTTTGATTTGGATTTTAAGCTGCATATCAGTAATATTCGCGAGCATATCCAAGTCAAGATCTGACGGGATGAGGTCTAGCCGTGCCTTGTCATTCTCTTTGACTGTGTAAGGCTTGACTTCTCGACCTGTAAGTAAGAGCTTTGAGTTCTGGTCAAGCAGTACTTTTCCCATGACTTCGCTTAGTGAGCAGTTTGGATCTAAATCAATCAGCAAGACTTTAAAACCGTGCTGATAGAGCCAGAGGGCTAAAAAGATGTTCAGGGTTGTTTTTCCTGTTCCGCCTTTTCCGTTTGTGATTGTAATTTTCATTTGTTTGCTCCTATATCTTTTGCCTGGGCAGAATTGCTCCGGCTGAAGATTTCATTTAAATTTGCAATTGTATTTGTTAATAATTTCTGATAGTCAGATTGTGATTCCTGACAATTTTGCAGCTTGATTTCCAGAAGAGAAATGACAGTATAGATGAGCTTTACTTCGTCTTTATATGGTGATTTAAGAATTGTGACTGAATGCTTCTTATATTTGAACGATGTTGCCTTGGCGTTTAAGACAGCTTTGATAAAAGTCGAGCTGCTGAATTCATTCTCGATTGCCGCTTCTGACAGTGAAGAATAGTAATTGCCGTCGATGATGACGGGAGTTTTTTTCAGTCCCATAGTTTTAACTCCTGAAAAAAAACTCATAAAACTCTGTGTCTAACTTAAATTGGTAGACAGAATACGCATTGTTTTATGAGCTTAATTTTGATTTGCTTTTGTTTTCAGTAGGGTATTTTAATTCTTTTAAAATTAATTCCCGCGCAAATTTGCTAAAGTTAGTAAAAGCTGGAAGATGTTCCAGAATGTACCCCCATTCTTCAGGTCTGAAAGAAACTGAAAGAAGTTTCCGTTGATATTTGCTTTCGTTCATAGTATGTATTGTATGACATATTTATTTAAAGTCAAGCCCATTTTTAAACATTTTTAGAAATTATTTAAAAATGGGATAAAAGTATAAAATGAAAATTTAAAAAAATCTGATGGGAAAAAAAATATTTTTTTTATTTTTTTTAAATTCGCT
>OCTX012284047.1_pt1 | contig 39406 bp, 30 predicted proteins | sample 1539691 | NCBI WGS metagenome assembly OCTX01 (sample SAMN02144231, study PRJEB22623) | gut metagenome | biome: sheep rumen | host: Ovis aries | place: New Zealand
GTCATCGTCTATATGGCGGCCGAGAACAATCTGTCGGTCTACGCCTGGAAGAACCTGCAGGCCATGAAAGAGGGGTCGCGGAGCCTTACTGACCGCCAGTGCCTGCTGGTCTATGTCGACCGTAGCCATCCCGGCGAGCTACCCTATCTGGCCCGCCTCAGTAATGGCCATGTCACTGACTCTATGAGCATTGCCGACATGAACATCAGCACCACCGACGAGTATGCCAGCGACCCTCACGTCTTCGAGGATGTGCTGCGCTACGCCGTCGACCACTATACGGCCAGCCAGGACTACGGGCTGGTGCTCTGGGGCCACAGCTCAGGCTGGTTCATGGAGGACAGCCTGCTCTACACCCGCGGCTTTGGCTTCGACAACGGCCATAACGACCGCACGACGCCTACGGGCTACTGGCTGAACATTCCAACGATGAGCCGTGTACTGAAGCGATTGCCCGTCAAATGGAGTTTCCTCATGGCCGACTGCTGCCACTTCGCCTGCTTAGAGACGGCCTACGAGCTGCGCGGGGCGGTCGACTACATCGTGGGCTCTGCTGCCGAGATTCCCGGACGCGGTGCGCCCTACGACAAGATTGCCGCCGACCTCTTCCTGCCTGCCGAGACGGCTTGCCGCACCATCGCCGACAAGTATTATAGTGACCTCGGCGAGGCCCAGCCGCTCGTCGTCATCAAGACTGACGAGATGGAACAACTGGCCTCTGCCACCCGCACCGCCTTGCTGTCGGTAGCCGACAGCCTGCATCGGCGTGGCTTGAGCTATCCCAACATGGATGGCATCATTCACTACCTCTATTTCAACGACATCGTGCTGCAATATGATCAGTCCAACAGCGTCTTCTATGACGCCGGCGACTTCATACGACACTATGCACCGACAAGTGTCTATACAGCCTGGCGGCAGTCGCTCGACCGCGCCGTCGTCTATCGCCTCATGGCCACCCGCTGGCTCACCCAGATGGCCTGGGGCCTGTACTATAGCGACTTTAAACTGACCACTGAAAGCTACCACGGCGTGTCGATGTTCGTGCCGCAGAGCCCCCATGCTGGCAACTATGCCCGGCTCAATCGCGACATCCGGAATATGGAGTGGTATGCCGCGGTGGGGCTCGACTGTCTGATCAACGTCCACTAATAACCTTTAAATATGAAACTCATGAAAAGAAACGTAATTCTGGGCGCCGTCTGCCTGTTGGCAGGACTTACCGCCCATGCCCAGCTACAGACGAATGCGGGCATTCAGTACCTGCAGTGTATGCCGAAGGATATGTCGGCCGACTTCAGCGACTTGTCGAACACCTACTTCCTGGCCGACTCGCTCGCCTCGTTCGACGTCGCCAAGGGCACGGGTACCGTGCAGTGGAAGCGCTACCGCATGTCGCCACGTCAGGCCTTCAACCTCAATGGCTATTGGCCTGTGCGTATGCAGATGCTCGACTTCCCCGACGCGGCCTACGACAACGACCCCTGTCTGAAGCTTTCCATAGAGTTTGTCACGCCGCGTACGGCACGCATCCGCCTGCTTACCACGCCGATAGAGCCGACGGCGAAGGATGCCGACGACCTGATGTTCTGCAACGCGTTCAAGACGAGGGTCAAGGGCGATGCCTGGCCCTCGGCCGTCAGCGGTAACACCATTGCCTACAGTTCAGACTTCGGTACCATCGAGGTGCAGCGCTATCCCTTCCGTCTGGTGCTGAAGGATAAGCGTGGGCGCATACTCACCCAGACGCGCCACATCATCGACAACGACTCGTCGCAGGTTAAGCTGCTGCCGTTGGCCTTCATCAAGCGGGGCAGCGACAACTCGCGTAGTGTCAACCCCGTCTTCACCTTGGCTCCCGGCGAGCGCATCTACGGCTGTGGCGAGTCGTTCGGCCCGCTGAACAAGGTCGGGCAGAAGGTGCAGCTCAGCGTCACCGACCCCCAGGGGCCTGAGACCGACGGACAGTATAAGCCCGTGCCTTTCTATTTCTCTAACCGCGGTTACGGTGTGTTCATGCACACGTCGGCACCCGTCACCGCCGACTTCGGTGTTTCTTACATCGGGGCGCAGCGACTGTTCATGGCCGACGAGCAGGCTGACCTCTTTGTCTTCTTCGGCGAGCCAAAGGACATCCTCTACGAGTACACCGCCGTCACAGGCCGCTCGCCGATGTTGCCCCTCTGGTCGTTCGGTACGTGGATGAGCCGCATCACCTATTTCTCGCAGAAGGAGGGCCTCGACATTGCCGCCAAGCTGCGCCAGCACCGCATACCAGCCGACGTCATCCATTTCGACACCGGCTGGTTCGGCACCGACTGGCAGTGCGACTACGAGTTTGCCCGCGACCGCTTCCCCGACCCAGTGAAGATGCTCCGGCAGCTCAAGGACGATGGCTTCCACACCTGTCTGTGGCAGTTGCCATACTTCACCCCGAAGAACCGCTTCTTCCGCGAGATTGTTGCCGACGGCCTGCACGTACGCAATGCCGACGGCGGCATGCCCTACGAGGACGCCGTGCTCGATTTCTCAAACCCGGCTACCGTCGAGTGGTACCAGCAGAAGATTCTGGGACTGCTCCGTCAGGGCGTATCGACCATCAAGTGCGACTTCGGCGAGGCTGCGCCCTACAACGGCTTCTATCATAGCGGCCGGGGCGGACTCTACGAGCATAACCTCTATCCCCTGCGCTATAACAAGGCCCTCTGGGAAGCCGTCGAACGGCAGTACCCCGGCGAGGGCATCATCTGGGCACGCTCGGCCTGGGCCGGTTCGCAGCGCTACGCCCTGCACTGGGGCGGCGACGCGGCCACGACGAACACCGGACTGCTGGGCGACCTGCGCGGCGGACTCTCGTTCGGCCTGTCGGGCTTCTCGTTCTGGAGCCACGACATGGGTGGCTTCGTCACAGCCTCGCCTGAGGACATCTACCGCCGCTGGCTACCCTTCGGCTTCCTTTCGAGTCACACCCGAGCTCACGGTGCACCGCCGACGGAGCCCTGGCTTATCTCTGAGAGTTTCACCCAGGCCTTCCGCGACTGTGCCGAGATGAAGTACCGGCTCATGCCCTACGTCTATGCCCAGGCCAAGGACTGCTCCGAGCGCGGTCTGCCGATGGTGCGTGCCCTGTTTGTCGAGTTTCCTCACGACCGTGGAGCATGGCTCGTCGAGGATGAGTATATGTTCGGCTCGCAGATACTTGTGGCCCCGCTGATGGAGTCAGGCTCTGAGCGCGACGTCTATCTGCCGAAAGGCAAGTGGATTGACTACCAGACGGGTGCCGTCTACGACGGTGGCTACCAGACGCTGGAGGCCGGCCGAATTCCTGCCGTCATCCTTGTCCGTGACGGTTCGCTCATTCCCCACGTGCCTCTGGCCCAGCGCACTGACCAGATAGACTGGAGCAAGCTGGAACTGCGCGAGTATAAAGCCGCAGCTACTAAGTGTACGGGTCTCGTCTACAAGCCTGGCGATACACAGCTGTCTCGGGTGGAGCAGTAACGAACGGTATGTGTCTGCAAAGGTAACAAGAAAAAAGCGCCGCTCCAAGCAAAGCGACGCTTTTTTCCTTAAATTTTAATGTACTGCACAAACATTTAATTTTGTGCACTCTGTTTCTTTGCAAAATGAACTACGGCCGCCTAACGTTTCTGCAGGATTTCTATCAGCTGCGTCAGGTCCTGAATGTCTACCTCGCTGTCGCCGTTCAGGTTGGCCGACTCAAAGGAGAACGGCTGCGGGTCGAGGCCGAGGATGTAGTCGCGGACAGTGGCGACATCCAGAGCGTTCACCTCGCCGTCGCCGTTGGCGTCGCCCTTAATATCAATGGTTGGCGCCCCGCTGCCGCTGAACGTCAGCACGCTCCAGCCCTTGGCTTCCGCAGCAGCCTTCTGCTGTTTTGTAATACTGTTATTTTCCGATCCTCCTATTGTTGTCAGGAAGTACAGTTCACCTTCTGTCGTCGTTGGCAGACTGCTTATAAAGTTGTCTGTATTTTTGCCGTAAATTTGGTTGTTATAGCATTTGACGACTTGCAGTTTCTTGTTTCCCGACAGGTCTGCCATACTGATTTTGTTGCTACTGCAGTCGAGATACATCAGATTGGTGAATATCCCAATACCCTCTATACTTTCTATTGATTCACCGGTTAGTGTAATTTCCGTTATCTCCTGTATCTCCTCGTCGGTCAGGTATCCGTTCCGGTCAGGATCCAGGTTCTTGATACATCGAAGGAAATGACTGTCGGGGAAATTCGTCTCGTCAATGGGCACGCCGTCGGGGGTCATTCCCTCGTAGTACTCAAAATTTTGAGGGGAGGAACCGCTGCCCTGCAGCACATCCCACTTTTTACTATTGGCATATTCCACCTGCTCGGGTGTTATCTCGTTGTTCTTGGGAGCCGTTGGGTCATAGACCACCAGTCTTCCTTTTGACCCCGTGTACATCGATGAATTCCAGTCATACAGATCCTGCAGGATTTCCGTCATCGCATCATGTTTGATGCAGTTGTTGCGGCAGTCAATATAGGACAGTTTGTCGCACCTATTGACTTCAAGCTCTGTCAGCAGGTTGTCATAACACTCCAGGTTTGACAAGGTGATCGGCACCCTGAATGTCGTCAGCTTATTATGGTTGCACTCAATCCGGGTCATCTTACTATTGTAACCCGACGGCGTTTCCAGCGACTCCAGCTGATTGCTCGAGCAAATGAGCGTCTGCAGCTTCTGGCAATTGCTACAGCTAAGGCTCTTCAGGTTGCCGTTTGAGCAGTCGACATATTCCAGCGGGCATGTATCGTTGGTCGGGAAAAACAGTTTCTCCAGTTTGGAATGGGAGACATCTATAGACGTCAAGGCTTTGCACCCGGTCAGGTCGAGCGACTTGAGAAGTAAGGTGTTGGTACAATCAATCTTGGTCAGATTCTTCAGTCCCGCTACCAAGAGCGTTTCCAGGGCAAAATTCTGAAAGCATGTGAACTTCTCCAGCATAGTGCAGTTGCGCAGGTCTATCACGGGGATTTGGCTGTCACCGCAGTTCAGCTCCGTAATGCCGGTGAAGTACTCTATGCCTTTCAGGTTGGTGACCCCAAGGTTCCTGATGTCAAACGCGAATCTAAAGTCGCTGGCCTCTTCGGGCTGGAGCCGCCCGTCGCCGGAGTAGTCCCACTTCTTGACATAGTTGCGGAGGTTCTTGTCGGGGAAGTTCTGCTCGTTGATGGTAATACATATCTCAAGAGAGATGCGGTCGTAGCCGTCGAGGAAGTGGATGTTGTCGGCATTCAGGGCTGAGAGGGTAGAGGCGCTGAGTGACTGCCAGATGTTGTCCTGCTTGGTTACGTCGGCCGGCACGCCGAGCGTGCCCTTGCTTGTGTCGTGGGTGCAGATCACCTTGCCCTCCTTGTCCTTATAATACTCGGTGCTGCCCGACGTGGCGACGCTGAAGTAGCCTTCAAGCTTCAGGGCCTTGAACAGGCTGGCCACGGTCTGGTCCCACTTCATGCCGTCGTAGATGCTACCCTTGTACGACAGGTCGGTGCCCATGAGCAGCTCAACGATTTTCACGGGGTTACCATACTTATTGTGGAATGTCTTTTTGCCACTGACGAACTCGACTTTGCCATACTTATCGGAATCGATATACATGCCGGGGCCGAGCGTCAGGGCCGACAGATTCTTCACCGCCTGCGAATAGCCTTCGAGCGTGATGTTGGAGTTCTTCACCGACAGCTCCTTGAAGTCGAACAGGGCGTAGCTGTCGCCGCTCTTGTTCTTGAAACACCCGGCATTGATGGTGGAGTTCTCGACAATCAGCGTCGGACTGCCCGAAGTGTCGAAGCAGCTGCTCTCCGACGTCAGTGACAGTTTGACGCCCGACAGCGTGATCGTAGCGCTGCTGCCCACGTAGAAGGCATCCTCGGCACCGCCTTTAATAAACGATTTCTCGCCGTCGCTGCTGCTGATCGTTGTCTCCTTGTTCAGCTTTACAGGCGCAGCATCGGTAGCCGTGAACGAGTTCTGCCCCTTGAGCACAATCTTCAGTCCCGGGCAGTCGTCGTTCAGTATGGCGCGGTTGTTGGTGCCCGTGCGCTCTATCTTAACGTTCCAGAGCGTCAGCGTCTTCGTCGACGGCACGTAGCTGACCGACGGCTTGCCGCCGTTCACGCTCGTGCTGTAGGCCTGGATGTAGGTGCCCGTCACGTTGCTGCAGTTGTCGTAGCTCACGTCGACGCCTCCTACCTGCAACCCGTATTTCTCAGGAGCAATGCCGGTGTAGGCGGTATAGCCCGACCCTGTCCACTTCGACACCGTCCAGCCTTTGGCCGCTGCCGTCTGCACCTGCCCGGTGGTAATCTTGTTGCCGTAGCTCGACTCGCTGGAAGCCACTACCCCGAGGTAGTTCGTGCCCGACGTCCGTTTAGGCAGACTGGCTATGAGCGTCGCCATGTGGTCGATGTCAATCTTGTTGGCATAGCAGTTCAGGGTAATCAGCGCCGTGTTCTTTGTCAGGTTAAGGCCCTGTAGGCTGTTGTTGTTGCAGTTGAGCTCCACGAGGCGCGTGTTGTACGTGAGGTTCAGCGTCGTCAGCTGGTTACCGCCGCACGAGAGTGCCACCAGCTGCGTGTTGCTGTTGACGTTCAGCGACGTCAGCTGGTTGTTGGTGCAGCGCAGGTCGCCCAGCTTCGTGTTTTTCGATACGTCCAGCGCCGACAGTTTGTTGTTGCTGCAGTCAAGGAACGTCAGCTCGGTGAACTTCTCAATGCCTTTGAGTCTGGTTATGCCCAGCCCTTTGACGTCGATGGTCTTCACGTTCTTCAGCTCTGTGTCGCTGAGTATGCCGTTGCCGTTGGGGTCGCAGTTTTGGGCCACATAGTTGCAGAACCTGTAGTCGGGGAAGTTTGAGATGTCGATGGACAGTCCCGTTTCGTTGTCGATGTCCAGCACCACCGTTCCGGCTATTGTGCCCGAGCTGCTGACAAACGTCTTCTGGCTGCTGTCGAACTTGCCGCCCGACGGGGTCTTCACGTAGATGCGGGTTGCCTTGTCGAACGTCGTCAGGTTCTTCACCGCCTGCGTATAGCCCGTCAGGCTGACTGTCGAGTTATTGACAAACAGCAGCTTGTAGTCGAACAGGGCGTAGCAGTCGTTGCTCTTGTTCTTGGTACACTTGGCCGTGACGGTGGAATTCTTGATATACAGCGACGGACTGCCCGAGGCGTCGAAGCAGCTGCTCTCAGACTCAAGATACAGGTCTGCATCTTCTATAATCAGCTTCGAGCTGTTGCCGACGGTGAGCGCGTCCTCGCTGCCGCCGTAGATGTAGGTCTTCTTCTGGCCGTTATAGGCCTGGCACTTCATGGTGGTATGGGCATTGAGCCTCACGGGCGACGAGTTTGCAGCCTTCAGGTAGTTTGTGCCCTTCAGGATAATCGTCAAGCCGCTAACGTCCTCGTTCAGTATGGCACGGTTGCCGCTGCCCGTGCGATCTATCTTGACGTTCCAGAGTGTCAGCGTCTTCGTCTGTTCGTTGTAGACTACCGACGGCTTGCCGCCGTTGACGCTGCTTAAATAAGCCTTGATGTCGTCACCCGTCACGTTCGAGGCGTTCGACGAGCTTACCGACACACCACCGACCTTCAGGGTGTACGCCTGCGCTCCCGCGGCTATGCCGAGGAGCAGGGAAATCGACAATAACAGTCTGGTCTTCATCACTTTTCACTTATTATCTATTATTTTTCACTTCTTCACTCCGTCAGCAGCTGGATCAGCTGCGTCAGGTCCTGAATGTCGACCTCGCTGTCGCCGTTCAGGTTGGCCGACTCGAAGGAGAACGGCTGCGGGTCGATCTTCACCCCCGCAATCTCCTCATCGGTGAGTATGTCGTCCGCGCCGTACTCCTGACCCAACACCCAATTGCGGAAATTGTCATCTGGGAAGGTCGTCTCGTTGATTGCAACGTCGGCACGCACGCCGGCAACGAAAATGAATAACAATGCCGCGAGGCACACGATGCGGCGGAGGCCGCTTCCCAGCTGCAGGCCGTCGGCTGCGGCGGTGGTGGATGGTTGATGTCTGTGGTTCATTATTCTGTGGTTTTTAATTAATTGTAATTCTGCCTGCAAATTTACAACTTTTTTTGCACACTACAAAGAAATAAGGTGAAAAAATGTGATCGGGGGGACGGTTCTTTGCTTTGCAAAGCATGTGGAAGAGGTCTACCAGGTTATCTGGGATAAGACGGAGAAAGAGCATGAGCCAGAACCTTGGTCGTAGAGAAAATGACGGAAGGATTTCGGGAAGTCTACGCGTACCGCGCGCGTACGCGGTACGCGTAGACTTTTACTAATTATTACTGTCATCTGTCATCTGTCACCATGGAATAGGGGCACCAAAGGGTGCGGATGGCGGCGCTATTCATCCCGTTTGGAGGCTCCGGACGACCCAGATGGGGGCCTTTTTTGCGGAGTATCAAAGCAATCGCGAGGTTCTTAAGTTGAATGAGGTTCCCCCGATTTTCAACTTTCCCGTAAAAAAAACGGGCTAATTATTTGTTGGTTTCGAGGGAATGCATTATCTTTGCAAGCGGATAAAAAACGGCAAGCGATGGAAACGATAAAAGGAAAGTACCTGAACCCGAAGGCCGACCTGACATTTAAGAAGGTGTTTGGCGAGCACGAAGACCTGGTGATGAGCCTGCTCAACGCACTTCTTCCCTTGGACGAAGGGAAGCAGATAGAGCACGTGGAATACCTGACGTCGGAGATGGTGCCTGAGAATCCTGGTAAGAAGAATAGTATCGTCGACGTGCGGTGCCGTGAGACAGGCGGGCGCCATTTCATTGTGGAGATGCAGATGAACTGGAATAATGAGTTCCAGCAGCGCGTCATTCTGAACTCGTCAAAGGCAGTCATAAAACAGCTTGGCACGAGCGAGGACTATTCGCTGCTTCAGCCGGTATATTCGCTGAACCTCATCAATGACGTGGGCTTCGAGGCTGGTCCTGACGAGTTCTACCACGACTACGCCATCGTCAACGTGGCCCACAGCGACCGCATCATTGAGGGCCTGCGTTTCATTTTTGTCGAGCTGCCAAAGTTTAAGCCGCAGACCATTGCTGAGCGCAAGATGATGGTGCTGTGGCTACGCTTCCTGACCGAGATAGACCGCGACACGGAAGAAGTGCCTGTGGAGCTGATGGAGAACCCTGACACGCGTAAGGCACTGAAGATTTTGGAGAAGTCGGCCTATAACGAAAAGGAACTTAACGCCTATGAGTATTACTGGGATGCCGTCTACAACGAGCGTGGTGCTATTCGGCATGGTTATAAACAGGGAATGGAACGGGGCATGGCTCAGGGCATGGCTCAGGGTATGGCACAGGGCATGGCTCAGGGTATGGCCCAAGGCATAGAACAAGGTATGGCACAAGGTATGGCACAAGGCATGGCAGAAGGTATAAAGCAGGCTAACCTTGACAATGCGCGAAAGATGAAATTAAAAGGTATTCCTGTCGGTGTCATAGCCGAGGTGACGGGAATAAGTGAGCAAGAGATTCAACAGCTTTAGGTAATGTTATTAAGGATTATGGAGAATAGTATGAGGACATGCAGCGTCAGGCTGGCGAGAGTCCTTCTGTCGATAAGTCTTTTGGCCCTTCAGCCACTCACCGCTACTGCCCAGGGCGAGTGGGTTGTCAAGGGCGACTGTACGCCGGAACTGACTGACGGCGGGCAGACTCGCGGCTTGGCCCGCAGGCTGCCCAGTATACGTAAGGACTGGGATTCCACGAAGGTTTACAAGCAGATGGTCATTCTGGTGTCGTTCCGCGATGTGGACTTCAAGGCCGAGGACCCTCTGAGCTTCTATGATGCCATGTTCAACCAGAGCGGATTCAATATGCGGAGCGGCAAAAGCTGCGTGGCCGACTATTTCCGCGACCAGTCAGGCGGACTTTTCAATATGTCGTTCGACGTTTACGGGCCTATTAAAGTCGACACGCTGGCCTGCCCTTATACCAATCCTAACGAGAAGACCCGTAACTACGGCAACGGACAGTTCCGCAACGCCTTGCTCGAGTTGATCAATCAGCACCCCGAGATCGACTTCAAACAGTACGACTGGGACGACGACGGCACCGTTGAGCAGGTCATCTTCGTCCACGCCGGCCTCTGTGGCAATCAGGGCGAGGGCACTTATGGTTATATCTGGCCGAACACAGGGTCGTTCACAACGGTGATGACGCCCGACGGCATCAAGGTCGGCAACTTCACCGCCAGTGCCGAGCACTGGAAGGGCAACCTGGGCTACTGCGGCATAGGCACCGTCTGCCATGAGTTCAGCCATTGCTTAGGCCTGCCCGACATCTATCCCACGAACAACAAGGACATCTATTCCGTCGTCGATGAGTGGGACTTGATGGATGGAGGCAACTTCACCAACTATGGCTGGAGTCCGCCCAACTACTCGGCCTTGGAGAAAATGCTCCTCGGATGGCTGACGCCTGTCGAACTGACGGAGGCGGCCTCCATCAGAGACATGAAGCCCGTGGACGACGGCGGCCCGGTGTACATCATCAAGAACAACGAGTCGGACTACTATCTCCTGGAGAACTACCAGTGGAAGGGCTGGAACCTCGGCGTACCGGGGCGCGGACTGGTCATCTTCCACGTGAACTACAATGGGACGAGATGGTCGTACAACTACGTCAATAACAACACAAAGCTTGGCTATGAACTGGTGCATGCCGACGGCCTCGACTACGACGGCTGGGACAAACTGCTGATTGCCCGCGGGGCGACGGCGAAGTATGCCAACAAGGCGCGCATGAACAGCCTCTATCTCTCGTCGAGTCCCTTCCCCTGGTCGTCAGATTCCACGGAGACCGTCAACAGCGCCTTGATGGGCACCTACAATGAGATAACCAACATCAGCATGTCGGCCGACGGCCTGGTGTCGTTCGACTTCCGTGGCGGCGACCTGGTGAGCATCAGTCCCACCCATGCCGGTCAGAAGTCCACCGATGCCTATTTCGACCTGCAGGGCCGCAAGGTTGCCGGGCGCCCCGGCAAGGGTGTCTATATCCGCGACGGACGGAAAGTGATTATACACTAATTATAACAGCAACAAACCAAAGAAAAAATTTATGCGAGTAATCATTGAACCGAATTATGATTTGATGTCCCAGTGGGCAGCAAATCACGTCATCGAGCGTATCAACGCCGCCAAGCCGACGGCCGAAAAGCCCTTCGTGCTGGGCCTGCCCACGGGCTCGTCGCCCATCGGCATGTACCGCGCCCTTGTGAAAGCCTGCCAGGAGGGCAAGGTATCGTTTAAGAATGTCGTCACCTTCAACATGGACGAGTACGTCGGACTGCCCGAGGACCATCCCGAGAGCTACCACAGCTTCATGTTCAGCAACCTGTTCAACCACATAGACTGCCCCCGCGAGAACATCCACATCCTCAATGGCAACGCCGCCGACCTGAAGGCCGAGTGCGAGGCCTACGAGCGTGAGATAGAGCGCTTTGGCGGCATCGACCTGTTCCTCGGTGGTATCGGTCCCGACGGCCATATCGCCTTCAACGAGCCGGGGTCGTCGCTCTCGAGCCGTACGCGCCAGAAGACCCTGACCACCGACACCATCATCGCCAACAGTCGCTTCTTCGACAACGATATCAACAAGGTGCCCAAGACGGCGCTGACCGTCGGCGTCGGTACGGTGATGGCCGCCCGCGAGGTGATGATCCTGGTCAACGGTCATGCCAAGTGTCGCGCCCTGCAGGCCGCCGTAGAGGGTTCTGTCAACCACATGTGGACCATCTCAGCGCTGCAGACCCACCAGCACGGTATCATCGTCTGCGACGAGGCCGCCTGCGACGAGCTGAAGGTAGGCACTTACCGCTACTTCAAGGATATAGAACGTAACAACCTTTTGTAAAGTTAAAAAAGAGAAAAAAGCCGCCCAGAGCGGCTTTTTTCCTTATTCTGTTTGGCTTAATTCAGATTATTTCGTACCTTTGTACCCTGAAAAACGAAAAAGAGCATGCTCAACCCCCTCTTTTCCGCTTATATTGCTATCGTATGATAACTAACGTGCTGAAAGCCAGCGGCTTTTGCTTTGTCGTTAGGAAAGGAGGTTGTGTCGTGTGGAGAACATAAAACTATCAACAGATGAAACGCTTAAGAAACTTATTGCTTTTACTATTATTCCTGCCATTAGCCGCCCTCGCCCAGTCGATGAGTGACAATCAGGTGCTGGAGTTGATCAAGCGAGAGTCGGCTGCTGGCTCATCGCGCTCGCAGATTGTCACCAAGTTGGTGCAGCGCGGTGTGAATATCGACCAGATACGCCGGGTGCGTGCCAGGTATGAGCGGCAGCTCCGTACCCGTGGGCTCAGCGGCGTGGCCGACGAGTCCACAAGTGAGCTGAATTCGCGTATGCGCACCAACAACAGTGGCGTCACCGAGGAGATTACCTCTGGGAAGTCAGGCACCGCCAGCCAGCTTGGCGACGATGCCGACCTCAGCTACGAGGAGACCGTGCAGCAGGGCGAGGCCGACGAGGCCGTCAGTGGCGTTGGCGGCAAGAAGGTGTTCGGCCACGACATTTTTAACAATAAACTGTTGTCGTTCGAGCCAAACATGAACATCGCCACGCCTCAGGACTATGTCCTCGGCCCCGGCGACCAACTGGTCATCGACGTCTACGGTGCCTCGCAGAAGTCTTATCAGCTGACGGTGTCGCCCGAAGGCACGGTGACCGTTCCCGACTACGGCCCCATCAGCGTGTCGGGCATGACGGTGGCCGCCGCCAACAGCCGCATTCGCGGCAGCCTCGGCTCGCGCTATAGCAGTTCGAACCTGAAGGTCAGCGTCGGTCAGACCCGCACCATCTTGATTAACGTCATGGGCGAGGTTCAGAAACCCGGCACCTACCACCTGAGCGCCTTTGCCAGCGTCTTCCATGCCCTCTATGCCGCCGGTGGTATCGGCGAGCTTGGCACGTTGCGTAATGTCCGCGTGCTCCGTGGAGGCAACCTGGTGACCGTCGTCGACATCTATGAGTATATCCTCAATGGCCGTCTGGCCGGAAATATCCGCCTGAAGGATGGCGACGTCATCCAGGTCGGACCCTATGACTGTCTGGTCAACGTCAGTGGTAACGTGAAGCGCCCGATGTACTACGAGATGCGGGCCAACGAGAGTGTGGCCACGCTGCTGAAGTATGCCGGTGGCTTTGCCGGCGATGCCTACCGGAAGAGTGTACGCCTGACCCGCAAGACCGGCGAGCGTTACGGTGTGTACAACATCGACGAGTTCGAGCAGGCTTCGTTCCGTGTGGCCGACGGCGATGCCGTGCAGGTGGATGCCATGCTTGAGCGCTTCGAGAACATGGTCGAGGTCAGCGGAGCCGTGTTTCGTCCCGGCCAATACCGCCTCGGCGAACAGGTGACGACCGTCCGCGGACTCATTGAGCAGGCCGACGGACTGACCGAGGACGCCTTCACTGCCCACGCAGTGCTCCACCGCATGAGGGCCGACCGCTCGCTTGAGGTCATCCCCGTCGACGTCGGCGGCATCATGGCCGGCACCGTGGCCGACATCCCGCTGGCCAACGAGGACGTGCTCTTCATTCCCACCCAGACCGAGCTGATCAACAGCCGTTATGTGAACATCAACGGCGAGGTGCTCTCGCCGGGACAGTACCAGTGGGCCGCCAACATGACGATAGAAGACCTCGTCATGAAAGCCGGCGGACTGACTGATGCCGCCTCGGTGGCTAAGGTCACGGTGTCGCGCCGACTGGTTGACCCGAAGGCCACGAAGGCCACCTCGGAGCTGGCCAAGACCTACTCGTTCGCACTGAAGGACGGCTTCGTCATCGACGGTACGCCGGGCTTCCTGCTCGAACCTTACGATATCGTCCACGTCTTCCGCAGTCCCGGATTCCATACCCCCCGCACCATCACGATCGAGGGCGAGGTCAACTTTGCGGGCAGCTACACCCTTGAGAAGAAGAATCAGCGCCTGAGCGACCTCGTCAACATGGCTGGCGGCGTCACCGCCGATGCCTACGTCGAGGGTGCTCGTCTCGTACGGCGTATGGACGACACCGAACGGGCTCGTCTGCGTATGGCCATGCAGACCGTCCGCATGAGCCAGGACAGCGAAGACTCCGTGGCCGTCGAGAAAGTTCAGCAGAGCGACATCTACACCGTCGGCATCCATTTGGAGGACGCACTAGAGAACCCCGGCGGCGATGCTGACATCGTGCTCCGCGAGGGCGACCGCCTCATCATTCCCGAGTATGAGGGTACGGTCAAGATCAGCGGCGACGTGATGTACCCCAACACCGTGGCCTTCCAAGACGGCAAGAACTATAAGTGGTACGTGCGTCAGGCCGGCGGCTTCGGCGAGCGGGCCAAGAAGCGCAAGACCTACATCGTCTATCCCAACGGTACGATGGCCCAGGTGAACCACGGCGCCGAGATAACGCCGGGCTGCGAAATCATCGTGCCGTCGAAGCCCAAGCGCGAAGCAATGACCACCGCCCAGTGGATGGGCATCGGCTCTACGGCTGCCTCTATTGCCACGATGATTGCCACCATTATTTACATGATTACCAAGTAAACCGCACGACGATGGAACAGAACAAGATAGAAGAAAAGCAGACAGCCCAGAAGGCACCCATCGACTTCACGGCGCTGTGGCAGTCGGTCAAGAACCATCGGAAGACGTATTACAAGGTGCTCGGCATCACTTTTGTCCTGGCCTGCATCTATGCCTTCTCACTGCCCAGGGTCTATAAGTGCGAGGTGATGTTAGCTCCCGAACTGTCCACCAACCGTAGCTCCAGCTCCATAGCGTCGCTGGCACGCTCGTTCGGCATGAGGATTGGGTCGAACGTCATGGGTGGCGGCAGCGAGGCCCTGTTACCGACGCTCTATCCCGACCTGATGAACTCGGTCGACTTCAAGACCAGCCTCTTTGACATCAAGGTCTGCGCAAAGGACAGCGTGAAGCCCAAGAGCTACTACGACTACCTGCTCAACGACCAGAAGCGCACGTGGTGGGGCAAGGCCATCGGCGGAACCCTCAACGCACTGATAAGCCTGATTGCCAAGGAGGACACCACGGACAACTCGAAGGTAAACCCCTTCAGGCTGACCAAGCAGCAGACACGCATTGCTCAGATCATCGACCGCAAAGTGGTCTGCGACGTCGACCAGAAGACACTCGTCATCACCATCGACGTGAAAGACCAGGACCCCGTCATCTGTGCCACTGTGGCCGACTCCGTCAAGGAGCGTCTGCAGCAGTTCATCACCGACTACCGCACCAACAAGGCCCGTGTAGACTACGAGTACAATAAGAAACTGTGCGCCGAGGCCAAGGTGCGCTACGAGAAGGCGCGCCAGCGCTATGCCGACTTTGCCGACGCCAACCAGGACCTGGTGCTGCAGAGCGTGCGGACGAAGCTGACCGACCTCGAGAACGAGCTTCAGCTGCAGTTTACGGCCTATCAGGCGTATGTGGCTCAGCTGCAGAATGCCGAGGCTCAGGTGCAGCAGGATACGCCGGCATTCATGACCCTGCAGAGTGCCACGGTGCCCATCAAGCCCGCCGGTCCCAGCCGCAAGAAGATCCTCTTTGTCTTCCTCTTCCTGGCCTTTGTCGGTGTCACCATCCGTGCGTTCCACAAGGACGGACTGTTGAAACCCCTGCTCGGTCTGTCGTAAATAAAAGTTTAAAAGTGCCTACACTGCTTACACTTAGATGTAAACGGCTGACGTTGAGAACGTTATCTTGTGTAGGCAAATTTATTTAGTGTAGGCAACTACCCGAAAATAGCTTAAAAACATGGCTTTCGACTTCAATTTAGTGCCCGATTGGTGGGCTGTATGCCAGAATGTCGACTGCCCGCAGGCCGAATCCTGCCTGCGTCGCGTGGCTGGTCAGAACGTACCATCGTCGGTGGCGGTCTGGCCCAGCGTGATGCCGGGGGTGCTGAATGATGGCGATTGTGCCTACTATGCCAAGTATGAAAAGGTTCGTATCGCGCGCGGATTTAAAAAGATGTTCGCGCGCGTTAAGAGCCGTGACGACATCTATACCATGCGGCGCGAACTGACCGACTACTTGGGCAGCGTTGGAACTTTCTATCGCTGTAAAAGTGGCGAACGGCTACTCAGTCCCCAACAGCAACAGTGGATTCTACAACTCTTTGGCCGACATGGCTACACCGAGGACTTGGAGTTCGACGAATATGCTGATACTTACTACTTTGAACAGAAGCATTGAGATTGTTCCACAGGCTGGAACATTTATTCCACTCTGTGGAACATTTGTTCCAGCCTGTGGAAATGATTAGAAACAGCAGGAAATGAAGTTCTCAATCGTTAATATCGACAAGAAAAAGCAGCTGCACTTACAGGTGAAGTCGGCCGACTGGTTCTTCAAGCGCATTACAGCCGATACGAAGTCGGCCCTCGTGGGCAACCTGCGCCGACACATCGAGATGTTTGGCGACAACGGCAGTTACGAGAGCCGTGTGCCCGTGCCGAGGGTGTTTCCGATGGTTGAGCTGTCGAGGTCGGCCAGCGGCAACCTTGATGTCACGAGTTTCAACGGACTGGTGCCGCTCCATGTCGGCAACCTGCTTAGGGACGACGACTTAGAGGCCGTGAAGGAGGCTGCCAAGATGATGCCGATGACGTACGCTGCGTTCACTGGTGCCGACGGTCGCAGTATGGAAATCCTCGTGGCCGTGGCCCCTATGAGCGGCCAGCTGCCGCAACGGGAGCCTGACGTCGACCGCTTCTGCCAGGCTGCCTACGACATTGTCTTTGGTGCATATAGCGGTGTGCTTCAGAAACCCATTGAGCGGCAGTCGGTTACGGCGCGCACTACGATGCGCCTGACACTCGATGCCGAGCCGTACGTCAATCCGTCGGCAGTAGCCCTGAAGGTCGACGTCGGCAGTATGATACGCTCTGAAACCAGCCCTGCTGACGCTGCTGCCAGTGAGCAGCACGAAATGGACATGAAGCTGTATGCCGACTACGAGATGATGTATAAGCAGGCCTCCGAAGAGGCCTACGACGAGACGGCCGACGTCATTGAGAGTCAGCGGCTTGAGGCCTACGTCACCGAACTGGCCCGGCGTATGTGCCTGAAAGGTGTTCCCGAGGAGGAGACATTCCTGCACCTGCGCAACCACTACGTCTTCGATAACCTCTACCAGCAGCTGGAGTTCCGTGCCATCGTCGAGGCCGTCTACTACGAAAACAAGCCCGAGCGGACAGCCGAACCGACGGCCGTCAGCTTAGAGACGCGCCGGTTCATCAAGTTCCTGACCACCCGCTACGTCTTCCGCTACAATACGGTGATGGGCTACACCGAGTACCGCCCCAACAACACGTGGATACAGGACTGGGCCGTCTGCGACGAGAATGCCATCAACGCCATGACCATTGAGGCCCGTCTGGCCAACCTCGATGTGCGCGAGAAGCAGGTGCGCAGCTACGTTCACTCCAGCATCATCCGCCGCTGCGACCCCTTGCAGGACTACTTCTGGAAAATCCGCGATGCCTGGGACGGCAAGACCGACCACATTGCCCAGCTGGCGCGCACCATCCCCTGCAAACTGCCGCAGTGGGAGCAGTGGTTCCGCAAGTGGTTCCTCAGCATGGTGGCCCAGTGGCTCGGCCGTATGCGCGACTACGGCAATGCCCTCGTTCCGCTGCTCATCTCGCCGCAGGGCGACGGCAAGTCGTTCTTCTGCCGCAACCTGCTGCCCCGCGAACTGCAGTGGGGCTTCCTCGAGAACCTTGTTGTCGAAGAGAAGAAACAGACGCTGCAGGCCATGCACAACTTCCTGATTATCAGTCTCGACGAGTTCAATCAGATCAGCCAGAAGACGCAGGAGGGCTTCCTCAAGAATGTCATCCAGCTGCCACGGGTGAAGATCAAGCGCCCCTACGGCAAGCATGTCGAGGACTTCCCCCGTATGGCCTCGTTTATCGCCACCTGCAACGAAGCCAGCGTGCTGAGCGACCCCACCGGCAACCGCCGCTTCATCGGCGTTCAGCTGACGGCCCCCATCGATACCAATTACAAGCCCAACTACGCCGCCCTCTACAACCAGGCCTACACCATCGTCACCGAGGAGCGCGAACAATACTGGATGACACCCGAGGAAGTCAAGGAGCTGATTGCCCACAACCGCCAGTTTGAGGTCCAGCCCCCTGCCGTCCAGTACTTCAACGAATATTACACCGCTGTCAGCGACGAGGCTGAAGGCCAGTGGCTCTCGCCCACCGCCATCTACACCCGTCTGCGCCAGATAGCCGGCAGTGGTCTGAAAGCCAACGGCGTTGCCTCCTTCGGCCGCTACCTGAAGAACATCGAAGGTCTCCAAAGCCGCCGAATCGGCAACAACCGCCAATATCTGGTGCGCGAAAAGGAGTAACAAACAGAGATGAAAACAATGGAAAGACGTTATCCGATAGGTATCCAGACTTTCTCGGAAATCATCCGAGGAGGGTATCTGTATGTTGACAAGACCGATTTGGTGTGGCGAATGGCTCATTTTGCAAAATTCATTTTTATGAGCCGTCCGCGACGTTTTGGCAAGTCCTTGCTGTCATCTACGCTTGAGTCCTATTTCCGGGGCGACCGTGAACTGTTTGAGGGCTTGAAGATTATGACGCTGGAACAGCAGTGGGAGCAATACCCCGTGCTCCACTTCGACTTGAGCGGTGCCAGGCATCTTCCGCCTCAAGGTGTTAGGGATGAGCTAATCCTGCTGCTTGACGGCTATGAGAGAGTCTACGGCTCAAACCCCAAGGAGACGTCGCCCGGTATGCGTCTGGCTGGGCTGATTGACCGGGCATACGAGCAGACAGGCAGGCAGGTCGCCGTTATCATCGACGAATACGATGCCCCCTTGCTCGATGTGCTTCACGAGAAAGACAGGCTGGCCGAAATGCGCGAGGTGATGCAGGAGTTCTACCAGCGTCTGAAGAGGCAGGAGCAGAAAATCAAGTTCTGCTTCATCACTGGTGTTACGAAGTTCTCTCAGCTGAGCATATTCTCGACCCTGAACAATATACTCAATGTGACGATGAACCCGTTGTTCTCTGCCATTTGTGGAATTACCGAGGAGGAACTGACGACAGTCTTGGCTGACGACATTCGTCTTTTGGCCAGTGAGTATGGATGTACAGCGGAGACAATGCAGCTGAAACTCAAACAGAGATATGATGGCTATCATTTCTCAGAGAAGTCAGCTGACATTTATAATCCTTACAGTCTGCTGTCTGCTTTCAGGCAGGGGCGTATTGACAACTATTGGTTCGACACAGGCACACCAAGCTATCTGATTCGTCAACTAAGGCGTTTCGGAACTGACATCACGGATGTGGAGAGACAGGAGGTCCCTGCGTCGGCCTTCGACCAGCCCACTGAGAATATGACCAATGCGCTGCCACTGCTATACCAAAGCGGCTACCTGACCATCAAGGACTATGACCGCGAGACGTTCATCTATACCTTGTCTTTGCCTAATCAGGAAGTGAGGACAGGATATGCCGAAGGGTTGCTCCCTTACTATACGGGTTTGGAGGCAAAGGATGTGCAGACTGGCTTCGCGTTGAAGTTCTGGAAGGCACTGAAGAAGGGCGATGTCGATTTGGCAATGCGGGAGATGCAGGTCTATATGGCCGGTGTGCCATACGTGGAGGGCTTCAAGAAGAAATTAGAAGAAGCCTCTGCTGCAGAGGGCTTCTATGAATATACGATGTACCTTATCTTTTCGATGCTCAATGTCTATGCCCGAACCCAGGTAAAGTGTGCCAAGGGCAGGGCTGATATGGTTGTCTGGATGCCGGATGCCATATATGTCTTTGAGTTAAAGGTCAATGGCACGGCCCAGGAGGCACTTGCTCAGATTGATGATCGTGGCTATGCCATTCCCTTTGAGACCGACAGTCGGCGGGTCGTGAAGGTTGGCGTTAAGTTTGATGTGGATACTCGTGTACCACAAGAATGGGCAATTAATGCGTGAAAAGGAGTGGTTGCCTACACTAAACGAATTTGCCTACACAAGATAATTGGTTGAATCACTGACAGATACATCCAAGTGTAAGCAGTGTAGGCACTTTAAAACATTTTGATTTAGTCAGCAGTGAGTTGGATTTCTTGTGAGTGAGAACAGTGTATATGCTATCTGATTTACCGAAGATAAAAGACTTAATCAAGAACAATCTTAGAATTGTTCAGAATACAGGTTATCTGACAATAATAGAATGCGTGCGCCTTCTTTTGCCGTTTGTGGCTCTTCCTTATATTGTACATACTGTTGGTATGGAACGATATGGTATAGTCGCTTTTGCACATACGGTAATAAACTACTTTTTTATTTTTATTAATTTTGGGCTAAATATATCATCTGTGAAGGAAGTGGCATTGTTGCGCGATAACAAAACAGCGCTTCACTCGCTTGTTTCTTCTGTTCTTGCTGTCAAGTTATTCCTTCTCATATTGTCCTTTGTCATTTTGATGCTGAGTATTGCCTTTGTTCCCGTATTGGCAGAGCATAAGACAATCATGTTGTACTCGTTTTTGATATGTTTCTACGAACTACTGTTTCCTATCTGGTATTTCCAGGGAATCGAAAAGATGAAGTATATAACGTTGGTAAGTTCTTCGTCAATCATATTATATACGTTATCTGTCTTTATCTTTGTCACCGAACAGTCTGATTACGAATTAGTAGCGTTGTTGCAATCGTTGAGTAGTATTGTTGCTGGCCTGATAGCCTTTTTCTGCTTAATCAGAATAGAGCGCGTTAGGTTATCAGTTCCTCCCTTGAGCCAGACCGTTTCTGTCTTTAAGAATGCCATACCTTTCTTTTTGTCTCGGGTGTCGGTCGTGTATAATGCGAATTTGGCAAAGACGATTAGTGGCTTGTTCTTGTCGATGGAAAGTGTTGCGGCTTTTGACATAGCACAAAAGTTGTCTCAATTTGTGCTGATTCCTGTTGACATGCTAAACCAAGCCACGTATCCCTATGTTGCCCGAACAAGAAACAAAGTGTTTATAACAAAGTATTTATGCTTGAATGCGCTTCTTGGCCTTTTGTTGAGTTTGATGCTGTTTGCTGTTGCTCCATTGCTGATAAGTATCTTTACAAATGAAAATGTTGCTGAGGCTACCAAGATCCTGCGTGTCCTTTGTCTCTTTACGTTCTCTGACACGATTACGATGGGTTTGGGAGCATGTACGTTAGTCGCATTTGGTTACTCAAAGCCGTTTAACGATAGCGTAATTGCTTCAACATTGGTGCTCTCGGCAATTTACCTTGTCATTTACGTCCTTGGATTGTTCAGTACCAGCTATTTTGCATTCGCTATATTCCTGTCAAGCATGTTCGTTTTAGCTTATCGCATGCGTTATTGCCTAAAGTATGGTATTTTTGATTTTAAGGCATTGCGAAACAGATAATCATCAATGATATACTTTGCCGTTTTCATCCTGCTTCTGATATTGACTGTCCGTTATGATATTAACGGAAAGACGGAGTATCGTGATCAGTGGTACAATGGGGTGCTTGTCATTCTTATACTGATTGCAGGACTGCGTTTTAGATTGGGGGAGGATACGATAAACTATATTTGGATGTTTTATCATGACACACCGGAATTGCCTGATTTCGATATTGATGTTTTGTTGTCAAGTGACCAACCTCCGTTATGGTTAATATTAAATTCTTTAGTAAAAACATTAGGCGGGAAGTTCTTTGTCGTTCAACTCATTCAAGCGACGATATTAAACACCTTAATGCTTAAGTATTTTAAAAAACATAGCACGTATCCATTTGCTTGTGTCCTTCTGTATTTTTATTGGAGATATCAATTATTTAATATGGTCGTTATGAAAGCTGCATTAGCTCTTTCTGTTGTGTTATTTGCAAATGATTTCTTTTTGGAAAAGAAATATATAAAAGGGTTCCTGCTGGTTCTAATAGCAACAGGATTTCATCAAGCATCACTTTTGTTGGTTATAATTCCATTCCTTTTATTCCTAAGATTTAATATAACTGGAGTGACCATTCTCATTTTTGCTTTTTTTGTAGGCGCTTTCCTACAGAGCAAATTGGGAGATGTTTTCGCATTATTTGAAATAGCAGAAGGTACTTCTGATAAACTAGATATATATTTGAATAATGATAAATATATGGGCCAAATTCACAATATGAATTATTATATAGCGGTATTATTTCCGCTTATATTATATCCTATAATGTCCATTGTATATTTAAAACGATATTGTAGTGATTCTCGAGTACTTAAATTTGAACCATTTGTTATGATGGGCCTGATATTTCAAATGATGCAATTTTCTATTGATTTAATGTATAGGTATGTATATGTATTTATGCCCTATTATTTAATAGTCATTATTCATTTCTTTTTTGAGTACTCGAAAAAATCAATATTATTAAAAAAAGCATTAGCTTATACAAGGACTTTTGCTGTTATTATTCCATTACTAGTTTCCTTTTATATTAATTGGCCAATAACAGATGTTACTTTCTTCCCTTATTCATCTGTTATAGAAAGGAGTATAGATGAGGATAGAGAGAAGTGTTATGCAGGGTTTGTTGCTTATTATAATTTGAATCTGGATGAATATTGATATGGCTAAGATGTTTTGTATTATATGTTGTTGTAATTAATTCCTTTGCACAAATGAACATAGCAGTTATATTTGCAGGAGGTTCAGGAACTCGAATGCATACAAAGTCTAGACCCAAACAGTTTTTGGAGTATCAAGGTAAACCTATCATTATATATACACTGGAGTTGTTTGACAATCATCCAATGATAGATGGGATTATTGTGGCGTGTGTTGCGGAGTGGATTCCTTTCCTTGAGAAGATGCTCAAGAAGTTTGAGATTAATAAAGTGGTTAAAATTGTGCCAGGAGGTAAGACCGGGCAGGACTCTATCTATAACGGCTTAGTAGCTGCCGAGGAAATAGCAAGTGGACTGGATGATATTGTGTTGATACATGATGGGGTTCGACCTCTGATAACAGAGGATACCATCACAGACAATATCGATATGGTGCGTAAGGAGGGTAGCTGTATAACCTGCATTCCTGCTACAGAGACCTTCATTGTCACTCAGCCTGATGGTAGTTTGGAAATACCTACTCGTGCTGACTCCCTGATTGCACGTGCACCTCAGAGCTTCTATCTGAAAGATATTCTGTCAGCCCATCGACAGGCAAGAGCAGAAGAACGGCATGACTTTATAGACAGTTGCTCTATGATGCATCATTATGGCCACCGGTTAGGCAGAGTAATAGGTCCGATGGAGAATATCAAGATTACGACCCCCACTGATTATTTCGTCTTCAAGGCAATGGTGGAGGTCCATGAAAACCAACAAATATTTGGTTTTTAAAGCATTTTTTTGAGAGAGAGTTATTAGTATGACAGGGTGTCAAAAAGGGTAAGATGGATTATAGGTTGAAAAGGCTACCCCTGGGAATCCAGAGCTTTGAGAAGATTCGAAGAGAAGATTTCCTCTACGTTGACAAAACTGCTGCTGTCTATCAGATAGCCAATGCAGGAAACTATTATTTCCTGTCGCGTCCGCGTAGGTTTGGCAAGAGTCTTCTTATTTCGACCTTCCATGCCTATTTTGATGGTCGTAAGGAGCTGTTCGACGGTCTCGCCATTGCAAGTTTTGAAAAAGAATGGCGGCAGTACCCTATATTCCATCTGGACCTGAACACAGAAAACTATGACAGACCTGAGGCTCTTCAGTATAAGTTGGAAGCCGTTCTCTGTGAATGGGAAAGTCTCTATGGCAACAATCCAGCAGAGCAATCTGTTGCTATGCGCTTCGAAGGTGTCATCAAGCGGGCATATCAGAAGACGGGCGAACGCGTGGTCATCTTGGTCGATGAATATGACAAGCCCCTGCTGCAAGCCATTGAGGATGAAAGGCTGCAGGATACATACCGAAGGACACTGAAGGCTTTTTACGGCGCATTGAAGTCGGATGACCAATATATACGTTTTGCTTTCCTTTCGGGTGTAACCAAATTCGGTAAAGTCAGTGTCTTCAGTGACCTGAACAATCTGACTGACCTTTCAATGGATTGGCGCTATTATGATGTCTGTGGCATTGTCGATGAGGAGTTGGAACAGTATTTCTCATCGTATATAGCTCAACTGGCTGTTGAGAATAAGATGTCAGCCTCAGAGACCAAGGAAAAACTGAAACAGCTCTATGATGGATATCATTTCACAGAAGAGTCGCCCGGGGTTTACAATCCGTATAGTTTGCTGAATACGTTTGGCAGGTCTCGCTTTGGTAGTTACTGGTTTGAAACAGGTACGCCTTCATTCCTGGTCAGCCTGCTAAAAAAGCACGACTACAATTTAGAGCAGATGGCTCATGAGCAGACTACAGCGGAGGTGCTGGACTGTATCGATGGGGCATCAACCAACCCTATTCCCTTCATCTATCAGAGTGGCTATCTCACCATCAAGGGTTACGACAGCCGCTTTAAACTATACCAACTTGGATTCCCGAATAAAGAGGTGGAAGAAGGGTTTGTGAAATATCTGATGTCTTGTTATACGCCATTCTCTGAAGTGGAGGCTCCTTTCCAAATAGCACAGTTCGTTAAGGAAGTGGAGGCTGGCGAAACAGAACGATTCTTGAAGCGGCTGAAGAGCTTCTTTGCCGATACGCCATACGAACTGGTAAAAAATCTGGAGAATCATTACCAGAATGTCCTTTTCATCCTATCTAAACTGTTAGGCTTTTATGTTAAGGCTGAATATCACACCAGTGAAGGGCGAATAGATATGATACTGACAACAGATCACTTTATATACATCTTCGAGTTCAAGTTGGATGGTACAGCTGAAGAGGCTATACGCCAAATCGAGAACCAGCATTACGCCACCCCGTTCGAAGCAGAGGGTAAACAAGTAATTAAAGTCGGCCTGAATTTCTCGACCAAGATGCGGAATTTGGAAAGATGGATTGTGAAACAGTAAAGTTTTGACAATGAATTCATACATAGATGATATAAGAATGAATAAGCAGATATTAACAGAAGACATCAAAGCATTTGCTGAGAGCTTTGAACTCAGCGAATTGTTACGTGGGAAATCATTCCTAATAACGGGGGCTACTGGACTGATAGGTTCTGTGATGATAAAATGCCTGCTGGCACTCAATAGGAAAAAAACGCTTGGTATAAAAGTTATTGCTGTTATTCGCAGTCTGGATAAAGCGAAGTCTGTATTTGCAGATGAATTTTCTGAGATAGATTTTAAGAATCTAAGCCTTGATGAGATCAGCGTCACTTCTATTGGGGCAGATGTTGATTATATTGTTCACCTTGCCAGTCCTACTGCTTCTAAATTTTTCGTGGAACATCCTGTGGAGACACTACGTACAGCTATTGAAGGTACAACAGCTGTTTTGGAATATGCTAAAGAAGTCATGGTTGAGGGAATGGTTTATGCATCATCACTTGAAGTGTATGGCAGTAATGATACAGACGAGTGGATTGATGAGAATTTTCAGGGATATGTAAATCCTGTTGAAGTTAGAAGTTCCTATAATATGGGTAAGAGAGCTGCCGAATGTCTATGCCATTCATACGCAGCAGAATATCAGCTACCTGTTGTGATGGCAAGGATGACACAGACTTTAGGAGCAGGTATAGAATATAATGATAATCGTGTTTTTGCTCAATTTGCCAGAAAAGTGTTAGAGGGTAAGAATATTGAATTACATACATCAGGAGAAACATCTCGTATGTATTGCTATACTACAGATGCTATTTCTGCTATACTCTATATTTTAATAAAGGGCAAGCCTGGGGAAGCCTATAATATAGCGAACAAGGACTCTTATATCTCCATTCGTGACATGGCGTATATGTTAAGAGATAACTTTAGCCCCCAATTATCAGTAATCATTAGCCCTAAGGATAATCAGGGGTATGCTCCACAGACCAAGCTAAGGCTTTGTACAGAAAAAATAGAATCTCTTGGGTGGAAGCCTGGTTATGACTTACATCAGATGTTTAACCGTCTCCTTCTTTTTATGAAAGAAGATTAAAAAGAAAACGATAATGACACCAATGACATTAAAGGATGTTCAACATGTTTTATATGACATCTTGATTGACATCCATGAATTTTGTATAAAGAATGATATCAAGTATTCTTTAGCAGGTGGAACATTGCTTGGAGCAATCCGGCATAATGGTTTTATTCCCTGGGATGATGACCTGGATGTTCAGATGTCACGTCCGGAGTTTGAACGATTTATTCATAGTTACAAGTCAGAGAAAGGCTATCTGTTGCTCTCTCCGGAACTTGAGGGCTGTGAGGACCTTTGCATTGGCTTTGCACGAGTATGCGAGATGAAACGTACTTATGTTGATCCAGGTGTCGGCCCTTGGACAAAAAAGGAGACAGGATTGTGGGTAGATATAATGCCTATTGACGGTGCCCCCGACAATATAAAGGAAGCTAAGAAAAAAATAAACAGGATGCACTTCTATTGGACTTTCTTAGGGCTGTCTAAAGGTCGTTTCAAAATTGATTTTAGCCATGCGAAAGGGCTTAAAATGAAAGTGAGGGCCTTCACGAAGAAATGTTTATCGCTTTTTGTTCCTAAAGACTTCGGAAGGACGTATGCAAAGATGTGTCAAGAGTATGACTTAGAGAAGAGTTCATATCTCGCAAATTATGCGACCATGAAAAATGGCTTTCGCGAGTGGCAGCCTAAGAGTTCTATGGATAGTTTCGTCTTGCACAGGTTTGAGGATAGGGACTTCTATATTATGGAAGACTATAAAATCAGTTTGACGAGCCTTTATGGAGATTATATGAAGCTGCCACCCAAAGAGCAACAGGTTCCAAGCGACGTTAACACGTTCTTTTGGAGATAGAAATGATTTTGTTTTACTTGTAACTTGCATCATGAAAAGTTGGCCTTTCTGCCTTTTCCTGATAGGATGTTTGTTTCTTTCTTATCCGCTCTCTGCTAAGAAGCCAAAGGATTTGTTGATTTGCACATGGAATATAGGGCACTTCTCGAATGGTGCGAAGTCATATTCTATGATAGATGTTGCAAAGTACAATGAGTCATTGGCTAAATATCGTACTTTAATCTATGACGATATTCGTCCAGATGTTATGACCGTCAACGAGTATAATGTCGTTTTCTGTGGTAAGGATACTGAAAACACTCCATATAAAACTTCGTCGCTATTGTTTGATGGTTTAAAAAAGAATGTTATAGGCTTGAAATGTTTGGCAGTATGTAATGCCATCTTTTCAAAAAAAAAGATGGGCAGCCCCCGTACTGTTGATTTTGTGAGCCAAAAGAACATCGAAGGCGATGACTTCGTTAGGTCTCGAGAAAACTACTTTATTGAATCAGAGTTGAAACTGAACGGTAAAAAAGTTAAACTGGTATGCATGCATCTGTTGTTTTCGTCCAAGGTTGATGAAATCTATCAGCAAAAGCAAATTGAGGAGTTGATAAGCTACTATCAGAATCAAAAAAGAGTGATTATTTGTGGTGACTGGAATACAGAAGCTTTATCATCCTTGAAGGATGCTGGCTATAAGTTGGCTAATGACGGCTCCCTGAAAACATATCCGCTTAAAAAATTAGCCTTGGATAATATTGCGGTTAAGGGACTTGAAGTCTCTGATGTGCGAGTTGTTAAGACAAACTTGAGTGATCACTATCCTCTTGTCTGTCGTGTTTCTTTGAAATAGCAATGTTTAGAAAACAATATTAAGTTGATGATGAAAAGTCATAAGTTTATAATATTTGGCTATGACCATTATAACGCTCTTGGTGTTGTCAGGAGCCTTGGAGAAAAAGGCATCGCTCCAATAGTAATCCTACACAAGACTATAGTGAAGGATGCGAGCCTTGTACCCAATAGTAGATATGCCTCTGTCGTACATATAGTAGAAAATGTTGATGACGGATACCGTCTGTTGCTGGAGAAGTATGGAAATGAAGCATTAAAACCGTTCCTTTATTCTTGCGATGATTATGTAGAAATGTGTTTGGATAGTCATTATGAAGAGTTGAAGGATCGTTTCTATTTCTTCGATGGTGGCCAAGCGGGCATTGTCTCTCGATATATGGATAAAGATGGCATCAGTCAACTTGCTGTTGAATGTGGTTGCAAAATTCCTAAGACAGAAATAGTCAAACGCGGGCAGTTACCAACCTCATTGAAATATCCTGTGATAACTAAGGCGAAAGTGTCGGCAATTGGAGGATGGAAGAAGGATGTCCGTATTTGCTATTCAGAGGAAGAATTGGTTGAGGCTTACAAGACGATTGAAAGTGAAGACCTGCTGGTTGAGGAATTTATTGAGAAAAAGAATGAACTCTGTTTAGATGGGTTCTGCATTAATCATGGAAAAGATGTTTGTATTCCTTTTCAGACTACCTATCTGAGAGTCGCTCCGGGCATGTATGGGAATTATATGGAACTCACTCCTTTTAAAAATGAGATAGTTTATAAACAAGTCTGCAAAATCCTTGAAAAGGCTCAATTCAACGGCATCTTCTCAGTAGAGTATCTCATTGATAAGAATGATGAACTATATTTCCTTGAAGTGAATTTCAGAAATTCGACGTGGAGTTATGCCTTTACTTATGGAGGCGTAAATATGCCATACGAGTGGGCAAAAGCTACGTTGGAGGGTGAAATACGTCTTGCAGAAGATGGCATAAAGAAAACCCCTTTTACAGCATTGGTAGAAGTTAAGGATTTTAAGGATTTCGTATTGACAAGAAAGATTTCGCTCTTGAAGTGGATCCGTGATCTCAGGAAAACAGATTGCTTGTACTATTGGAATTCTAAAGATAAAAAACCGGTATTTGGATGGATTTGGCATCTTATTATAAGAACAACGAAGTCTTTATTTGGACGTTGTTGATTGCCTTTGGCGTAATTGTGTTTGGTGCTGCATATAGCAATTCGTTGAGTGAGATTTCCGGATTGTGTATGCAGTGGGTGAGCCACTATTTCGGGTGGTTGTACATCCTGTCTGTAGTGGCCTTTATTGGATTCTGCCTGTGGATTTCGCTGAGCAAGTATGGGAAGGTAAAGTTAGGTAAGGATGATGAAAAGCCTGAATTTAGCAACTTCAGCTGGTACGCTATGCTGTTTTGCGGCAGTACAGGTATTGGGCTGGTATTCTGGAGTATCGCAGAGCCACTTTCTCATTACGCAGCACCACCATTTGGTATAGAGGCAGGAACTATGCAGGCTATAGATTTTTCTATCCGAACCTGCTATCTCCACTGGGGCATTACCCAATGGGTGTGCTTTGCTGTAGTTGGATTAGGTGTGGCTTATTTCCAGTTCCGGAAGGGTAAGAATGCGCAGTTGAGCAATTTGTTATCGCCTTTAGTAGGTGATAAGTTGACCGAAGGCTGGTTCGGCAAATTTATTGACGGCTTCTCTGTTGTGGTGTCTTTTGCAGGTGTGGCTACTTCTTTAGGCTTGGGCGTCTCCCAGATTTGTGGTGGTTTGCATCATTTGTTTGACATTCCTAAGACGGAAGACACTATTCTCACCATCATTGTACTGATAACCTTGGTGTTTATCATCAGTGCTATTACAGGAGTATATAAAGGTATCAAACTCTTGTCAAACTTAAATACGCTTTTGGCTTTGGCTTTGTTGGCCTTAGCTTTTATTGTCGGTCCCAAAATAACAGTCTTGAACAATCTGACTAATAGTGTTGGTCAGCATATCCAATACTTCTTCAAGGATATTTTTATGATTAATGCTTTTGGTGATAACGAGTGGGTGATGAACTGGCGTGTGTTCTATTATGCTTGGTTTGTGGCTTGGGTGCCATTTGTCGGTATGTTTGTGGCAAGAATTTCCAAGGGACGCACCATTCGTGAATTTATCATGGGTGTCGTGATAGTACCTACTGTGTTCACCATCATTTGGCTGTCTGTATTTAGTGCCATTGCTTTGAGTACGGTTCAAGGGTGGAGCTTAGAGAGTGTACAAGAATTGATAGCTTCCCCTGAAACAGCGGTGTTCATTGTGTTTAGTAATTATCCGTTAAGTCAAGTAATCTCGATAATGATAATTATTTTGTTAGGGGTGTTCTTTATCACTTCTGCCGACTCTGCAACTTACTCTTTGAGCGTAATGACGACCAATGGCGACATCAATCCTCCTATATATAAAAAGGTGGTGTGGGGAATCGTTGTAGCAACAATTGCCTATATTCTGTTGTCGGCTGGTAGCTTAAAACCCCTTCAGACAATCTCAATTGCAGCGACATTGCCCTTCCTTATAGTAATGATTGCAATGATGCCTGCTTTAGTTAAAGATCTGAGAAAAACCATCAAACAATGAAGAAGTTATTCATTTTGCTAATATTGACAATAGCCGTTTCTTCTGTAAAGGCTCAGGTACCTTACTTCGCAGGAACGGTTGGTAATGGAAAACTATATGGTTATACATCATTGAAGGCTCGTCCAGGTATCAATGCTCAAGAGACTTATACCACCTTCCAGTATGGTTTAGGTAGTTATGCTGCTGCAGGTCTTGATTTATATACGGGTAAGAATTGCAGCTATGCTGGTTATCTTTTTCGAGTAGGTAAAAAGTTTAGTAAATGGTTTGGCCTGGGAGGGCAGGTTACGCCATCATTTGATTTAAACAATAACTTTAAGTTCAGTTACCTCACTTCTGCCTTGTATATGAATGGGGCAATTTCCAATGACGGCAATTTCTTCTGGTGCAGCAATACCTGGTGGGGGGTCAACGACGGTGCTGATAATACGTTGACCAACTGGGAGTATCTTGGCTACTGTATCCCCATTATGAAAGGCCAAAACATCACGCCAATGATAGGGACGATACATTCTTGGAAGTTTAATCAGGATGTAGATATATCTGCCGGTGTCTATTATTCAATAAAGAATTGGAATATCTACCTTTGGGGAAATGATTTTTTGAAGTCGAACCCAAGAGTTGTTGTGGGGGTGGATTTCGTAATGTAAAATTGTAATTATGGATATAAATAACCAGTATGGCTCATTAGAGATTCAAAAAAGACTACTTGTCTTGCTTAAAAAATTTCATTCTTTTTGTGTAGCGAATGAGATAAAATACAGCTTAGACTGGGGCTCTCTATTAGGAGCTGTCAGACATAAAGGCTTTATTCCTTGGGATGATGACCTCGATATAATGGTGGATAGGCATAACTTTATGAAGATTATCCAAAAACTAAAGGGAGACGATTCTTTAGTGATAGATGACGGATCCCCGGAGACTCTATGGATAAAGCGTATCCGCTTTGGAAAAGAAGACGTTAATGAAGGCTATCCTCCAACTATCGACATGCTTGTCATGGACTATGCTCCAGATAATCAACTTTTAAGGAAACTCAAGGTTGTCATGTCCTTGTTCATGCAAGGTATGCTGAAGGTTGCCCCAAATTATAAAAGGGGTAATGTTGTGTTAAGATTGTGTACAGTGGTTACACATTGTGTGGGAAAGTTCTTCCCGAGGAAATGGTTACTTAAGTGGTATGACAAATTAGCCTATAAGCATAAGCCGAGTCAGACGCTGACAAGCTATTTTGAGGAGTTTAGTTGTATGGGGAAATACTATCGTCCTGACTTGCTTGAGCATATCATTGAAATGGAGTTTGAAGACACAAAGGCTTTCGTTGTGAGGGATTTCCATGAGTGCCTTTGTGTTCAGTTTGGTCCCGACTATATGACTCCTCCGCAAATGAGCGAAAGGAAGCCAAGACATCAAATAGATTAAAGATATTGTGCTATGATTAATTTTACAGTAGGACCTGTGCAGTCAAGCGAAGCTGTTAGAGCAATCGGGGCAGAGCAGGTGCCATATTTCAGAACGGCGGAGTTCTCCGAGATGATGTTGGAGAACGAACGGCTCGTTAAGAAGTTTGCCCATTCGGGCGATGAAAGCCGCGTCGTGTTTATGACCTGCTCCGGTTCAGGAGGTATGGAAACGGCTATCATGAACACGTTGACTAAAGAAGACAAAGCGTTGGTTATCAATGGTGGTAGTTTCGGTGAGCGCTTTGTGGAGTTGCTCGCTCTTCACGAGGTTCCTTATACTGAAATCAAGCTGGAACATGGTAAGGCATTAAAGCCAGAACATCTGGCACCATACGAAGGACAAGGTTATACCGCTTTTCTTCTCCAGAAACATGAGACTTCAACGGGTGTTCACTTCGACATGAATCTCGTAAGTGACTTCTGCAAGCGAAATAGTATCTTCCTGATTGTTGACACTATCAGTACTTTCCTAACCGACCCGTTTGATATGGGGGCATTGGGCGTGGACGTAATGATTACTGGTAGCCAGAAAGCATTGGCCTGCCCTCCTGGAATTGCGGTAATGATACTTTCTCCTCGCGCTTTGAAGCGTGTTGAAAAGACAAAATGCTGCTGCCAGTATTTTGACTTGAAACTGGCACTGAAGAATCAGGAGCGGGGACAGACTCCCTGGACGCCTGCTGTCGGTGTGCTTCGCCAAATCAATGTCCGTCTGAAAGAGATTGATGCTGCTGGCGGTGCGGAGGCAGAGATAACAAGGACTGCAAACCTTGCTCAGTATTTCCGTAATAAGTTAAAGGAATACAATCTGCCTTTTGAGATAATCAGTGAGAGTTTGAGTAATGCTGTTACTCCACTGCATCCCACGACACAGTCTGCCTATGAGATTTTCCTGAAGCTGAAAGATGAATACGGCATTTGGATATGTCCGAATGGTGGTGATATGAAAGACACCGTCTTCCGTGTCGGTCATATTGGCTGCTTGACAGAAAAGGACTACAATATTTTAATTAATGCATTTTTGGACCTTAAAGAAAAACAGTTTATTTAATACAAATTCGTGATATGCTGTATTAATAATTGTAATATGGAAAGACAGTATATTATTTTTGGTCGAAATACAGGAAATGTTCTGGGACAAATTAGGAGTTTTGGAGAAGCGGGAATCAAAACTATTGTTGTGTGGTTTGGTTTCAACGTGCATAATCCACGCAATTCCAAGTATATTAAAGAGTATATTGAAGTTAGTAATGCAGAAGAGGGATTGGAATTAATTATCAATAAATTTGGTAATTCTCCAGTTAAACATATATTATGTACAGACAATGATGGATTAGTGTCATTGTTTGATAAGAATTACGATAGACTAAAAGATTCATTTATTTTTTTTAATGCGGGGAAGCAAGGTCGATTGTCCATAATGATGGAAAAGAAAGTGCAATGTGAAATAGCAGGGAAATATGGTATTCGATCACCAAAATCAATAATTGTTTCAAATGGGGATTATAATCATGGTATTAATTATCCTATTTTCTTGAAATCATTAGACTCTTTTGATGTTCATTGGAAAGAAAGTGTAGCTATATGTGAGAACGAAGAGGATTTGAAAGATTATTATTCTCACATGTCTCCCAACAGCAAAATTCTCGTTCAAGAGTATATAAAGAAGAAAAATGAATATATTCTTCAAGGAATATCTGTTAACGGAGGTAAAGAATTATACATTCCAATAGAAGGATATTATTATAGATTCCCAGCTGATGCTTATGGCTCATTTCTGTATTTTGAAAAGTATCAAGGTGGTGATCAGTTGTTTGGCCAATTACAGCATTTTTTTTTAGATGTCAATTATTCTGGCGTTTTCGAAATAGAATTCCTTGTAGGTCAAGACAATTGTTTGTATTTCCTTGAGGTAAACTTTCGTCATACCCTATGGAATCATACATTTACAGATATGGGCATTAACTTATGTACTATTTGGGCAAATTCTGAGATTGAAGGACACTTAGAAACAGGAGGTGCAGAATTAAACTGTGAACGTTGGAATCTTATGCGTGAGTTTGAAGATTTCAAGCGATGCCTAAAAAACAAAGACATCTCTATGTTGCAGTGGTTTAAGGATTTGTGCCATTCTGATAGTTTTGTTATATATGATAAAAAGGATAAAAAACCGTTTTATGCATATATCAAAACAATTATTTGTAGAAAATAGTAGTTATTCAGCCCTATTTTAGAATGAAAAAAGTCATAACATACGGAACTTACGATCTTCTTCATTATGGTCATATTCGCCTATTGGAGAGAGCCAAGGCTTTAGGAGACTATCTTATTGTCGGTGTAACCGCTGATGGTTTTGACATGGCTCGTGGCAAGATCAATGTCCAGCAGTCGTTGATGGAGCGCATGGAGTCTGTAATGGCTACGGGGATTGCAGACGAGGTCATTGTTGAGGAATATGAAGGTCAAAAAATAGACGATATAATACGATACGATGTCGATATATTCGCCATTGGCTCTGACTGGGTTGGAAAATTCGACTATCTAAACGAATTCTGTCAGGTGGTCTATTTAGACAGGACACAAGGTATATCCAGTTCAGAACTGAGGTCAAAGACACAGCCGATAAAGATAGGCATTGTCGGCGATGAAAACGAATTGGTCTTGATGGACAAATTTGCCGCTGAAAGCCGTTTCGTTAATGGCGTTTCGGTTGAAGGCGTTTGCTATCCTAATGTTGAGCAACTGACTGCTGGCTTACGGAGCTTGCCAATAGTCACAGCCAATTACGAGGAGCTGATATGTCAGGTTGATGCAGTGTATATAGTCTCCAATCTTAACAAGCATTATGAGCAGATAAAATGTGCATTGAATCAGAATGTTCATGTTCTCTGTGAATCACCTCTAACTCAAAGTGTAGCCGAATTGTTGGAGCTAACAGAGTTGACGAAGGCTAAGCAGCTTGTTTTGATGGATGCTATTCGAACCGCATATTCTACGGCTTATTATCGTATGCTCTTATTGGTAAAGAGCGGACGTATTGGGAATGTGGTCTCAGTGGATGCGTCTTGTAGCAGTTTAAGGGAGAGAACGCCTAATGCGGTCGGTAGTTTCTGCTCATGGGGCCCAAATGCTCTATTGCCTGTCTTTCAGATTTTGGGTACGAACTACATTGACAAGCAGATTCTGAGTTTGTTTGAGGATGAAAAGTATGATGCGTTTACTAAAATTTCTTTGATATACCCTCATGCCGTGGCTTCTGTCAAGGTCGGAAAAGGTGTGAAGACGGAAGGTGAACTTGTCATTTCTGGCACCACTGGTTACGTTTATGTACCGGCCCCGTGGTGGAAAACCGACTATTTTGAGATACGCCGTGAAGACCCGACTCAAAACAAACGGTATTTTTACCAACTTGAAGGGGAAGGCATTCGATATGAGATTGTTTCGTTCTTGAAAGCAATACACCAGAGCAGACGAATTGACTATATCAATGAGGATGTGTCGTTTGCCATTGCCAAAGTGGTAGAGGATTTTTACAAAGAGAAATCGTTAATTAAGTTGACGAAGCAGTAAACGCGGATTTAATATGTGGAGATTGCGAGCATTTTTGTGGAGGACAGTCGTAGATCTTTATCCCAAATATTTGCGGTTTGTGTATAAAATGAATATAGGTGACCATTGCCGCATTTCCTGGAAGGCTCACCTTGATAAGTCTATTAATCCTCGAGGAATCTATATAGGAGAGGGAACGAGGGTTCTTAATGGAGCTATGATCTTGACACATGACGCATGTAGAGATTTAATTGCAGATACGGTTATTGGCAAGCATTGTGTTATAGGGGTGCGTTCCATCATTCTACCTGGTGTGAAAGTCGGTGATTCTGTAATTGTTGGCGCGGGGAGTGTCGTGACAAAGGATATTCCGGATAATACAGTAGTTGCAGGTAACCCGGCAAAAGTTATAAAAACAGGCGTAACTGTTAGGTTTGGCGGCATTGTTGACAATGATATTAAATAGTTATGTACAAACATTTCTTTAAGCGTTTTTTGGATTTTGGGATTTCGTTAATAGCGCTGATATGTATTTCTCCGATTTTACTTGTAGTTACTATCTGGCTGCATTTTGCAAATAAAGGGGCTGGCGCTTTTTTTACTCAGGAACGCCCGGGGAAGAATGCAAAGATATTTAAGGTTATTAAGTTTAAGACAATGACAGATGAACGTGGCGCAGATGGAGAGCTGCTTCCCGACGGTGAGCGCCTGACGAGGGTTGGGAAGTTTGTGCGTTCAGTGTCGATAGACGAATTGCCACAGCTTTTTAACGTGTTGAAAGGTGATATGGCCTTGATTGGCCCACGGCCCCTATTGGTGCAATATTTACCTTTATATACAAAAGAACAGGCCCGAAGACATGAGGTCCGGCCAGGCATCAGTGGATGGGCACAGGTACATGGACGGAATTTGTGTAAGTTGAGTAAGAAATTCGAATATGATGTTTGGTATGTTGACCATTGCACTTTTTTAGTAGATTTGAAGATACTCTATTTGACAATAGTAAATGTGTTCAAAAGGTCTGATGTCGGGAGTGGTGCAGAAGATATGAGTGTTGTTGATGATTTGGGATTTTGGAATAAAATGAAACATGATGATAGAAGTAGGTAATTATTTGCTTAGAAGGGCCATCCTTCAAGACGCCGAGCAGCTACTGGTGTTGAAGAATGACAAATCTTCGGCTTATTTGCTGGGTGGCGTGCATTCTGAATACAGCCTTGACGACATTATGAGATGGATAGAGTTTCATAATGGAAGAAAGGATGAATTGGTACTTGTTGTTGAAGATACTACATGCTCAAAGTTGATAGGCCATGTTGGTCTTTATAAGATTGACGAAGTGGCAAAAAAAACCGAATATGGTATTCTGATAGCTGATAGAGATTATAAGGGGAGAGGGGTTGGAACCTTATGTACAAAATCCTTAACTAAATACGCTTTCGAAGAGTTGGGCATGCATAAGGTTACTGCAGAGGTGCTGACAGAGAACAAAGCTTCGGTTGGCATGTTTACCAAGTGCGGTTATAAGATTGATGGTACCTTGCGTGACGATGTGTATAAAAATGGAAGGTATTATGATGTCTATTCGATGTCAATTCTGAAAGATGAATTTGATAAGGTGTAAATTGTGAAAGAGTTTGGGTCTGACTTCCATACCATAGGGAATTATAAAAGAGAAAAGTCCAGTAAGACAGTTTATCCTAATGAATATTTGCTGATGGCAGATGGCCGTCAGTGTATCCTTGAATTGATACGACACTATAGGTGGAAACGTATATGGATGCCCACATATTTCTGTTATAACATAATAGATTATATCCAGAACAACTCAGATGTAGAAATAGCTTATTATGAAGACTATCCGGGGCATGATGAGGGACATGTTGTTGCTACTTTGCCGTATGCGGATGGCGATGTGCTGTTCCGAATGAATTATTTCGGATTTAGGGCTTCCAGAAGTGAGAAAGAGATTCCGATTCCGGTCATAGAGGATCATTCACATGATTTAGTTGGGGATTGGGCAAAGAATAGTGATGCAGATTGGTGTATCGCATCACTTCGCAAGATAGTCCCTATTCCGGAAGGTGGAATCATGTGGTCGCCTAAAGGTTATTGTTTACCTAGTATTATTCAATCATCTGCTGAGAATGAGGAATTGTCTCAAAAGCGTTGGAAAGCGATGGATGACAAATCAAAATATCTTCAAGGCTTGGTAGATGATAAAGATGGCTTTAGGAAATTGTATTTGGAGACAGAGGATGCATTTGATGTTTTGGAATGTTCTTCCATTGACGACCGATCAAGGGGATACTTTGAGGCTTTTGATATTGAAGCATGGAACTTTTCAAAGAAAAAGAACTGGGAAGTCTTGAAGGACTTGTTTGAAAGTTATAATGTTGATGTGGTTTGCCCAGAAAACAGGGAATTAGTGCCATTCTCTCTGATTGTTCTGTTCGAAACAGAGAAGGAAAGGAATGACATTAGAAAAAAAATGATTGACGAATCTATTTATCCTGCAGTCTTGTGGAATGTCCCAAGCCATGTGTCAGAAACCGTGAAGGATTTTAGTAACAGGATGTTGTCAATCCACTGTGATGGCAGGTATGATGATAACGATATTAAGATAATGCATAACAAGTTACAGAAATTGTTGAGATATGATTAAAATATTAACTTTGTCACAGAAAAATGAGTGGGATGAGATAGTCCGCTCTTTCCCCTCTTATGATGTATATTATTTGAGTGGCTATTCAAATGCTTTTTATTTGCATGGTGATGGTGAGCCGATACTGGTTTACTATTGTAATGATGCGTTAAGAGGCATATATGTTGCCATGAAAAGGGATGTGTCCAAATATGATTGCTTTATAGGGAAGATTCCTGAAAATACAGTCTTTGATTTGGTCTCACCTTACGGATATGGTGGCTTCCTGTTGGATGGTGAAGTGAATGATGAAAATTTAAGAGCGCTTTATGACGAGTTTTCTGCACTGATGAAACAGGAAAGCATCATTTGCAATTTCACCCGTTACAGCCCAGTACTGAAGAATGCGATTCCGATGAAGAAAATCTTCAATGTGATTGATTTGGGCAAGACAGTAGCGATGGATTTGTCCTCGGAGGAAACTATCTGGAATAATATAATAGGGAAGTGCCATAACAAGATTCACAAAGCAGAGCGTAAAGGGCTTGTCGTGCGCCATACAAATAATGATTTTAATCTCTTTAAGACCTTTATGGAAATCTATAAGGAGACGATGGATCATGATGATGCAACAGATTATTATTATTTTTCAGAGGACTTCTACCGTTCTATCCATGAAGATTTGCATGATCAGTACGAGTTGTTTTATGTAGAGTATGAAGGGCAGATTATAGCGATGGCTATTATGCTTTTCTCGAATGGATTTATGCACTATCATCTATCAGGCTCATTGGTGGAATATCGGAACATGGCGCCCACAAATCTTTTGCTATATGAGGCTGCTTTGTGGGGATGCCGCAAGGGCTTAAAGCTGCTGCACCTTGGTGGTGGTTTGGGGTCAGGTGAAGACAGCCTATATGTCTTTAAGATGTCGTTCAACAAGGATTCAGATTATCAGTTCTCAATATCTAAAGATGTCTTTGATAGAGAGAAATATGACGAATTAGTGGAAGTAAGAAGAGCATCTGACGTTTCGTTTAACGCAGAGTCTTCATATTTTCCCTTATACAGGGCTTGATTTAATGCAAGAAAGACGATATCGTGAAAGGTTGGTGAATGCCATTTTACACCTGTGCAACCGTGTGTTGTTTCAGGAGGAAAAGAACTTGGATTATTCTGATATTCCAGACTTGTCGGTTGACGATTGGGAAAAGTTGCTTTCCATCGCCAGCAAACATGGTATGCTTCCGACGCTGATGCAGGTGTTTGAGGGCAGGCAGATAGAG
>OCTX012287216.1_pt1 | contig 39388 bp, 28 predicted proteins | sample 1539691 | NCBI WGS metagenome assembly OCTX01 (sample SAMN02144231, study PRJEB22623) | gut metagenome | biome: sheep rumen | host: Ovis aries | place: New Zealand
ATCAAGGAACCATTTGCAGTAATCAACTGCGACGACTTCTACGGTCGCGACGCTTTCATGAGCGTAGGCAAGTGGCTGGCTAACCTGCCAGAAGGTTCAAAGAACAGATACGCAATGGTTGGTTTCCGTTGCTGCAACACTCTGTCGGAGAACGGAAGCGTGGCTCGCGGTGTTTGCGAATACGACAACAACCGTCACCTCACCGACGTAGTAGAGCGCACTGAAATCATGCGTCAGGCTGACAAGGGCAACGCTATCTGCTACAAGGACGAGAAGGGCGAATGGATTCCACTCGACGAGAACGTACCTGTAAGTATGAATATGTGGGGCTTCACTCCAGATTACTTCCAGTACAGCGAAGACTACTTCAAGAAGTTCCTCAGCGACCCGAAGAACATGGAGAACCTGAAGGCTGAATTCTTCATTCCTCTCATGGTGAACGAACTCATCACTAGCGGCACAGCTACATGCGAGGTGCTCGACACTACCAGCGTTTGGTTCGGAGTGACTTACGCAGCTGACCGCGAAGCAACTGTAGAGCGCATTGCACAGCTCGTGAAGGACGGAGTTTATCCAAACAAACTGTTCTAAAAGGCCCCCTCTAACTCCCCCTGTTTAGGGGAAGAACTTCAAAGGAAATACAAACAATAAAAATCCTGATAGCTGCGAGGCTATCAGGATTTATTTTATCTTGTCTTTTGTTTCCTAAGCCCTCCCTAAACAGGGAGGGTTTGGGTGGGTCTTTTTAGAAAATCTTACCAGTCAGACGGAAGTTGATACATGGCCAAACACTGAACTTAGAGATAACATCGATAGCCTTACCTACGTCCTTGTCCCCAGCCTTGTCTTTGTCAATAGTGATGTTTGTGTTACCCATGTCGTCGTAACCGCTATAAGTAACTGTTGGCTTAGACCAGAAAATACATCCGATTTCAGCAGAGAAACCGATGCGATGCTTCTTTGGGAATGGACGACCGAAACCGATACCGAGATATGGCTTGAAACCGTTAACCTTGATGTCGAAAGTTGCATTACCCTGAGCATTAGGACCGAGTTTGTATTCTCCCACCTCAGCAAAGATTGGTTTCAAACTTGGGTCGATGCCATAAGTAGCTGCATAAGGCTTTGTTGCAATGATAGCAGCGTTTGCCTGATTTACAACCTGCAAAGCACCGTCTACCTTATTATATACAGAAATAATCTGTGTACCACCGAAGTAAGCACCAACTGTAATGAAGAATGGGAAGCCAGTGCTCTTGAATGGGAAGAAGTCGATGAGAATCTTACCATTTGTAAAGCCCAATTTTCCCTGAATGTCATACTCATTAGCTACGCGCTCAGTGATAGGTGCCAGACTAGCAGCAGCAAGAGCTGTATTGACATTATTAATGTCGTTGTTGAACTTGTTAACGTTAGTAGCGTTCAACTTGATAGAAGTGCTGTACTTGAACTTTGGCATAATAGCAAGACCAGCACGAATCTGTAAGTAAGGGGTGCAAGTAGTTGCAACGTCGAAACCGATCAGACCAGGTGTACCTGTAGTAATACCCACTGCGAGGTGGTTGAACAGCATCTTGTCATTCTGCTGAGCATGAGCTGCAGAAAAAGAGAAAAGACCAAGTGCTGCAATAGCAAAGAGCTTTTTCATAATAATTAAAGGTTAAAAGGTTAAAAAAATACTTTTGTCTGTTAATTACAAGCGCAAATATATCTGATTTACTATAAAGAACAAAACGAAAGTTAAAAAAAGTTTCCAAATTTTCTTGATATAGGAAAAAATTGCAGGATTTGAGAATAAAATTGTATCTTCGCGCATAATTTTAAACTCAATAAGAAAACCAAATGAAAAAGTTACTAACCTCCATTTTATGCGGAATCGCATTAAGTGCCAACGCACAAGTAGATATTAATATTGACATAAACAACGTTGGACCGAAAATATCACCTACACACTACGGAATTTTCTTTGAAGACATAAACCACGCTGCCGACGGCGGACTCTACGCTGAACTAATTCAGAACCGCTCGTTCGAAGACAGCGAAACTTTGCCTGTTCACTGGAACGCAGTGCACAACAGCAAGAGTAATGCCAAGATAGAACTGACTGCCGAAGACCCGCTGAATAGTGCTCACAACAAGTCGCTGCGAGTTATGGTGACTGCTGCCGACGACGTGAACCTTGCCGGAGTAAGCAACGAAGGCTATTGGGGCATCAACATCGTGAAGGGCAGAATCTACAAACTCTCCTTCTGGGCAAAGAGCGACAAGAAGTACAAGGGCACACTGAAAGCCCTGTTGAGAAGTTCGGGCACCGTGAAGTTCATGGGCGAAACAGACATTCCTGTGAAGCTGAACGAAAAATGGGAGAAAGTCACTGCTACCATCCAGGCTACTGACAACTGTCCGAACGGCGTATTCGAACTGCTTGCCAACACTCCGGGCACATTCCAACTCGACGTAGTGAGCCTCTTCCCGCCTACATTCAAAGACCGCGAGAACGGTATGCGACCAGACCTGGCACACATGCTTGCCGACATGAATCCAAAGTTCATGCGCTTCCCAGGCGGCTGCTTCGTAGAAGGTCAGCTCAGTCCTGAAAACGCTTTCCGCTGGGAACGCACCATCGGTCCTATCGAAAACCGTCCCGGACACAAGAACGTAAACTGGGGTTACCGCACAACCGACGGAATCGGTTTCCACGAATACCTCCAGTTGGCTGAAGACCTCGGCGCAAAACCGCTCTACGTAGTAAACGTGGGCATCTGGCACGGAGGCTATACCCCACTCGACTCTTTGCAGCAGTGGATTGACGAATGCATGAATGCACTGGAATATGCCAACGGCGATGTGACTACTAAGTACGGAGCTCTACGTGCGAAGAACGGTCACCCTGCACCATTCAACATCGAATATCTGGAAATAGGAAACGAAAACTATAACTTCTCAATCGACACAAACTCAGACCAGTCGATTGAATATCCGGAACGCTACAAGCGCTTCTACGATGCCATCAAGGCTAAGTATCCGAATATGGTTTGCATCGGAAACGTAGAATCATGGGGTACTGACGAACCAAGCTGGAGAAACAACCACCCGGTTGACATGCTTGACGAACACTACTACCGCAACCCTGAATGGTTTGCTGAGCGTTTCCACAAATATGACAACTATGACCGCAAAGGTCCGAAGATTTACGTAGGAGAATATGCCGTAACAAGTCAGTTCGGTAAAATCGGAAACCTCAACGCAGCTCTTGGCGAGGCAGTGTATATGATGGGTATGGAAAACAACTCCGACATCGTACCGCTCAACTCCTACGCTCCTATCTTCGTAAATGAAAACAACGTGGCATGGGCTCCTGACATGATCCGATTCAACTCGAAAGACTGTATGGGCACTCCATCATACTACGTACAGAAACTATTCCCAAACAACATCGGTACACGCGTCATCAAAACCAAATGGACCGAGAAGTTGCCAGAAAAACCTGCGGTCAAGAAACACGAGAACCCTGTTCGCATCGGTCTTGCTACATGGGCTACAAACGCTTCGTACAAAGATCCTCACTACATCGTTGACGGTAAGGAAATTCCACTCACCGAACTGTCGAAGTGGCAAAGCGTGAAGGGTATGTGGAGAGGCAAAGGCAACGAAATAAGTCAGCGCTCACACCTCGATCCTGCAATGCTCATTTCGCCAGAAACATTCACCGACAAGAAATTCACATACAAGGTGAAGGCGATGAAGAACGGCGGCAACGAAGGCTTCCTCCTCATGTTCGACTATGTTGACGAAGACAACTACAACTGGTTCAACGTAGGCGGTTGGGGCAACTCACGCAACAACATCGAACAGGGTACCGACGGCGGACGCATCCAGCTGCACCACGGCACTCGCTTCAAGGTGGAAAACGGACAATGGTACGACCTTCAAGTGGACGTTGACGGCGACAATATCAAGTGCTACATCGACGGAAAACTCGACTGCGAAGGCAAACTCCGTCCAAGCATGATGAAGGGCGTGTTTGCAAGTACTACCCTCGATGAGCAGACAAACGAACTGATTATAAAGGTAGTCAACACCGGTTGGGGACCTGTTCCCGGAACCATAAACCTGCAGAACTGTCATGCAGAATCAGCTACCCTGCAGCGCCTTTCATCAGAAAAGGGTTCCGACGAAAACACAATGTCTGACCCAACCAAGATTGTGCCTCGCAACGCAGATGTTCACATAGCTCAGCAGGGCAAGAAACTGCTCTTCGACGTACCTTCTTACTCTATCAACATCATCAGGGCAAAGGTGCAGAAATAAGCCGACAGTAAGAACTTTCCACCAACAACCTATACGAGAAACATGGAACAAAGTGTAAAGCGATATCTTTTCCGAATGAAATATGTTTTGGCTTTCGCAATATTTGCGATTGCCATCACATTCTTCGGGGAGAGCAGTCTGATAAACAGAATGTCGCAGAAGAAAGAGATAGACAAACTCAGCACAGAAATTGAGGAGCAGCAGCAGAAGTTCAAGCATGACAAAGAAACACTCAACAGTCTGAAGAACGACCCTGAGGCTCTGAAAAGAGTGGCTCGCGAACGCTACTACATGAAGGCTGAGGACGAAGACATATTCGTAATCGAGGACGAAGAACAATGAAAACGTTAGGATACATGGAGATTGGAGGAGAGTTCCTTGTAGTTTTCAGTGCTCTCATATGGTTAAGCCAGATAGCAGCTGTGCCTTACATCTTTGCCTTGGGAACTGTACTTTTCTCCATCGGCAGACTGGCACAAGGCAACGACCACATCCTAGCGGAAATACCAGAGAGCAAGAGGCTGCAAGCTACACGACTGCTACGCCAGCGCTACTTCGGCATCGTATTCCTATTCATAGCCTCAGCACTGATGTTCGCCAAGACCCCAATGCACCTCTACCAGAGTATCTACATCATGAAATCATCGTGGCTCGTACCATTCATCTGCTTCACTGTAATCGAAGTTTACACCGCTTTTCGCATTCCACAACTAAGTAAATAACAAATAACCGCCAATACATTATAATTATATAAAGAAAATTCGTAACTTTGCATCGATTTTTAGGAAGAAAGAAAAATACAAGAGACCGTCTTGAAGACGCAGCTCTTTATTTTATTCAGAAAGAGAGACAGATAACATTTATTCAAGAATAACACTTACAAAAAGTAAACCCCACAAGATGGAACTTAATGCACTTACGGCTGTTTCACCTATCGACGGTCGTTATCATGGCAAGACAAAAGACCTTGCAAACTATTTCTCAGAATACGCACTTATTAAATACCGCGTAAAAGTAGAGATTGAATATTTCATTACTTTATGCGAACTGCCGCTGCCGCAGCTGAAGACTTTCGACAAGAATCTCTTCCCTGCCCTGCGCAAAATATATACAGAGTTTTCCGAGGCCGACGCTCAGAGAGTGAAGGACATTGAAAAAGTAACTAACCACGACGTGAAGGCCGTGGAGTACTTCATCAAGGAAGAACTCGACAAAATTGGAAATTTCGAACAGTACAAGGAATTCATCCACTTCGGTCTGACCAGCCAGGACATCAACAACACCAGTGTGCCACTGACTATCAAGGATGCACTCAACGAGGTTTACTACCCTATGCTTGAAGAGCTCATCCGACAGCTGCAGGAATATGCTGAGGAATGGAAAGATGTCTCAATGCTCGCAAAGACTCACGGTCAGCCAGCCAGTCCTACACGTCTGGGCAAGGAGGTGATGGTTTACGTTTACCGTCTCACCGAACAACTCCAGCAGCTCAAGGCTTGCAAGATTACAGCTAAGTTCGGTGGTGCTACAGGTAACTACAATGCTCACCACATTGCATATCCACAGTACGACTGGAAAGCATTCGGCAATAAGTTCGTCAGCGAAAAACTGGGTCTGGAACGCGAACAGTGGACCACTCAGATTTCAAACTACGACAACCTCTGCGCCGTGTTCGATGCAATGAAACGTATCAACACCATCATCATCGACCTGGACCGCGACTTCTGGATGTACGTATCAATGGAATACTTCAAGCAGAAAATCAAAGCAGGCGAAGTAGGTTCGTCAGCTATGCCACACAAGGTAAACCCTATCGACTTTGAAAACTCGGAAGGCAACCTCGGCATGGCAAACGCAATACTCGCTTTCCTCAGCCAGAAACTGCCAATCAGCCGTCTGCAGCGCGACCTGACCGACTCAACAGTTCTGCGTAATGTCGGTGTTCCAATGGGACACATGGTCATTGCCCTGCAATCTACCCTCAAGGGACTGCGTAAACTCCTGCTCAACGAGGCAGCAATCAACCGTGACCTCGACAACTGCTGGGCAGTGTGTGCAGAAGGTATTCAGACTATACTTCGTCGCGAGGCTTATCCTCACCCATACGAAGCTCTGAAGGCTCTGACCCGTACAAACGCTGCCATCACTGCCGAGTCAATCAGCCAGTTTATCGACGGACTCGATGTGAGCGAAAGCGTGAAGGCTGAACTCCGCAGCATCACTCCTCACAGCTATACAGGAATGTAATCGCTGAAAAAGCGTAAAACCATAGACAAAAATTCATTTCTCAATAAGAGATAGAACCAATAAACAATTATCAATCATTATTAAGCATTAAAAACATTAACAATTATGTCAAACTATGATGAATTGCAGGATAACACTGCAAGTGAAAACACACAGAACAGTGATGGCCGCGAGGGTTATCGTTCTTTCAATCGTGATAACAATCAGCAGAACGGTGAAGGTCGTCCCCGTCGTCAGCGTATAGTTCGTTCTGACCATGCATACACTGCAAACCAGAACGAAGGATTCCGTCCGGCTAGTTTCGGAAACTCACAGCGCGAAGGCGGCTATCAGCAACGCGAAGGTGGATATCAGCAGCGTGGCGGTTACCAGCAGCGCGGTGGATATCAGCAGCGTGGTGGTTACAGTCAGGGAGGCTACCAGGACCGTCCAAGATATAACAGCTACAGCTCTCAGGATGGTGGCGAAGGTGGTTATCAGCAGCGTGGAGGCTACCAGCAGCGCGGTGGTTACAATCAGCAGCGTGGCGGATATAACCAGGGAGGTTACCAACAGCGTGGCGGTTATCAGCAGCGCGGAGGTTACCAGCAGCGTGGTGGTTACAATCAGCGTGGCGGATACAACCAGGGAGGCTACCAGCAGCGCGGAGGCTATCAGCAGCGCGGAGGTTACAACCAGCGTCCACGTACTGCCGACTACAATCCGAATGCTAAGTACAACATGAAGAAGCAGATCGAGTACAAGGAGTACCTCGAGGATCCAAATGCACCAATTCGTTTGAACAAATTCCTCGCAAATGCCGGAGTTTGCTCTCGTCGTGAGGCTGACCAATACATACAGGCAGGTGTGGTAAGCGTAAACGGACAGGTAGTTACTGAACTCGGAACAAAGGTTCAGCGCACAGACCAGGTTCACTTCCACGACCAGCTCGTTTCTATGGAAAAGAAGGTATATGTAATCCTGAACAAGCCAAAGGACTACGTTACCACAAGCGACGACCCACAGCAGCGCAAGACTGTTATGGAACTCGTGAAGGACTGCTGCCGCGAGCGCATCTATCCGGTAGGACGTCTCGACCGCAACACTACTGGTGTGCTGCTCTTCACTAACGACGGCGAACTGGCTACTAAGCTTACTCACCCTAAATATCTGAAACGTAAGATTTACCACGTACACCTCGACAAGAACTGTGCAGCAAGCGACTTGCAGCGCATCGCTGAGGGCATCGAACTGGAAGACGGTTTCATACGTGCCGACGACATTGCCTTCGCAAGCGACACAGACCGCAAGCAGGTAGGCATCGAAATCCACTCTGGTAAGAACCGTATCGTGCGCCGTATCTTCGAACACCTCGGATATAAGGTTTGCAAACTCGACCGCGTCATGTTTGCCGGACTCACCAAGAAGGGTCTGAAGCGTGGCGACTGGCGATTCCTCACTGAGCAGGAAGTAGCTATGCTCCACATGGAGATGGGCAAGTCAGAGAAATAAACTGCCTAATACATTAAATGTAAAACAAACACACTTCATTCGTATGAAACGTACAAAAATCATAGACCTCCTGCAGCGCACCGACTTTGGTGCCGAGGTCACCGTAATGGGTTGGGTTCGCACTAAGCGTGGCAGCAAGGCTGTCAACTTCATCGCCCTGAACGACGGTTCTACCATTAAGAACGTACAGATTGTTGCCGACGTGGAGAAGTTCGACGAAGACCTCTTCAAGGACATCACCACCGGAGCTTGTCTGAAGGTTGTCGGAACAATGGTTGAAAGCATCGGTTCGGGTCAGGCTGTCGAAGTACAGGCTAAGGAAATCGAAGTACTTGGTACTTGTCCTGCCGACTACCCAATGCAGAAGAAAGGACAGTCGTTCGAATACATGCGTCAGTATGCTCACATGCGTCTGCGTACTAACACGTTCGGTGCCGTTATGCGCATTCGCCACAACATGGCAATGGCTATCCACACCTATTTCCACCAGCACGGTTACTACTATTTCAACACACCTCTCATCACAGCAAGCGACTGCGAGGGTGCAGGCAATATGTTCCAGGTTACGACCAAGAACCTCTACGACCTGAAGAAGGACGAAAACGGAAAGATAATCTACGACGATGATTTCTTCGGCGAACAGACATCACTAACCGTGAGCGGACAGCTTGAAGGCGAACTCGGAGCAACAGCTCTCGGTGCCATCTACACCTTCGGACCTACATTCCGTGCTGAGAACAGTAACACTCCACGTCACCTCGCCGAGTTCTGGATGATTGAACCGGAGATTGCTTTCCTCGACCAGGAAGAACTCATGGACCTCGAAGAGGACTTCATCAAGTACTGCGTGCGTTGGGCTCTTGACAACTGCAAGGACGACCTCGAGTTCCTCAACAAGATGATCGACAAGGGTCTTATCGAACGTCTCGAAGGAGTACTGAAGGACGACTTCGTGCGTCTGCCATACACCAAGGGAATCGAAATCCTCCAGCAGGCAATCAAGGACGGCAAGAAATTTGAGTTCCCATGCAACTGGGGCGACGACCTTGCATCGGAGCACGAGCGCTACCTCGTTGAGGAATACTTCAAGAAGCCAGTCATCATGACCGACTACCCACGTGCGTTCAAGTCGTTCTACATGAAGCAGAACCAGGACACTGCTGACGGCGGTTCCGTAGGTTACAAAGGTGCAGTAGCTCCTGGTCCTACAATGCAGGGTACCGACGTACTCTTCCCACAGATTGGTGAGATTATCGGTGGTTCTGTTCGTGAGGAGAGCTACGACAAACTGATGAACGAAATCAAGCGCCGCGACATGGACATGACCCACCTCTGGTGGTACATCGACACTCGCAAGTTCGGTTCTTGTCCTCATGCCGGCTTCGGTCTCGGTTTCGAGCGTCTCATCCTCTTCGTCACAGGAATGCAGAACATTCGCGACGTCATCCCATTCCCACGCACACCAAAGTCAGCAGAATTTTAAATAGTTAATAAATAATCAGAAATCGCACCAGGAGGTTGTCTCTTGGTGCGATTTTTTATTTTGCCAAACAGCTCGGCGATGGCTATGAGTTAGCTTTCGTCAGTACCGTCGTCGGTACCTCCATTGCCTCCACCGCCCGGAGTTGGGTCTGGGTCTGGAGTAGGATCAGGCGTTGGATCAGGTGTAGGCGTTGGAGTATCGCCTCCGTCATCGCCACCACCGTCAGGAGTTGGAGTTGGTGTAGGAGTGTCACCGCCATTAGTTTTGCCTCCACTGATGTAATAAAGTTTAGCGCGGTCTTCGATGCTGAAGAGAACATTGATGAGCGCTGTCAACTCAGCTGATGGCTGCAGTACGTTGAGGGCGTTCAGAATGTCATAAGCCTTGCGGATTGCCTCGTCGGTCTGCTTACGGGCAGCAGCCAGTTCGCCTTTTACCTTCGCGCTTTCGTTATCCACACGCACGGTCACGAGGTTCAGCACCTTGTTGGCTTGTGCAACGGCTTTGTTCACCCATTCCTCAATGCCCAGTTCAGCCATAGTGTAGTCCGTTGACGACTGCCACTGCTGCGCCATATTCAATATATTGCGTGCCTCAGCCTCGTAGCCTGCACTCGTTGAGAAATTGAAATCCTTAAACACCTGTCTTGCCAGTTGCGCCTTGCGGTAGATAGGCTCCGTCTCTGGCAGGTAAAGCAGTCCGTTGAGGATGCCTTGCGTAGCAGACATGTAGTTGTCTTCCAGCGTATCTTCCTTCTTCAAATCGTCCGAAGCGAAGTCCTTGCCTGAGTAGCGCTTGAAGGCAGAGTCCTCAACCTGACGCGCAGCCACTACGCCCTGCACGGCAGCCGTCAGCGCAGCATTGTCAGTTGTAAATCCAGTAAGCCTGTCGCTAATCTGTTGTGTCACACCGTCGTGGTTGGCATTCGACAGACGTGCCAGGAAACTTGTTGTTAAAGTTCTGTTTGCCATAATTCTGGTATTTTTATTTTAAGTTAATAATAATTTTGTCCGCTGAATGCTCAGCGTATCTTTTGCAATCTTGCAGTAGCTCCTCTGAGCTTTCAGAGCACCCCTTGTAACCTCGCAGAAGGTCTGCTGTGGACTCAGAGGCACCTTTGTAACCATTCAGTAGCACCGCTGAGGGCTCAGAGTGTCACTTGTATTCTCGCAGAAGGGTCGCTGACTGCTCAGGGGCACCTTTGTAACCTCGCAGTAGCATCGCTGAGAGCTCAGAGTGTACTCTGCTCCGTTCCGAAGCCTCTCCGGCGGAGGGCGTCCTGCTTTTTCGTTAAAAATAAGATTCATGAAAGGTGCTCAGTTTAGTTTTATTTTAAGATACGGAGATTTCAAAAGAAAGAGGACATTGAGCACCTTTGGATCAACAAAAAAGAGATGGGATTGCACTCCCACAGTGATGATTGCTGAATACCGCCAATGCTCACGCCTCTTAGATCAAGCATGAGCTGCGGCCTTCTCGTCTTCACAATTATTATGTAATGTGCAATTTTACTCTTTTCTTGAAAACTTTAGGCTCTTTCTTTAAAGATCGATTTCTGTGTCTGCAAAAGTAGCTAAAAACCGGATAACTACAGCATACTTTCTGAAAAAATTTTGCACTTTGGCACAAAAAAAGGCAGCAACCATATAGATGCCGCCTATGTTGAAAACAATAAACTCAGTTACTTAGGTGTCTCCATTCGAGTTAAAAACTCTTCTGCAGTATACACAGCAATAGAACTATTAACAAAATCTTTCTTATTGCGAGTGACTATACAATCGGCTTGCTCCTCAACTGCCGAACGATATTGTGTAGCATCTTCATAGTCCTTCCAACTGGCACTCAACATATCAACTACATTCTGACCACGCAAATCAACTACTTCAACAAAATCAGCTATCATGCGAAGTTTCGTACAAACCTCAGTAAGAGGATACTTATATTTTTTACCTATATACACTGTGTTTACAAAAGAAAGGGCAGACACCATTAACTGCACCTCACCATCATATCCCAAGGCAAATACATGCTGTGCATCTGAAAGAAAGTCTTCACGTGCCAACACGAGGTCAACCAGAATATTAGTGTCAACGTATGCTCGCATCACTTATCGTATTTTTCATTAACAAGTACATCTATACCACGTTCATCTGCAGGGACAGACATCGGACCAACTACGGATAGACTTTTCACAAACTGCAATGCAGCATTGCGTTTACTCCGAACTGCATCTGAAGACTGACGAACGGAATGAACCCGACTACGCAAACGCCTTACGTAATGCGAAACATTCTCCAACATCTCAACACTCATTTGGTCAAGTTCTTTGGCAATTGATGTTCTGAGTTCAATACTAGTCATAATCGTACCATTTATTATATTATCACTTGCAAATATAAATCATTTTTCCTCAACCGCCATCATCTCCGTGGGAAAAAATTAGAAGACGAATTGAATAATTACTCGTGCATATTCTGTACATGACAAGCATCAACAACTGTAATTGTATCGTCCTCTATCGTATATGCATAGTACCACTTGTCAGTGTTCGCCATATAATAACCCTTCCAACGACTAATGGTAGGACGACGACGAGGTAATGAGCGTTCTATGGCATAAATTGCGAAAAAAGCATCTCGTACATTACGCTCCATGTCCTCATACGAATAGGTGTGGCAGTACTTCTTACCCACATTCCTGTAAAAAGTTCTGATTTTGGAGGCAGCACGTTTGGTGTAAAAGTACTTATACTGCATCTTTATTATCGTATATGCCCTTGATGTCCTTCATAGTCATCTCGTATGCCTCCTCAGGCGAATAGAGTTCCTTGTCCATATCGGAAAAATCCTCTTCCTCCAACGCATCAACCAATGGTCTCGTCTGAATAGGCTTAACACTATCAATGAGCATTGTCACCAATTCCAACTTCTGACTATTGTCCATATCCTTCACCTGGTTCCAGTAATAACTGACTGGGTGCGCATTGTGTCGTCTTGCAGTTGTCGTTGCCATAATCGTTTCTTTTATTTTTCACTCGCAAAGGTGCGAATAAGTGAGTAAAATACCAAATATATTTGAGGATTTTCGAGCGAGAGCACCTTCGACGTAGTCAAATATAAATCATTTTCCCTCAACCGCCATAATCTCCGAGGGAATTTTTCACATCACCACATATTCCTTTAGCATCTCGGCACAGCGTTCGCCATCGATGGCGGCGGAGACGATTCCTCCGGCATAGCCGGCACCTTCGCCACAGGGATAAAGTCCTTCGAGGCGGACGTGCTGGAGAGTGTCGCGGTCGCGCGGAATGCGTACAGGAGCCGACGTGCGGGTTTCTACTCCGATGAGGATGGCTTCGTTGGTCAGGAAACCATGTGCTGCCTTGCCGAAATTCTTGAAACCCTGCTGGAGGCGCGAAGTGATGAAGCGCGGCATCCAGAAATGTATCGGTGTGCTGATGAGTCCGGGGGTATAGGACGTCTTGGGAAGGTCGTAACTGCCCTTGCCGTTTACGAAGTGAGCCATTCGCTGCGCCGGAGCAGTCTGTTTCATATTACCCTGAAGCCAAGCCGCATATTCGAGACGCTGCTGGAACTCCATCATGCGGAGCGGTCCGCCCTGCGGTTCCAGACCCGGAACTGGCGGCAGGTCACGGAGCGATTCCTCTTCGAGATCGTCGGTATGCAGTTCCACAACCATTCCCGAATTGCTCCAAGGCGAATTGCGGGCAGCATTGCTCATACCGTTCACCACGATTTGCTGAGGTCCCGACGCAGCAGGAACTACCGTGCCTCCCGGACACATGCAGAAAGAATACACTCCGCGCCCTTCTACCTGAGTGACGTATGAATACTCCGCAGCAGGCAAGTACTTGCCCCTACCCTCACGACGATGGTACTGAATCTGGTCAATCAGTTGCGACGGGTGCTCCAGACGAACTCCGACTGCAATATCCTTTGCCTCAATTTCTATTCCTCGCGCGTACATATAGTTATATATATCACGCGCACTATGACCTGTGGCAAGAATCACTCCCTCGCCACGCAGTTCCACTGAAGAACCGTCAGCGCACTGTGCCTCAACACCAATTACGCGATTGTCCTTCAGCAGCAGACTGGTCATCTTGGTCTGAAACCTCACCTCGCCTCCGCACCGGATAATCGTGTTGCGCATATTCTCAATGATACCTGGCAGGCGGTCGGTGCCAAGATGCGGATGTGCATCACTCAGAATGGCAGTTGACGCTCCGTGCTGACAGAACACATTCAGAATCTTCTCCACATTACCGCGTTTCTTGCTTCTCGTGTATAGTTTTCCGTCGGAGAAAGCACCGGCCCCTCCCTCGCCAAACGAGAAATTAGACTCGGGGTCAACCATGTGGGTTCTGCTAATCTGCGCAATGTCCTTACGACGGTCGTGCACATTCTTCCCTCGCTCAATAACTACAGGACGAATGCCAAGTTCGATGAGTCGCAACGCAGCAAACAGTCCACCAGGACCGGCTCCGACAACAATAGCCTGAGGTTTGCCATCCACATTATTATATTCTATATGCTGAAAACCGTCATCGGCAGGTTGTTCGTTTATAAACACCTGCACTTTCAAGTTTACATAGATAGTACGCTGACGGGCATCAATACTACGCTTCAGAATCCGCACACTGCAAATATCTTTCTCACTGATTCCGTGTTCCTGAGCCAGATATTTCCTGATACTTTGTTCGCTTGCTGCCTGCTCTGGCAGAATACGAAGTTGCAATTCGTTTACCATGTTCGTAAAACGTCTTTTAAAATTTTTCGTGCAAAGATTATAAGATTTTTTGACAAATCCATTATCTTTGTGCAGTAAATCATCAAGAAATGGAAAACTATATAGTTTCAGCACGTAAATATCGTCCTATGACGTTCGACAGTGTGATTGGACAACAGGCACTTACCACCACGCTGAAGAACGCAATCAAGAACGGCAAACTGGCACATGCTTACCTTTTCTGCGGTCCTCGTGGAGTCGGCAAGACTACTTGTGCCCGCATTTTTGCAAAGACCATAAACTGTCTGTCGCCCCGTCCCGACGGCGAGGCATGTGGCGAGTGTGAGTCGTGCAAGGCATTCAACGAACAGCGTTCGTTCAACATTCACGAACTTGATGCAGCGTCGAACAACTCCGTTGACGACATCCGCCAGCTCATCGAGCAGGTACGCATACCGCCGCAGATAGGAAAATACAAAGTGTTCATCATCGACGAGGTACACATGTTGTCAACCGCAGCCTTCAACGCTTTCCTGAAAACACTTGAGGAACCGCCTCGCCATGCTATCTTCATCCTGGCTACAACAGAAAAGCACAAACTGCTGCCAACCATTCTGAGCCGTTGTCAGATTTACGACTTCAACCGCATGGGTGTTGACGACATCGTTTCCCACTTGGAAAACGTAGCAAAGCAAGAAGGTATTACCTACGAACCGGCAGCACTCAACGAGATAGCTCAGAAGGCCGACGGAGGTATGCGCGATGCACTTTCCATCTTCGACCAGGTAGCAAGTTTCTGTCAGGGAAACATCACCTACGAACAAACTATCAAGAACCTTAACGTACTCGATAGCAATTATTACTTCCGTCTGACCGACTACTTCCTTGCCTGCGGAAACGGTGACCCAAAGGCACCTAAGGTAGATCGGGCTATCGTACAGGAAAACATAACAAACTGTCTGCTTACCTTGAACGAAATCCTCTCGAAGGGATTCGACGGACAGCATTTCATCAACGGACTTGCCAGTCATATGCGCAACCTGCTCGTCAGCAAAGACCCGCAGACCGTGCAACTCATCGAGACATCAGCTGAAATCAGAGACAAGTACGCACAACAGGCACAACGCTGCACACCACGTTTCCTATTTACAGCAATGCGTCTGTGCAACGACTGCGACCTGCAGTACAAACAAAGTCAGAACAAACGATTGCTCATCGAACTGACACTGATTGAAGTGGCACAGGCAGCAGAAGGCGAAGACGTACCTGGCTCGGGGCGTAGCCCTAAGAAGAATGTACTACACCCCATATTCGCTAAGTCGCCGGCTCTCAGCAGCACAGCGACAGCAACTCCGAAACCGGCAGCACCACGTCAGGCACCGTCAATAATAAGTCCTACAAACAACGTTGCTCCCCGTTCTACGAGAACCATCTCTATCCGACGCACTACAGCCACACAGGCAACAACCGTAAAGGAAGAGAACGCAGCAGTACCTGTCAGCACAGCTCCTGAACTGCCTCTCGAACAGACCTCAATAATCATCGCATGGAAAGAGTACATCGAACGACTTACGCGTGACGAAGCAGCCTTAGCCCAGCGCATGAAAGCCATCGAACCCAAACTGATGGAAGACGGAAGCTCGTTTGAGGTGATAGCAAACAACAACCTCGTAGCCGAGGAACTGCTTCGCAAAGCTCCAGTCATTGAGCAGTACATAAACCAGCGAGTCAAGGGAGCAGCGCTGAAGATGAAAATCCGTCTGAGGAAAGTGGAAGACAAGAAACATTCCTACACTCCACAGGAAGCATTCAGAATAATGTGCAAGGAAAACGACGCGCTGCTCAAACTAAAAGAAGTCCTCGGACTGGATGTCATTTAACAAAGAAATATCGTAATAACGTAATAACGAAATATCGTAATAACTAAAATAATTAACCTCTAAACAAAAATACTATGGCACAGAGATTTATCCTTAACGAAGTATCGTACTTCGGTGCTGGCGCTCGTCACGAGTTGCCAGAAGTAATCAACCGTATGGGATTCCACAAAGCCCTCGTTTGTAGTGATAAAGGACTCATCAAGGTAGGTACTACCAAGATGGTTACCGACGTACTCGACGGCATCAACTTCCCATACGAAATCTACAGTGAGATTCGTCCTAACCCGACAGTGACCAACGTACAGGAAGGTGTCGCAGCATTCAAGAAGAGCGGTGCCGACTGCATCATCGCTATCGGTGGCGGTTCGTCAATGGACACAGCAAAGGGTATCGGTATTGTATGCAACAACCCTGAGTTTGCTGATGTAGTATCGCTCGAAGGTGTTGCTCCAACAAAGAAAAAGTCAGTTCCAATCATCGCTCTGCCAACAACAGCCGGCACTGGTGCTGAAGTAACTATCAACTACGTCATCATCGACGAGAAGCGTCAGGCAAAGATGGTATGTGTTGACCCTAACGACATCCCAGCCGTTGCCATCATTGACCCGGAACTCATGTACAGTCTGCCAAAGGGACTCACTGCAGCTACAGGTATGGATGCACTTACTCACGCTATCGAAGGTTACATCACAAAGGGAGCTTGGGTAATGAGCGATATGTACGAACTGCAGGCTATCAAGATGATTGCTGAAAACTTACCACTCGCAGTTGAAGAACCAACCAACCCAGTTGGTCGCGAAGCAATGGCATTGGCACAGTACATCGCAGCACAGGCATTTTCAAACGTAGGTCTCGGACTTGTTCACGGTATGGCTCACCCAATGGGTTCACTCCACGACGTTCCACACGGTGTAGCAAATGCACTCCTCCTGCCACGCATCATGGAATTCAACATGCCTAAGTGTATCGAGAAATTCGGCGTCATCGCACAGACAATGGGTGTTGATACAAAGGGTATGACTCCAGAGCAGGCAGCACAGGCAGCAGTAGATGCAGTGAAGGCTCTCTCTATCCGCGTAGGCATTCCACAGCATCTGACCGAACTTGGCATTACAGAGAAGGACATTCCTGCTTTGGCAGCACAGGCTATTGCTGACGTCTGCACACCGGGCAACCCACGCGACGTGACAGAAGCAGAGATTGTAGAACTCTACAAGAGCGTACTCTAATCATTCCCTCACTTCTATAGTTTTGAAAAAGATTTTATCATTATTATTCATCCTCATCTCATCCACCGTCCTTGCACAGACCTGGACGGTGGAGGCTGAGGATGCTTCAACTTCCTCAATAAGTTGGAAAGGTAACGAGGCTGACATCATTGCCTCGAAAGGATTGACTCTGTGGTTCGACCAACAGATGCACGGCAACGTGGTCATCGAGTACGAAGCACAGATAGTAAAAGACAAACGATTTAAGACTAAAGACGGTTTACCACGCATCTCCGACCTGAATTGTTTCTGGATGGCAGATCGTATGCTTGGACGCCAAGGTGCAAACTTTGTTGACCACTATGCCCTCAAAACCTACTATATGGGTTATGGTGGAAACTGGAACACCACTACCCGATTCCGTCGTTACACAGGCGACGAACGTGGAATTAGTGATGCTGCCTACCGCCCTATCGTACTACGCGAATACACTGATGCCGACCACCTGCTGAAGCCCAACCACTGGTATAAAATCAGACTTGAGCAGATTGACGGACATGTGCGCTACTACATTGACGGCGAGATGCTTGTCGATTATCTCGACCCGCGACCGCTCGACGAAGGCTACTTCGGATTCCGCACTACTCAGGCCCATGCCCGTCTGCGCAACTTCCACTACGCCAGCTACGACCCCGATAGCGAACCGATCGTTCTTCGTCTGATTGGCGGCAAGACATTACAAACAATCACCCCCGTTACATTCGGAGTTCCGTTCTCACAGGGCGAAGTGACCAACGACAACTTCCTGCTGAAGACAAACAAAGGAGTCATACTCCGTTTCGACACCTGGCGTTTGGCTTCATGGGCTGATGGCAGCAGCAAGTGGCAGGCATTCGCAGCTGTTATTCCTGCCGACACCGATTCGTGCCTGCTCTATAAAAACAATAGTGCCGAGTCATATTTTAAAGATGATAAACTCCCGCAGTTGCCACCATTCTACTTGACTGTCAACAACAGAAAGATGAAACTGCTCTCTGTAGAAAAAGAACAGGAAGGCAATGTGCGCACTACATACAAATACACCTTCGACCATGCTATCATGCGTACATACCACTACCGGGGCTGCAGCCAGATAAAACTCGTTCATACCCTGCTCGTCGATTCTGCCCTGAACAAGGAAGGACTCAGCGAGCTGAGCGTACACTTCAAGGTCGGAATGCACGGTCCTGCCTACAGCCGTTTCGTAGCCTTCCCGCCAGAACAGTACAAACGCAAGGTTGAAGAGCGCGAAGTGATGTGGGTACAACCACTCATCGCCCGTCGTCCTATCAATATAGAAAAGATGGACTCAGTGACTAAGAACATGTTGGCAAACATAGCTCAGTGGGACGATTTCCGTCTTTCGCAACTCTCGTCAAACGGTTATACCATACGCAAGCGTGCCACACACGAAAGTCCGTGGATAGGCACACGCGAAGGTCACCGCAACAACGGCATCGTATCGGTCGGCGACCGCAATGGGCTCACCTCATTCTGTCTGCGCAACTTCTGGCAGAGTTTCCCATCTACACTTCTTGTTGAAGGTGCTCGCAGCGACACAGCAACAGTTACCCTCAGCCTTTATTCTCCAGAAGCAGAACCATTCAATTTCGCACATTACGACACTATTGCCCACACTCTCGAAGCAGCCTACGAAGATGTGCAGCCAGGCATGAGCACAGCATGGGGAATCGGTCGCACATCTGAAATGCTCGTCAGCATCGACGGAAGTATCGAACCCGACGCACAACTTGCCTGCACTCCTGAATACCTGCATCGCAAACGTGCCTTCGGTATATGGAGTCTGCCAACGGTTGAGAACTCGCGCGACAGCCTCATCGAAGCGACAATCGACTCTCTGATGCAATTCTACAACAACGAGATACATCGTAACTACTGGTACGGATTCTTCAATTACGGAGATGTGATGCATGCCTACGACGGCAGCCGCAAGGAATGGCGCTACGACGTAGGCGGATATGCTTGGGACAACACCGAGCTGGGTAGTCCTGCAATGTTCTGGTATCAGTTCCTGCGCACAGGCAACAAACTCGTTTACCGTATGGCAGAGGCAATGACTCGTCACTGTAGCGAAGTAGATACCTACCACTTCGGTCCTCATGCCGGATTGGGTTCCCGTCATAACGTTCTCCACTGGGGATGCGGAGCTAAGGAAGCCCGAATCAGCGAAGCCTGGTGGAACCGTTTCTATTATTATTTGACTGCAGACGAACGTATAGGCGACATAATGCGCGAAGTGAAAGATGCCGACACATTACTTTACACCCTCGACCCTATGCGTCTCGCACAACCTCGTTCGCTCTATCCATGTACGGCTCCAGCACGCCTACGCATTGGTCCCGACTGGTTAGCATATGTAAGCAATTGGTTTACCGAATGGGAACACAATCCTGTAGCTAACCGTTACTATCTCGACAAGATACTTGCCGGCATGAACTCCATAGCCAACTTCAAACACGGATTCTTCCAAGGACCTAAAGCTCTTGGTTTCGATCCAGCCACAGGTATCATCACTTGCGAGTGCGACAGCAATATCATAAACACCAACCACCTGCTATCTATCATGGGTGGATTCGAACTGCTAAACGAAGTACAGGAAAGTATCGATCATCCTCGTTTCTTTGCCGCTTGGCTCGACCACAATCGACAGTACAAGCAGAAGGCTTTGGAGGTGAGTCATAACGCATTCCTCGTGCCGCGTCTGTCTGCTTATGCAGCTTGGCGACTGGGCAACCAACAACTCAAACAGCAGGCATGGAACGACCTCTTCCACCACGTTCCTACACCAAACCTGAAGAAACTCTTTTGGACCAACGATGCAGCCACTTGGGTTGTTGATGCAATATTCCTGAAGGAAGTGCTAAAGTAAGACCCTCTCTAACTCTCCCTGTTTAGGGAGAGAACTGAAAAGTTAGAAGTATAAAATTATCAAATAAAAAAAGTGCTAAGCCTTACGGTTTAGCACTTTCATTTTTTTATCGGACTGCTAATTACTTCAGAGAGTAAGCATATGGATCCTTTTCGTCACCAGTTTCGCATGCTGCGATTTTGTCCTCACGGAGCAACCAACCAAGACCAAGAAGGAAATCCTTCTCTGTAAGTTTTGTAGCTTTCTTAATTGCTTTGAAAGTTTGTGGACCCTCTGCTGTTGAGAGTGTGTTCCAAAGGAGACCTGCAATGTTTCCTGCTTTTTCCTGTAACATAATCTTAAACCTTTTAATAGTTAATATAATAAAATGATATTTTAGATATCGATTTTTTTCCGATGCAAAGGTAAAACGAATTTATATTATAGAAAATTTTTTACATAAATTTATACAAATTTCTTGTGTTTACGTGCACAAAACACCCGTTTTTACCATAAATGTGTTACAAAATCCTCCATTTTTTCCATTTTTCGTGGAAAACTTCTCAATTCTAAAGTGCGAGAAATTTTGCAGTTATGAACTATAATGCTTATCTTCGCAAAAAATATTAAATCACCTCTACATTATTTATTATATAAAGCAAAACCATTATGAAAAAGATTCTCTTGTTAGGAAGTGGCGAACTTGGTAAGGAGTTCGTTATTGCAGCTAAGCGTGCCGGTTTATATGTCGTAGCTTGCGACCGTTACGACAATGCTCCTGCTATGCAGGTAGCAGACGAACGCGAAGTGTTCTCAATGCTTGATGGTGACACTCTCGACGCAGTCATCAAGAAGCATCAACCGGACATCATCGTTCCGGAAATTGAAGCTATCCGTACTGAGCGCCTCATCGAAGCAGAGAAGAACGGCATTCAGGTTGTACCATCAGCTCGTGCGGTCAACTTCACTATGAACCGTCAGGCTATCCGCGACCTTGCTTCTCGTGAACTCGGTGTGCCAACAGCTAAGTATCAGTACGCCAAGACCATCGAGGAATTTCGTGCTGCAGCAAAAGAAATCGGTTTCCCATGTGTTGTAAAACCACTTATGTCTTCTTCCGGTCACGGACAGAGTTATGTGCACAATGCAGAAGAACTCGAACAGGCATTCAAGGATGCTATGGAAGGCAGTCGTGGTGACGTGAAGGAAGTCATCATCGAGGAATTTATCGAGTTTGAAAGTGAATTCACTCTGCTCACCATCACTCAGCAGCACGGTTGGCCAACAATCTTCTGTCCTCCAATCGGACACGTACAGAAAGGTGGCGACTACCGTGAGTCTTGGCAGCCATATAAGATAAGCGATGCAGCACTGAAGCAAGCACAGGAAATGGCCGACAAGGTTACTAAGTCGCTCACTGGCTACGGAATCTGGGGTGTAGAGTTCTTCCTGAAGAAAGACGGCAACGTGCTGTTCAGCGAACTCAGTCCTCGTCCACACGACACAGGTATGGTCACTTTAGGTCACACTACCAACCTCTCCGAATTTGAACTCCACTTGCGTGCCGTAATGGGTTGGCCAATCCATGATATTCGTCTCGAACATGCAGGTGCTTCTGCAGTTGTTCTTTCTCCAGGTGAAATCAAAGACTACAACGTAGATGACGTGCTGAAGGAAGAGTGTTCACGCGTAAGAATATTCGGAAAACCGACAGCTCCGTTCGGACGCCGCATGGGTGTAGTTCTTTGCTATGGTGACGTAACTGCTGATACCGACCAGTTGCGCGACAAGGCAAAACGTTTGGCAAAGACAGTTCTCGGCACCGACCCATACATGAAGAAGCACTAATAGCTTCAACTACACCTTTTATTAAAGTCTAAAAAATCGCACAGACTATGAAACGCATACTCAGCCTTGCACTCTCACTGTCGCTAGCAACCATTCCAGTGCTTGCTCAGCAGGTGCAGAACGATGCCACTGCCCCACTCCACTTGATGAAACCGGCATATAAGTACAACTACGGACTTGTGAAACCTGCCGAGGTGAAGGCAACCATCGACCGCATTCGCGACTACATTACTACGCACACCTATGCCGAACTCGACGAAGGAGGCAAGCAACTGAAGCGTGGCGATTTCCGACTGACCAGTTATGAATGGGGAGTGACTTACTCTGCCATGCTTCGTGCGTCGGAACTCACAGGCGACCCGACTTATCGCGACTATGCACTGAAATGTATGCGTTTTCTGGCAAAACAGGCACCGGCATTCAAGAAACGACTCGACAAGGGTGAGAAAATTGACCCACTCATGCATCAGGTCGTTCAGCCACGAGCTCTCGATGATGCTGGAGCCATTTGCTGTGCTATGATAAAAAGTGGTGACAAAAGTCTTAATAGCCAGATAGAGACCTATTACAACTACATAGCGAACCATCAGTACCGCTATGCCGACGGACAGTTTGCCCGTATGCGTCCTGTAGCCAACACAGTCTGGCTCGATGATATGTTCATGGGCATTCCGGCACTTGCCCTTCATGGCGACATGCAGGAAGCAAAGCGCCAGTTCCGTCTTTTCCACGAGAAGATGTGGGTTCCGGAGAAAAACCTCTACCGCCACGGATGGGTTCCGGGAGCCTACCATCCCTCGTTCTTCTGGGGCAGGGCAAACGGTTGGGCGTTGCTTACTGCATGCGAACTACTCGACCAGGAACTGGATGCCAACATCATGAAGTGGTTCAAGGAACACCTCTCCGGTTTGCTTCCTCTACAGGATTTTGACGGCTGCTGGCATCAGTTGCTCGACAACAACCAGACCTATCTCGAGACTTCCTGCACAGCCATCTACTGCTACTGTCTGGCTCATGCCATCAACAAGGGATGGATTGAGCCAGAGCCATACGTAAGTCAGACCCTTCTGGCTTGGAACTACGTAGCTGCTCACGTTACGGCTCAGGGACAGGTTGAGGGCACTTGTGTAGGCACCGGTCTGGCATTCGACCCTGCCTTTTATGCTTACCGTCCGGTAAACAACTACGCGGCTCACGGCTATGGTCCTGTCATTTGGGCTGGAGCAGAGGTATATCAGATGCTCAAGACTCTTTGTCTGAAGAGCAATGACTCTGCCATTCATTATTATCCAGTTGATCCAAAGACCGACGAACCACTTTTCGAGGTAAAGCAATGATGGTGCAGGAAAACATCGTTGAGGAAAAGTCGGCACATAATGTCGACATGAACCTCGCGTGGCAGTTCATTGCCTTTACCAATATTTCTGTATTTCTTACCGGCAAGGCAGGTACGGGTAAAACCACCTTCCTACGTCATCTTCGCGAACTAACCCCTAAGCGAATGGTTGTGCTTGCACCTACTGGTGTGGCTGCCATCAATGCTCAAGGACAGACCATCCACTCCTTTTTTCAACTGCCTTTCGGACCAAACGTGCCGGGTATGGAAACCGCCGAATCAAAGCGCTACAGCATGAGCAAGGAGAAGAAGGCACTCATCCGTTCGCTCGACCTGCTCGTCATCGATGAGATATCTATGGTGCGTTGCGACCTCTTGGATGCCGTAGATCGCGAGATGCGCAAATATCGCGACCGCACAAAACTCTTCGGTGGTGTTCAGCTCCTGCTCATTGGTGACCTGCAACAGTTGGCGCCTGTAGCGAAGGACGACGAATGGGCTTTGCTTCAGCCCTACTACTCCACACCATACTTCTTCGGCAGTCATGCTCTGGCACAGATTCCTTACGTCACGGTAGAACTCAAGCACATCTACCGTCAGCAGGATGCGGACTTTATCGACATCCTTGCCCACATTCGTACGAATAATGTCACGAGTGAAGTATTGCAGAAACTCAACCAGCGCTACATAGCCGATTTCACTCCGCCCGACGGAGAAGGATGGATTCGTCTCACCACCCATAACAACATGGCAAACAGCTACAACCAGCAGAAACTGGAGCAGCTGAAAGGTGCGGCATATACGTTTTCGGCTACTGTGAAGGGCAACTTTCCAGAGTTCTCCTATCCTACCGACGAACAGCTGACCGTGAAGGTCGGAGCACAGGTTATGTTTGTGAAAAACGACCCTTCCTTCGAACATGAATACTACAACGGCAAGATTGGCGTGATTGAAGACTTCGTGGAAGACACAATCGTTGTGCGCTGCAGCGAGGACGATACTATGATAGCTGTGCCCCGACTCACCTGGGAAAACACCAAATACGTCATCGACGAGGAAACCAAAGAAATACGTGAATCGGTTGACGGCACCTTCACTCAATATCCCCTGCGCCTTGCCTGGGCAATCACCGTGCATAAGAGTCAGGGACTCACTTTCGACCATGCCGTTGTAGATATAAACCACAGCTTTGCCCACGGACAGGTGTATGTGGCTCTGAGCCGTTGTCGCACCCTCAAGGGACTCGTGCTTGCAAACCCGCTCAACATGCGTGGTGTGATAACCGACCATAGTGTGAATGCCTACATCGACAAGGAACTGCAGGAGGCTCGTTCGTCAGCTGAAAAACTGCCGCAACTGCGTCACGACTACTTCGTCTGTCTGCTCGATGAACTCTTCTCGTTCGACCAGCTCCTGTGGGACTTCCGAGTGCTCACCCGAGTTGTTGACGAACATCTCTACACCACAGTACCCGACCTCCTGAAAGACATGAAAACGGCACAGACTGCTATTGAAAACGACATAATTCCCGTAGCTCAGAAATTCCAGAAGCAATACCGTCAGATTATCTCCCAGTGCACCAATATATATAAAGATGAAACCCTGCAGCAGCGGCTTTGTGCAGGCAGTACATACTTCTGCGAACAGTTACAGACCATACTCGCTTCGTTTCTGGAACAGAAAGCAGTAAACATTTCGAACAAACAGGTGAGCACCCGCTACAACAACGCACTCGATGCCTTTATGCTTTCCCTCAACGTGAAACTGACAACCCTCACAGCCACCACTGAAGAAGGATTTTCCGTTCGCACCTATCTGAGCAGCAAAGCGAAGGCAGCTATTGAAGACTTCAAACCCAAGCGAAGGACGAAAAACGAAAAACGAAAGACGAAAGACGAAGAACCGGAAAAGCCCAAGCGTCAGAAAGGCGACTCGGAACGCGAATCGCTCCGTCTGTTCAGCGAAGGCAAATCCATCAAGGAAATTGCCGAACTGCGTAATATCGGTGTTGCAACCATTGAAACCCACCTCAGCCGTTTCATTGCCGACGGCACACTCGACATCAACGACTTTGTCAGTCAGCAGCACCAGCGCTTCATTCGTGGAGTACTCCGCGTACAGGACCGCAGCTATACCCTAAGCGACATCAAGCGCCTCCTTCCCGACGACTACAGCTACTTCGAAATCAAAGCCGTCATTGCAGACATAAACCGGAAAACTGTATAATTTGTGACAATTGTGACAAATGACAGTCGATTTTTACGCCATCAGGATTTTCCCGAGGGAACACCCGCTACTGATACTTACTGATAATCAATACTATTAATCAATATTATCCATCAATAATATTGTATGTATATAGTAAATATATTGTATATATAACCTTATATTTATACTATTATGTGTATATACTTATCATTATATAAGTAAGAAGTTCGATAATAATAATAATAACTATAACCTTAACGATAACTAAACTTCAACTTTAAGTTCAAAAAGCTGAACAGAGAAAATATTTGTCACAATTGTCACAATTGTCACAGAATGCAAGGTTTTTTGCGCTTACGTTAGAGAGTTTTTTTTCGTGTGCACACCAGTAAAAATGGGGAGTTCCGAGATATTTTTCACCCAACTTAAATTCTCCTGTTTTGGGGTATATTTTAATGGAAAAAACCAAAACAACCATACAAAATATAACAAGACAGCCACAAAAATAGAATCAGTACGCCTCATAATCGACGAGATTACGGCTCACTATTGACGAGATTACGGCTCACTATTGACGAGATTACGGCTCGCTATTGACGAGATTACGGCTCGTTCTGGTTAAGACTATGTTTCTTTTTTTGTCAAGGTGCATGCCTCAAACAGAGAGCAGACATCATAAAAGTGGAGTAAATATAGCTTCTTAAAGGCCTTTTAGAGAAGAAAAAAGATGTAAATTATGGCTATTTCATACCAATGAAGAGTGTGCCCAATCAGTTGCAATCATCTAAACACTTGATTATTTACCCTTTAGATAAAACAATTGTAATCCTCGTTCCAGTTCCAGTTGTTCCAGTTACTTGTTTTTTGACGTATCCAACCTTACTTTATCTATATATATTATTATATATTAATTAGTTATAGTATATAAAGAAGAAAGAAGCACTCTTTGTTTTTCAACTGGAACAATTGGAACTGGAACGCATTAGTTAGTTCCTGAACTTATCCCAACTCTCCTCTTTAAGGCAACTTAGTATAATCTACATATCATGTAGTTATAATAGCAATATTATTATTAATAAAATATTATATAATATATTGAAATTCAATGAATAACTCTTTCTGAAATCTTAACCGAAATTAACAGAAAATTTTTGTCTTGAAAGCGTAACAGGCTTTATCTTTGCAGCGTGATTAGTCGACGAATCATCATGTTTAACATTTAAAAAAACAGTATGATTATAACAGAAAAAGAAAAAAGCAAGGTTGTCTTTTCTAACTTGTTTGTAAGGCATTATCCAGAGTTATATTCTGAACTCAGTACTATACTCTGGTCATATCATAAAGGTTATGGCACCCTCTCGCACACAAAAGACTATTGGGTAAGAGACTTTATGCCAATACAGATGGATGAGTCTATTTTCGTCAAGTTCGTTTATAATCCTGACTATCTACAAGACCAGAAGAAGTACATTACTGATGTGGATAAGGTCATAAAGAACTGTCCTTTTGCACAAGAATACGAGATTGCGGACATTCCGCTCGTCATCGACGGAGGAAACATGGTATTCTGCAAAGGAAGGAAAAAGGGTAAAGAAACAGAATATGTAGTCATGACAGAAAAGGTTTTCAGTGAAAATCCGGCTTTCAGCAAAGAACAAATAGAGTGTCTTCTTAAATGTGCCTTTGAGTCACCAGACTTGACAATCGTTTGGCTTCCATGGGATAAAGAAGACAACTTCGGTCACACTGATGGAATAGTAAGGTATGTTGGAATAAATAAATCCGGCAAGCCCAAAGTTTTAGTGAATCTGGAATTATATGATGATGAAATTGCTCAAAAGATGTATTCATCCCTCGAACAGCATTTTGAAGTTATCGAGCTCAAACTAAGCAAGTATGATGACCTGAGTTGGGCATACATAAACAGTTTACAAACATGCGATTTTATTATCATTCCAGGACTTGGAGATGAAGTCACCGATGCGGAAGCATTGGCTCAATACAAGCAACTATACCCCGAGTATGAAGACAACATCTATCAAGTGCAGATGCGTGATTTCATAGCAGAAAATGGTGGCGCGTTGAATTGCCTGACTTGGACTATATATGAGAACTATCTTAAAGTATTAGCAAAATGCGCACGCATTCCTATAATAGATTTGGAATACTAAAAAAAGGACATTATAAAAAATGAGATTGACAACATAATTATTTTTAATAAAACGAATAAAAATGGAAGATTTAAAAGAAACATTAGGATCTATAGTTCCTACATTAAATAAAAAAGATTTGGATTCTCGTTTTCCTCAGATTGCCGAGTTTTTTATGAAGAATTACGGCATAGAGAGTAGAGGGGAAATATATTTGTTAAACGAGATAGAGTTTTACTACTATGACCCTTTGTATGATGACTTAAGGATTGGTAAAAGTAAAACTCGCATCACATATGAAAGAAATGCTCCAGCAGGATGTTGGTTTATACACGATTATGGAGTCGACCTCACATTTAGCAGTAATAAAAAGAAAGGATTTGGTGGAGGTATTCTCATACGCTCCATCGAGCAGGGCACAACTACAAAGTGTATAACTGGTCCCAAAAACTGTGTAAACGAACTATGGGATGAAGCGGTGGATGCTTTTAGTACAACTGCACCGAATCCGAGAATTGTACGGGTCAAAGAACGAGATATAGAACTCAACGAGCCTGATACTCGCATTACTGTAAATAAATATGATGGATATAAGAGTGAATGGAGATTTACTGTCAAAGGGAAAAAAGTCAGCAAATAATATTTTAATAATTCAAAGACTGATGATGTGTTAACAAACAAAGAGAATTAGTTATTATTTTGAGTGCACTCCAATTCTTTTTCCAGTGCACTGGAGAAAGAATTAGAGTACAGTGGAAAAAGTTTTCAGTAGGTTTTTAGTAAGTTTTTGATACACGCCAAAGAAGCTTAACATACTGTTTACCAACGGTATACAAGGTACCCAAGTAACTTTTTACATTTTTTCTTTAAAAAATAAATTGAGAAAATAAGAAGTATAGAAAGTTTTTGGCAAAAAGTGTCAAAACTTACTTCATGTCATCTGAAAGCCACATAAACACTGGGGTTCAGCAGTTCATGAGGCAAGCAAAAAGTTACTAAAAACTTTCAGAAATGTCTTTCGCCTACCCTCTTTCGCAGAGTTGGCGAGCCATCTCGTTGAGCAGGAGACACTGGTTGCGACTGATGGTAATCTGCTCGTTGTGGTGAGCCCAAGGAGCAAGAAGAAGGAGCAAAGGCACAACCAAGGAGCAAAGAACTCAACCAAGAGGAAATAACGGAATTATTTACTTGTTTATCCAAAAGATTCCGTACCTTTGCCAAGAAGAAAACTTAAATACAAAAACAAAGCAAAATGAAGAAGTTTATGATGGCAGCGACTGCCTTTATCTGCATTGTGTTGGCTTCGTGCGGAAGCGATGATAACAAAGGCAACACGAAGAAGGCGCCTAAGAAGCTGAATGCTGCTGAGATTGTTTACAAGGCTGACATCACCGGCTCTATCTATGATGTGTGCGATGTATATGTGAAATATTATGATGAAAACGGGCAGGAGAAGACTGAGAAGGCTGACGAGAACTGGAGTAAGACTTTCATCGTGAAGAAGTTTCCTGCTATGTTGGGAATGTCAATCAGCTTAGAACGCAAGAAGAACGCAGAACTGACTGAGCAGCAGTACACTATCAACACAAATCCTTCTATCTCGTACACCGGCATCGCTGTTGACGGCAGCAAGACTGGCACTCCGACATCTATTGCCTCAAAAAGATTCACGTCGAGTCCAGAAGCAGACAGACTTGACGAGCATATTGAGAATATATGCAGTACGATGATTTTTCATCGCAAGTTGCATCTGGACAACGAAAAGACCCAATTGTACTGGGAAGAAATCAATGAGTAAATCCCTAAGGGGGTAAGTAAATAGTAATACAGCCGATTTTCGCTGCAGAGTGGAAATCGGTTGTTTTTCTGTTCTGAAGGCAGGTCATGAGAGATAATTTGAGGTGATTGGATGAGCTTTTTTCTTTATAAGTGCAAAAAGAGAGGATTTTTTTGTACTTTTGCCCCCACATATTATAAATGTCGTAATCAATAATAAACTAAAATTTTGAAAAAGAAATACTACCATAGTCCAATGATGAAGATCGTCGAGTTGCAGCAGCAGATTAAGCTACTGGCTGAGAGCGATGACGTGGTAATTATCAGTTCAGACGACGATGATATTGATATGAATTACGGTGGTGGCGCCGATGGTACAGATATATGGACACCCCGATAATTCATATATTTGACAGGGGGCGTGCATTGATTAGCGACAAACACAAATGTATTTGACTATGAAACAGAAATTTTTTTTGACAGCACTTGTATTTGTGTGTGCAATAGCACAGCAGGTTTTAGCCTGGGAAGGTAGCGGCACTCAGACAGACCCTTACCTCATCAGCAGCAGCGCCGACTGGAAACGGCTGTCTGACGATGTAGCAGACGGCAACACCTACAGTGCGACCGTATTCCGCATGACGGTTGACATCAATGCCAAGGGGTTGTCGGTGGGTACAGAGGAGAAGTCCTTCAACGGGGTTTTCGACGGTGACGGCCACACCCTGATATACAATCGCGGAAGCAGAACGGAGACTACTGAGGGTGTTGACTATGTGTTCGCAGAGGATTATTGTGCACCCTTTGTGCTCGTAAAGGGGGCTACTGTGCGCCACCTCAACGTGACGGGTACCATCTTCAGTAAACATAAGTATGCAGCCGGCATTGTATCGGTTGTTGACGGCACTGCACAGACGACCATCTCCGACTGCCACGTGAGCAGCAGGCTCGTTGCCCACAACAGTCTCGCGAGTGATGCGTCCTTCGGCGGTATCATCGGAGCGGTGTGCACGACAGGTCCTAAGGTAGAAAACTGTACCTTCACCGGCCGTTTCGATGGATACACCAACTGCTGTGGCGGTTTTGTGGGATGGACCAACGTGACTATGACCTTCAACCACTGCCTCTTCGACCCTTCTGTCTTCGACCAGTCGTCAACGGGCTGTGCCACCTTCTTCCGCTCATCGGAGAGTGTGACATGCAGCATGACGGAGTGCTACTATACCAAGTCTTTCGGTACGACACAGGGCGTGGGCGTGTTCAACAGCATATCAGTGCCCAAGGGCTGTACCTACAGTTTCGTTAGCGAGGCAGATGCTCCGTTTAACGGTGTGGACTACTGGAAAAGCGGTGCGAAGATACGGCTGACGGCTCCTGACAACGTAACCTTCGACCATTGGGAGACAAACAATTATCTCAGCGACCCGTGGCAGCGCAGCGGTCTGCAGACCATAAGCGACATCACTCATTCGCCCAGTATCAACATTGCCACCTCGATGCCGACAGCGAAGAAGAATCACACTATGGACGGAACCCAATACCGCTATTTAGGAAGTGATGACTATTGGCTCTACCTCTCGCGCGAATACTGTGCCGAAAAAGGCTACTTCCTCGACAGCGACGGTTGGCTGGTGAAGGATGTGGACGGCACTAAGGTGTATGTCACCGCCGTTACAGGCTGGGAAAGCATCCCTTCTGACGGTGCGCAGATACACAACGACCTGGTTGGCGTATGGAACGACCACACCCTCACGGCATGTATTGCTCCCAGAGCCTTCAAGGGCTGCACGAAGCTGCAGACGCTCTACTTCAAGGATACCGATGCCAACACTTACAACGCGAAGACCGAGTTTGACTTCATCATCGGCGACAGTGCCTTTGCAGACTGTCCTGAACTGACGGAGGTGAAGATGATGCAATATACCACCCGTGGCGACAACCACTGGGAGGCCTTGAAATCCTCGCAGGTAGGCAGCGTGGGCAGTACTGTATTTGACGGCTCTACACAGGCTTATTTCAGTGTCGATGCCTCGCAGTATCAGGAATTTATGAATAGCGAGACGTGGAACGCTGTGAATCGCCGTATTGTCATCTACGGTCATAGCTTGGCGAATATGAACGTCAACGGTGCCAAGTACTCCTACATGAGCGACACTGCCGGTAATCCGCTGAAGAACAATGAAAGCGGTCATAACACGCTGATGGAGACGCTGCGCTACTGGAACACGACGCTCAAGAACTTCAACGCTGCTGAATGTCTGGCAGAGCAAGACAAGAAAAACATCTGGTACACCACGGTGACGGACTGCGACACCATATACCTGAATATGAACAATGGCGTGATGCGCATTTACAACGACCCCGGTTCGTACTACAACTACAAGACGCTGGCCATAGCACGTAATGCTTTCAAGGACAACAAGGCACTACAGACCATTGAATTCTGGCAGACCAACGGGCGCTCGGAGAATTCGTATAGCGACCTGAAGATAGTGATTCAGAATAGTGCTTTTCAGGGATGTACAAACCTGAAGCAACTGCGATTGTTCTACTACGTACAGGACGGCACCGACCACTGGGCAACACTGGGTCCGGAAAATGTCATACCCGGCAATAATATATTCGGCACTCCTACTGCAGAGGAATACGAGGCGATGAGCGAGACAGAGCGAGACAACTGCTATAAGATACCTCAGGACTTCAAGATACAGGTGGCCACAGACCGCTATGCTGAATTTCTGGAAGACCCAAACTGGATACCATACATTCCATATCTGGAACCCGTTGAATTCGACCCGGATGGAAAGAATGTTGACTTCGAACTTGACGGACTGATATATGGCTACCACACATCGGCAGGTGGTATCCGACGTACGTGGCAGACCGTAAGTCAGGATCTCTCCTGGTGGTCGGCAGTGCGACTGACTTATGAGGTTGCCAGTTGGATCATGACCATCAAGGGGTGGACTACCGCTGCCAAGAAGGCAACAGAAACCGCAATGGCAGAATATGCACGAGCAGAAGGAATGAGGGAAGCCTCAGCCCGTATCTACAGCTCCACTGCCTTGGCATTGTCTTCAGCCAACCAGGCAACAAAGGCACAGGGACTGCGCACCATGCTGACCGGACTGGGCAACGATGGTATGACATACACTTCAGCAGGACTGCTCCACGAGGGCAACCGTGAGTTTTTCGAAAAACTCGCCGAGGCTGGCATCATCAATAACGGCGCGTTCACCGGTACCACCAACCTTGCCGACAATGCATTGGTGGTACTGGGCTTAGAACTGAGAGATCAGCTGGCAGAGTCGATTTACATCCACACGACCAGCGCTGCGATCAAGCGAGAACTGGTGAATAAGCTGTGGTGGACCGCTCTGGCGAAGGAGGTCGGCTGGAGTGGAACCAAGTATGTCAGCACAACGTACTTGAGCAGTGTGGCCATGGGTGCATGGGCAAAATACAATGAGAATGTATATGGGCAATCCTACGTGCCGGATGCCTTACTGAAAGGCATGCGCGACAACATCCTTGCCAACATCCAACAGTTTGGCTCGCTGGCCAACGGTCTGCTATATTTCACACCCACCAAGAATCTGTTATATCATACCTACCTGAAATCGGTGCCTGACGACAAAACCGACGTGAAGATCAGTGTGGCAGCCAGCAAAGACCAGGGCAAGGATGCCTTCGCCGTGACTACCAGCATCGGCAAGAAAGCCTTCCGGGACAATACCAAGGTACAGAAAATCAGTTTCTATGACAACGAACAGGTGAGCAGCAATGTGGGGATGGGTATGTACATGACCATCCCTGACTCTGCTTTCGTGGGCTGTACCAATCTCAGGGAACTGCGTCTTATTCTCGACACGAAAAACAATGGCTCCTACGCGCTGGGACCGGAGAACTTCATTCTGGGCGGCGATGGCATATTCTGCGACCAGAAGTGCAAGGCTGAGGTCGATTCGCTGAAGGCCATTGGACAGGGTGATGGGCTGACACCTTTCAGCATCGTCATTGACATCTCCCGAAAAGCCAGTTTCCTGAATAATGAGTCATGGGCTCGGCTGGAGCGCTTCTTCACCTACGAAAATGCCAAGCCAACGACAAAATTCAAGGAATATGGCGTTGAGTATGCATACGCCTACGAGATGAACAGCATCAAGAAGGAACATAAGAATAAAGGACACCTCATTGAGCATACTGTCATCAACGGCGTGGACAACTCCCACCTCAACGAACACTCCGGGACAGCCGTCCTGATTAACGATATAGGAACGTGGAACAACTTCCAGCTCGACGGAGTGCCACGATGGGCTTTCCGCAACAACGAGAGCCTGCGCCGCGTGCTCTTCGCCGACATAGAGGGATTGGGACCGACAGGCGACTCCTATTCCGATGTGGACATCACCCTCGAAGACTCGTGCTTCGCAGGCTGCAAGAACCTGGAGTATATCGACCTGCTCTATATGGTGACCGACCAGCAGAACTTTGCCAAGCAAATAGGCTCGTGGACATACGAGAGCAACCATCTGTCGCCCCTCACGCCCAAACAGATCAAGATAGGCAAGGGGGTATTCGAAAACAGCCCGAAAGCACGTCTGAAGATGATGCCGGAGCAGGTGGCTTGGTTTGAGGCCGACACACTATGGGCAGCCTACAAAGATCGTTTCGTGCCCTGCGTCTTCCAAACAAGCGACAAGGGAGTGGCCAGTGCGCTGAAACCTCTGGCATACTCCAACCCTTCGGGTTTCAGCCCCGATAAGATGAGCGATGATATCGACCTGAGCATGGTGCTGGGTAAGGAGGGCGGTTTCGACTGGCTTGGCAGCAGATTCAATGAAAATAAGGACATAAATAGTTTTGCCGACTTCAAACTGTTCGAGTATCTGGATCTCAAATACGTAGGAAACTCGTGGTTTCAGGACTGCACAAACATGAACCGCATCACCCTGCCGTCAACCATCAGGAGCATCAAACAGGCGGCATTCAAGGGTTGTAGCTCGCTGACGACGATAGAACTGCCATCGAAGGTTGACACCCTCGACAATGAAGTATTCTCCGGCTGCTCGTTGCTGAAGACCATCATAGTTCGAAATACCAAGCCTGCTCGCCTCAACGGTAATAATCACTTCCCCACGAATGAAGGCATGAAAATATATGTACCAGACGAGAGTCTCAACGATTATCTGAACGATGCAAACTGGAAGCAGTATAAGGACTATATCGTGGGCATGAGCAATTATAAGGTCAAGAAGGTAGTCACCACCACCAAAGCTGGAGAACTGGCCTCGCTACTGGGATTGGAAGTCGGCTTTTACAATCACTGGATAATCGGCCAGCAGTTCAAGACCCTCAAGGGATTTATCGAACCCTACGACTCGCTGACTGTCAGCGGACCTATCAATGGTCTCGACCTCGTCGTGATGCGCTATCTCGCAGGCTGTGACAGTTACGTCAACAACGGAGCAAAAACCGACGGACGACTGCGCTACCTGAATTTGGCAAACGCCACTCTGGAGGCAAGTAACGACGTTGTATATACCCACCAGTCTATGTCAATCAACGTAGAATGGTTTTCTGTCAGGAATGACAACGTTTTGCCAAGATATGCCTTCTGCAAATGCAAACAACTGGAGACGCTCATCCTGCCGAAGTCGCTGAAGGAATTCAGAGGCCACACGTTTGAGGGCTGCGACAACTTGAAACACCTGGCCATAGGCGGCTCCGAACTGACCTACACCCAGAACTATCTGGGCAAGGAGCTCAGCAATCAGTTGGAAGAGTTGGTGTTCTACACGGACGCGGCGGCTACCAATGACCAAAGCGACCCCTGGGGAGCCGATATCAATACCGTTTATGCGCTGAACAGTCAGATGGCCGACTATATGGTGCAACGCTGTCTCACCAAGCGCGTACATAGTTTCCTACCCCCCTTCACTGACGATGTCATCACGCAGTCGCTCTTTGCCGAGGGTGAGTACTTCCCCTCATCCTACCTGGTACGAGAGAGTGTGGAGGGTCTCTTCCGAGCCAACAGCAAAATAACTCGCTTCGACGAGTTCTATAAGTTTGGGTATGTCAAGCGGCTCGACAAGACCTTCAAGGACTGCGGCAAATTGAAGACCATTACGCTGCCGAGCTCGATAGAATCGATAGGTGAATATGCCTTCAACGGTTGCAGGCTCCTCGACACCATCCGCATAGCCCGCGACAGCGTACCCGTACTGGCTGCTGACGCATTCTCGTCGCTGCCTGCCAACTTCCGCATACTCGTGCCCAAGGCCTACTGTAAGCTATACCGCACCAAGTGGGCGCAATATGCCGACCACATCAACCCGGATGACACCCCATACGCCAGTGACCAAATCGTTGAAGTGACGCTGACAGAACCAAACACCCTGGCCGAGAAACTGGGACTCACCACCACGCTGGGGGGCACAGAAAATCGTATTACCGGCATATATGGCGACTATCACAAAATAAGAAAACTGAAAGTGAACGGTCCTATCTCAGGCTCTGACTTTGACGTAATGAAATACCTTGCCGGATACTGTCCGTGGACTCGTTCGCGCAACGCAGCCGCACCACTGGTCTATCTCGACCTCTACAATGCCAATATCGTGGAATCAACCCACACCTTCGGCATAGAGCATGCGTACAAATTATATGAAGAAGCTTCATGGAAGGTCTCGGACAACGAACTGCCGCACCATGCCTTCTTGAGGTGTTATCAACTGAGAACCCTCATCCTGCCACGCACCTGCAAGGAAGTAAGGACACGCGCCATGCAGGAGTGCCAGAGCCTGGAGACCATCGTCATTGGCGATGACATGGAGGACTTCAACTGGAATGCCCTCGATGACGACACGTCGCTCTACCGCATGTATATCATGGCAAAGAAGAAGGTGGAGATGTGGACAGAAACGGCAGGATGGAGAAAACTCTGCAACAACTACAATCCCACATTCGATGCTTTCTACGTCCGTCCGTCGCTCTATCAGGACTACTTGAAAGACGGCGACTATACCGGTCGTTCATGGCAGCGCACCAACAACGTGTCGAAAGGCGAATTCAACGACGACGAGTCGTTCTGCGCCTTTGCCGTCCATGCCGCTGGTGCAGCTGATGACCTGATAGCCGTAACCAGCGTGAAAGACTGGTTCAAGGATCGTACCGGCATCAGAGACCTGAGGGCTCTGGGATATACCAGCATCAATACCCTGGACGAGGAAACCATTGCACCGCTGACAAAACTTGAACAGATAGCTCTGCCCTCCAGCCTGAACCAGTTGCCCAACAACATCTTCGCCAAAGCAAAAAGACTACAGAGCGTAGATATGCTGCAATGCAAAGGTACAGAACTCATGGACAAGGTGCGCATGAGCGGGTTCAGCCCATTGGGCATCGACTCGCTGCGAACACTGGTCTATCTGCCCTCCGACTACGGCACAAGCAAGGGTACGAATATCGTTGTCCTTGAAGCAGAAGGCATGCACACGAGCCATTATCGGCTGAATGACAGCCTCGACTACCTCGTGCCATACACCTTCAAGGCTGACACCATCACCTTCACACGACCCATGAAGGCCGACAGCCTGTACAGCATATGTCTGCCCTACCAGCCTGACATGAAGAACCAGTTCAAACTGTGGCAGGTTGACACACGAGACGGAGCGGCAATCGTATTCAAAAAGGCTACTGAGTTCGAAGCGCTGAAACCATACCTCGTGCAGCCACTGACGGACAATGTGACCATGCTGTCATGCACTAAGCAAACCATTCCTGCCAGTGGCGGAATAATCTACGGCAAAACGGAGAATTTCTACAATAACACTGCACTGCGAGGAACCCTTCAGGGTTTTGACAATAAAACAACTGGAGAACTGCTGGCATATACTGTTGACACGAAGGTTACACCTATGGATGCCGACATATGCAGTACAGGCAAATGGAACAAAGCAAATAAGCTTGAACCTTTCACAGCATTTCTGCTGCCCGGAGGCGAAAGCAACTTCACCGTGAGACTGCAAGATGATGGAGAAATAACACTTTTAGACGATGTGGATAACCAACCACTGATTAGCCGTTATGATGGTTTTACTGTAAACTCTGTCACATTGCAGAATCGGAAGTTGTTCAAAGATGGTTCTTGGAATACGCTTTGTCTGCCATTTGATCTGACTATAGAAGGCAGTGTGCTCGACGGTGCCATAGTCAAGACCCTCAGAAACACTACCTTTACGGATGGGACTTTGAAAATGAATTTCGAGGATGCTACAGTAATCGAAGCCGGCAAGCCCTACATCGTGAAGTGGGACAGTGGCAGTGACATCGAGAATCCTATTTTCACTGAATGCACCATCAGCAAAAGCCCATTAAGTGTTTCGACTGACTACGTAAGTTTCAATGGTGATTTCTCCCCCGTTACTCTTAAGGCAAATGACAAGAGTGCACTCTACTTGGCAGCATCGAACAAACTATATTATCCCACCGCCGATGTGACAATAAAAGCCTGCCGCGCATTCTTCCAGCTGAACACTATTACGGCTGGCAACAAGCCAAACGAAGTACGCTCATTCGTCTTGAACTTTAATGACGAAAGCACGGGAATCGAGACTATAGAACTCACTTCAAGTGAAGATAAAGCTGACAATTGGTACACAATCGACGGTCGTAAACTCTTTGGCAAACCAACTAATCACGGTATATATATTAATAATGGCAGAAAGGTGGTAATTGGTAAATAATAAAATAATAATGAGAAGAACTGACGCAGAGTGTAAATCGTATGTTTTTTGTTTGTTATATCGGCAGATATGCGTAACTTCGCGCTGTTGTTTAATCAAATACAAAAGTTTTATTAGCATATTATGGCTGGATATTTAGTTGAGGATCAGCGTAAGGTGACTACACTGCGACTGATTGAAATGAAGCGCGAGGGCAAGAAAATTGCCATGCTTACATCATACGATTATACTACTGCCCAGATTACTGACCAGGCAGGTATGGACGTGATTCTGGTAGGCGACTCGGCAAGTAACGTAATGGCAGGTAACTGGACTACTCTACCTATCACTCTGGATCAGATGATTTACCACGCAAAGGCAGTCGTAAGAGCTACAAAGAGAGCTCTTGTTATATGCGATATGCCTTTCGGAACATATCAGGTGAACGAGACGGAGGCTGTGGCAAATGCCATTCGCATTATGAAGGAAACTCACTGCGATGCTCTGAAGTTGGAAGGTGGTGTAGAGATTCTGCCAGCCGTAAAGAAGATTCTGGATGCAGGCATTCCAGTATGCGGACATCTGGGACTGACTCCACAGGCTATCAATAAGTTCGGAACTTATGCCGTAAGAGCAAAGGAAGAGGCTGAGGCACAGAAGCTGATTAGCGACGCTAAGGCTCTGGAGGAAGTTGGCTGTTTCGCTGTGGTTATTGAGAAGGTGCCTGCAGCTTTGGCTACAAAGGTAGCTCAAGACTTGAAGATTCCAGTTATCGGTATCGGTGCCGGTGGCGGTTGCGACGGTCAGGTGCTCGTTATCGACGATATGCTGGGCAAGACCCAGGGATTCAGTCCTAAGTTCCTGCGCCGTTATGCAAATCTGAGTCAGATTATGACTGATGCTATCGGTCGATATGTTGAGGATGTGAAGAGTTGCGACTTCCCGAACGAAAAGGAACAGTATTGAAAGTTGAAAGTTGAACCCTTGTAGTAGGCGACATTATAACTGCGTCGAAGTTGCCCCTGCGGGGAGACGCAAGTTATAAGGAGAATACAAGAGGCTCG
>OCTX012158856.1_pt1 | contig 39385 bp, 29 predicted proteins | sample 1539691 | NCBI WGS metagenome assembly OCTX01 (sample SAMN02144231, study PRJEB22623) | gut metagenome | biome: sheep rumen | host: Ovis aries | place: New Zealand
GAACAAGTATTCGTTGACGATGTACCAGTCATCACACACCCACTTTCGGGTGGTCAACCATTGATTTCGGGTGCAAAGTTACGCATAATAATTGAAACCGCCAAACAATTATTCAGAAATTTATAGTTTTGATATTTAATAATATCTAAATTACAAGACTTTATCAAATATGATTAACGCGATTAAGGAATTTTGAATCAACTATACCATGATTTCTTTGACCTTATTCTGTTTAGATGCTACCTTTTTGTCCGACTTCAATCTTTTCCCTTTAAGTTCAAATCGTTTGCTCAATATTTGCATCTGAATAGATATTGGGTTGAATGCCTGGTTGGTAAAGCAACCTTCTCAAAAAGATGTTATTAGTACACTTTTATTGCTTTTTACGTCTTTTTTTTGAGTTTTTACACCGAAAATTAAAAAATATGGCCTAATTTGTGAAAAAAAGTTATGAAAACGAATATTTTATGGAATAAAATTTGTATCTTTGTAGCCAAAACTCTAGCAATTGACAATTTTGGCTTTGCTTAATTATGAATCCCCGCTACGCGGCCTAAAATGAATACAATATGATGATTGTTAAAAGAACGACACTGAAAAAGTTAGCACTCGGTATTTTTACTCTTGGTGTTTTGTCTTCATGTGGAGATTATATACCAACAGATGACGGCGGAGGAAAATTTTTCCAATACTTGCCGGAGTTTCATTATACTTATTTTAGTAAAGGAATAGACGCAATAAAGCCCAACGAGTTATCATTATATGTAGACTACTCAACTTGTAATGTACTTGGGCAAAATTCCGCGTTTTATCAAGCACTTGTACCTTCATGGGTAGCCGCTTCAAAAAGATATTATTCCATTAAAGGATCTGAGATTGCAGAAGAGAATGGGCCAACCTTTGATTTGCTGCGCACCATAGAGGAAGTAAATTTCGCAGATTTGAAAGGTGCTGTAGAAAAGATGGCCAATAGCAATTCCGAATCGGTATTACTCACAGATGGAGAGTATTTCCAGCAATCCATTGCCAAGGGCAACATCAATAATCCATATATGGCAGATGCTCTGAAAACATGGCTGAAAAAGGGGCACGATATATTTGTGTTTACTGAACCTTACGTAGAAACATACAAAGGACAGTCTTTTAATAAAAAGCGTTTCTATATTCTTTTCACAGATGTGCGTTTGCCAGATAATATTTTTGATCGAATTATGCAGACGGCTAAGCTACAACAATTCCCAGATGTAGAAATGTTCCACTTGTCAGCCGACCATCCATCCCTTGCTGCAGAAGGAACTAGCTCGAAGCCCAATGAAAATTTAAGTGCTAAAGTCAAAGGATTTGGATCATTTGAAGCACAAGAATGGGAAATAAACTGGAAAGAAGGGATAGAACCCTTGATTGTTTATGCCGCAAATCCAGAAACAGGTGCTCAAATGGAAAACGGAGATAAGTTCACGGGGGGAATAAAAGTGGATAGAAATAGTTTTGGTGGTTACAGAATAAAGGATGTCACGGCAAAAGTCTATAATGTGAATCAGGAATTTACTGATTTCTGTACTGCTAAAGTTGAGGGACAAAAAATTGGTGGAAAATTAAGTGAACTCCAAAATCAGGAAAATTTCGTAAAACTTGACGAGAAAGAGTTTTCGAAACACGGCATAATAGACCTTTATTTCGATACTCAAATGTTTACTCCAGACTTCGTCTTAAACGGTTCTCCATACAATTTCTTCAAAATTGATGTTTGCATATCAGATGTTCAGGATATGTTCTCTCAGTTTGCACATATATTTGAGTTTGACAGCATAGATATGCCTGGTCAGACAAATACTTCTGTCGCTGAAAGTATTAAGCAATGCTTAGCAGATCCCGAAATTAAAGGAATGATTACCTCTTGCCCAATCTATTCGATTTATGTAAAATCTTCGAAACGATAATTTAAACATTTAAGGATATGACACCTATTACGAATTTAAACCAGTTGAATCAGTTGATGAACAGCACAATGATTTATGCGGTCATTGTTGGCCTCGTTGCTGTTCTTGTTGTTCTTGCGGTCGCGAACATGTTCCCATGGGAAGGTGGCAACGACAAGTCTTATGTAAAACGTAGAATAGCGTTTGTTGTAATTGGTTTGTTTGCAATCCTTGGGTTTTGGCTCTACAATGATTTACATGTCATGGGCTATATCAAGAATGCAGGTTTCCAAAGCATGTTTAAGGCTTGCAATCTGAAGTGCATCTTTATCAATGCCGGTGTTTACATTGTGGCAAGTGTGGCTTTGATGTTTACATTCCGCCATTCCAAGTTTGGTTCTATTTTGGGTAAAGAAAAGAAGTAAGATATGGCAAAACAATATTTTGTACTTGGCATTGGAGGTACAGGTATGAGGTGCATTGAGTCCCTTATACACCTTTGTGCTATGGGCATGTTTGATGACACAGAAATTCATCTTCTTGCTCTTGACACAGATAAAAATAACGGAAACTTCTCACGTTTGAAGGAGGTAAAGGAAGCGTATATAAATAGCAAAGGTCTTGATAAGGCAAACCGCGTATCGCTTCATGACACATTCTTCTCTGCAAACATTAAGTATTATGAGTTTAGCCCTAATTATGAACAAAAAAGTTCTTTTAAGCTTGTGTTCAATTATGGCGATACCCAATATAATCATAGGGAGGAAACAGATTTAGCTGACCTTGTATTGAGTGAGAATGTTGAGGATTTCAACTTGCGTCACGGTTATCGCGCTCAAACTCATCTTGGCTCTATGATGATGTATCACTCAATAATAGAAGCTGCAAGTTCTCCAGCATCGAGTGAATTGAAATCATTCCTGAGTGAACTAATAAAGGCCTCTCAAAATGGACAGCCAAAAGTGTTTATCCTTGGTTCTGTATTTGGTGGAACTGGAGCTTCATCCATCCCCATCATTCCACAGGCTATTTCCAAGGCAGCCGAAATTCTTAGTAACGGAGCCGCTAACGTATTGAAGAGCGCATACTTCGGTTCTACATTGCTGACTGCATATTTCAGCTTCAGAGCACCAAGTGGAACAGAGTTGTCAAACCAGCGAGTCATAGCTACAAGTGATAAATTTGCACTTAACTCACAGGTCGCAATGATGTTCTATGATGATGACATGACTGTTAAAAGCACCTATCAGAAATTCTACATGATGGGAACGAGTGGCTTGGAATGGGACCCAATGCAGAGAGAGGGCGACAAAATTACTGAAACCATTACTGGTGGTGAACAGCAGAAGAACGATTCACATTATATTGAGTTATTGGCTGCATGTGCTGCTTTGGACTTTTATAATGCTGATGAAGGAAACCTTGCCCAAAATAAGTCGTTAAAGAAAACAGACTACCAATATCGTTCCATCAACGATAATGGCAAGTTTGATTTTCAGGACTTCGTTGGTTCTGACCGTGCAAAAGAGTTCGCTCAGAAGTTTGGTATGTTAATTGCATTCGCTTTGTTCACAAATGGAACCGATGATTTCGTAGAGAGTGTAAGAACAGGAGGGCAGAAAGAGATACAACAGTTCTTAAACGTTGATGTTAACCAAGTCGTTAACCTTAAGAATTATTTCAATCTGTTCTTTGCTAAGGCCAATCAAGATGGTTCGCTTAAAGAGGGATGGTTGAAGCAGATACATCGCTCTGCAGGTGGTGGCGACAAATTCCTTTTCAATGCAAGTTTGTTCTCGCCTGACACTTTCAAGAACCTTATGAAAGTAGATTGGAACAAAGAGATTTATCGCAATGAGGGAGTCGGGAAAGATAATTTCTATAAAACAGGCTTGTTCGGCTCCAAGTTTGACTCTTTCAAAAAGAAATTCATAGAAGTCCGCGATAGTGATAAGAGTTGGCAGAATATCACCAATCAGGGCGAGCAGCTATATAGGCTGACTTTCGAGACATTGGCCAAGTTGTATAATTTTATTTGATGTAACTATGTCGAAAGCGTTATTAATAAAAAGTTATACCAATATAACGACGGGAACCCAAGGACAATGGAATGAGCTGAATATGGCTTCGTCCTATATACAGGGTATTGAGACTGGAAAAATACTGGAAGGGTTAACAGCCGACAAGTTAGGCGCATTAATTTCAGGTGTTCCAACTCCATGGGCACGTGCTAAATTATTTAAGTTTGCGCTACAGACACTGGCCACGCCTGATCCCAATATAGATATTTCAGGCTTACAACAGTTTTATGAGCTTCTCTATGGAGAATGGAAAGGCTTATTAGCTGTTATTGCCTTATTCCCTGATAGAATTCGTTTCTCTAAGCCAGTTACGATGAATGTAAAGGGTGGAGAATACGATATTGCTGCAGCATTTGGAAGGATGCTCTTTGAAGACAATGATGTATGGAGCAATCAGGATAAGCTTGCAAAGAACCCGGATACTCAACCCTATATTCATCTTATCTATTACAGGGAACATCTTGTTGGTGGAACATCGCCAATGACTGGTGTATTTACGGGTGTAGATTATACGAACCTGGGGGCAGATGCCAGTGATGTCAATTGGTATCGTAATGGAAAATTTGAAGACCCGACACGATTCTTTACGACAGATCAACTCCAAAAGGTTTATCTGTTTATTAAGAATATGAATTCAAATCTTGATACCTTCGAAGCAAAGATTAATTCACAAAGAGGCCAAAAGCAACCAATGAATATTGATGGCTTTAAGCAAATGAGCCGTAAATGGGAGGATGAATTAAGACAAAAGGGAGGTGGAACTTTGAGGGATAAAGGTCCTATTGCAAAGTATGGTAGCTTGGAATGTCCTTTCTCTCTTCTCTTTAAGAGTGATGTTCCTGTATATCTAAAGCCAGATTTTACTTTCACCTATACCAACGATGGAGATTATCAAGCAATAGGTGACATACAAAACCTTTTAAGCGATGATAAGTATGTAATAGGTTGGGCCGAGGACGTGTCAGAACGCCCCAAGCTATCAGAAGGGCCAGTATTCTTCTTACAGGTGAAAGACATTCAGGATGGCAGTATGAATTATTTCACATTGCCACTTTCAGAACGTGGTATAGACATCTTTAAGAACAGTCTTTCCGGACTATTAGGCTATTCAGACGGAGGTAACACTGCATTGGAAGCCGTAATTACAGATGCTGGTCAGCTTGCTGTAACTCTTATAGTTGAGATAGACGGTGAAAAGGTCACACTCAATACGCGTGAATACGAAATTGACTGGATGACAGATCAAGGACGTGTTATCATGTGGCCAAACTTCGTTTCTGAGAAATGGAATAAATACTATCTATACTCAGAATTTACTGCTGATGCAAAGCAGCAATTTACGCCTATTTTTAAATGGCAAAATGAACTCTTGAGGAATATCGAAGGTAATTTCCTGACAGCAGATTATGTCCCGACTCCAGAAGAAGAGAAGAAAGTTGAAATCAAGCAACTAATAACTTATCCTGCAGGACAAGGAGAAGATTTGCCAAAATACAATATTATTGCCGCAGACAAACCTCTTGCTGGACTTTCCGCAATGGTAAAGGATACAGGAAAAGATGTCCATGCTGGATTCCTAATGTTCCGTCCGCAAGTTATTGAAGATCGGACTTCGTATGATATAAAGGGTACTGCAATTGTTGGCATTGACTTTGGTAGTAACAATACTTGCGTTTACTACAATGAAAATGACAAGGGTGCCATGCCTGTTCAATTTGGGAACTACCGTACTGTCTTGGTAGGCAAAGAGAGCAATGATATGCGGGCCATTGCAGAGAACAATGAATTGTTGTTCTTTACGAACTATCCTTCTGAAAACGGACAAATCAAGTCTTGGCTCCATGAACATGATTCTAGGTACAATTGTTACAATGAGTCTGAGGAAATCGCTGGTGGTGTACCTGTGAATCGACCAAATGTCCTCGTCAGAGAGATGGATCAGTATGAGATAAAGACTCAGGCAGGTATACTTCACTACAATATGAAGTGGCTCGACAACGAGAAGGGATTACAGAAGAAACGTGCATTCTTAAAGTCTGTGTGGTTAAATGTCTGCGCCTTCCTCTATAAGAACAAGATGCGTCCAGAAGAGATTGAGTGGAGCTATCCTGGCTCTATGATGGAGGCAGACAGGACCGACCTGGAAAAGATTTTCGAGGAACTTTGCAAGATTACGCCTATAACTATAGGCAGGAAACCTGAACTGAATACACAGCTGACAACCGAGGCCGAAGCTGTATGTAGTTTTGCATTATCTCAGGACTTTGGCTTGAACAAGGACAATATGTTCTTGGGTATAGACGTGGGTGGAAGCACCAGTGACATTTTGCTGCTGGCAAAAGATCCAACGAATGGCAATAACTCTTCTCTTTACCGTGAAAGTTCCGTAAGATTAGCAGCAGGTGTGTTCTTCAACGCAGTCATTAAGTCTGAATCATTTAGACAAGCTCTAGTTAATTTCCATGAGGGGAAGAAAACAGACGTGTATGTAGCAAATATCAAGGAAATTCTTTCTGAGCCACAGAAAGCTCCATATTATCTGAATAGCATCTTTGATCAGTTGAAGAGTGAGAATGATTACGAAGAGTTCTATTCTTCCATTGATGCCAATGCTCGTTTTGTCTTTACAATACCTGCATATGTAACAGGTCTGTTACTATTCTATTCTGGAATGCTTATAGGTAAAGTTATCAAGACAGAACACATGGATCACATTAACCGTATTGACATCCTGTCATTCGGTAAAGGTGGCCGACTATTCCACTGGTTACGCAGTTCAGCAGGTGGAAGGGCGACCAAGGAGTTCTATGCAAATTGTCTTAATGCTGGTGTTAATCTGGTCATCAATAAGACTCTTGATGTAAAGTATCGAGACGAGATTGAGGTTGACAACAAAGCAGAAGTAGCAAAAGGCTTGGTTGATCCTAAGGTTCTTATTAAAAAGAGTCCTAACTCGGATTCCGATATCTGTGGTGAGACTGGAGTGAAATTCACGATGCCTGATGGTACTCCCAAACTGTTGCATACAGAAGATGAACTGACAGGTGATTATTTCGCTAATGAGATGAACAATTTCGATTTCTCCGAAGTTAAGAACTTTGAGGAATTCATGAACATCTTCATTGAGTTTGTGAGTCAAAAGACCAGACTATATCCTAAAGCAGACGATGCTTTGAGAGATGAAATGGTTGATTTGCCAAATCGCATAACGAGTTACATCTGCAATAATGATAATGAGTACAGAAAAGCCCGCAAGAATGAGGGAAATGGTTTCCATTACCATCAACCAATCATAATTGCTGAGGGTCTTTCATTCTTGGACACCTTAATAAGAAAGGCTTTTAATCAATAATATGTAAGAAAGATGAAGGCTCTTACACTATATATAGACAAATGGTATATCATCGGTGCTGTATGTACCGATGGTGTACCTCGTCTTATTAGACCTAAGACAGGCGAAGAGTGCTTCTGGCTTTATTTCTATGAAGACACTGCCAATGATGACATAGTCTATGGCAAAGACAACAAACAGCATTTCCATAATAATGAGAATCATTACTATGGTGATGTTTTTTCTCTTTTAACAGACAACAGGACTTCCTTCATCAGGTTTGGGCGTAAGCAAAGTATTGAAAAGATATTTAAGGCTTCAGGTATTATTGATGAACTTAAATCTGCTTTGGGTGACGAGAAGACGAAGATAGAAACTTATATATCATTTGCAAGAGACATTTCAGATCAAGCTCGATATATATTTAGAAGAGACGTCTTGGAACCTGAGAATTTCGAGATAAAGGAATTCGTTGCACGGATAGGTCATCTGTCTTTAGAGTATGCTTTCCGGCATAACCTTTTCTCGGAAGAAGGGTATTATCTCCTTTTAAATGCATGTAATGAGAATCTTATATACTCGCTGTATGAGTACAAAGACAAATTGTTACTAAGGAAGGCAGAAAACAGTCTTGCAGGTATGGGCACTGATTTGAGAAGCCGTGCTATTCTTGAGAATGTCGTTAAAAGCATTAATCTCAGGAACCACTTTCTTAATTCAGAAAAAGAATATGAGCAAGAATACCTTAGACTCTCTCAGTTCGTTGATGATTGGATAGTTCGATTGGGAAATGCAAAACCTGGCAGACCAGTTACGATTCCTAACGTATCATTTGCCAGAATTGGCAACACATATCAGGCTACCATATTAAAAAAGGATATAGACGCAAGGACATCCGCAATAGTTGATGATATTATTCGAGAGATAGTTACATTTGTACGTAATAGCGGCGTTACTAATGACAAGGTTCATGGAGTGCTCTTCTTAGGTAACACATTCTCCAATAGCCAGTTCTTGACTGCAATAAAAGAGCAATATACCCTGCCAAACGAGAAATATGTTCATTACAAAACAAGTGATTTGCCCAATATTGTTGCTGTTTATACAGTTATGGACTGTTCCCAGTTCTCTGTGGCTACAGAAATGAGCGAAAAGAAGGGTGAGGCAGAGATTGAAAGACAAAGGCTGGCCCAAGAGGATGAAGATCGTAGGAAGAAAGCCGAAGAAGACAGAAGGAAAAAGGAAGAAGAATACAGGGCTGCTCATGAAGCAGAAATTCGCTATGAAGAAGCGATGAGAAACGTGTATGATTTTGAGAAGAAACAAGATTATGCACAGATGGCTGAGTGGGCGGGTATAGCTTTGAATCATAAGTCAGATGACCCCGAAGCTCTCAAAAAGAAGAATGATGCCACTCGTTTGTTATCTGAACAAAAGGTTCGTGAAGAACAATATAGGGGTATTATTACTCGTGCACAGGAATGTTTCAAGAATGGGCAATGGCAGGATGCAAAATCACAAAGTGAGGCCGCACTTAACCTTAAGCCCGAATCAGCTGAAGCAAAGAAAATCTATACTCAGTCAGCTAAAAAGATAGAGGCTGCTGCTGAAATTGAAAAATATCTAACTCGTGCAGACTTGTTCCTTGCTCAGAAGTCTTACGATGAAGCATTACAGGAACTTAAAAAAGTACAATCATATGATCCAGAGAACGAGGAAGCTTTAAATCGCATCAAAGAAATTGGTGAGATTCGCAAAGAACATGACGATAAAGTTTCCGCTCTTACTTCTCAATATGAATTGGCGAAGAAAACCGCTGATTTTAAGATGGCAATATCTGTTTGTGAACAGCTGGCAGATTTGGATAGCATCAATCAGAAAAAGTGGTCTAAGGAAGCTGAAAAACTTCGTTCTGAAGAGGAAAACTACCAAAAAGAACTAAAACGCTTCGAAGATTTAGTAGAAAAGGTTACAGGCGCATACTTTGATGAAAAGTGGGCTGACGTTATTCATTTCGCTGAAGATGCATTGCAAATAAAAGAAGATGAGAAATTGCGCCTAAGGATTGTAGAAGCGAACATAAAGCTCAAAGAAAAAGAAGAAAAGGAACAATATGAGAATAGTGTTCATCGGGTAAACGAATTGTTGCTTGCAGAAGATTTTGAAGAAGCAGGATCTCTTATTAATCAACTTCAAAGAGATTTTCCGCAACATAAAGACCAGATTAAAGGTCTTAGAAAGAGGATGATGGACCAACAATTTAGAAGTCTTAAGAAGGTTCCCAATCCAGAGCCAAAGGAACCAGACACAAAAAAGCCACCTATGCCCAAAAGTGATGATTTCTTTGGTGATGGGACTGTGCAAAAGTCCAAATCGTCTAAACCTACCCCCTCTCCGAGCAAGGAGGGTTCAACTCAGCAGAAGAAGCCTGAAAAAGTGGTACCAACAGAAGATGATTTCTTCGGAAGCAGCAATGCTCCCAAAAGTAAACCAAGCAAACAGACATCAACAGCAAGTCAAAAGAAGCCTGCGGCACCACCAAAGAAACCCTCATCCAAAGGGAAACCAACAGGTATTGATTTCTTTGATTCATAAAATAGAAATGAGGTTTGTCTAAAGACATCTCTTGAAAAAGAATATACTTTATTAATTAATTTAAAATTTAGCTAGTATGGCAGAAGGAGTTCAATTAAAGAAGAAGATTTGCCTGCGCCGTAAGGAGAAGCCGGCAGAGTTTACTTTCACGCAGTATCTTAAAGTGAAACTGCTATGGCAGTCAAGTACGGATCTTGACTTGTGTATTTTCTACACCAAGAAGGATGGTGAAGCAGGAGGCGTTTTCTCGTCGATGTTCAGACAGAAGAAATCCGACATGGGAGCGCAAGATAAGTTCCCCTTCATGCTTCATACTGGCGATAAGCCTGAACCTGCTGAAGGTGGAGAATCTGTAGAACAGATTAACGTGTTTAATCTTGACGAAATTGACACCGCTAACGTGGTTGTCCTTAACTATGGCAAAGCCATTGATGGAGAAGAGGTTAACTTCGCACAGGATTCTGGAAGAGTAGAAATTCAGAGCAGCGAAGGCGACTATTTCGAAGTTGATATCGATGCGACAGAGATGGGACATGTATATCATGTATGTTCTATCAAGAACAAAGATGGTGTCAATGCAGTAGTGAACGAGGGTGTTGTTATGGATCTCGGAACAGCGTTTGATAAGATACCTGGTTTCTCCTTGATTTGTGAGTAATTATAGATAGTCAAATTTAATAATTAAAACTATTATGGCAGAAGTAACATTAAAAAAGAAAGTTACTCTTCGTAAGAAGAATGACTCCGTGGCTTTCAATTTTGCAGGAAAGCTCAAAGTGAAGCTGTTTTGGCAGTCTGATACCGACTTGGATCTGTGCCTGTTCTTCAAGAAAAAGGACGGAGAAGTCGGTGGTGTGTTCTCAAACGAGTATCGTTCAAAGAAAAGCGATCTTGGAACTCTTGACAAGTTCCCCTTTATGCAACATATGGGAGATAACAAAGAACCAGCCCCCGGTGGTGAGGAAACTGAGCAGATTAACATCGCCAGCATGTCAGAGATTGACACCGCTTATATTGTTATTGTAAACTATGGCGCTGCCATTGAAGGAGAGGACGTAACCTATGCTGACGAAGGTGGCCGCGTAGAAGTTCAGAGTGACTCAGGTGATTATCTGGAGGTTCTCGCAGACTCTAAAGAAGAAGGACACGTTTACTGTGTTTGTTCAATCCATAATAATGGCGATGACTTCTCTTTGAAGAATGAGAGTCGCGTTATGGATTTGAGCACGGCTTTTGATGAGATTCCTGGATTCGCACTAATTTGCAATTAATATTATGGTTGAGTTAAAGAAAAAGGTTACACTGCGCACAAAGACAACAGAAGCTCCTGAGGAAGTTCAGAAGCCGCAAGTTGCTTTGAAGAAAAAGCAGCCAGAACCTACTCCTGTCCCGCCTACTCCACCAGTACCGGAAGGGGGCGACGAACCAAAGGGGAAGTGGAAGAAGTATGCAGCCGTTTTAGCAGGATTAGCAGTCCTGGGTGGAGGTGGCTATTATTTGTCACAGCAAGGTGATGACACTCCGCAAACTGTAGCAGAAGTTGTTGAAGGACAGAACTCGGATGCTGCTACCACAGATGGAACAACTGCCAATCAAGACGGACAGAGTCAAGAAGGTGATGCTTCTGCAGCTGATGCTGCAAACGAATCTCCTGCTGGCGATGCACCTGCTGTAGGCGGCAGTTCTCCTGCTGATAATACTCCATCAAATGCAACGCCTTCTACTCCTGAGCAGAAGAAGGAAGATGCAACCTCTCCTGCAGCAGGTGCGAAAGAAACTGCTCCTAAAGCAGATGCTCCTGCAAAAGGAACGCCGTCTAAGCCCGTTGACCAACCTAAGGCAGATATTACCTCCACTTCAACAGGTTCCAGCGCATCTGGTACAGTTGAGGAAGAGGCTAGAGAGGTTATTCGAGGCAAGTATGGCAATGGAGATGTCAGAAAGAGGAATCTTGGCGGAAGATATGCTGAGATTCAGAGCAAGGTTAATGAAATGTACAGAAATGGACAGGTCAACTAACTACTAATAGGTTCTATGGTCAGGTGGAGAAAAACCACCTGGCCATGGACAATATATAAAAAATGATAATATCACTCATTATTGGCCTTTGCATTTGGTTTGTTGTTCCAATTTTGCTGGATGGCCATGTAAAAGGAAAAAACAACAAAAAGGCAGTGAAGATGACTTGCAAAATCATCGGACTTGTCATTATCGTTTGGACAGTTATTAATTACATAAGATATAGTATATGAAAAGAATTGCGATGCTGTTTTGCTCTGCTCTGATTCTTGCAGGGTGTAATAATGCAGCCAAACCCACGCAGCAGGCTCATGAGAATAGTGAGTATCAGGAGCAGTTAATGCGTGATGGATGGACATACGAAGAGTTGTCAGATTCTGAGCTTGGCGAAGAATATGGTATTAAACCAATATATGGAATACAAGACAACTATTTCGATATTACAATGGGCGAAGGATATAGTGTCGCAGTTAAGATTGTAGATGCGCAAAGTGACAAGTGTATCAGATATGCTGTTGTGCCAGAGAACTCGACTACAACAGTTACACAGATTCCACAGGGTAGGTATTACCTGAAATTAGCCTATGGTAAGGATTGGATGGAACTACATACGGACTCTGTTATTATCGGAAAATTTACTAGAAATGCTTTTTACGAAAGGAGTCGGGAATACTACGATTTTGGGAAAAAGAATTCCCTGCAAGAGATAAATTATGATCTCAGGATCAATGTCCGTGAGGCCGCAGGAATGAACAACTTTGAAACTTCTCCAATAAGTGAAGAAGAGTTCTTGAAATAGGAATACAATGAATAAGTATTTACCTTTGATAATGGTTTTAGCCTTTTGGGGCATTTTCCTCTGGGGTATGAATAATCCCAAAGTTGGAGATGCTGTAATAGCTATTTCTGTTGTCGGTATTACTATATTCATAATATCTTTGGGGAAGAAGATGCTTTGGAAATTAATTGGTAATTCAAAATAATATAGATATGACAGCAACAAAACATTACGTTGGTTTAACAGATGCGCAAGTACTTGAAAGTCGCGCTAAGTATGGAGCTAATGTCCTCACACCACCTGAGGAAGATTCACTATGGGATCAGATACTTGAAGTATGTAAACATCCTATTGCCATCACAATGGCATGTCTAATCGTTGGCACGGTAATATTAGCAGCTATCCTTGCAGGAAGCATGGGAGCGATGATTTGGGTTATGCCAGGTATTGTGGCAATTGCTACTCTATTAATACTTATTGTAGGCTTCTTTGGAGGTTTTGGTGATCCTCTCTTTAAAATCCTCATTACCGCTTTTGTGCTTTCCATGGGCATTTCTATTTATGAATTTGAATGGCATGATGCATCATGGACTGCTTTCTTTGAACCGATTGGAATTATCGTTGCTTTGATTCTCGCAACGAGCATTGCTTATTTCCTTGAAAAAAAGAATGAAAAGACTTTCCAGAGCCTAAATCAAACCAATGACGATACCTTGGTAAAAGTGTATCGTAATGGTCACATGTGCCAGGTTCCACGTATGGACATCGTTGTCGGTGATATTATCCGGCTTGACACAGGTGAAGAAATACCTGCAGACTGTGAACTTCTTGAATCATTGAATCTTATTGTCAACGAGTCTTCTCTTACAGGAGAACTTCAGGCAACAAAGACAACAGATCCTGAGCGTTTTGACAAGAACGCCACATACAAATCAAATGAGATTAAGAAGGGAACAACCATAATTGAAGGTTATTGTACCGCAGAAGTTAAGCTGGTTGGTGATTCCACCGAGAGTGGTGAGGTTTACCGTTCTCTGAATGAAGGAAACGAGGTTAAGGTTGGTTGGCTGTTAAAGGATAAGACTAATAACACCATTATTGACAAATTCAACACAGAAGACGAGGCTAACGATGCTCTTGAAGAATACCTCGGCGAGCATGAAGATGCAGACGTTGTTGTAGAACAGCCTCTAATTGACAGAATGAGGGTACGTAAAGGCAGCGAAACTCCATTGAGTAAGAAACTTAATGGCTTGGCAGACTGGATTACAAATGCCAGCTACGTTCTTGCCGTTCTCATTATTATTGGACGAATTGTTTGGTATTTCATTTCTAATGAAGTTGATTTCTCTTCTGGCGATTTCTGGGTTGACTTTGTAAGCTATGTACTGAAGACTATCATGATAGCAGTTACCCTTGTCGTTGTGGCAGTTCCAGAAGGTTTGCCCATGTCTGTTACGTTGAGTCTTGCCTTCAGTATGAGAAAACTGATGAAGAGTAATACGCTTCCCCGTACCATGCATGCCTGTGAAACAATGGGCGCTGCCTCTGTTATCTGTACGGATAAGACAGGTACATTGACCAAGAACCAGATGGAAGTGTCTGACTCAAAGTTGATTTCTATTGATGACAAGTTGTTGGCCGAAATGATTGCAGTGAACACAACTGCAAATCTTGATTTCTCAGATAAGAATATTAAGGTTATTGGCAATCCAACAGAAGGTGCATTACTTCTTTGGCTTAATGGAAAGGGTGTCAACTATCTCGATTTGAGAGAGAGCGTACCTGTGATTGACAGTTTGCCTTTCTCAACTGAGAACAAGTATATGGCTACTATCGTGAACTCGCCGATTTTAGGAAAACGCGTCGCTTATATCAAAGGTGCACCAGAAATCCTTCTTGGTATGTCAGATATTGATTCTGAATCCAAATCTGCCTTTGAAACATCCCTTTCAAATTATCAGAGTAAAGCGATGCGTACCTTGGCTCTGGCATATATTGAGTTGTCAGAGGGCGAGACGATATTCATGGAGGGAAAGATAAATTCCAATAAGCTGAAGTTTGTTGGCGTATATGCTCTGCATGATGACATCCGTGAGGGTGTGAAAGAATCTATTGAGGAATGTATGAAGGCTGGCATTGCCGTTAAGATTGTAACAGGTGACAATCCGGGAACAGCCAAGGAGATTGGTAAGAAACTCGGCCTTTGGACAGATTCTGATGGTGACAAGAACATTATCACTGGAACAGAACTAGCCGCACTGACGGACAAGCAGCTTGAAGAGTGCGTAATGGATATTAAGATTATCGCTCGTGCAAGACCCATGGACAAGAAGCGACTTGTTGAAGCCTTGCAGCGTTTAGACCAAGTTGTTGCTGTTACTGGTGACGGAACAAACGATGCCCCAGCATTGAATACCGCTGATGTTGGTCTTGCTATGGGTAATGGAACTGCTGTTGCTAAGGATGCCTCTGATATGATTATTCAGGACAACTCGTTCAGTACCATTGCTAATGCAGTAATGTGGGGTCGTTCGTTGTATAAGAACATCCAGCGTTTCTTGCTTTTCCAGCTTACAGTAAACGTGGCAGCATGTTTCTTGGTTTTTGCAGGAGCTTTATTAGGAACAGAGTCGCCATTGACAGTTACCCAGATGCTTTGGGTGAATCTTATTATGGATACTTTTGCAGCCATTGCTCTTTCTGCTCTGCCACCGCAGAAGTCTGTGATGAATGAGAAGCCTCGTGACCCGCAGGCATTTATTCTTGACAAGTCAATGCTTCACAATATCTTTGGAGTTGGAGGATTCTTCTTCGTTGTACTCCTATTCTTGCTGATATTGTTCCAACACTCAGATGTTACAAGCATGAAGGATTTGTTTAGTTTCTCATTCGGAGAAAGAAATGCTGTCACCACTTATGAGCTAACATTGCTCTTCACAATCTTTGTCATCACTCACATGGGTTATATGTTTAATGCGCGTGGCTACAAGACTGGAGGCTCTGGGTGGAACCTTAAAGGATGCGATGGTTTCTTACTGATCGCTACTGTTGTCACCTTAGGCCAGGTCGCTATAGTTCAAGTTCCTTTCCTGAACGACTTCTTTAATGTTGGCCCATTGTCCTTGAATGACTGGATAATCATATTCATCATAGGATTCTTAGTAACAGGAGTACGCGAAGCTTATGCTTTCATAAAAAGAATGTAGGTAACATTATAAATCACTTAAATTATTACGAAAATGAAAACTTTAGAAGAACTGAAAAAAGATTTGCTGGCAGACGGTATCATCGATGCTGCCGAAGTAAAGGAACTGGAAGAGGTCCTGTATGAGGATGGAGTTATCGACAAGGACGAAGCTGATTTCCTGTTCGAGTTGAATAATGCCGTTTCTGGTAAGGAGAATGCTCCTGAGTGGAAGGACTTCTTTGTAAAGGCTATCACCTCATTTGTTCTTGATGATGAGCAGTCCAATGGTGAGGTTGATGATGATGAAGCCAAGTATCTCTACGACCAGATTAAGGGCGATGGTCAGATTGATGACATCGAGAAGGCTCTGCTGGAGAACATCAAGGCTAAGTCAAAGAACTTCCCCGCACTGTTAGCAGAACTTCTTTAAAGAAGATAAGGCACGGCATATTTAATAATGAAGTGCCATTAGTTATCATTGCTTAACCAAGGGATAAGTTCTCGCACTTATTCCCTTGGAAAAGCAATTTGAAAAAGCAGTAAATAAACTAAAAATGAAGCTGAAAGTTACTATAGCCATATTCGTCGTCGCTTTTTTGGGGTTAATCCTGTTGCTACATGCAAACGGGATGTCCTCGAACGACCATGAATATTCTGGAGTAGCTTCATTAGCTGATAATCAAGAAGAATCGGTTGAGGTTACCGACGAACAGGAAGACAATTCCGCAGAAATGAATGTCGAAGAACCTGCCATTCCAGATTCTATTTTTGAAATCTGCAAACCTGCGCCTTTAGATGGCGTTTCAGAACAGATTATTAAGAAAAAAGCCTATATAGTTTCTTATAACAAAGATACTAAAATCCCCAATTGGGTTGCCTGGTACCTTACTGGAGAACATTCTGATGGTCCTGTGGGGCGAAGCAATGCTTTCTATGAAGATATTGAAGCACCTGCACCTAGAGCGACAATTGAAGACTATAAGGGAAGTGGATGGTCACGAGGCCATATGTGCCCTGCTGGTGATAACAAATGGGATGTTGAAGCAATGAACCAATCTTTTAGCTTAGTTAATGTCTGTCCGCAAGATGCCAGTTTGAATAGTGGTTTGTGGAATAGTTTGGAGATTGACTGTCGAAACTGGGCGAGAAGATTTCAAAATATATATATAATATGTGGGCCTGTTTTCTATAAACAGGATCATGAAACAATCGGTAGTAACCAAGTTTATGTGCCAGAAGCTTTTTTCAAAGTGGTACTATGTTTAAACGGAACACCGAAGGGAATGGGAGTTGTTGTTAAAAACAATGCCGGAACCAAGAAAAGGGATTTGTACTATAATTCCATTGATCAAGTTGAGCGAATTACAGGTATGGATTTCTTTCCTCTATTGCCAGATGACTTAGAAGAGGAAATCGAGTCTCACTTGGATATGGATTTATGGAAATAAGGTTGATGAAAACAATAAGAACAAAGATATATGGAAAAAGACATTAATCGGATAAAGGTGGTTTTAGTTGAACACAAAAAAACCAATAAATGGTTGGCTGAACAGCTTGGCAAAGACCCTGCCACTATTTCAAAGTGGTGTACCAATTCGTCTCAGCCAAGTGTTGAGACACTGATGGAGATTGCGAAATGCCTTGGAGTCGAGGTGCATGAATTACTGCAACCTGTCGATAAGAATTATCGATATGTTAAGTAGTAATCCTTCTTAATTGCTTAACACAAATCAAAAACATCATGGAGAAATTTCATTCATTATACGAACAGTATTCCATTCTTAAGGATAAGTTAAAAGAGAATCAAGATGATTTTACTACAGACTTATCGAAGTACGGCATGACAGAAGATTATTACAAGAAGGTTGATCAAGCCACAGAACAACTTTGCAAGTTCTATACTGTCAAACTTGAAAACGCCAGCATTCATAATGCATTGGCATATATGTTGAATGACAGCCATTCGGAAAATGTAAAGTTCTGCATGCTGATAGATGTGTTAAGATGTTATGATGGATTGGATCATCCAACAACTTTCACGACTCCAGAAGGAATCGCATTAATGATTCTATTAGATAAAATATTGGGAAATCGGGAGATTGCCTCATTTAAACAGTTGGAAGAAGTGAGTTCGGCAACGCTTTCGTTGATAGATATTATTCCTTATATAAGTGAGTGCTCTGATACATTGGGAGCAAAGTATTCATTATATTTGCCCGCTTTGTTAGCTAAGAAAGTTCCTGACGCAGAGACTCTTTATAGAAGGCTTGTTTATAGTCTTTGTAAAACAATAGCTGAGGTAGATGGTGTCATTTCTCCTGCTGAAGAAGATTGGCTAAATGAAATAGCCCTCGCAAATGATGATAACCCAAATAATGATGTTGATTTAAACGGCCTATAAAATGAATTCAAGATGTCGTAGATTTGCAAAGGTTGGTAAGATTAATGTATTAGCAATCTTGTTAAGCATTTTACTTACAGGATGCTATGGAAGTACCCAAGACACTCCAGAGGCTGTTGTTGATACTTTCGCTTCTAGTATTTCTGCTATGGATATAGAAAGTGCACTGTCATGTTTTGAATACGGTGAGGAGATGGCAGCTTTTATGTCCGGAGTCTCAGGAGAGAATCTTGATATAGATGCCTTACAAGATGTCATGTCTGCTGCAAAAGAGAGTGAGTTGTTACCTGAAATATCATATGAAATCATAGAGTCGGATATTGGTGAAGAAAAAGGTACTTTTCGAGTTAAATTCACCTCTCGCTTTGATGATGGGGAAAATGTTCATGAAAGCAGTGACGAGCAAGTGATACCTGTTTATATGCATGAAGGCCAATGGTGGATAGGTGAAGGATACTCTAAAAGCGAAAGAGAAATGGCTAAGCGGGGTATGAAATTCATAGAAAACCTAAGTAAACGCAGACGAGGATTTTAAATGGGCTATTCTAAAAACTCAAATTTTATATGTATATGAAACATATTTTTCCAGAATCCGAATTGATTATTAATGCAGATGGTTCATGTTTCCATCTTCATGTTCGCCCAGAACAATTAGCTGAGCGTATAGTACTTGTTAGCGACCCTGCTTCTGTCGATTTAGTGGTAGCGCACTTTGATTCAAAAGAGTGTGAAATAGAAAGTCGTGAGTTCCGCACAATTACTGGTACATATAGTGGGAAAAGAATAACTTGTCTCTCTTATGGTTTTGGTTCCGAAAACATTGATATCGTTTTAAATGAACTTGACACACTTGCAAATATAGATTATAGTACCCGCGAAGAGAAAGATGAACACAAAGTTTTGACTTTGGTAAATATTGGTATCAGCGAAGGCGTTCAACCTGAGATTAAGCCTGGAACTATAATAGCTTCAAAAAAGAATATCGGTCTTGACGGACTTCTGAACTATTATGCAGGAAGAAATAATGTTTGTGACTTACAGTTAGAGAATTCTTTCACTGATTATATGCAGTGGAATCCCATTAAAGGCTCTCCCTACGTTGTAACAACCGAAGATCAATTGCTCAGTCAGATAGCGCAAGATGACCTTGTATGCGGTTATACCGTTTCCAGCATCGGCTTCTATGCTCCACAAGGCCGAGGATTAAGACATCATTTGGAGGACAATCATTTTAAGGAGAAGCTTGCTTCATTCGAGTATGAAGGCAGTCATATTTGCAATATTGATATGGAGTCTGCTTCTATAACAGGTCTTGCATCGTTATTGGGGCATCGTGCTGTGTCTTGTTGTATTGTTGATGAAGCAAAACAAATTTCTCACCTAAGTGAAAACAACGTATTCAAGTCACTTATCCAATTAGTATTAGATAGAATTTGAGAGTTAAAATTCAAAATGGACTAACATGGATGAGTCCATGATAATAGACTATCAAATATAATAGTTAAATTTGCAAATTTAAAAAGTATATTATGAGCAATATGGACGAGCTACAGCAGCAGAACGAGGTCGTACTTAACGAAGACCAGATAATATGTACCCTCACTAACAAGATTGTGAAGGCAACAGAGAAGGAACTGACACTTCAGTCCATGATTGCTATGCTTACTGACGAATACGGCTTCAGAATAGAAGATATGGAGCGTGAGTTTGCTGTGAAGTTTGACGACCAGGACGAAGGACGCAAACGCACGATGAAGGTGTCTATTGCAGTATTTGAAGAAGGTCGTGCTCACGATGTAGAAAATCTGATTCGCTTTGTTCAGGTGGTAAAGGATTCGAAGGTAAATGACATTGATCCCAAACAGGGAGTTTCTGCCCTCTTAGAACCGATTCTACTCAATACAAATTGTGAGTTCGGCTGTTGGACGAATGGCGAAGCGCTTCATTATATGCATGGTGTTGAAGATGAATTCCATTACATGACTTGTGAAGATATTACAGACTTCCCCGCCGTTGACCAGACTTTCGAGGAACTTGTTGCACAAGGCGATCGTTCGGTACCACGTAAGCCTGCTAACGAGTCATTGGTAAAGACCTTCAAGCGTTGTCATGATTACATTTACGGCAATGAGGGAAGAAGTAAGGATGCCTTCTGGCAACTATTAAACCTAATATTCTGTAAGCTCTACGATGAGAAACGTCGTTTTTCGGATGCCAAGAATGGTGTCAGCTATCGTCGTAAGTTCTGGGTGGGTGTAAAAGAGCAGAATACCGAGGAAGGACAAATTGCTGTGGCAGAACGTATAAAATCTCTTTTTGAAGAACTAAAGACCGATGGAATCTTCAAAGATGTGTTTGATGGCAGTGAACAAATCAATTTGTCACCTGCTGGTTTGGCTAAAGTTGCTGCAGAACTGGCAAAATATTCATTCCTTGATGCTTCTGTAGATGTTAAGGGTACTGCTTATGAGACTATTGTCAGCAATACGCTGAAGCAGGCTCGTGGACAATTTTTTACCCCTCGTAACATCATTCGCTGCATGGTGGAAATGCTTGATCCCGATGAAAATACTCGTGTACTCGACCCTGCTTGTGGTAGCGGTGGCTTCCTTGTGATGGTGCTCGACCATGTACGTCATAAGATAGTTAAGCGACTCTATCCTAATATGGACGAACTTCACCAAGAGGCCATGCTCAATTCCCCAGACGTAAACGAAGAGGTGAAAAGCTACGCCGAGAAAAAGATATTTGGCTTTGACTTTGACCCGGATTTGAAAAAGGCTGCTCGCATGAATATGGTGATGGCGGGTGATGGCCATGCTAATATTTTCAATATAAACTCGCTTGACTATCCTCATGGCGAACTTGTGGATGTTAAAGACGTTGCTCCCGCTGTGCAACGGAGTATAGATGCTAGCGATGATAGAGATTTCCCCTTTACTACTGCCAAAGAGAATGCGCAGGGTAAGTTTGATATGATTTTCACTAATCCTCCCTTTGGTGCTAAGGTGGAAGTTGATTCAGCTATCATTCAGCGTGCGCAGTTTGAACTGCAGAGCAATGCACCGGAGGTGTTGTTTATTGAACAGTGTTACCGCTTCTTGAAACCTGGTGGTAAAATGGGTATTGTTTTGCCTGATGGTATTCTTGGCAATCCTAATATGGAAGAAACTCGCAAGTGGATTCTTCGCCATTTTCGTATACTTGCTAGTATTGACTTGCCGGTTGAGACATTCTTGCCACAAGTGGGAGTGCAAGCTTCTTTACTTTTCCTTCAGAAGAAGACAGACATAAGCATTGACTACACCAAAGAGGAATATGATGTATTTATGGCTATCGTTGAAAAGGTTGGTAAAGATCGACGGGGAGTTCCCGTATATGAAAGAGATGATGATGGCTCAGAACTATTATTCGACCATATTAAGAGAAATCTAGTAATTGAAGAAAATGGTCATGAACGTCTGACTGAACGTAAAGAGCGTATCAAGCATCTCGCAGATGACCTTCCAAAAGTAACAAAAGCATACAGGAAATTCTTAGAAGGGAAAGCATGAAATTAGGAGTAATAGATAGTAAATTTGTTCTTACTAACCTTCGCTTAGATGGGAAATTCCATTTAAGCGAAGGATTAGAAGTGCGTAGATTAGTTAAAAAATCACCATATGGCTATTCCAGTATAGGAGATGTCACCTCCGATATTTACTGTCCTGGGATATTCAGAAGGAACTATACAAACTCGGGAACACCTTTTTTGGGAGGTGGTGATATACAAAAAAACAATTATGATTGTGGAAAGTATTTAAGAGCATCCACAACTCCAAATTATGAAATATTGCAGATTAAGAAAGGATGGACTCTGGTTACGTGTGGTGGAACGATTGGAGATACAGTATTTGCAAATAACCTTTTGGCAAAATGTTGGCTTTCACAACATGTAATGCGTGTTGTTCCATCGAATATAAAAGAAGGAATGTTATACGCATATTTAGCCTCTAAATATGGTCATCTGCTTTTGACAACAAATACATACGGCTCTGTAATCCCAACGCTAAATGCTTCAAACATACAATCGCTTCCTATCCCTAAATTTCAGGAAGATTTCCAAAAGCAAGTTGATGGTCTTATCCAAGAGGCTGCACAATTGAGGGAAAAAGCAGCTATGGATTTGGACGAGGCACAAAATATCTTAAAGAAAGAAGCAAATCTTCTAGAGTTAACGGTTGATGACTATGATTTTTATGGTTCATCTGTAAAAGGTCGAATCGTTTCAACCTTTACGAGACCTCTCAAATCAATGTCTTCATTAACTATCAACGCCTTTAATTATTCCAAACGCATCCAGAAATTAGAAAGCAAAATCAATTGTCAAACAGTTCCACTTGCCGAGGTCCTTGAAAATGGGCAGTTTTTTACTACAGGCTCATTCCCCCGGATAGAAGTTGAAGAAGGAAAAGGAATTATGCTCATCAATCAGTCTGACATCTTTGACGCAATGATAAAAGGGAAATTTATTTCTAGAAAAGGCGTTAAGACCACAAATATGGTCGAATATGGGGAAGTGTTAATTGCTGGAGTAGGAACTTTAGGCGAAAGTGAGACATTCTGTAGAACAATTTTTGCAAACGAAGAGTTACAAGGACAGCTTGTTTCAGGCGAGTTTCTGAGAATGAAGACTAATGAGCTTATTCCGTCTGGATATCTTTATACATGGTTAAGCAGCGATTATGGTTTTAGAATAATACGTTCTACGCAAGCAGGTACAAAATTATGTCGACCAATACAAAAATTATTGCTTCAAAAGCCTGTTCCTATTATAAATAAGGCAAAGATGGAAGAAATAGATAATATTGTTCGAAATGCTCACTCACTTCGACATCAAGCTTGCGAAAATGAACGTAAAGCAATCTCTATGGTTGAACAAGAAATTGAAAAATGGAGTTAAACAGATAAAAGCAAGGATATGGCTAAGATATGTAACCCCACACATGGTACAGGTCCTGTAAATGCAGGTGAAGACCGCTTAATAAAACGGTTAGAGGCATACCTGCCGGATAACTACCTTGTTGTCCCGAATGGAGAGTATGCCCACAAGAATCCGCAAGGTATGGTACAATTCTGGGAGTATGACTGCATTGTTATTGCTCCTCATGCCATCTATCATATAGAAAACAAGGATTGGGCAGGTCAACTGTACGGAGATGATTTTCAGTGGACAATCAATGGCCACGAACGTCCCAACCCTCTCCGCACAGCAGAACTAAAGAGCAAACTACTTAAAGGTATGCTCATTGAGAAGAATCCCGAATGGCGTTTTGCAAAGGTAATTACGCTTGTCACATTAAGCAACCCTTCCCAAACGAAATTCGGACTAGACCCTAATGCTCGAAGTTTTGACCAAATATTCACACTTGGTTCTGATCTTATAGAGTTTATTAAAGATGCAGATAGAGCAGGAAAACGAGAGGGTGCTATTTCCGAGTACCAGGAAGCAATAGCACAGTACCTGACCGGTGCTTCAAGTCAGCGTTCAGCAGAGGAGAAGAAGGAGATTCTTGATTACGAAATTGACGAAATACTGCAGAAGACGGAACTTTTTACCGAGTACCTTGTTCATCCCCGCGGAATAGACTTCAAGCACTTCAAGGTGCGTGAGTATTCTCTTAGTGTTGTCGGACTATCACCGATGCAGCAAGATGCCCGTAAGAAGAAGGTGGAAAATGCGAGGAACGCACAATATCACCTTGCCTCCAGTCCATACATCATCAAGAGCGAATATCGTCTGAATGACGAGGGAACCTGTTTCTATGAGGTATCTGACTATATGGATGACCGAACACTGAAATCTATTCTGCGCATGAAGACGCTTACGCAGATGGAGAAGGTGAAAATCATCGTTGATATAGCCAATGCCCTGAAAGTGGCTCACGACAATGGTGTCTATCATCGTGACGTTTGTCCTGCCAATATCTTTATCTTGAATGACGGGACGGCAGCTTTGGCAAATTTTGGCAAGTCATGGTTTGTGGAGCATGAGGAAGAGAAACTTGATTACACCGTCCGCTCGATGCTTGCTGGAGAAGAAAGTCCATATACCCCACCGGAATTTGCTGATAATTCAGTAGGTGCTCAGAGTGACATTTATTCTCTTGGCGTTGTTATCTACGAGTTGATGGTTGGTAAAACACCGTTTGCAGATACAACAACTTTCCGGACTTTGGGAACGTTCCCTGAAAACCTGCTTCCCTCACATGTTAAGGAATTACCCGAATGGCTTGATAACGTTATTAAAGAAACCATTACTCTTGATCCTGGTGAAAGATTTGAGAAGGCAGACGAATTAATAGAATACGTTACAAGTCACGCATATCAAACCAGCGAAGGTAGTGGTTCCGACAATGGCAATCAAAGCATTCAGTCCAAGACCTTCGACCTTCGCGATCTAAAACCAACAATGCCTATTTCCCGTGAACTTGTTCTTGGAGAAGAATTAGGCAAAGGTGGTTTCGGGCGTGTCTTTAAGGCAAAGCATATTTATCAGGGAAAATGGTATGCCGCCAAACTTTTCGATAAGTCAAGTACGGCACAGGAGATCATTAATGAGTTTGAGGCACTGAAAGACCTCAATCACCCCAATATTGTTAAGTTCGTATATAATGGATTGTCAGATCAAGGTCTGTTCTACACCCTGATGGAACTGCTAAGTGGCGAGAACCTTAGCGTTTATACAAACACGACAAGCGACCTTCGACTACCCATAGATGAGATTTACAAGATGATGAACCAGCTTCTGGATGCACTGGTTTACATGCAGGACAAAGGTATTTACCATCGCGATATTAAACCTAACAATATTGTTTGGGATAATCGCCAGAGGTATGTGCTAATAGACTTCAATATCTCTACAGCCTTAGAGGATGATACTGCTTTTGCAGGAACTCGTCCTTATATGGCTCCAGACCTTATTGTCAATGGTCGTAAGGTCAATTGGGATAACTCGGCAGACACATTCTCTTTGGGTGTAACACTCTATGAGTTACTTGCCCACACCTATCCTTGGCCAGGTAGTGATCCTTGCCCCAAGATAAATATTGCTCCTACTGATATTCGTGCATATAACAGCCCTAAACAGACGTTATCAGAGCAGTTTGCCGATTTTGTCATGAAGAGTATCATAACAGACCGTACCAAACGCTTTACTTCGGCCATTGAAATGAAGAATGCTTTGGAAGCAATTGGAATGGATGGGCTTCTCAAAGATAATACTCAGGCAACATTCTTGACGAGTAGCCGTGGTAATGTTCAGCACATTGACATTGTTGACTACATCAACTCGTTGTATAGCCAGAGCCGTCATGGAAATGCAGGAACTCGCGCTTCATTGAATCAGTCCTCCTTAGATGAGATGACATACACAGAAACCAAGTTGCATCGTCATCTTATTAAAGACATTGTGGCTGGAAAGTATAAGCTTGTCATTATTACTGGTAATGCAGGTGATGGTAAGACCGCCTTGATACATGAAATTGAAAAGGCTGGAGAAGGCCGACAAATGATTGAAGGAATGAATGGAGCCATGTTTACCATAGGGGGGGTACCCTTTGAAAGCAATTACGATGGTTCTCAGGACGAAGCAGAGAAACTAAATGATGATGTTTTGCGCACGTTCTTCCATCCGTTTATGGGCTTAACAGACTATACTCAGGCCACAACTGGACGTATCATTGCTATCAATGAAGGTCGTCTGGTTGACTTCCTAAGTACAGAAAAGGAACTGACTGTCCTGCATGATAATATAGATAATTACTTCTATAAGGGAGGAAAGACAGAGTTATTACCGGGTTTGATGGTGATTAACTTGAACCTTCGTTCGGTGACCGCACGAGATGAGAATGGTGAGAGTTTGCTCCATTCTCAGATTAAGAAACTTACTAGCCCTATTCTGTGGTCAAAATGCGAGGGATGTCCTATTAAAGAAAAATGTTTTATCAAGTATAATGTAAGCACATTCCAAGATGCAAATGCTGGCGACGAGGTGATTAATAGGCTTGAATGGTTGATAAGAACCATTGTCTATAAGCGTGAATTGCACATCACAATGCGTGATTTGCGTTCGTTTATTGCCTATATGCTTACCCGTGACTATTCTTGTGATCAAGTCAGACAGATGCTTGAACACATAAAGGCTGATCAGATGCGACCGGAATTCTATTGGCAGTTCTACTATTTTAATGTGACTGCTCCGCAATTCTTCAACCGCATTGATACTTACTTCCCTTTCCCAACAAACGAGTCAAACGACCGCTTGGTACAGATGCTGAAGGAAACAGATATTGCCCGTGTTTCACTTCCTGCTTACGACCGTGACTTGTATTACAAGGAGAAAGATGAAGCCAACTATCTTGTGTTCGGAGAACGCAAGCAACCGCTATTACAGGTATTCAATGAAGTAGGAATAGTGGTACCCAGCTATGAACTTAGCGAAAACGACAAATTCTTGCTTAATGAACGACACCAGTCCTTCATCCGACATCAATATTTTGAGGGCTGTAGCGATGTCAAGAAGTTCGACTTCATGAAGCGCCTGCCATACCAAAACATTAAGGACTTCTATAATTACCTGCGTAATAAGTCTGATGATGTGAATGAAAAAATCATGCACAGTATTGCAAAAGCGATTTCTAGAAGTGAAGGTTGTGTCAATAATGGTAAGATGACTGAAAATTACATGCTGCTGTCTTGTACACATGTCAATGATCCATTATCAAAAAGCTATCGAGTATTCAATATAGATGATTTCTGTATAGCCGAAGAAGACAATAAACATCTTGTGGAATATCTGGAATACGAAAGCGACAGCTTCATTTTCAGACATAAGACGGAACAGTTTATCCAGCTGACGGTTTCGCTTGATCTCTTTGAAATGCTACAATACATCAATAATGGTTTCAGCCCCTCTATTAATGATATGCAGGGTAAATTCATAGAGTTGCAGATTTTCAAGAACCTACTGGAGAGTAAGACCTACAATGAGATCCTTGTTACTAAGAACAACAAGAAATTCTTTGTTGTAAGGCTTAATGAAGACAAAACTATTTCAATTGAACCTCTAAATCAGCAAGCATTATGATTATAAAGTTAAGGAAGAAAAACGTAGTATTCAGAAACCCACAGTTGTTTGCTGGAGAGGCAAAATTCGTCAATCTAGAAAGTGTTCTTTCAAACCTTTTCCTCTTGATTTCCTCTGGAGGTGCACCAATTACGCTTGCCGCACCAAAAGGCGGTCATACCATGAACTCGCTTATGGAGAATATGAAGGTTCTGGAGAACAGCGGGAAAATTCATGGTGCTAAAGACAACATAGAGGCCGTAGAAGACTGGCTGAGAAGTAACCTTGTGAATATGGTGTTCCGTGGGAACGTGGTGAAGGAACATATAACTTCACTCCGTCCAGTCCATCTTATGAGTTACCGCATACAAAACAAGAAGCATAACCGCGACTATAGCATGGCAGATCAACTCTACATGATGCTGAAATCTGCCCCTGAAGTAATGAGTGGGCTTAAGGAATACCTAACTACAGGTTGGGATAATGCTGCTGGCCATGTGGTAGATTCAGACAAATTAGATGTTGATACTGCTGGCATTCTGCTACTACAACAGACACTTCCAAGGGAAAAGAAGAAGCCTGTGACCGAGGTGAACAATATCAAACCATTGCTGACAGACCAGACAGCATTATTCAATGATGATATACGCAGATTGCTTTTTTATAAAGACAAACTACCAAGAATAGTATTTATTGAGTACTTGCGCATTTTGGTCGGACTTCATTTAAGTCTGTATGTAATGAAACTGATTTATCTGCTTCCAAAGATGCGTGAAGCTGGTACAACGAATATTGATGATGACTGGTCTATGGTGGTTGATATGACCAATGACCTCGACAGTAGAGTAGCAAAATATGCGTGCAAAGACACTGAGCGTTTAATCAACACGCTTAACCGCTATTTCAAGACAACATTTGAGATTAACGTAGTGCAACCATTCAATGAAGTAATGGGCAAGGACTCTTCAATAGAGGGCGTTTTAAACACATTGAAAAATGATCTCGACAAGTCTTCGCCATTGTTTGTTTCAGAAATTAAGCAGATTATGGATAGCGTAGGCGACGATGAAGACAAGAAAGCCATCGAAGACATGCTCCAGTACTATGATGCAGACGACTACTTTGATAGATATGTACACATATTGGAGAAAACAAATGGTGGTAATGCATATCAATACTCTTTCTATCTCAGGTTGTTAGATGCATTGACGATGAAGAATTCAGATTCGATGCTTCTTGCTGATGGCCGACGTTCACGGAAGCATCCTCGCCGTGGCGTTATTGGCTCAAAACTTCTTGAAACAATGGTGCAGCTATTGGTTTTGCAACCTGATGGGAACGGAAGTTATATCAGTCATTCTCTGAGTATCGATGAGTTAGCAGAACTTATTCGCACTCGATATGGATTAATTATAAATGGAGTTAACGAAGCTCGTTTTGAAGGTGCTGACGTAGAAACTCACGCTGCTTTCAAGGAAAACATGGAGGCCCTGAAAAACAAGTTACGTCAAATAGGCTTCTATACAGACATGAGTGATGCTTGCCTACTTCAGAAAATTCGTCCCCGTTACTAATTGATAAATAATAGAACTATGGATTTGACATCATTATATTACGAGAAGTTCCTTGCATTGATAGTTGATTACTATCGTGAAGATTTGAAGCAAGCAAAACCTGGTCACTGTATGAAAGTGACAGGTCTCGCCATGAATGAGCTTAAGCAATTACTTCAATTATTGAAGCCCATCAATAGCGATTTGCAGATATACATCCTCTCAGATATAGAAACTGGGGAAGATTTTATTCACGCGACCAAGCTTATCGAATTGAGAAATAGCAACGAGCGTCCTTTGCTTGTTCTTATTCCGGCTAATAGTCGCACATCAGCAGAAGACTCTTATGGCGATGCCACATTTAAGGATCTTGCCGTAATGAACTTGCAAGTTGATTTCTGGCAGAAACTTAATAGAGAAATTCCTGATGAGCATAAACCTCTCGCAATAGGATTGGATAAGATATTTGATGAGTTTGGAATTCCTCTGTCTGATCGCATCAATTACCTCCTATATATGGAAAGCTGTGAATGGAAATTGGCTTCTTGGGGTGAAGGGTTGGCTTATCTTGGTTTACTTCCTGATAGCAAACTGATGGATAACTTGGACAACGTTCGTAGCCGCTTCGTATATAATAGAGAGTGTACCGATTTCTTGTGCGACTTCTCAATTGCCCCTGCAGACAAGGCTATGGCTCTTCCGCTGGCTCCAGATACAATTCAAAAAGACATCGTTAAGTTCTTCAATACAGAGCATGACGTTTTTGATAATTATTCTGTATGCTTAAAGATATTGGAGAGCTATCCTAATCTTTATTTCTCAGAGTGGAAAATAAAGAGTCTTGAAGACATTGAGAAGAATAATGTGGTTGTGACGGCAGAAATAGTTCCGGGTAAGGATCCGGATAAAGAGCTTGTAAAAGACACGTCGGGCGATCTCATAATGCAAATACCTAATGGAAAAAAATCAAAATTAAAGGTAAAGATCACTTTCAGTCCTTCTCCAGCTCAACTTCCTTTGCTGGAAAAGTATCTCATAGAGCTAGTAAACCAAGATGGTTATACTATAGTCGAAGATTGCTTAAAAATGGCCAAAATCAACAGCAAGAGTGCCTCTAAAACAGTAACGCTTACTGTTAATTACGATGCCTTTGATGATGGCCAGTACTTCTTGCGCGTCCATGCTCTCGATGGTCAGGGCCTTCAGTTGGATAAAGACAATCCCTTCAAGCCCGATAGCATTCAGGCCTTATGGGAAATGGAACACCAGCAGAATCCAGACTTGTCGAAGGAACAGTTTCATATTCAGGGACAATATCTAACAACAAATGAAACGACCTACTTCACGATTAAAAATATCTCTGATACTGAAGATGTTGAAATAATCGACACCGAGAATACTAAACGTAATCATCCTGACAATATGCTCCAAGCATATTTTACTTACAGGATTGAGAATCTGCGTAAGTCTGAGCAAGAAGAAGAGTTGACAGTTCCAGAAATTTCTGAAAAAACAGAATGGAAGACAGGTACCCTGAATGATGTGTATCATTTTGATTTTGGCAAAGCTGCTTACGCTTATCAGATTCAGTGCTCAAAAAAACTTTTGGAACTAGAACGCGCTTTCTACAAGCATTGCACTCAGTTGGGTAATGTGTCTGCAGAAATAAGTGGCAACCCAACAGATACTCAGCTACAAGACTGGTGCTTTAATGCTCTGCCTGATGAAGTTAATGTACCTCAGGAACTGAAAGAACAGCGTAGTGCTCTCTTTAATACTATTCAGATGTGTGCCGCTTCTGAATCTGGTGTTCTTGATATTTTCCCTATATATAATCATGCCGAAGAAATAAAGTCATATGTCAATGCCTATTCTCAGTGGCTTCATTCATTCATCGAAGGAGCGCCTAATGAATTGTCACTAATTGCTATTCAGAACATAGACACAGTACTCCTGAGTGTTGAAATGCCTGATGGCAGCAAACAAAAAGTAAAATTGCTGACCCCTCTTCACCCACTTCGCTTAGCATGGCTTGTCAATCTCTTCGATTTATATCAAGATTGGGAAAACAAAACGATAGAGAATCCTGATTATAAAAATCAATGGAAAGATATCGCTAAACTTTTCTTGGGAGAATTACCGATGGATGTGTCCCCATTGGTCCTTCCACAGACACCAATGCAAATATACCAGTATGTTGGTGAACTGACTTTTGGATGGGCGATGTATGCTCTACCAACAGTTGATGTGAATGACACGTTCGCATCTGAGTTCCGTCAATTGAAATCCTATGTGTCATCATTACTGAATATAAGTAGAGAAAAGACTATTGACAGCGATGTGAGCAAGGATCTGGTGTTCCATCATATGTTGAACTATGTAAAGAGTCACCCTTATACACATAAGCTTGTTCTGAACCTATTTAATGCAGGCGATGCAAATGTCTTTGCAGATGCCATGGTAGAGATGGAGAAGATGGGCAAGCATTATGACTATGAGATAAGATTGTTTGCCGATGACCGTCTTATTCAGCCAGGAGAAGCCCTTCGTGACTTAATTAATCCCGACACTGTTCAAAGTGAGGCTGCAGAGGTGTTCTCTTTGGCTTCCAAAAACCGTTTGTTCCCCAAGCTACGTTTCTCCATCAATCCAATTCAAGACTTTATAAACAACCATCATAAATATCAAGCTCATCTGTCATTCCTCGTCAATCCCTTCCCTGTTACTACAGGTATGGCACGACCAGGGTGCGGTCAACGCTCATTCTACCTGAATGGTGTTATCGTAAAGAGTCAGGTCGGAATGGAGGTTACAACAGATAAATTCTCGTGGAACCGATATTTCGCAGAAAAACCAATTCCCTCGCCCATAAGCGAATTTGCAAACGACGCAGTAAGTTTGTATTCAAACTTACAATATGTTATAGGGAAAATCATTTCTTCTACTGCTAAGGAGTCCGTCCCTGCCACCAAACTTGTCTTGAATGAAAATGAAAGCATGATGCTATCATTCGTCCATGAGGTAAGCGATTGGGTCGTTACTTTTGATAAGAACATGGGACCAGAGTTCTATGATCTACCACAAGGGGATGGAAAAGAGGTTCCATATCTCCTTGACTATATACCTGGTCAGGAACGTACAGGGATATCATCATTCCTGACAACCCGACCAACCAGCGAAATAGAAGGATTAATGAAACCTCATTTCAAAAGGTTCGGCATCACGGTCAAGGACGAACTGTTTAAGGAATTGTTGGAAGATGTACGCACTGTTAGTAGTTCTTTGGTTATGCAGGTGAACAGTACGCAAAACAAAGCTTTTGAAGTGCTGGGTATGACGTTCACGAAAAGGATGCTAATAAAGAAGAATTTGCTTTCTGAGGCATTCCTAATTCCGATTGATTTACATAAGGAACTATTCGAGAATCTTGATAGCCAGAAGAAAAATCGTGCAGATGCCTTATTGGTGAATCTGAACCCGGAAAATCGTGAGATAATATTTACAGTGATAGAGGTCAAATGCCGTCAGTCTCTGACCGAAGAAGAGGTTGATGCACTTGAACAACAGATGCTTGGTCAAATAGAAAACACCATATCTGCATTAAAAGAACACTTCGAAGAGGCACTGCCCGAAAATGACCGTCTGGATCGAGAACTGAAAACATTGGAGTTGGCTAATTTGCTCAATTTCTATATTGATAGGGCTAACAGATACAACATCATAGATCCTGAAATGGTAAAAGAGTTCAAAGATTTCCTCAATACTCTTAACGAAGGATATGATATCAAGTTCAAACGGATGGGCATTATTTATGACCTCGGTCAGCAAGAAAAGCAAAAGAAAGAAAACTGGGGCGATGTCGTATTCTACCATATGGGATATCCTGTAATAAAGGATATTCTGTCAAGAGATAAATCCCTGAATACAGAAAAGATGAGTCAAGAAGATTTGGATTTCATATCATTTATGGAGCCAAATAGGAAGGAAACCATGATGTCTAAGCGTCGCCAGCAGCGTGAGATAGAACGCATTATTCAAGACGAAGAAGATGAACCATCTGTTAAGTTTGATATCTCAGAGGCAGTAGATGAACCTACATCTAATGATGACGACGCTGAAGTTGAAAGCATACCAAATCAAAAAGAAACAGAAGAAAGTAAACCTGTCACAAATGAACCAGCTAAGAAGATTCCAGATATTCCCATAAGTGAAGATAGACATTCCGATGCACCCGTAATGAAGGAAGATCCCAATTATGTTGAGCCAAAATATGACATCTTGTTGGGAAAAGAAAATGAATCATCACAATTTGGTATCATTGGCCGTACTATAGTAAAGGACAAAGTAGTCGCTGTGGATTTGGATGGTTGCAATACTTTCAGTTTGTTTGGCGTGCAAGGAGCAGGAAAGAGTTATACCATTGGAACTGTGACAGAGATGGTTCTAAAGCAGTTTAGCAATGTGAATAAGTTGAAAGCTCCTCTTGCCAGTGTAATATTCCATTATAGCGACAGTATGGATTATGCGCCAGAATTTACTTCTATGGTTTCTCCTAATGATGACGAGAGACAATTAGCTATGCTGAAGGAACGATATGGAGCAGATCCTGGCTCCATAGAAGATGTTATTCTATTAGCTCCGGAAAGTAAGGTTGAGGAGCGCAAAGCAGAATATCCAAGCATAGAGGTTCATCCAATCGGATTTGATTCTGCCGAACTTCAGGTCAAGGACTGGATGTTCCTGTTGGGTGCTATGGGTAATGACTCGACCTATATAAGAGAGCTAAAGATGATTATGAAGAAGATCCGCACAGATATGTCTCTGCGTAATATCCGTAGAGGAGTTGCTGCAAGTAGTTCGCTTTCGAATGGTCAAAAAGCTCTCGCATCTCAACGATTGGATTTTGCCGAGGAATATATCACGGATGGAACTCAACTGCGCGACTACTTAAAGCCTGGCCGCTTGATAATTGTTGATTTGCGTGATGAGTTTATCGAAAAGAACGAGGCTCTTGGCTTATTTGTTGTTATGCTCAATATTTTCTCTGGAGTCATGCAAGTAGATGGCAAGAATTTTAATAAGTTTATTGTTTTCGATGAAGCTCATAAATATATGAATGACAAAGATCTTGTCAACTCTATCACAACGGCTATTCGAGAAATGCGCCATAAGGGTGTTTCTGTAATGATAGCCAGTCAGGATCCGATGAGCTTGCCAAATGAAATCATCGAGTTAAGTTCTATTGTATTGCTACATAGGTTCAACTCCCCGCAATGGGTAAAGCATGTTCAGAAGTCCATTACTCCTTTAGGTGCATTGACTGCTGCTGAAATGTCCAACTTGAAGTCAGGAGAAGCCTATCTATGGGCAAATAAAGCGACGGACAGTGTCATCACGACAAAACCAGTTAAGATAAATATTCGTCCTCGTGTTACCAAACACGGTGGAGATACCATTCAAGCAGTAAAATAGAATGCTAATTTCAGAATATTCAAACAAAGGTTCACGAGATGAAAACCAAGATTATGTAGTGCATGAAATGCTGGATGCAAATCATGCAATATTTGTGGTAGCAGATGGTATGGGAGGTTATTCGCATGGCGAGGTAGCTTCCCGTCTTGTGGCTGATGCCATTATTGATAGTGTTTCTGCCCATTACAAGACAGAAACCAATATTACCCGCTTAATGGCCGATGCGTATGATTATGCGAATGATTCCTTAGCTATAAAAAGAATTGCTATGGAAGGGTGCAAAATGGGATCTGTTGTCGTCTCTGCTTATTATGACGGTCACGCTGCACATATAACATGGTTGGGAGATAGCAGATGTTATCTTTTTAGAAATGGAAAACAAATGTTCTGTACTCAGGATCATTCTATATTAAGTCAACTTCATAAGATAAAGACTCTTCGAGGGTACGATGAAGATAAGTATGCATCTATTGTAACACGCTGCGTTATGGGGGATGACAAACTGGGTAAAATAGAGACCTATAAATTGGAACTACTCTCTGGCGACATCCTTATACTCTGCACGGATGGATTTCATAAAGAAATGGATGTGCGGATTTTGCTTAATAATGAAAAAAGTAGTAAGGATAAACTCGATGCGAAAGCAGAATCTATGAATGATAATTTTTCTTTCATTAAACTGGTGATATGACACTTAATAATAATATTATCAATTTGCTCAAGCAAAAGTCAGGACTGTTATTTGACAAAGCTGGAGATTTCGAATTGCTTTCTTCGTCGGTATTTTCTGAAACGGGTAGGACTATCGGTGTAACAACACTGAAACGGCTTTTTAATTATATCAATGATGACCGCAAAGCCAGTGATTATACATTGAACACGATTGCCTTATATTTGGGCTATGGTGATTGGGAACAATTAGTACATTCTATAAATATCAATAGCGCATGGGGCTACGACGATGAAGGAACCATTTATATTCAGTCTCTCGAAGCAGGTACCCGCCTCGAAGTGTCGTATCTTAATAGAAAAGTTCTATTTGTTGTGACTAAACGAAATGGGGAGAATGTGCTTAAAGTGGTAAGTGCCGAGAACAGTAGCCTTATGATTGGCGATGAATGTGATATCTACAAAATAAGCAAAGGCTCTTTTTTAGAAGCAAGACACGTTTATCGAGGAGAGAGTATCGGCAACTACAAAACGCGTGGAGAGGTCAGTTCTATCAATCTTCACCAGATAGAAAATGCAAATAGTCAACTTTATAATGATAAGCTACACGTGTTTGGAGCCATAATAGGTGATATAATCGGGAGTAGATGGGAGTTTGATTCTACGAATGACTACGATTTCGAGTGGCTTTCAAACGAAAATGGATTTACGGATGATACCATCTGCACAATAGCTGTTGCAGATGCACTTCTTAAGAGACGTGACTTTGGTGTAAGTATTCATGACTGGTGCAATCGCTATCCGAATCCGATGGGGGGATATGGTGGGCGATTTGCCCAATGGGTACATAGCAATAATCCACAGCCATATAACTCCTACGGTAATGGGGCAGCAATGCGTGTAAGTCCAGTAGCTCACTGGTACAAGAACCTTGATGAAGTTCTTGAATCTGCTGCCGCTACCGCCCGTCCTTCACATAACCATGCAGAGGGAATAAAAGGTGCCCAAACTATAGCATTGGCCACCTTTAGGGCATTGCAGTTAAATCGTCAACAGCCTAAATCTGCTCCTCAACACATCAAAGAAATATTAGCCGAATGCGTTGAGTTCTCTGGCTATGACATAAACATAAAAGAAACGGCTGTGATGAACCGTTTTGACGAAACATGTCAGGGAACTGTACCCGTGGCACTCTGGGTTATTGGCAATAGTAATTCTTTTGAGGATGCTATCCGTAGGGCTATTTGTCTTGGTGCTGATGCAGATACACTTGGAGCTATCGTTGGCAGTATTGCTGAAGCGATATGGGGAATACCAGACAATATCAAAAAGACTATCCTGCGATTCATTCCTGATGAAATGAAACAAGTGATAATTCAATTCTATGAACAAGTAGATAAGGAATAAGTAAAATGGCAAGAAAAATTACCCATACGAAACGTGGAACATATTACAATGGCCCGACAGGAAGGCATAAAGTATCCGACCCGCTGGGGTCTTTGTTGTTTTCTGCTGCTAAAACCATAAGCAAAAGTTCAAAATCCAGCAAAACAAGAAAGTCTACAGCTGGTTACAATTCTTATAGCAGTTACAGTAGCGGTTCTAATGAGGGCGCTTCCAGCGCAGGTTGCATGGGACTCTGTATTGTTTTATTTGTGATAGTTGTATTTTTGGTTTCCATCTTCAGCAAATGTTCTAGTAGTTCAAGCCATCATTCAAATCGCAGGAGTCATGGCCACTGGCAACATCCTGAAAGATATAGGCCAAAGAATAAAATATCTATCGAAAAGATTGCTGATCCATGGCAATGCTTTAAATACATATATGATAATGTAGTTTTTTTCTAGTATGCAGCTGACGAATATAGATGTTACATATGATGTTCGGATTGACAGTAAGGGCAAGGATCCAGACTCACATAGCAGAATTCTAAAAGAATATCATCGATTATTGTGGAGTAAACCGCTACCGAATGGTGATGTTATGCAGTTGGATATTGACAAGAATACATTAAGATGGGGCGATTTTTGGTTTGGTTGTGATTCTATAACTGCCAGTTTTTTACATTGGCGTTTCCCATTAAAAGAGTGTGTAGAAAACTCTATTCCAAACTTTTCGGAGTTTAAAGAGTCATATTTACATCGTACATATACGATAGGTGGTTCCATCATCTTCCCTTTACAGAAGTGGAGCATGAATCAAGCTCGTGGATGTAGTATGAGAATATGTGATAGATGGGATTTGACTTTGGAGTGTATACGACGGTTTTATGCTGGGGAGCCCACTCCATTAGATTCTGCATTGGAAAAAAGTCGTGTCTTTTTTGAATCGTTTGTCGATTTCAAAGGATATGTAGATTTCTTCCTACTACATGATTGCGTTGATGAAAAATATAACGTAAAGTTTTGGCTTAAAACTCCACTTTTCTCTACTATGCCAATGCCGAAGACAATGGATGAATATATGAGATGGATAGACTCTCAACTAGATTTTGTAACAAAACGGAATGCAAGGATTCGCCATTATTGTTTGAACACGAAATAAAAGAATACATGTCATATACATACAAATATCCAAGACCGGCTGTTACGGCTGACTGCATTGTAATAACAAAGGAGGCAGAGCCAAAGGTGTTATTGATTCAGAGGGGCGATGAACCATTCAAAGGGGCATGGGCATTCCCTGGTGGTTTCATGGACATGGATGAGACCACGGAACAGTGTGCTATCAGGGAACTGGAGGAAGAGACCGGACTTCGGCTGTCGGACATTCATCAGATTGGAGCATACTCTAAGGTTGATCGAGACCCAAGAGGGAGGACTATCACAGTCGCATATTTGGCTATCATCGATAAACCTGCAACTGTTACAGGTCAGGATGATGCAGCCAAAGCGGAATGGTGGCCACTGTCAGGTTTACCACATCTGGCCTTCGACCATTATGATATTATTCAGGATGCTATCAGTTTGTATAACCAGCTTAAATAGGTGAAGTATGAAGAAGCCTGCTAATTATCCTTCTCCTATTTCAAGAAATCCTCACGTATGGGACTAAAGGTGTCGATGAGAACACCTGCCTCCAAACAAACGCAACCATGAAGTAGGTTAGGTGCTACATAATAACCATCTCCAGCTCTTAGAACTTTCTTCTCCTCACCAATAGTCACCTCAAAGCAGCCGCTGGCAACGTAGGTACTTTGAGTATGAGGATGCTGATGGAGTGTCCCAATGGCTCCCTGATTGAATTTTACTTTCACCATCATTAGGTGTTCATCGTAACCCATAATCTGGCGGACTATGCCATCACCCGCATATTCCCATTGAATATCGGATGCAATCTGATAGGTATCGCTTCTCTTTTCCATAATCAGAACTTGATGGTAAATTCATCCTTGATGTCTGGATTCTCAATCTCGTATGTCAGCTCCTGATGGAGGGATTTTTTATCTTTGTTTTCGGGCATTTCTACTGATACCCTTGCATATTCTTGTGTCATATAATTCCGATCGTATTTAAAAACGAGGGCAAAGATAGTGAAATTTGGCGTATTATGTGTAACTTTGCCTGTATATTTTCAACACTTTAAGAATATGAGTAAGGATAACAACGAAAGACATTACGGATTTAAGCATATTCAGCCTGAATATAGTTGGATGACTCCTGGCTGGATAGAAGAATTGGTGAAACACGAGCCAGATGAAGAAGTGAGAAATCACATCACAGAAATATTGGAGGACTTGACTAACCCAGAGAAGTCCCGATTGGAAAGTCCAACGGACAAATTCGATTGTTTGGAAGAATACTGGTTCAATCGGATAGAGGCATTCAATGGTAAGAAGTTGGAGGATGATGAGGTCTACAAGTGGCTCATGGTCTCGATGGATTTCTTTGCCAAAAATGATGCTTTTGAATTGTGCTATAACATTCAGAAGGCTATAGAGATAATCAAAAGGTTTATTGCAAATAGTGAAGAAGGACATGCGGCACCAGTAGTCGATGACGGAAGCGGTTTGCCCTTCTGAGGAATCTGGAAACAAAAACGCCAATTGCGATTGGCGTTTTTGCTGAACCACAGGAGAACTATCGCTTCAACTGATTCTCATCATCGATGTCATTGTAACGAGTTTTGTAACCAACTTCCCATTCACGGTTCTGATCCCGTGAGCCTTCCTTTGTAATAATGGGCTTGCGCAGACGAGGATTGTTTGAGCGCTCGGGCTTTGGCTCTTTGTTGTGGTGATGGACTGTCGGATGCTGTTCGAGGGGATGCTC